>Ga0172381_10000160_pt1 | contig 79521 bp, 81 predicted proteins | sample Leawel6488metaG_FD_119754 | JGI IMG/M metagenome (GOLD analysis project Ga0172381, IMG submission 119754) | Leachate microbial communities from a municipal landfill in Southern Ontario, Canada - Leachate well 64-88 metaG | ecosystem: Engineered > Solid waste > Landfill > Unclassified | place...
ATTGGAGCGGTAAATGGGGATCGAACCCACGACCCTCAGCTTGGGAAGCTGATGCTCTACCATCTGAGCTACTACCGCATTTCGGATTGCAAATATAGTAAAAATTATTTCCTTTCACTCAACTCCATCCATCGATTTGTACGGGTATCTATTTCAGGCAGTATGGCTGCATATCGTTCCGAAAATTGTACCAACCGACCAGGATCCAGTTGTCCCGATTGCAGCGCTGTCTCCAGCTCCGCTTTTTCAGTTTCCAGTCTTTCGATCTCTGCTTCCAGCGACTCCAACTCTTTTTTTTCCTTGAAAGATAATTTGTTGGGATTAGCCGGCGTTGGTTTGGGCCTTTCCTGTGCCGGGACAACCATCCTGCGCCGTAACTGAGCTTGACGGTTTCTTTGATCGTTCCATGATTTGTACTGTGTATAATTACCCGGAAAATCTTTTATCATCCCCTCCCCCTCAAACACGAACAGATGATCAACGATCTTATCGAGAAAATAACGATCGTGGGTCACCACGAGGACACAGCCGTTGAAAGTGGCCAGGTATTCTTCCAACACATTGAGCGTAAGTATATCGAGATCATTTGTTGGTTCATCAAGAATGAGAAAATTGGGACTGCGCATTAAAACAGTTACCAGGTATAACCTTCGTTTTTCACCACCGCTGAGCTTGTAAACCGGTTGCTGATGGGTTGGATAGGGAAACATGAAATAATTGAGAAACGCGGCTGATGAAAGGGTATCGCCATTGCCTAACTTAACAACTTCTGCAATTTCTTTCACAACGTCAATCACCATTGTTCCCTCATTGAAAATCAATCCCTGTTGCTTATAATACCCGAACTGGATGGTTTCACCAGTCTGTATATGCCCTTTTTGTGGCCTTAACCGTCCGGTTATTATATCCAGAAAAGTCGATTTCCCGGAGCCATTTTTCCCGACAATTCCAATTTTTTCATTCCTTTTGAAGGTATATGTGAAGCCTTTCAGAATGGGAAGGGAATCCCATTGGAATGTAACATCGTTAATCTCCAGGATTTTCTTCCCGACCCTGGCGCCTTCTATATTTATATTGATCCGTTCCTGGGTGATCTTATTAGCCGCCTTTTCCTTTAGATCATAAAAGCTATCGATCCGCGCTTTTGCTTTAGTGGTGCGGGCCTTTGGCATGCGCCGCATCCATTCCACCTCGGTTCGTAACAGGTTTTGTGCCCGTTCAACCTCTTTGTTTTGATTGGTGATGCGTTCTGCCTGCTTTTCAAGGAAATAAGAATAGTTTCCTTTATACCGGTATATGGCGGCATTCTCCATTTCTAGGATTTCATCGCATACCCTGTCTAAAAAATAACGGTCATGGGTTACCATAAGCAAAGTGATCCTTGTCTTTGACAAAAAATCCTCCAGCCATTCGATCATATCGACATCAAGATGATTGGTTGGTTCATCTAAAATCAGAAATTCCGGATCGGTAATTAATACTTTGGCCAATGCAACTCTTTTCCGTTGGCCTCCCGACAATTCCCTGATTGGCTGGTCCAAATCCGGTAACCTGAGTTGCGTCAGGATCTGCTTTACACGGATTTCATATTCCCATCCGTTAAGGGCATCCATCTCCGAAATGGCACGCTGAATGGCTTCTTTATCCTGACTTAAGATCACGTGTTCGTAATTCAGGATGGCCCGTTGAAAAATATTAGAATGGGAATAAACCTCTTCAAAGACAGAATTTACTTCATTCAGCAAAGGATCCTGCATGAGATATCCGAAAGAATCCAGCGCAAAATGGGTCACTGTTCCTGAATCACAAGGTTCCAACCCTGCTATGATGTTGAGAAGGCTTGTCTTACCTGCACCATTTCTGGCGATCAGGGCTACTTTCTGCCCCCGGTTGATCATGAAAGAAATGTTTTCAAACAGGTTTTTCTCCCCATAGGATCTTGCCAGATTTTCAACTTGAAGAATGGAGGCCATGTTTATCTTGAATATACTGCAAAGGTAGTCATATTAAAATCTCAATTCTTTGTTCGTTAATATGTGAATTTTTATCTAATTTTACCAAAAAATCAGGTGTTGGCGCACAGGTATTTAGTCTTCCTGGGTTTCATTATTCCGGGTATAATTCTGGCTTTTCAGGTAATCCGGTTAAAAAGGCAAGGGCAAGATTTACTTGGGAAACCATCCATCGATAAATTCAATTTTTATACCGGAAAAATAACCCTTGGCATTTCCTGGATATTATTTCTTTATAAAGCAATTTACCCGGATTCCGGTTATATCGCAGTCCCTCCTGCCTTATCCTGGATAGCAGTTGGATTTCTATGGGCAGGTTCTGTCGTCATTTCGATTGCAATCATCGATTTAGGCAATGGTTTAAAGGTTGGCATTACAAATCGACCATTACAACTGAAAACTAACGGGATATATCGTTTTAGCCGCAATCCGCTATACGTTGGCGCTTTTCTAATCAGCCTGGCTTCGGGTCTTTATTCTCCAGACCTGATGAACATTGCTTTCATCATTTATGGAATATGCATGCATCACCAGATCATCCTGGGTGAAGAACAATTTCTTTCCAACAGGTTTGGTGAGGAATGGGAAAGGTACAGAAAATCAGTAAGACGCTATCTATAAATAAATTAAATAAATATACTAAGTTAATGGAACTCCAATCAGCTGAACTGATCAAAGCGATTAAAACAATCGAACAACTCAAGGAATCTCTCAAACTCAGCGAGAAAAAACTTCATTCCCTCGATAATCAACAGAAGCAAATCTCTATCAGAATTTTAGACGCCATGCCCTTCGGCATCCTGATCACCAGAGAGGATCAAAAGATCATAATGATCAATGAAAAAGGTTTATCCATCTCAGGATATAACCGGTCTGCAGAGGTAAAAGGCAATCCGAGGGATATGCTGATTGCACAGCAGGAATCAAAGGATATTTCAGGTCTTGGATCCGATAACTTAGCCATCGGTAAAGAATATCTCTTACACCATAAATCCGGAAATAAAATACCAGTGTTGCTGCATACTATCCCAATTCCTAACAATAATGAAAGATTAAATCTTGAAATTTTCATTGATATAACTGAGCACAGGAAGGAGCAGGAAGATCTTTTTGAGATTAAACGCCGCTTTTCCACTTTACTTGACAACCTCCCGGGTATGGTTTACAGATGCCGGAATGACCGCCACTGGACCATGGAGTTCCTTAGTGATGGATGCCAGGAGCTGACAGGTTACCCAACTGACCACCTTGTTATGAACAAGATCCTTTCATATAACGATTTGATTGTCAATGATGATCGGGAGCGGATATGGGATGAGACCCAAGGAAAAATTTATTCAAACCAGACTTTTACCGTTGAATACCGGATCATCACTGCGGATAAAAAAACCAAATGGGTATGGGAAAAAGCTAAAGGGATCTTCGACAATCATGGCAAGCCACTTTATGTTGAAGGATTTATTTCTGATATCACGGAACAAAAGCATGCAGAACTGGTTCAAAAAGTCCTTTTTAATATCTCAAAAAATTCATATATAGCCGCTTCCATTGACGATGTTTTTAGGTCGATCCATGAAAATTTAAAACAGATCATTGATGTTGAGAACTTTTTCATTGCGATCTACAATAAGAAGAACGATACGCTATCGCTACCTTATCAGGTTGATGCCCAGGATAACTTTACCGAATTCCCTGCCGGTAAGACTTTGACCGGTTATGTTGTTAAAACCCGAAAGGCTTTATTAGCCACTGAGAATACGATCAAGGAGTTAGCGAGCGCCGGCCAGATTGAAATGGTGGGAACTCCGGCAAAAGTCTGGCTTGGCGTTCCACTTATCGTTGATGATGAAGTGATTGGGGTCATTGTTGTGCAGAGTTACAGGGCCCACGATCAATATACCTACCAGGAGCTTGAACTTCTTAAATTTATCGCTGACCAGATTGCGATAGTCATCTCCCGTAAAGAGGCGGAAGACTCTTTCCAAAAAGAAAAAGCGTACCTTGATCAACTTTTTGAGGGAAGCTCAGAAGCCATCATCATGATCGACTTGATGGGAAATGTGACTAAAATCAATTCAGAATTCTCCCGTTTGTTTGGTTACACTCCTCAGGAAATTATTGGAAAATCTATTGATCAGAATATCACTTCACCGGAGTTTTTTAATGAAGCATCCCGGATAACTTCGGGAATATCCACGTTGGAGGTAACCTCGACAGAAACAAAACGGAGACACAGAGATGGGCATCTGATCGATGTTTCGCTCCTGGTAACCCCTATTATCATCAACGGGAAAACAGTAGGTGGCTACGGAATATACAGGGATATATCCGATAGAAAAAAAATTGAAATAAACCTGATTGCAGCTAAGGAAAAAGCGGAAGAATCGGATAAGCTCAAATCGGCGTTTTTATCCAATATGTCACATGAGATCAGGACCCCGATGAATGCTATCTTAGGGTTTTCTACCCTTCTTTCTGATCCGGGGGTCTCAGAAGAGGAAAAAACTGAATTTGTTCATATTATCAGAGAAAGAGGAAATGATCTTTTACGGATTATTGACGACATTATCGATATTGCAAAAATTGAATCGGGCCAGATCAAGATAGAGATCAAAGAGTGTGCAATTAACCAGTTGATGACCAATCTGATGGTCACGCTTAATGAAGTAAAACGTAAGACCGCAAAAAGCAATATCGTTTTAAACTGTCTTCCTGCCAATACCGACCGGGACTTTTCAATCCTCACCGACGGGAACCGTTTACGCCAGGTTATGACCAACCTTATTGAAAACGCCCTGAAATTCACCCATGAAGGATTTGTAGAATTTGGTTATACCTTAAAGAATATGGAGGATGCATCGTATATTGAATTTTTTGTAAGAGATTCCGGTATCGGGATCCCTCATGAAATGCATGAGATTATCTTTGAACGTTTCCGACAGGTGGATGATACCAATACCCGAAAATATGGCGGGACCGGACTCGGCCTCACTATCTCAAAAAACCTCATCAAACTTCTGGGAGGCGAGATAAAATTAGCCTCCGAAAAAAATAAAGGGACTACCTTTCATATATTATTGCCCTTAGAGATACCAGGAACTAAAATCACAGAGCCCCGGAAACCTTTAGCTCCTGTTACTTCAGCCAACGACTGGACAAAGAAAGTCATCCTTGTTGTGGAAGACGAAGATTCAAACTTTTTCCTTATGGATCGGATCCTGCGAAAGACAGGCGCCAGATTGATATGGGCCAAAAACGGGATGGATGCCATTGAATTATGTAAAACACAACCCATTGATCTCATCCTGATGGATATCCGGATGCCAATCATGGATGGTTATGAGGCGACTCAGATCATTAAAAAGGATAAGCCAAATATCCCTATTATCGCTCAAACAGCTTACGCCCTTAAGGGTGAAAGGGAAAAAAGCCTGGCAGCCGGATGTGATAATTATATTTCTAAACCCATTGATTCAAAAGAATTAATAGCCATTCTGCACAAGTACCTGGTTAATTAAATAAAATGGAAAATATTTCGCAATCAAGATATAGCCTGACTGCCCGGAAGAGGAGTTTCGTATATGCCTGGAAAGGTATCATTTCGGTCATCCGAAATCAACCTAATTTTCAGATACAATTAGGAGTAACTGTAATTGTTCTAATCTGTGGATTCCTGGCTGGTCTGTCTGCCTTTGAATGGCTGGCAGTTATCATTATGATCGGAAGTGTCCTTTCAGCAGAAGTAATGAATTCAGCCCTTGAATATCTCGTTGATTTTGTGTCACCTGATTATCATGAACTCGCAGGAAAAGTGAAAGACATTGCTGCAGGAGCTGTTCTGGTTACAGCCATCGCCGCAGTAATTGTCGGATTGATCATTTTTATTCCGAAACTTTATTTCCTTATTTTCGCCGGATAATGAATTAAGTAATAAACTCACTTGTATATAACACCCGAAAAGAATCATCGTTTTAAATTAAAATCCCTTGTTATGAAAAAAGTAACTTACATCATAATACTGGCAATTTTGGCCGGATATTATGGTTGCAAACCAGCAGAAAAGAAAGCTGATGATGCCCCCATAATTGAGAAGAAATCGTTAGCGCTGGAGAGTGATATTATGACTCCTGAGATTTTGTGGAGTTTTGGAAGGCTCAGTGAAGCGGAAGTATCCCCGGACAAAAAAAACATTTTGTATGGTGTTACTTATTATGACATCAAACAAAACAAAGGGAACCGGGAATTGTACAGCATCGGTGTTGACGGACAGAATGAGAAGCGGTTGACAAGTACAAAAGTCAGTGAATACCAGGCCATGTGGAGCCCTGATGGTAAAAAGATATTTTTCATGTCGGCCGAAAATGGCGCCATGCAGGTTTGGAAAATGAACCCCGACGGCAGCGAACGTCAGCAAATAACCAACATCAAGAATGGGATCAATGGGTATAAGGTTTCCCCTGACATGAAGAAAATATTATATACTGCAGATGTTTATCCCGAAAAACAGTTTAAAGACCTTTATGCTGATCTTCCACAGGCAACCGGGAAAATATTCAATGATCTGATGTACCGGCATTGGGACACCTGGGTCCAGGCTTACAGCCATATCTTTGTTGCTGACCTGAACGGGACCATCACCAAAGGAAAAGACCTGATGCCAGAAGAGCCTTGGGAAAGTCCATTGATGCCTTTTGGAGGAATGGAACAGATAAACTGGGGCCCCGACAGTAAAGTAATTGCCTATACCTGCCGGAAAAAGAAGGGAAAAGAATATGCTGTTTCCACTAATTCCGATATTTATCTCTATAACCTGGAAAGCGGAAAGACGGTCAACATCACTGAAGGGATGATGGGTTATGACGTGGCGCCTACCTTTTCACCCGATGGTAAAAAAATTGCCTGGCAAAGCATGGAACGCGATGGGTACGAGTCCGATAAAAACCGTCTTTTCATCATGGACCTTAATTCAAAGATCAAGACTGACTTCACAAAGAATTTTGATCAGAATGCTGAAAGCCTGGCATGGGCAGATGACAGTCGTTCAATTTATTTCATCAGCGACTGGCATGCAACCGATGAAATTTACCGGCTGGATCCCGCGGATGGGAAAATTATCAAAATCACCAATGGAATTCATAATTATACCGCAGTGGTCCCTGCTGGTGACCGGTTGATTGCAACAAGGGTCTCTATGTCAATGCCGGCGGAAATTTACGCTGTTGATCCACAGAATGGAACAGATAAACAGGTCACTACTACCAATAAAGATATCCTGGGCCAACTGACGTTTGGAAAAATTTCACAGAGATGGATTAAAACAACTGATAATAAAGAAATGCATGCCTGGATCATCTATCCGCCCCACTTTGATTCCACAAAAAAATATCCCACCCTGTTATACTGTGAGGGAGGGCCACAAAGCACCGTAAGCCAGTTCTGGTCCTACAGGTGGAATTTCCAGATGATGGCAGCTAATGGCTACATTGTTGTTGCGCCAAACCGCCGTGGGTTACCGGGATTTGGCCAGGAATGGAACGAGCAGATAAGCGGCGATTACGGAGGCCAGAACATGAAAGATTATCTCAGCGCCATTGATGCCGTTGCCAAAGAACCCTATGTTAACAAAGATAAACTGGGGTGTGTAGGAGCCAGCTATGGCGGATTCTCTGTTTATTGGTTAGCCGGGAACCATCATAAAAGATTCAAGGCATTTATTGCTCATGATGGCATGTTTAACCTTGAATCTCAATATCTTGAAACAGAAGAAATGTGGTTTGTGAATTGGGACCTGGGTGGCCCATTCTGGGATAAAAATAACAAAACAGCCCAGCGATCGTTTGCCAATTCACCACACCGGTTTGTTCAGAACTGGGATACGCCGATTTTGTGCATTCATGGGGAATTGGACTACCGGATTGTTGCCACACAGGGTATGCAAGCCTTTAATGCGGCGGTTTTACGCGGAATTCCGGCTGAACTCCTCTGCTTTCCGGATGAAAATCATTGGGTCCTAAAACCACAGAATGGGATTTTATGGCAGAGAACTTTTTTTAATTGGCTGGATAAATGGTTAAAATAACCCAAATTCTGATCAAGATTTGAATAAAGAATTATTGGAAAAAATCAAAAAGGCAGTTCAGATTCTGAAACATTCACGTTTCACAACTGCCTTCACCGGAGCAGGAATATCAGTCGAAAGTGGTATTCCTCCTTTCCGGGGCAAAGACGGCATCTGGAACAAATATGATCCGGAAGCCCTTGATATCAGCTATTTTACTGAAAATCCAGAACATTCGTGGATGATCATCAAAGAGCTTTTTTACGATTATTACAATTCAGCCAAGCCCAATCCTGCGCACCTTGCCCTGGCACGGATGGAAAGAGAAGGACTGCTGGGAAGGGTTATCACACAAAATATCGACAACCTTCACCAGGAAGCCGGGAGCCGGATGGTATTTGAGTTTCATGGGAATTTAACAAAATTGAAATGTTTATCCTGCTTCAAGAAATATAATGTACCTGAAATCAGTTTGGATCACTTGCCGCCTACCTGTAGGGAATGCGGTGGTATACTCAAGCCCGATTTTGTGTTTTTTGGTGAATCAATTCCACAAGATGCCCTCATGGCCTCGTACGAAGCCGCCGGATTGTCGGATGTCTTTCTTATCATCGGTACTACGGGTGAAGTAATGCCTGCTAATCAAATCCCGCCATTGGCCAAACAAAACGGAGCAATTATTGTGGAAATCAATCCTGAACCATCGCATTATACCAACATGGTTACTGACCTTTATTTACAGGGAAAAGCTTCTGAAATAATGAAAGAGATAGAAAAGGGATTATTTCCCGCGTCCCTGGATAATGATCAGTACCGTATAGATTAAAATCTTGAAATCCATAGCGAGCGACATATTTTCGATGTAAAGGATGTCGAATCTTAATCGCTCAATCATCTGATCAAGGTTTTCAGCATAACCATATTTAACCTGTCCCCAGGAAGTAATGCCCGGTTTCACTTTATGCAGCAACCGGTAATGGGGGGCTTTTTGAGTGATCTGGTCAATGTAATATTGACGTTCCGGACGGGGACCTACCAGGCTCATATCCCCTTTGAGGACAGTATAGAACTGGGGCGTTTCATCAATCCTGAACTGACGCAGAAATTTTCCAAACCGAGTGATCCGGGGATCATTTTTTGAACTGAGTTGAGGGCCACTATCTTCTGCATCCTGGAACATGGTCCGGAATTTATGCATCACAAAAAGTTTCCCTTTTAGTCCAACTCTTTCCTGGGAATAAAATACAGGGCCTGGAGATGTGATTTTGATAATGATAGCAGTTAACAACATGACCGGGAAAAGAATGATCAGGCAGATGACTGAAATAACAATGTCAATAATCCTTTTCAGCGAAAATTGCCAGTCGGGCATCAAGTCGGGATATATCTGAATGAGTGGGGCATGAAAAATAGAAGTCGTTTTAACTGAGCCCATGAGTATATCTTGCATGGCAGGAATGATTTTAATCACGACATCAGTGTCTTCCAGCTGGGTAATGATATTTTCAATCGTATGGTTTTCAGAATGTTCAATTGCAATGATAACCTCTTCTATCTGATAATCCTTCACTATCTGGCTCAAGTCCTTCAACTCACCGAGATGGGGAATATAGTCTGCCAGTTTATAGGTTTTATAACCCTCTACATTAATAAATCCAACAAATTTATTCCCCGATGATTTTTCCTGGTTTTCGATTTCCTTGTATATGGCTACCGCGTTTCCGTTGCTGCCAACGATAACAGTATTAAAACCTATGATTTTATTATGGATTTTATAAGCAGTCCTTGATGTTATAAGGAACCGGAATGCAGCGGTAAAAAACAAATGAAAAAGAAAAAGAACAAGAAAAAATTCAACATAAGTCCTTTGATTAATAATTACATCATCGAGGATCAACGTGAAGAACAACAAGGTTACTCCAAGAAATGTAATCAGCAAAGTCTGTCCGAATTCCCGCAGGCGGGCCTTCCTGTAAATTTTACGGTATGTCCCAATCAGCGCATAAAGGAATAACCAGAAAAAAGGGATTGCAACAATGCCTAAATAGAGTTTCTGATCCAGGAATATATCTTGTGAATGTAAAAAGACAGTTGGATCAACAGCGTGTTTTCGGTAGATGAAAAACAGGGTCCAGGCAATTAAAGCTGCAAAATAATCTGCGACAACATATTTAATAACCTGTAAACGTTTATTCATGATGTGCATTTTAGTGTAGATCTTTTAACCATATAAAGGCATGAAAATCAATTCGTTTTCCGGGTAACAAGTTTAAAATTATCAAAGAGGATGTAAGATTCCCCCACATCCGAATTTTTTAAAGCGCCCAGGTAAACCCTGAAGGAGCTCATCCCGGTATAAGCATTCAGCGTTGTTGTAAGATCGATATATATTTTTTTCCAGTTCCCGTTGGTCCGGTTCAGGGTTATAATCGGAGTTTGAATGGCATTGATGCCCGCATAAGTAAACACTCCAACAATAAATGTATTTGTCGTATTAAAATTCATTTCAAGGAATACCGACGAGCTAGGTATGCTGTATACTTCATGGGTCTGACATTGAAAATAATCATGTAGGGAATCAAGCGCGACAATTCCCGAGTGGGCGCCCTGAAAAGTAAGGGGGGATCCGGAGGGTGTCTTTTCAATATAGGCAGAACTGCCTTGGGTACTATCCAGTGAACAGCCGGCTCCGTCAAAATCCTCCATCCAGGCAAAAAAAGCCGGAGTCTGATAAGTTGTTTTCAGAACGCCAAGCTGACAAGTACTATCTTCCTTAAAAATGATATTTTTCTGTATGGGAACGTAATATTCATAACCAATCCGGGTAGCTGAAATGCCGTTCTTTTTGATCCCGGGCCATAGCTTTACCGTGTGGGTACCGGATTTCAAAACAGGAAAGCGGGCAGGCAATTCATAGGCGCCTAATAACTCGTCATCCACATAAACCCATACATCGGTTATATTTTGTGAATTTGTTCCTTGTTTACTATAATCGGTGGTCAGATAAATAGAATCTATACTAAGATATGCCGGGATGGATTGATCCCCGGAAAATTTTTCGCATGAAACCATCAGAATAATCAAAACCGGAAGAAACAACAAGCAGCGTAAGAGTGTCCGGTAAGTCATAAAAGCGTATAAGTTTTATAAACGAAACCCTTTATGGGTAACGAATACGAGTTCCCTATATTGTGTATTTCCCGATAAAAGTTATAAACCAGACATTTACTGGATCAAAGGATATTACTAACGCTTTGGTTAATCCTCTCCATGATTTTGTGAGCAACTTCCAACGCCTGATAGCCATCATTGATTGTCACGGGAGGTATTGTATTATTAATGATCGCGGAATAAAAACTTTCCAATTCCGTTTTAATAGCATTGGAAGGTTTGATCTCCGGTTTATCGAAATGGATCTGCCTGGTCCCTTTACCCTTGCCAAGGTCGATAATAAATCCCGGAATATCGCCATTCTGACCAGTGTCGGTTATCCGGACGATCTCCAGCGCCTTTTTCAGAAAATCAACGGAGATGTAAGCATCCCTTTGAAAAAACCTTGATTTTCTCATATTTTTCAACGAAATCCTGCTGGCTGTCAGGTTCGCCACACAACCGTTATCGAACTCAATCCGGGCATTGGCGATGTCAGGAGTATCACTGAGGACAGCAACGCCGCTCGCACTGATCTTTTTGATATTACTTTTAACAACGCTGAGAACGATATCTATGTCATGGATCATCAAATCAAGAATGACCGGCACATCGGTACCTCTGGGATTAAATTCGGAAAGGCGATGGGTCTCAATAAACATGGGATGGTCAAAAGCAGGTTCTGCAGCAAGGAATGCAGGATTAAACCTTTCCACATGACCTACCTGCACTTTTACATTTGCCTCCCCCGCGATTTTTATCAGATCACGGGCCTCTTCAACACTGGTAACAATCGGCTTTTCAATAAAGACGTGACGACACTTTTTCAATGATTTGGATGCGCAATCAAAATGCGAAATGGTTGGGGTTACAATATCAATAACTTCGGCTGCAGCAATCAGCTGTTCAACGGATTCCCACTTTTTTATATTAAACTCTTCTTCAACATGATTGGCATTGGCCACGTCAGGATCATAAAAACCGACCAAATCATAAGATGGGATTTCTTGTAAGCATTTCAGGTGAATTTTACCAAGATGGCCAGCTCCCAATACTCCGATCTTCAACATAAAATGTTTTTTTGCAAAGTTAGCCTTTTAGCCGTACTTTATTTAGTATTTTCGTGAAAATTTTCTCAAGGTTTGGTGACATGACAAACACTCGTCCCATCGACTCGTATCGCCACAATGGGTTAAGAAAATTGCTTATTCGTAGCATAAGGGAAAAAGGAATTTTGGATGAAAATGTCCTGACCGCGATGGAAAAGGTTCCCCGCCATTTCTTTTTTGATTCCTCCTTCCTCGAATATGCTTATGAAGACAAACCTTTCCCCATCGGCGCTGGCCAAACCATTTCACAACCTTATACCGTTGCCTATCAAACAGAATTACTCCGGATTGAAAAGGGCGACAGGGTTCTGGAAATCGGTACTGGCTCAGGTTATCAGGCTTGCATTTTAGCAGAAATGGGCGCCCGCGTGTTTACCATTGAACGTCAAAAAACACTTTTTGATAAAACCAGTAAATTTCTGATTACGCTTGGATATAATACCATTAAAACCTTTTATGGCGACGGTTACAAAGGGTTAAAAGCCTTTGCTCCTTATGATAAAATGATTGTCACGGCAGCGGCGCCATATATACCCGACATATTGCTGGATCAACTTCGCGTTGGTGGTATCCTTGTCATCCCGGTCGGTGAATCCGACACCCAGATCATGACAACGATCATTAAAACATCAGTTATCTCGTTTGATAAAAAGGAACACGGTGCGTTCAGGTTCGTTCCGATGCTTTGTGACCGAGCTAAAGAAAAGTAAAACTACCGGCAGATCCACCTCCTCCTGACCCGTCTGAAAAAAGCCCATGCGAATCCGCCCATCATAAGAAAACAACCTGTCCACATAATATTGATATACGGGTTCATGGTCACTTTGATAACAATATAGTCCGGATCGTGACCAACTGCAGAAATATTAGTATAATAATCCCGGTTGATAAAATGCCGGGTATCGGGATTATATACCGCACCCATTCGTGGATGAACATTGACTGAAGGTTGAAGCGTAAACGCTTTTTGGAATTTTCCCGTTAGTTTCCGGAGAAAATCAACCCGGTATGAAGTGGCGTTACCGGTCTTTCTGTTGCCAGAATAAATTACATAAAAGTCACCCATGTATAAGGTATCCCCTCTTACCAACATCAGATTTTCGTTGTTTGCCCTTTCATCGCCCAAATCGAATCGGGATGTATTCACGGAAATGATTTTTGAGTTCGAAAAGGTTATCAGTGCGCCCAACAGGAACATCACAAATCCAATGTGGGTAAAAACAGCCGGTAAATTCCTTGGATTTGAAGTCCGAAATATCAGGTTATAAAGAGATGAAAATAAAGCAAAAAGTATAAAAAACAGGAAAAGAACAAAATTAAATTTCGTAACAATTCCTGCCACCATGAAAGAGATACAAACAACCATTGAAAGTAAAAGCGGAATAATCACTTTCCGGAAAAATTTCCTCGAATCATTGAAATCATAATTTAAAAACTGACTAAAAGCAATGAAACCAGTTATCAAAAGCGCAAAAGGCATCTGGTATCGGTTATAGAAGCCAACCCGGTCAGCCGGCGGAGCAATGCCAGTGTGAAATAAAAAATTAAAAACAGGGATGGATGTGGTAAAGATCAGTTGAAAAGAAGCCAAAACCATGATGATACTACCAATAAACATCCAGAATTCGCGAGAAAGCAAAGATTCCTGTTTCGGAATATGAAATTTTCTGATTTTCATACTGATCATGACTATCACCAATACCAGAAAAGACAATAAAAAGATCAAAAACTGAAAAGCTATACCACTTTTACCGAAAGAGTGGACCGATGTATCTGCAAGAATACCACTACGGGTAAGGAAGCTGGCATAAAGTACCAAGACATAAGACAAGGCCGAGAACACATAAGCCGACAATAAGGCATGGTCCTGTCGTCTTGAAATTATCATAAAATGAAGCGCCGCAATCAGTGTCATCCATGGAATAAGAGAGGAATTTTCCACGGGATCCCATGACCAAAACCCTCCGAAAGTAAGCGATACATAAGCCCATGCGCTACCCAATAATATTCCGGCGCTTAATATGAATAAAGCTAAAAGGGTCCATGGAAATGCACGGGAGATCCAGGTATAGTGATCATTTTTTAATAATGACGCGATGGCATAACATAAAGGGACCAGGGTAAGGGCATAACCTATAAAAAGAACCGGAGGATGAATGATCATCCAAATATTCTCAAGCAAAGGGTTAAGTCCATTTCCGTCTGTTATCTGACGAATGTAGTCGGGCATGACAAAGATAGTACCTTGAACAGAATCGATCGTTTCGCGTAAAAGGGTGAAGGGACTGGCGCCAATTTGTATTCCTGAAACCTTAACGCCCAATAACATGGATGTCATAAATACCTGGGAAAAAGAAAAAATCATCATGACCGGTGATTCCCATTTTCGGGAGATCCAAAGCAGGATAAACCCGATTATAGCTTGTCCCAAAGTCCAGAAAAGAAAGCTTCCTTCCGGACCGGCCCAAAAACATGAAATAAGATACTTAACCGGTAAGGCAGCTGAAGAGTATTCCCATACGTATGCATATTCGAAATAATGGCTGAATATCAGATAATAAAGCAACCCCGAAACAATTAACAGCGATAAAACATGAGAGAAATAAAAGGCCCTTGCGGAATGCAACCATAACAAGTTGTTTTTCCGACGATAGAAAGAAAAAACATAAAAAATGGCAGCCAGAATAGCAGCGCTGAAACTAAGCCAGACGAAGACTTTGCCCAGTTCGCCAGGAAACAGATGTTCTCCTATGTATTGAATTTGCATGTATTCATGTTATATATGGCAAATTTAACCTTTTCGGTGACATTGTAAATGAAAAGCATTAAGCATTCCAAATTGTTTATACCCCCTTCCCTTGTTGATAACTTGAAGTGATTTTGTTATAAATAAATCAAACCAGAAATTAAACCGGTTTTAATTTCTATTATATTCGCTTAAATTTCGTACTATGTTTAAAGTGGGTCTTATCGGTGGTACCGGACTGGAAAAGTTGAATATTCTTCAGGCGGTAGATGAACTAAATATTGAAACCCCTTACGGGAACGCAAGTTCCTCGTTTTATCATGGCAAAACAGGTAAATTCGAGGTATATATCCTTTCACGACATGGTCGCGACCATAGTATTCCGCCAACTCAGGTCAACAACCGGGGTAATATTTATGCCCTGAAAAAGCTGGGTTGTCAGTATATCTTCGCTACCACGGCTTGTGGTAGCCTCCGGGATGAAATTCGCCGGGGGGATGTTGTCATTCCTGATCAGTTTATCGATTTTACAAAACACAGGATCAATACATTTTACGACCATTTTGGACCCGGTCAATTGGGCCATACTTCGATGGCAGATCCTTTTTCGGACAAGCTTCGTCAGATTCTTATTAAAGCCTGCAAGGATCTTGAACTATCCTATCATTCCAACGGTAACATTGTAACAATTGAAGGCCCCCGGTTTTCGACCCGGGCAGAGTCAAAGATGTTCCGGTTACTTGGCGCCGATATCGTCAACATGAGCATCGCTCCCGAAGTCAGCCTGGCTAATGAAGCCGGAATCCCTTATGCATCAATTGCCCTTTCAACCGATTATGATTCATGGAAACAAGATGATGAACCTGTTACATGGGACAATGTCTTGCAGGTCTTTAATGATAATGTAAAACATGTAACGAATTTATTGGTTCACATTTTAGAAACAGATCAATCACTGTAGGGAACAATGAAACACTTTGTTTTATTAATCTTTTTTATGAATTTCATGGGGGTCCTGTACAGTCAGGGCCAGGGCGCTGTTAACCCTTATTTGCAACCTAAGCCAAACGCGATAATTGTCGAACGATCGATAAATAACCTTCCCGTCATCAGCGATGTTAAGTCATTCATTGATAAGGCCATGGGATGGACCCTTCAGGACGACGGAAAGTGGATTTCGCAGGAAAACAGGTTGTTATACAGCAAAACCGAATTCAACAATTCAGGAAAAACATACTATAAACTCGGAAAAGAAAATTTTGATATCATTGAATTAAGAGATGTTACTTCCGGAAATGACACTTATGTTGTCATGATCATCAAATACAGAACAGGTTATTATGAATTTCCCATCCTCATGGATGGATGGCATAATCAATTGGGACTCTCCTTTTTTGTTTTTAAAAGAGATAAACTAAATGAGGTGATTCCAGAAAAAATGGATTTCAATAAGGTATATATAACCAACATGGAGGTAATATGCAGTGGTTCACTGGTGGATTATAATAAAAGCACACTCAATTCGACCATTGCATATAACATTCAAAAAACACTGAGTGAAAAAACGATTGCCTCCCACAACTTGTTGATCGCTATATGGCCGGTTCAAACCAGTGGTCAAACCTTAATGAGGTTTCGCTTGATACAGGTTATGAATAAGAAGAAATTTTATATGCCATACTTTGATCCTAAAAACCGGGATAGATTATTCAAAAGTTCTTATTTTGAAATTGACTATAATGTCTTTCAAAACTTCATCCATTATTCAGGAGGGGCCGTTGTCCCTCAATTCAATGGTTATTCGCAGAACGCAGATGAATTTTATAAAAAAGGCGTTACCAACTACACCAACGGAAATTATTCACAAAGTATAGCTGATCTGACTCAAGCTGCAAGGTTTCAACCTTATTCCGACTTTTTCCTGACCTATGCATATCGCGCCAATTCGCGCCAAAAAACCGGAGATTATACGGGCGCCCTCCAGGATTTTGACCGGGCTGTTATGCTCAAGCCATCTGATCAGGGATATTATACTGCATGGTTAACCACTATTTATAACCGGGGTGTTGTTAAACGAAGCCTGAAAGATATCAATGGAGCATGTCAGGACTGGCATACTGCAATTCAAATGGGATTTAAAGACAAGGAAATGGAAGATGCAATCAAAGAATCCTGTAAAAATTTCCGGTTCACTGGTTCAACTTTGAATTATACAACGGTTGCAACTTCATCTCCTGGCGTTTCTTCCATGGCCATACAAAATGATTATTATAAGGTTTATTGGGATGCCGTGTGGAAATATGAAAATGGAAATTACAATGAAGCCGTACTTTCCTTTAACAGGGCCCTGGAATTACAACCACAAACTAATCCTTTGGGTATCTATACATACAGGGGCAACTGCAAACTCAAGCTCACGGATTATACAGGTGCAATCCAGGATTTTGATTATGTCCTCGCATTATCATCTACCTTGCCAACAGATAATAATACCCTCAAGACTATTTTTTACAACAGGGGACTTGCAAACTTTTTCCTGGGTAATACGACAGGCGCTTGCAATGATTTTCAAAAATCAATCAACGCCGGAATGAGCGACCAGCCATCGTTAAATTTCATAAAACAGGTTTGTAAATAATGGTTTTACAATTAAAACCCCGAACTGACTGTATGATGCCTCTTCCCATCCTTGTATGCAACAACAAATGCATCGTGGATCCCTTTTTGCAACATCGCATCACGGGTTGATTTCGCGGAATTAAGCGTAGTAAAAACCCCAATGATATAGCGGGATATATTTCCTTCCTTTTCACGGACTACCGGTTGTTTGATCTTATATTTTTTGCGGATCCATTCGGCGCTGTAATGATGCTTTTCGAATGCAAAAATCTGGACTGTGTAAACATAAGTTTCATTCTCTGCATAAACCGGTTGGTTTGCAGGCTCAGGGGATGCGATACGGGCCTCTGACGGAGTCCTGCTGACGGTCGTTGAAAAATAAGGATAATCAAGCAATTTCTGCGACCTGGATGCCCTCTGACCAAGATTAAAAGTAACTCCAATTGCCAGATAATCATAAAAATCAAATTTGAATCCTCCGGTTGTCTGATCCAAAAGGTCAGAAGTAACCATCCTGAAAGTCCATTCAAGATTCAGATCTAACTTATCAGTAATACAGTAAGCGCCTCCCAGACCAAAAGGTACGACTGCTGCAGTTCTCCATCGTCTCGGGTCAGGATGTGAACTGACGACGGCATCGTCAACAAGATCTTGCTGTAAGGTATTCCAGTTTGTAACTCCCACACCTAGGGTTCCGTAAATAAAAAACTTCCGGGATGGTTTATACTTTGAAATTAAATTCGAAAAATTAATAGTACCATTGACATTAATCTCAAAAAAACCTCCCCTGAACTTTTTAAGGACAGGATTTGAATCGACATTGGTCTCTTTGTTCCCATTTATTCCTCCCGCCAAAACCTGGCCCCTTACACCAAATACTGGAGTGATTTGACGACTCAGGAAAAGTCCTCCTGCAATGCTAACGCTCCCGGAAATGCCAATTTTGTATTTATTTAGATCACCATAAAAAAAGTCAGGACCGATGCTAACTCCAACCTGCCATCGACTAAAGCCGGAAGAAGTTTGAGAATTATGAGATTTATCTTCCTGTGCAAAAGATCCGCCGGTGAAAAAAAACAAAATGAAAAAAAAGACAATATCCTTCTTTCTATAACCTGACATCACCTGGATTAATTGATAATCAAATTTATAATGATTGAATTTAAAAATACAGGAATAGAAATATTTTATTTGAACATCTTGTTAACAAGTTAAAGAAAAATTACCGATTGACAAAAAGAAGATCATTTTTCCTGTTTTTGAAACATATCTTTCAATTGATTGAAATTTAGGGATATCCAGAAAGAGAGATAGCTATTATAATCAAATTTTGCACTTGCTGTCCACTGATCAAGCTTATCACTCATAACAACACGCGTTGTCCATTCCAAACCAATATTAAGACGGTTGCCAAAAGTGTAAAAGGCGCCAAAACCAAAGGGTAAAACAGCAGCAGCATTCAAACCCGAAACATTCTGTCCCCCGACATTACTGGCGCTTGACCATGTCATGATTCCCACTCCACCCAGACCATAAACATGAACTTTCCGGAATGGATTATATTTGAGAATTATGTTCGTAAAATCAAAAGTGGCGTTTACAGTAAAATCAGAGAATACCCCATGAAAATTGTTGTATGGTTCCGGATCACGGACCAGGATCCCTGTTAATCCCCCAATCAGCCATTCACCCCTTAAACCAATGATATTGTTCATCTGCCACGAAACAAAAGCCCCCCCCGCGATGCTGACATTTCGGGAAATACCCGCTTTCGTCTTATTCAGATCACCATAATAGAAATCAGGCCCTAAAGTTAAACCAACGCACCACCTACCTGGAAATTCATCCCAGGAAAAAAACAAGGTTTGTTGTCCCACTGAAACAAATGAGATCGAAAGGAAGAACATACAAAAAACTGCCTGCTTTTTAACAGCGCTCATGATAAATTTTTTATCAAATTTAGTCGGTCGAACAATCATTTTGGAAAACAGAAAATTTTTCTATCAACATTTTTATCAACCAAAAAAAGCCCCTGACCTTAGAAAGAAGTCAGAGGCTTTTATTAAAGTTGTTCATTCCAGTTTACCGAACGTATTTGAAATCATTCCCCAAATACTTGGCTGTATCCCCAAGCTGTTCCTCAATGCGAAGAAGTTGATTATATTTAGCAATCCGATCCGTGCGGCAGGCTGATCCGGTCTTGATCAATCCTGTATTTAAAGCAACTGCCAGATCTGCAATGGTCACATCTTCGGTTTCACCGGAACGATGGCTAATCACTGCCGTATAACTGTTGCGATATGCCAGATTAACAGCATTGATTGTTTCGCTCAGGGTTCCAATCTGGTTGACTTTTATGAGGATTGAATTAGCGACATTCTTTTTAATTCCTTCCGAGAGACGGTCAACATTGGTAACGAAAATATCGTCGCCTACCAGCTGAATTTTATTACCCAGTTCTTTGGTCATTAGTTTCCATCCATCCCAATCATCCTCAGCCATTCCATCCTCAATTGAAATGATTGGATAACGTTTGACCCAGTCTTTCCAAAAAGATACCATTTCGGCAGGAGTCAACTTATCCCCTGTGGATTTTTTAAAATGGTAAACATTCTCCTCCGGAATATAATATTCTGAGGAGGCAGGATCAAGGGCGATGTAAATGTCTTTTCCCGGGACATATCCGGCTACTTCAATAGCTTTAATAATATACTTGAGCGCTTCTTCATTTGATTTGAGATTAGGTGCAAAACCGCCTTCATCTCCAACGTTTGTAGAATATTTGCTTTTTTTCAAAACATTTTTCAGGTTATGAAACACTTCCGTTCCCATTCGGATGGCTTCGCTGAATGATGTGGCGCCAACCGGCATGATCATGAATTCCTGAATATCGATGCTGTTATCCGCATGAGAACCACCATTGAGAATATTCATCATGGGAATTGGAAGTGTTTGTGCAGCCACGCCACCGATATACCGGTATAACTCCTGGCCGGTTACCTGAGCAGCAGCATGTGCTGTAGCAAGCGATACACCTAAAATGGCATTGGCGCCCAATTTGGATTTGTTGGGTGTTCCATCCAGTTCTATCAATTTGTTATCGATTTCAATCTGATCGGCGACAAACATTCCCTGGATTTCACCGGCAATAACATTATTCACATTATGTACTGCCTGAAGGACTCCCTTCCCCATATAAAACTTTTTATCTCCATCCCTAAGCTCGATGGCTTCATGAATTCCCGTGGAAGCCCCTGAAGGAATAGCAGCGCGTCCGATAACCCCACTATCGGTCATAACATCCACCTCAATGGTGGGATTCCCACGTGAGTCAAGGATCTGACGGGCATGGGTTGATAATATAGTACTCATAATTATTTTTTTTAGTTTAACAAACTATAAAGAAAAAAAGGACAACATATTCCGTACGTTATCCTTTTATAAAATTCGAATTTTTTAGATTTGTTTATTCTTCTGGTTTTTCTTCAGCAGGAGTAGAATTGACTTCAGGTTCAATGGCATCAGAAGGTGCATTATCTGCTTTGATAGGTTTACCCTCAGCTTTAGCCGGTTTTTCTTTGGCGGGTTTTTCTACTTTGGCAGGTTTTTCTTCAGTTTGTTCAGATGTTTCAGCGCCTTTTTTCTTAGCCACTCCCCGTCTTCTACGGGTCGTTTTAGTCTTTCCTTCATCCCTTGTTGAAAGCATAATTTCGTTGTAATCAACCAATTCGATCATACACATTTCAGCATTATCACCAAATCTGTTTCCTGTCTTCAGGATACGGGTATAACCGCCTGGGCGTTCCATGATTTTTTTAGATATTTCACGGAAAAGCTCAGTCACAGCTTCTTTATTTTGCAGATAGCCAAACACCATACGGCGCGAATGGGTAGTATCTTCTTTCGATTTAGTGATCAACGGTTCCACAAAAATCCTTAAGGCTTTTGCTTTGGCAACAGTTGTATGTATCCTTTTATGAATGATCAGGGAGGCAGCCATATTTGACAGCATAGCCTTGCGGTGCGCACTTTTACGTCCTAAATGATTAATTTTCTTCTGGTGTCTCATTGCAATTAATCCTTATCTAATTTATATTTCGTCGTATTCATTCCAAATTCCAGACCTTTTGATTTCACGAGTTCTTCCAACTCCGTCAGGGATTTTTTTCCAAAATTACGGAACTTCAGCAGATCGTTTTTATTAAAGGCTACGAGATCTCCAAGGGTCTCCACATCAGCGGCTTTCAGACAATTCAAAGCCCTGACCGAAAGGTCCATATCAACAAGCTTTGTTTTCAGGAGTTGACGTATGTGCAGCGAAGTCTCATCAAACTCCTCTGCCACAGTCTTTTCCGCCGAATCAAGTGTAATCTTTTCATCCGAAAACAGCATGAAATGGTGAATCAGAATTTTAGCTGCTTCTTTAAGGGCATTTTTGGGATGGATTGATCCGTCCGTAATCACCTCTATCAACAATTTTTCGTAATCGGTTTTCTGCTCTACCCTGAAATTTTCGATAGTGAAGGTCACATTTTTAATCGGGGTATGTATCGAATCGATGGCAATCCTCCCCAGGGATGAGCTCAACGTTTTATTTTCTTCAGCCGGTATATACCCTCTGCCTTTATCAATGGATAACTCAACCGTCAACTTCACGGAAGCTTCCATGTGACAGATTACCACTTCGGGGTTAAGCACCTGGAATACGGAGAGGAACTTATTGATATCACCAGCTTTGAATTCCTTCTGCTGGCCGATGATCACTGTTACCTTTTCCGAATTTTCATTTTCTATCAGCCGTTTAAAGCGAATCTGTTTAAGGTTGAGAATGATCTCTGTGACATCCTCAATAACCCCTTTAATTGTCGAAAATTCCTGTTCAACTCCTTCAATTTTAACCGAAGTGATGGCAAAGCCTTCCAAGGAGGAAAGCAAAATCCTTCTCAGTGCGTTACCAATGGTCACACCAAAGCCAGGTTCTAATGGACGAAATTCGAACAGGCCGCGGCAATCATCGGCTTCAACCATGATCACCTTATCTGGTTTCTGGAACGGTAATATTGCCATATTATTCTTTTTTGGTTTTATTATGGATGGGAAATCAATTGACCTCCCTGACTAATCATTACTTAGAATATAACTCAACGATAAGCTGCTCCCGGATATTTTCAGGTATCTGATCACGTTCCGGATAGCTCATAAATTTGCCGGTCATCATGGCGCTGTCCCATTCCATCCAGGGATATTGATTGCTCCTGCCTGCCAAAGAATTGGTGATTACTTCCAGTGATTTTGAACGTTCCCTGACCGAGATAATGTCTCCGGGGCGAAGTTCGAAGGAAGGGATATTAACAACTTTACCATTTACCATGATATGCCGGTGACCGATGAGCTGACGTGCGCCATCACGCGTCGGTGAAATACCGAGCCGAAAGACCACATTATCAAGCCTGGACTCAATCAATTGTAACAAAACAACCCCTGTGATCCCTCCCTTACGGGCTGCTTTCAAAAAGGTATTCTTAAACTGGCGCTCTAAAATGCCATAGGTATATTTAGCCTTCTGCTTTTCAGTTAGCTGAGTACCATATTCTGATGTCTTGGCACGACGTTTTGTCTGGCCATGCATACCCGGTGGATAATTCTTTTTCTCGTAACTTTTATCAGGTCCATAAATAGGATCCCTGAACCTTCTTGCAATCTTGGATTTCGGACCAATGTATCTTGCCATGGTAATTGATATATTTTCTGTTATTTTATTCTTTTTCCTTTTATGTCCCGGGATAGATTAAACTCTCCGGCGTTTTGGCGGACGACATCCGTTGTGAGGAAGCGGAGTGATATCCACAATTTCCATTACTTCTATGCCAGCCGTATGGAGGGTCCTGATGGCTGATTCGCGACCTGCGCCTGGCCCTTTAATAAAAACCTTGACCTTACGCAGTCCTAAATCATAAGCTACCTTCGATGCATCCTGCGCCGCCATTTGTGCGGCATAGGGAGTATTCTTTTTCGAACCTTTGAAGCCCATCTTGCCCGCGGAGGACCAACTAATAACCTGACCACTGTTGTTTGTTAACGTAATGATAAGGTTGTTGAAAGAAGCGTTAACAAAAGCTTTTCCAATCGTGTCAACTTTAACAACCCTTTTCTTTGAACTTTTTTCAGTCTTTGCCATATTTTATTTAAATAGGTGCATTTACAATTAACCTTTTGTCGCTTTTTTCTTGTTGGCAACAGTCTTTTTCCTGCCTTTCCTTGTCCGGGCATTATTCTTGGTACTTTGACCGCGCGTGGGCAATCCCAAACGATGACGAATTCCACGATAGCAACCGATATCCATCAATCGTTTTATGTTCATCTGGACCTCTGAACGAAGGGCCCCTTCAATCTTGAAATTATCATTTATGATGGTACGGATTTTATTCTGTTCCTCATCATTCCAGTCCTGAACTTTTTTATTCCACTCAACGCCTGCCAACGTCAGAATCTTTTGGGCTGTACTTCTGCCAATTCCAAAAATATATGTCAGCCCTATTTCACCTTGTTTATTTTTAGGTAGGTCAATACCTGCAATTCTGGCCATAATAATCCAATTTTATGTTTATGAAATCTTAACCTTGTCTTTGTTTGAATTTAGGGTTCTTCTTATTGATAACATATAATTTCCCCTTTCTGCGAACGATTTTACAATCTACAGACCTTTTTTTGATGGATGCTCTTACTTTCATGTTACGTTTACTTTAGTTCTATTGATATCTGAACGTAATTCTACCTTTTGTCAAATCATAAGGTGACATTTCGATCCTGACTTTATCTCCGGGCAAAATTTTAATATAATGCATTCGCATCTTACCGGAAATGTGTGCCGTGATCACGTGCCCGTTTTCTAATTCCACGCGGAACATGGCATTACCCAGGGATTCGATAACAGTGCCGTCTTGCTGTATTGAAGATTGTTTTGCCATTTTATATACTTCTTGGTCCGAGTACTTCTTCAATATAACGAAAAGTGGAAAGTACATCCGCTTTATCTTTGTTGACGGCAACAGTCAACTCAAAATGTGCCGAAGGTTTCCTGTCAGCCGTACGGATCGTCCACCCGTCATGCGATTGAACAACTGATTTTGTACCCAAATTGATCATAGGTTCAATACAAAATGTCATTCCTGAGGTAAGTTTTATTCCGGAACCTCTCTTCCCATAATTCGGAATATCTGGTTTTTCGTGCAATTCCTTACCTATACCATGTCCAACAAGCTCTCTAACTACCGAATAACCAAACGATTCCACATAATTCTGTACGGCAGCGCCAATATCGCCAACACGTTTTCCGGAAACAGCCAGATCAATAGCCAGGAAAAGTGATTCTTTGGTTCGTTTCAGTAAATTTAGAACCTCAGTATCTACTTCACCAACAGGAAAAGTGTATGCCGAATCGCCGTTATAGCCATTTTTCTGGCATCCGCAGTCGATCGAAACTATATCACCATTTTTAAGAACTCTTTCACCCGGAAATCCATGTACTACTTCTTCGTTCGTCGAGATACACAGGGTAGCCGGGAACCCTCTGTACCCTTTAAATCCGGGCACTGCACCTTCCGACCGGATAAAATCTTCAGCTATTTTGTCAAGTGTTATCGTTTTAACACCAGGTTGAATATATTTTGCAACTTCAGCAATGGTCTTACTTACGATAGTCCCATTTTCCCTCAGTAATTCAATTTCTTCTGCTGATTTTTCTAAAACTTGTTGTTTACTAAACATACATTATCCTGTTACTGCATAGGAAGAACGACCCTTGATTCTTCCTGATTTTGTCAGTCCGTCATAATGGCGCATTAATAAATGACTTTCGATCTGTTGAAGGGTATCCAGCACAACGCCTACTAAAATCAACAATGAAGTTCCACCATAAAACTGGGCGAACTGAGAGGTGATTCCGACCAATCGCACGAAAGCAGGCATGATAGCAACAAAACCAAGAAAAATAGAACCGGGAAAAGTAATGCGCGACATTACATCGTCAATAAATTCAGCCGTTTTTTTACCGGGTTTTACGCCGGGTATAAATCCACCATTTTTCTTCATATCTTCAGCCATCTGGTTGGGATTAACCGTGATAGCAGTATAGAAATAGGTGAAGAAAATGATCAGTATGAAAAATACAAAATTATACCAGAACCCATTGATATCAGTAAACACCCTGGCAAAACCCGTCAAAGTCTCATTGCTTGCAAAACCAGCAATCGTTAACGGCAGGAACATAATTGCCTGGGCAAAGATAATAGGCATTACACCAGCAGCATTTACTTTCAACGGAATGTACTGACGAACTCCACCGTATTGCTTATTTCCTACAATGCGTTTTGCATATTGTACAGGGATTTTCCTTGTGCCCTGGACCAGCAAAATGGTCATCAGAATAACGAGAACAAGGAATGCAATTTCTACGACAAAGAATACAAGGCCACCACCTTTTTGTTCCATTCTGGAAACCAGTTCGCCAAATAATGCGAAGGGTAAGCGGGCGATGATTCCGATCATGATGATCAGGGAAATACCATTCCCAATCCCTTTGTCCGTTATTCTCTCCCCTAACCACATGACGAACATGGAACCAGCGGTCAGAATAACAATGGAGGATATTCCAAAAAATGAAAATACCGAATGGTGTGTTATATTAGGATTAAAGGGAGAGATCGCTTCGGGGGGCAATTGTGAAGCCAGGTTGGCGATGTAAGCGGGTGATTGGAAAATCAAAATGACAACAGTAAGATACCGTGTCATCTGGTTAATCTTCTTACGCCCGCTTTCACCTTCTTTCTGCAATTTCTGGAAATAAGGGATAGCCATCCCGAGCAACTGCATCACGATCGAAGCAGAGATGTAAGGCATAATCCCAAGAGCAAAAATAGAAGCATTTGAAAAAGCCCCACCTGAAAACATATTGAGTAGTCCCAGTAACCCCGACTGTGTCTGGTTCTGAAGGGTTGCCAGCATTCCAGGGTCAACTCCAGGAAGAACCACGTATGATCCCAGCCGGTATATCATGACGATTCCGATAGTATATAGGATCCGCTTGCGAAGGTCTTCGATCTTCCAGATGTTCCGTAAGGTTTGGATCAGTTTTTTCATTCAACCGAGTTTAAATTGTGTTAGCGATTCCACCTAATTCTTCAATTGCTTTCTTTGCAGAAGCAGAAAAACCATGAGCGGTAATTTCAAGTTTTGTCTTCAGTTCTCCCCTTCCCAGAATCTTGATCCTGTCATTTTTTGATACATAACCGCTTTCAATCAAAATTTCCGGGTTGATAACGGTGAGATTCTTCTTCTCAGATATCTGTTGTAGTACATCCAGGTTGATATCTTTATATTCAACACGGTTAAAGTTCTTAAAGCCAAACTTCGGAACCCTGCGTACCAATGGCATCTGACCTCCCTCATATCCCAATTTCTTGGAATATCCTGAGCGTGACTGTGCGCCTTTGTTACCGCGGGTTGATGTTCCACCATGACCTGAACCCTGTCCCCTGCCAATACGTTTTACCTTTTTCGTTGAACCTTTTGCAGGTTTTAGATTGCTTAAATCCATTTCAGTATCGTTTATCTTTTGTTAGACTTCTTCTTCCACTTCTACCAGGTGGATCACTTTGTGAACCATTCCCAGGATCTGGGGAGTTGCTTCATGTTCAACCGTCTGACGGATCTTCCTGAGGCCCAAAGCCTGGAGGGTACGTTTCTGGCGCAACGGTCTTCCGATGCCACTGCGAATTTGTGTTACTCTGATCTTTTTCATTGCTTTAAACAGCCTTTAAAGTGTGAATTTAGCCATTGAATACCTGATTGAGCTCAATCCCTCTGAGTTGTGCAATCGTATAAGGATCCCTTAATTTAATAAGAGCATTGATCGTAGCCTTTACAACACTGTGTGGATTGGATGAGCCTTTTGATTTGGCAAGTACATTCTTCACCCCAACACTTTCAAGTACGGCACGCATGGCCCCGCCAGCGATAACTCCGGTTCCTGGAGCTGCCGGTTTAAGATATACCAATGCCCCACTGTACTTTCCAAGCTGATCATGAGGGATCGTCCCCTTAAGAATTGGAACCTTGATCAGGTTCTTCTTTGCATCATCGATTCCCTTGGCAATCGCTGCGGTGACTTCTTTGGCTTTTCCCAGACCATATCCCACAACACCATTTTCATTCCCAACCACGACGATGGCAGAAAAACTGAAGGTACGGCCCCCTTTGGTCACTTTGGTTACGCGTTGAATGCTGACCAAACGATCCTTGAATTCGATTTCACTCGATTTAACTCTTTTTACATTAACGTTTGTCATATCTTCCTAGAATTTTAGGCCACCTTCCCTGGCTGCATCAGCCAAAGATTTTACCCTGCCATGATATAAATAACCATTACGATCAAACACAACATTGTTGATCCCAGCCTGCAACGCTTTTTCAGCAATGTGTTTCCCGACCATTTTTGCCATCTCGGTTTTAGTCCCTTTCTGGCCATCCATGCCCTTTTCCATTGACGAAGCTGCAACCAGGGTTTTTCCGGCCATATCGTCAATCAGTTGCACATAGATCGCTTTGTTGCTGCGAAATACCGTCATGCGAGGCCTGTCAGGAGTCCCTTGTACGATTTTACGTATCCTTTTCTTGATCCTGAACCTGCGAAATTCTTTTCTACTTTTGATTGCCATTTTCTATTGATTTTTCTTGTTTCGACGATCTGGCAGACCGCCATCTTTATCTCTTTGCAACGGTCTTTTAAGTCGCCATTGCTATTATTGTCCTGCAGCCGATTTCCCTGCTTTTTTCTTGATCTCTTCACCCTGGAACCGAATACCTTTACCCTTGTAAGGTTCAGGGCGTCTAAATGATCTGATTTTTGCAGCAACCTGGCCGAGAAGCTGTTTATCAACAGACTTCAGGATGATGGTATTATTTTTCCCTTTATCGGCAGTTGTCTTAACCTGGACCGTACTTGGAAGTTCCATCAGGATATTGTGCGAATAGCCCAATGAAAGTTCGAGCAGTTGCCCATTACCTGACGCTTTGTATCCAACCCCCACCAATTCCTGAACCAGGGTAAAACCTTCAGAAACGCCCTTTACCATATTGTTCAACAAGGAACGGTACAGGCCATGTTTTGCACGGTCATCGCGTTCATCAGAATGACGTTCGACGTGGATAAGATTGTTTTCCACCTTGATGGTTATTTTGGGATCAATCTGTTGTTCCAACTGACCAAGTTTACCCTTAACTGTAACCAGATTTTTATCGGAGACAGTTACCTGCACGCCATCGGGCAATGTGATCGGTAGTTTTCCTATTCTTGACATGTTTGAAATCTCCTAATTAACTGATATAACATAAAACCTCGCCACCAACTTTCTTTACTTTGGCTTCTTTGTCGGTCATTAATCCCTGTGAAGTCGAAAGGATGGCAATGCCAAGTCCATTTAAAACCCTGGGCAAATGATCTGTATCAACATACTTTCTGAGACCGGGTTTGGAAACCCTGATAAGGTTACTGATGGCCGAAAGTTTTGATACAGGGTGGTACTTCAGGGCAATCTTGATCATACCCGGGCGGGGCTCAATCTCCACTTTATAATTGAGAATATATCCTTTTTCAAAGAGGATCTTTGTTATATCTTCCTTGATCTTGGATTTCGGAATTTCAACAACCCGGTGGTTGGCCATTACGGCGTTCCTTATTCGTGTCAAATAATCTGCAATGGGGTCCGTAACCATTATTCTTCTTTTTTTATTGATTAATTTTTCTATATATTTTACCAGCTTGCTTTTTTTACGCCCGGGATCAGTCCTTTGTTGGCCATTTCCCTGAAATTGATACGGGATATTCCAAAAAGACGCATATATCCTTTCGGACGGCCTGTCAGTTTGCAACGGTTGTGTAACCGCACCGGGGAAGCATTTTTCGGAAGTTTTTGTAAGGCGATATAATCACCTGCTTCTTTGAGCGCTTTACGCCTGGAGGCATACTTCTCGACCATCTCTGTGCGCTTTTGTTCTCTGGCTTTTATGGATTCTTTTGCCATATATTTACTTGGTTTTAAATGGGATTCCGAATTCCTTTAACAGGGCATGAGCCTCACGGTCATTCCGGGCGGAGGTCACGAAAGTAATATCCACTCCGTTCATCCGCGTTACTTTGTCAATATCAATTTCAGGGAAGATGATCTGTTCTGAAATACCGAGAGTATAATTCCCGCGACCATCAAAACCTTTATCATTTACGCCCCGGAAATCACGTACCCGTGGAAGGGCAACAGAGATCAGCCGATCAAGAAAATCAAACATACGTTCGTCACGTAAAGTCACCCGTACACCGATTGGATTTCCTTTCCTCAACTTGAAATTAGAAATGTCTTTTCGTGATTTGGTAGATACTGCTTTCTGACCTGTGATCATCGTCATTTCGGTAATACCGTTTTCAATGAACTTACGGTCGGTATTGGCAATACCCAACCCCTGGTTCAGGCAAATCTTGTTGATACGCGGAACCTGCATAGGGCTTTTGTAGCTGAATTGCTGCATTAACGCAGGAACAATCTCTTTCAGATATTTCTCTTTTAATCTTGGTGTATAAGCCATTACTTTATAACCTCCCCTGATTTTTTAGAATAACGAACCAATTTTTCCGTTTTCGGATCCAGTCTTCTACCGATTCTTGTCGGTTTCCCCGAATTGTCAACCAGTTTCAGGTTGGAAATATGGACCGGCGCCTCCTTTTTGATGATACCGCCCTGAGGACTTTTAGCATTGGGTTTAGTATGCTTCGAAACCATATTAACTCCTTCAACGATGGCCTTATATTTATCGGCATCGATGCGCAACACTTTACCCTGCTGGCCCCTTGAATCACCGGCGATGATCATCACCGTGTCGCCTTTTCTGATATTTAATTTCTTTTGCATGGTCATATAGTATATGCTTAAAGCACTTCAGGTGCTAAAGAAACGATTTTCATAAATTGTTTTTCACGTAATTCCCTGGCAACCGGGCCAAAAATACGCGTCCCGATCATTTCACCGGCAGTGCTAAGCAGCACAACGGCGTTGTCATCGAAACGGATGTAGGAACCATCATTGCGACGGATCTCTTTTTTTGTCCTTACCACCACCGCAGAAGAAACAGTCCCTTTTTTGATGTTTCCTGAAGGAATTGCATTTTTCACCGTGACGATAATACGGTCGCCCACACGGGCATAACGTTTACGCGTTCCACCAAGGACCTTGATACAAAGCACTTCCTTGGCACCGCTGTTATCTGCTACTGTTAATCTTGACTCTTGTTGTATCATGGCTATTTAACCTTTTCAATGATTTCGACAAGTCTCCAACATTTATTTTTACTGAGTGGCCGGGTTTCGGCAATCCGAACTTTATCTCCCTCGCTGCATTCATTTTTTTCATCGTGTGCCATAAAGCGGGAAGACTTTTTTACAAACTTTCCATACTTCGGATGCTTTACTTTTCTTTCGACTTCAACCACGACAGATTTCTCCATCTTATTGCTGACTACAATGCCGGTTTTTTCTTTTCTTAAGTTTCTCGTTTCCATATTGTATCTTTTGTTGAGACAAGGCATACTTTGTCCCTTCTATCATTTTTTCCCAACTTTAATGATTGGTTCACCGTTGAGGACACGGTAACGCAATTCAGTTTGAAGGCGGGCAATGGTTCTGCGGTAAGCCGTTATTTTATTTGGATTTTCAAGCGGAGAAACAGCATGGTTCAACTTTAGTTTTGTCAACTGCCGTTTTTCTTCATCCAGTCTTTCCCGGATTTCACTTGTGGTTAATTCTTTGATAACTTTCTGTTCCATATTCTTTGTTTTGTTGGGGCAAACTGCTCATTGCCCTTCCGATATTATATTGCTTCTTCTTCGTAATCTTTACGAACAACGGTCTGGGTCTGTACAGGAAGTTTTTGGGCTCCGAGACGTAGCGCCTCTTTGGCAATGATCAGGGGCACACCATCAATTTCAAACAGGATTCGACCGGGAGTTACGCGAGCTACAAAATATTCCGGGGCTCCTTTTCCTTTACCCATACGGACTTCAGCTGGTTTTTTACTGACTGGTTTATCCGGGAATATCCTGATCCAAATCTGTCCTTCCCTTTTCATATGGCGGGTGATAGCCTGACGTGCAGCTTCTATCTGACGACCCGTTAGCCAGGCTTCTTCCAGGGTCTTAATACCAAATGAGCCAAAGGCGAGCTGGTGACCACGACCGGCATTGCCCTTCATTTTACCTTTTTGCTGTTTCCTGTATTTGGTTTTCTTTGGCTGTAACATTATTCAAAATATTATGGTTACCTCTTTCTATGTTTTCAGTTCTGCTAATCAGTCCTGATCTTCATTATCTTACTTCCTTGGTCCACGTGGTTTGCCACCATCATTCCGTGGTCCACGGTCACGGCCGCCACGGTCATGATCACGATCGCGGTCATGGTCACCTTTCGGGCCTCCGCCACGGTGCATGGAAGGTTTCATTTTTGCAGCAGGTGCATCCGGTACAAGATCTGGCCGGCCATAAACATCACCTTTGCAAATCCAGACTTTGATACCGATACGACCATATGTTGTATGGGCTTCAGCGGTAGCGTAATCAATGTCGGCCCTGAAAGTATGCAGGGGGATACGCCCCTCTTTGTACTGTTCACGGCGTGCCATTTCTGCACCACCCAAACGACCCGAAATCATAATTTTAATTCCTTCTGCGCCGATTCTCATGGCGGAAGCAATGGAAGTCTTGATCGCGCGTCGATATGAAATACGTCCCTCGATCTGACTGGCCACAGTATTCGCAACAATCACCGAGTCCAGCTCCGGTCTTTTGATTTCCGAAATGTTGATCTGAATTTCTTTCTTGGTGATTTTTTTCAACTCCTCTTTGAGCTTGTCAACTTCCTGACCACCCTTACCGATAATGATCCCCGGACGGGCAGTATGGATGGTAACAGTTACAAGCTTAAGGGTACGTTCGATCACAATTTTGGCAATACCGGCCTTTGAAAGACGGGCATTCAAATACTTACGGATTTTATCGTCCTCAACAAGCTTGGGCTCAAAATTTTTACCGCCGAACCAGTTTGAGTCCCAGCCGCGGATGATGCCTAACCTGTTAGCAATCGGATTGGTCTTTTGTCCCATTAAAACTTACTTTTAATTTTCTTGAATGATATTTGCTATTCTTTATTTTCTTTTTCTGACACTTCTTCCACTTCCGGCTTATTCCGGCTATCAAGAAGCACTGTTACATGATTCGAACGTTTACGAATACGGTGGGCCCTTCCTTGAGGCGCTGTCTGAAGGCGTTTGAGTTGGCGACCGCCATCAACAAATATTTCTTTAATATAAAGATCGCTGTCCTCAATCCTTTTTCCTTCATTTTTTGCTTGCCAGTTTGCAATGGCTGAAAGCACCAGTTTCCGGATTCTTTCAGATGGCTGTTTTGCATTATTTTTCAATATATGCAGCGCCAGTTCAACCCTTTGTCCACGGATCAGGTCAGCGATCAGCCTCATTTTTCTTGGTGAGGTGGGACAATTATTCAGCCGGGCGAATGCTACCGTCTTTTTGGCTTCTTTCCGGTTCTCGGCTCGTGTACGAGTTCTAACTCCCATTTGTCTTTTGTATTAGGTCGTTATTTCTTAGCTTTATCTCTGTTTCCTGCATGACCGCGGAAGATCCGGGTTGGTGCAAATTCACCCAACTTGTGTCCAACCATATTCTCGGTCACATATACAGGAATGAATTTATTCCCATTGTGAACAGCAATGGTTAAACCAACAAAATCGGGAGATATCATGGAACCCCGTGACCAGGTTTTAATGACGGTCTTTTTTTTGGATTCCACCAGTCCCGTTACTTTCTTTTCCAGTTTATAATGGATATACGGACCTTTTTTAAGCGATCGGCTCATAATCTTGATATTATCTTTTATTTCTTCCTGCGTTCAATGATATATTTATTGGATTGGTTTTTCCTGGCGCGAGTCTTATATCCCTTTGCCGGAGTGCCTTTCCTTGATCTTGGATGACCTCCTGATGCTTTTCCTTCGCCTCCACCCATCGGATGATCAACCGGGTTCATAGCTACGCCACGGTTGCGTGGACGGCGGCCCAACCAACGGGTACGGCCAGCTTTACCATAAGACTCCAGGTTATGATCAATATTTGAAACCATACCAACAGTGGCTTTACAGGTTTGCAAAATCATTCGTGTTTCACCGGAGGGCATCTTCAGGATGGCAAACTTTCCGTCGCGTGACATCAATTGAGCATGAGAACCGGCGCTGCGCACCAGTTTTGCTCCTTGTCCAGGTCGTAATTCTACATTGTGAACGACCGTTCCAAACGGAATTTCACTAAGATAGAGGGCATTCCCGATTTCGGGCGGAACACCTTTTCCGGAAATAATAGTTTGTCCCACTTTTAAGCCATGAGGAGCTACGATATATCGTTTCTCTCCGTCTTTGTAAACAACTAATGCAATACGGGAAGTCCTGTTCGGATCGTACTCAATGGTTTTAACCAAAGCAGGAATATCTTCTTTATCCCGCTTGAAATCAATAACCCGGTACATCTGTTTATGACCACCACCAAGATATCGCATGGTCATTTTTCCTTCGTTGTTTCTTCCACCGGATTTCCTCGAAGGGGCCAACAGGCTCTTTTCAGGAACATCAGCGGTAATTTCATCATAGGTACTGATTACTTTAAACCGTTGACCGGGTGTTGTCGGTTTGTATTTCTTAAGCGCCATTTATTTAAATATTGCTGTAAAAATCAATAGTTTCACCTTTAGCCAGCGTGACGATGGCTTTCTTATAAGCACTGGTTCTGCCCGAAATGACTCCGGTTTTGGTAAAACGGGTCTTGTTTTTCCCAGAGAAAACCATGGTATTGACAGAAGTAACATCCACTCCATAGAGCTCTTTGATCGCCTGGATAATCTGGAGTTTGTTAGCCCTCCGGTCAACCATAAACCCATAGCGGTTGAGTTTTTCGCCAAGATGGGTCATCTTCTCGGTTATGATCGGTTTTATGATAACTGTCATTGCTATATCGAATTATTCGGTTTAATTCTGATGAATTTTTTCAATTTCCTTGATAGATCCCTCGGTAATCATCAACCGGGTTGCATCTAAGATTTCATAAGTATTCAATTCAGTGGCATTGATCACCTTGACCCTTTTGAGATTTCGGGAGGCCAATATGACATTCTCCTCTATTTTCGCAACAACTATCAGGGTCTTCTTTCCCGTAAGCTGAAAATTTTTCAACAACTCACTGAAATTTTTCGTCTTCGGGGTTTCAAAATTGAAGTCTTCAACGATGGTGATACTGTCGTCTTTTACTTTGTAACTTAAAGCAGATTTACGGGCCAGCCTCTTCAGCTTCTTATTCAACTTGAAACTATAATCCCGGGGATGAGGTCCAAATATACGGGCGCCGCCACGAAAAAGTGGATTTTTAATACTCCCTTTCCGGGAGCCCCCGGTCCCTTTCTGTTTATGCAATTTCTTGGTACTCCCCGAAAGGGTCGACTTTTCCTTTGTACTATGGGTCCCCTGCCTCTGATTTGCCAAATACTGTTTTACATCTAAGTAAATGGCATGATCATTGGGCTCAATGGCGAAAATCGAATCGTCGAGGATAGCCTTTTTGGGGGTCGTTGTGCCCTTTATGTTATAAACTGTTACTTCCATCTTTCAATAATTACATATGATCCGTTATGTCCGGGAATTGCACCTTTAACCAAAATCAGGTTCTTATCCAAAATAATTTTTAAAACTTGCAGATTGATGACTTTCACACGGTCTCCACCCATATGTCCCGCCATCCGAATCCCTTTCATGACCCTTGATGGCCATGAAGAAGCCCCAACCGAACCGGGAGCCCTGAGACGGTTGTGCTGTCCGTGAGTTGCCTCACCTACTCCGGCAAAGTGATGCCGTTTGACAACGCCCTGAAATCCTTTACCCTTGGAAATACCCACCACATCGATATATTCTCCTTCTGTAAAAATATCCACCCTCAGAATATCCCCAAATTGCTTCTGATGCCCAGGTTCAAAACGAGTAAATTCTGCAACCACTTTTTTCGGGGTAATACCTGCTTTGGCAAAATGTCCCATCTCGGACTTGGTGGTATGCTTCTCCTTCTTTTCTTCAAAAGCAAGTTGGATAGCATCGTATCCCTCTTTTTCTTTGGATCGGACCTGTGTTACGACACAAGGGCCAGCTTCGATCACCGTACATGGGTAATTTTTTCCCGAGGCATCATAAATACTGGTCATTCCGACTTTTTTTCCAATTAATCCAGACATTTTTTTATTTCTTGCGTTATTAACTTAATGATGTCAAAATACGATCAAACCTTGATTTCAACTTCAACCCCACTGGGAAGTTCCAACTTCATCAGTGCATCAATTGTTTTTGAGGTGGTACTGTAAATATCCAGTAACCGTTTGTAAGTACACAATTGAAACTGCTCACGGGATTTTTTGTTCACAAAGGTTGAACGCAGCACAGTGAAGATCTTTTTGTCCGTAGGCAATGGAATAGGTCCGCTGACAACAGCACCTGTAGCCTTTACGGTTTTTACGATCTTTTCGGCTGATTTATCAACCAAGTTGTAATCGTAAGACTTCAATTTTATTCTAATTCTCTGGCTCATATAAAAAATTAATAGGCGGGAACATATCCCCTGATTTTATATAATACTTCATCCTGAATTTCCTTGGGAGTTGCTTCATATTTTTGAAATTCCAGCATTTCAGTAGCCCTACCGGAAGTAAGACTGCGTAAGGTAGTCACATAACCAAACATTTCGGCTAAGGGAACGCACCCACGGATAACCTGGTTGCCGATCCTGGACTCTACCTCTTCAACATGACCACGTCTTTTAGTGATGTCACCTGTCACTTCACCCATATATTCACTGGGAGTAATAATTTCAAACCGCATGACCGGTTCCAGTATCACCGCTTTTGCTTTGCGACTGGCTTCTCTGAATGCAATGCCTGCAGCAACCTGGAAAGATAATGCATCTGAATCCACACTATGATAAGAACCGTCAATGAGTTTAACTTTCACATTATCCATCGGGAACCCGATGATTGGTCCATTGGTCATGGCCGATTTCAACCCCTTTTCAATAGCAGGGATAAACTCACGGGGAATATTTCCACCATGTATTTCATTGATAAACTGTAATCCCTTGATCCCTGTATCAGCAGGGCTGATTTCGATAACAAGGTCAGCAAAACGGCCTTTTCCCCCTGTTTGTTTTTTATAGACTTCGTGGTGCACCACAGTATTTGTAATAGCTTCTTTATAGGCCACCTGTGGATTTCCACGATTTACTTCAATATTGAATTCCCTTCGGATCCGGTCAACAATGATGTCAAGGTGAAGCTCACCCATTCCGCTGATCAAGGTTTGCCCGGTTTCATCATCCACTTTTACCTGGAAGGTCGGGTCTTCTTCAGCCAGTTTATGTAAAGCAAGCGATAATTTCTCAACATCGTCCTGTGTCCGTGGCTCAATGGCCATATTAATGACCGGTTCGGGGAATACCATCGTTTCCAGAATGATCGGATGCTTGAGATCACACAAAGTATCACCCGTATGTATATCTTTAAAACCAACGGCTACGGCAATTTCCCCAGCTTCGATTTGTTTGAGCGGATTTTGTTTGTTGGCATGCATCAGCATGATGCGCAGCAACCGTTCTTTCTTATCCGTTCTGGTATTTAATACCACATCACCGGCATTCAGTTTCCCTGAATAGACTCTGAAAAAAGCGATCCGGCCAACAAAAGGATCTGTCGCAATTTTAAAAGCTAAAGCAGTAAAAGGTTCTTCAGGATCAGGATGACGCGCCTCTTCTTTACCATTAAATGGATTTATCCCGGTTACAGGAGGCATATCATAAGGCGAAGGAAGGAATTTTGCAATGGCATCAATCAATAATTGAACACCTTTATTTTTAAAGGAAGCACCACAAATCACCGGAGTGATTTTTCCCTGAATGGTAGCTCTACGGAGCTCGCAAAGAATGTCATCCTCAGTGATAGATTGAGGGTCATCGATAAATTTATGAAGCAGAATGTCATTTTCTTCGGCGGTACCTTCGATAAGTTTCATTCGGTATTCCTTCACCAAGTCTTTCATTTCTTCCGGTACTGGAATTTCAAAATATTCCCGACCCAGTGATGCTTCATCCCATCCATAAGCCTTATTGGAGATCAGATCTACGATTCCTTCAAAAGTATCTTCTGAGCCGATAGGGAGCTGGATGACAACAGGGTTGGCTCCAAGCTTTTCACGGATCTGATCAACAACATGAAAAAAATCAGCCCCGGTACGGTCCATTTTGTTAATGTAACTAATCCGGGGGACATTATATTTATTGGCTTGATGCCAAACAGTTTCTGATTGTGGTTCAACTCCGCCGACTGCACAGAAAATGGCGACTGCTCCATCCAAGACCCGGAGGGAGCGTTCTACTTCAACTGTAAAATCGACATGACCCGGAGTATCGATGATATTGATCCGGTAATTCTGATTATTGTAATCCCAGTAAACGGTGGTTGCTGCAGAAGTAATGGTTATTCCACGTTCCTGCTCTTGAACCATCCAGTCCATAGTGGCAGTGCCATCATGAACTTCACCTAGTTTATAGTTGATGCCGGTATAATACAAGATACGCTCCGTCGTCGTAGTTTTACCCGCGTCGATGTGCGCCATAATGCCAATGTTTCTTGTATTTTCTAGTTTCCCGGTCATATTACCCTAACGGCCTTTAAGTCCGCTCAATGTTAAAATCTGAAATGGCTGAATGCCTTATTGGCTTCTGCCATCCTGTGTGTATCTTCTTTACGTTTAAAAGCGGCGCCTTCTTCTTTATAAGCGGCCATGATCTCGGCAGCCAGTTTTTGTCCGAAACTTTTTTCATGGCGTTTCCGGGCAAAATTCACCAACGATTTCATACCAATGGAGCTTTTTCTGCCAGGCCTTATCTCTGAAGGAATTTGAAAAGTTGCGCCACCAATACGCCGGCTTCTGACTTCAACAGCCGGGGTAACGTTGGCCAATGCTTTTTTAAATACCTCCAGCCCATCTTCTTTGGTCTTTTCCGACACGATTTCAATAGCCTCATAAAAAACATCATAAGCGATGTTCTTTTTTCCGGCTAACATCACATTGTTTACAAACTTTGTGACTAAGGTATCGCCGAATTTTGGATCAGGAAGAAGGGCCCTTTTCTTTGGTTTTGCTTTTCTCATACTGCTTTAATTATTGTTTGGTTGCATCCTGTTGCAACCCTCCATTTTATGCTTTTTTCTCTTTGGGGCGTTTTGCGCCATATTTGCTACGGCGTTGTTTGCGGCCTTCCACTCCGGAAGTATCAAGCGCACCACGAATGATATGATAACGCACTCCGGGAAGATCTTTCACACGACCGCCACGGATCATCACGATAGAGTGTTCTTGCAGGTTGTGGCCCTCGCCCGGGATGTAAGCATTCACTTCTTTTCCGTTGGTAAGCCGGACCCTTGCAACTTTACGCATGGCTGAATTCGGTTTCTTGGGAGTTGTTGTATAAACACGAACACAAACACCACGGCGCTGAGGACATGAGTCCAATGCAGGTGACTTGCTTTTGTCAACCAGCTTATTTCTTCCTTTGCGAACCAGTTGCGAAATTGTAGGCATATCAATCGTTTTAATTAACTTCTTTTTCAATTTCGGTCGTACTGTATGATCCGACCTTCCTTGCTTTTGCCCCCGAAAAGGGAGTGCAAAAGTACAATTTTATTTTACACTACCAACAAATTCACCTTAAAACAAACAATGAATTTGTAAAAACTATGATTTAACTAAAGCTAGGGCTGGAAAATGTAAGGAAGGTATTGATTTTCGCGAGACTTTCTAACGCATCCATCACGCTGGCTGCGATTGAAACCTATAGTCGTCTCACTTTGTCAGGTTTCCTTGCCGTTTCCGGCTTATATCGCTTCTCAAAAAACAAAAATTGATTTTTGAGGGTGCAAAAGTACAACTTATTTTTAATCAACCAAAAAAAATATCAAAAAATAATCATGATATTCTTTGACTATTTGAAATTATTAATGGTGATATATGTTCCCATCATTCCGGTAACCGACAATATTTTGATACCAGTTCGGATAAAGTGTGCCACCGCTTTCTCCCCATTCGATGAAATGAAGATAGGCATGGCTGATTTCACTTTTCTCAACCGGATATTCAAAACTTTCATAAATATTGATCGCCCAGGGAAGGTTATTTTGAGTCCTGTAATATCGTCCGGTTGCAGGATTGCTGTTATCGTCATCCTGGCCAAATATCCCCTGATCCGCAAGGGAAGTTGGTGGATAATCCGGTAAATGCACCTCCCTCGACCGGTTTTTGTTAACGATAATAAAAGGATTGAATTGATTGATATTGACATCTTCTATTGTATAAGAGCCTCCAGTAAAATCAAGATGTATTTCAAGGGTCACGGGAGTTACATTGGGTGCATACAAACAGGTATTTACCCCAATACCGGAACCCGGATGGGGCATCAGGCCAAAAGCATCATCATAAACAATGATCGTAGGCCTGGATTGTCCTGATTCCAGACCATTCGGATTCAATGTGATATAAGTTCCAGATTGCAGGTTTGAACCGGTCGCCTCAAGGTCAGACGAAAGGACATGGTCATCCGGGAACTGAAACCCAAAACCATTGTGAAAAGTCGCCCCAAAAGCCTTTATAGTAAACGTACCAAACATCTCTACGATGATATTGGATGCATTGGTAACTGTTTTAAACTGGTAATCACAAACCAGATCGTTGAAATCATAATCTCCTTTCGCAGGCCATAGGTCTTCAAAACCCAATGTCCCAAATCCACTTGCCGGAAAATAATTATTGAAAGCCCGTGTCGGATCGGTTGGATAGTCGTCATCCACATCCAAAATACCGTCACCGTCGCTATCAGGTGAAACCGGCGCTAAAAATTCGTAAGCCCCCATATCTACGGTACCATTAACGATCCTGGGATTTCCATCCAGATCGGGAACGGTGTTCATCCATTCAATATTCATTCCCGTATCGATACAAGGTGAACCTGATAACAGCCGATAATCCTCCGAACCGGATATTATGCTCACAAACATGGGCTCGGAAGAAATGCAATTTGAGCTATAGCTCCCGGATAAGGCAGGGGTGGTACAACAATTATAATAATAGTATCCGCTTCCTGAAACTTCATAGTTCGTACCATTATTGTAATAAGAAATGGTGTTAAATACCAACCCATTATTCCGGGTTCTGATCCCGGCGCCATTGGGACAGGTATTCTTTGAAATCACGCAATTTTTAACTTTGCCCGATTCCCAGATGTTCACTCCACCTCCCAGATATACGGAGCTGTTATAAGTAATTTCACAGTTCCTGATCTCACCTCCATTAAGTAGGCGGACACCTCCTCCATACCCTTCTGGGCCATTATTGCTGGCTATATTGTTAGAGATAATACAATTTTGGACCAATCCGCCGTAATCAAGCGCAACCCCTCCACCGTCGCGGGCCTGGCAATTTTGAATGATACAATTCTCTACAGTTCCGGCATTGTTTATATCGATTCCACCACCAAAATCAAATGGGTTATATCCATTCTGAATGGTAAATCCCTTAAGAAGGGCATTCGGATTATCAATATAAAAGCAGCGGGTAAGGTGGTTCCCATCAACAATGGTAAATTCAGCGCCATTCATACTTTGTACCGTAATTCCAATGGTAATGCTAACATTGGAACTCAAAAGGTAACTTCCGTCATTGACCAATACTACATCCCCATCATTACATACCGCTATTGCCGTTTGTATATTAGTAGCCGCATCAGCCAGACTGGTGTATGGGCTGGTATTACTTCCCGCCAATGAAACATACCGGGTAGTTGCAATACCAAAGACCGGTATCAGCAAGAAGATCATTAAAACCAAACTGAAATAAGAATGTTTTGTTTTCATGGCAAATTCCTTTAAATCTAATCTTTACAACCGACGCTAAGGTCAAGGCAAACTGGATACCAATTTATTATCTATTATGGAGACTTCATGAACAGCGCTGTTCATCCTTAGTTTTACTTTATCAATATATGCCGGAACAGATATTTTCGTATGATATTCCGAACCCTTTGATAAAAATCCCTTATGGTAAATAAAATTTCCCTGTACGGGGATAATATAAACAACCCCGGAATGACCACACGTTAACCGGACATCAACACTTTTAGCTGTTTCCCATTTAAATGATGGATCTATTGTACAATCTTTTAGTGTTTTGGTGGGTTCGCTTATCAATTCTTTTTGATCGACCTTATGACAAGACCATAAACTGATCGTGAACAACATAATAAAGAGTGCAAAACCTTTCATTGTTTTCATGACTTTATTCTTTAAGACCATTGCAATTTACTTCCAATCACATCTTTAAAAAAATGATAATTCGTAAGTGTCAATGATTTTTAAGTATATGTATGTAGAAACTTTGTAAATGTCATATCTTCATCCGGGTAGGGTCCTACAAGACATTTTTGTTAATATCTAATCACAAACGGATTTTTCCTGAATGTTCCAAACCTGTATTTTTGCATCGATCGTTTTCTTATGAAGAATCCCATTCTCAATAATCTCAATGAGGCACAAAAGGCTGCAGTAATGGCAACCGAAGGTCCTGTTATGATCATTGCCGGAGCTGGTTCCGGAAAAACAAGGGCCCTCACCTATCGCGTTGCTTATCTTATCCAAAAAGGAATAGATCCTTTTCATATACTGGCGCTTACCTTTACCAATAAAGCGGCCAGGGAAATGAAAGACCGTATTACTGATCTGGTTGGCCCAGAAGCACAAAACGTATGGATGGGCACTTTCCATTCAGTCTTTGCAAGGGTCCTGCGAATAGAAGGTCATCTTTTGGGATATCCGTCCAATTATACCATATATGATACTGATGATTCAAAACGGGTAGTTAAAAACCTGATCAAGGAAAATAATCTGGATGATAAGGTTTATCTGCCCGGTTATATCCTTAACCGTATATCGTCGGCAAAGACAAGTCTTCTTACCGCGGAAGAATATAATATCAATCCGGAGCTCCAGGGATATGACTCAACCTCAGGAAAACCCCTTACCGGAAAACTCTATCAGCAGTACCAGAATCGTCTCCGGCGTGCATCCGCCATGGATTTTGACGATCTTCTTTTTAATATGAATGTACTTCTCCGGGATTTTCCGGAGGTTCTTTACAAATATCAGCAAAAATTTCACTATATCCTGGTTGATGAGTACCAGGACACAAATTTTGCCCAATATCTGATCGTTAATAAACTGGCCGCCAACAATGAAAACCTCTGCGTGGTTGGTGATGATGCACAGAGCATCTATGGATTCAGGGGTGCCAACATCCAGAATATCCTGAATTTTAAACGGGATTATCCTGATCATAAGGTTTTTAAACTCGAACAAAATTACCGCTCGACAAAAACCATTGTCAAAGCAGCCAACCATATCATCGAAAACAATAAAAATCAGATATTTAAAGAGATATGGACGGAGAATGGAGAAGGACAGTTGATCCAACTTATCCATGCCTCAACAGATAATGAGGAAGCTAATCTTGTGGCCCAATCAATCTTTGAGAACAAGATGAACCATCAGCTAAAACATAATGCCTTTGCCATATTATACCGGACTAATGCCCAATCCCGTGCCCATGAAGAAGCGCTACGTAAACTGAATATCCCCTGCCGCATCTATGGAGGACTATCTTTTTACCAGCGAAAGGAGATCAAAGATCTGCTCTCTTATTTCAGGCTTACAATTAACCATCAGGATGAAGATGCCCTCCTGCGCATCATCAATTTCCCAGCCCGCGGGATTGGAAAAACCACCGTTGAAAAGCTGGTTGTTTCGGCCGACGAGCATAAGGTCAGCATTTTTGAATTGGTTTCCAATCCCGCCCGTGACCTGCAATTTCCGGAATCCACTTCCGCGAAAATCCATTCATTCATCACCATGATTCAAAGTTTCAGCGCTTTATTGAAGGTTAAAAACGCTTTTGAATTAGCTAAACATATTGCTGGATCTTCAGGATTGATGAAAGAACTCTATGATGATAAAACACCGGAAGGTGTCAGCAGGTTTGAAAATTTTGAAGAACTGCTGAATGCCATCAAAGATTTTTCTGAATCTCCAAGAACCAATTCCGAAACAGGAGAGATCGAAACCAATGTAGTACGGTCACTTGATGAATTTATGCAGGATGTGGCCCTCATTACAGATGCCGATAAAAAAGAACCCGGCGACGAGGATCGCGTTACTCTTATGACTGTTCATTCAGCCAAAGGATTGGAATTTCCCTTTGTTTACGTTGTTGGTCTGGAAGAAAACCTATTCCCTTCCATTCAATCACTAAACTCGCGATCGGATCTGGAAGAGGAACGTCGCCTGTTTTATGTTGCCGTGACCCGTGCTCAACAGAAACTCACAATTTCCTATGCCGAAAACCGTTACAGGTGGGGGACTCCGATGATCTGTGAACCCAGCCGCTTTATTAGTGAGATCCCGGAAACATTGATCGATTTCCCCAAAAAAAATATACAAAGTTCCCGCTTCCCCAAGGAATTGAACTGGTCTGCATCATTACCAGGTCTGGACTTACCCGCAAAAAAAACAATCCTCCCGAAAAATTTTCAAAGACTCACTGAAGCTTCTCCAACATCCACAGAAAAATACGCTGACAGCCCTCCCTCTGATATTGAAGCTATTCAAGCCGGAATGGAAGTGGTCCATGACCATTTTGGAAAAGGAAAAGTAATTAACATAGAAGGACTTGGCCCCAATAAAAAAGCAACTGTTTTTTTCCAGGAAATCGGACAGAAACAGCTCCTCCTGCGTTTTGCCAAACTTAGGATCGTTACCTGAAACATGAATATTTCAGGTAACTAATAAACAGAAAAAATCCCTACACCTGAAATTTTCTTTTATCTTTGTTTTGGATTCCCGGGATTCCAATCCCATTGAGTCTGTTAGAGTAAGTTTTGAATTAATCAGTATTATTACTATAACCTAAATCCGCAGACCAATGAAAATACACCCGTCTGATTGGCCTAAAGCACATATAACCCATGATCAACTTTTCCCATTCCTTTTTATCCTGTCCCTTTTTACACTGCTATCTTCTTGTTCCAAAGATGATTTTGACTTTGATAAAATGACCGACCCGGACTGGTCCCCTACATGGAGCGCTCCCTTAATCCATTCCAACCTGACATTGCATGATATTTTAAAAAAAGGGGGTACCCTGTTCATTGAGGACCCGGTTACCCATCAGCTCACCCTGGAATATGGAAATAGCTTGTTTTCACAAAGCGCCGAGCAATACCTTCAGGTTCCTGACCAAAAAGACATGAAAATTGAATCCGCTGCAATTAATATTGTTGTCGGTCCAGGAGATTCAACCTACTTCGATATTGAGGCTCCTTACTCCTTTTCTACCTCTCAGGAAGGTCAGGTGTTTGACAGCATTTTTGTTAAAACCGGCGCCTTTGATATGGATATATCCTCTCAAATCAATCATTCCATCAAAGTAATTATCAGGCTTCCAAACGCAGTTAAAAATGGTAAGGGCCTGGAAATAACCACTAACCTTCCATACGCAGGAACGCTACCTGTTCAAAAAACAATTTCTATTGATTTATCAGGTTACACGATCCGGCTTAACAACACCCCGGGTCATGTTAATGAGATAATCCCCAGCGCCCACATGATTATTTACGGGGATGATAATCCCAATAACTCTCCATACACTTTTACTGCTATCTGTGACCTGATCAATTTAAAGTTCTCGAAAATCATCGGATATTTTGGTCAATATAATTACCCGCTGGAGGATACTTTATACCTGAACCTCTTTAAAAATAATATGTCTGGAAACATTCATCTCGAAGAAATTGACCTTTTCCTCAAAACCACTAACTCTATCGGGATGCCTATTCAACTTACATTCAATGATTTAATTGCTCATTCTGACAAGAATCCTCCCTATACGGTAAATATTGCAGACCCCTCAACAGGTTTTCCCAATCCCATTACCATTCCATCACCCGACCTCGCACACATGGGAACCAGTGTCGATACTACTTTCCAATTTGGAGAAAACAATTCCAATATCATACCTGCTATTAATTTATCTCCAACCTACATCTATTTTAATATCAATGGGATGTCAAACCCAGCAAATAACCCCGCTTTTAAAAACTTCGTTTACGATACCAGCCGTTTTTCAGTTGACTTTGATGTAGTGTTACCTTTATTTGGGGCCATCAGCGGTTTTTATGTGGAAGATACTGTCGACTTTGATTTTGATATTCCCAATCAGGCATCCATGGTTGATTTTAAAGTAAGAACTGAGAATCACTTTCCCCTTAATGCTGAAATTCAGATTTATTTTGCCGATAAAGATTATAACATACTTGACTCTCTTTTCAGTAGTTCAAATCATCAAATTCTTGTTGCTGCCCCGGTCGGCCCTGCACCTGATTACCGGGTCATTGAGAATCCCCCCATCAAATCCTATACCTTTTCACCTGACCCTTTTTACAAGGAAGATCTTGAACGATTGAAACAAACCCGTTTTTTGATGATCCAGGCAAAGTTATCGACTTATGCCCAGGACCTGGTAAAGATATATGCCGATTATAAGCTCGACGTGAAGCTTGCTGCAAAAATAACCATCACCTCACAAAACTAACCGGATACGTATGAAAAACATAACTAAACTTGTTATGCCCTTGATGATCCTGGTTTTTATAGTCACAGGTGCGCATTTTGCTTCAGCCCAACAAGGTAGAAATATAAATTTTTTAAGGGTTGTTCCTCAGTCCATTTATATTAATCCGGCAATCGTTCCTCCCTATGATTTTTATATTGGTTTTCCAGCCTTATCCTCTTTAAAATTGGAATTTAAAAATTCACCATTCGACTACAACGATGTCATCAAACAAACGAATAATGATTCGCTTTATCTTGACACACAAGCGCTTTTAAATTCCCTGAAAAAGAAAAACTACTTAATTGGGGAATTTTCAAATGAATTTCTCTCGTTCGGATTCAGGGTAAAACAATTCTTTATCTCCTTCAATCTTTCGGAAAAACTTTACAGCAACATCATGTACCCGAAAGACTTCGTTTCCTTGCTTCTTGAAGGTAACGCCCAATATATTGGAACGACCATCAATGCCGGTGGTTTTGATGTTAACATCACCCACTATCACGAGTTGGCAGTGGGTATGTCCTATACGATTTCCAAAAAATGGAGTGCGGGTTTCCGGGCGAAATACCTGGTAGGCGTCTTCAATCTCGATACTAAAAATACAGATATTAATTTATATAGCCCCGATGAATTTTCCATTAATGTAACTACTGATATCCAGGTAAATATGGCTATTCCCGGGAATTCAACCTCTCCGGAGGACAGCTTGGGCTTCGATATTAACGGAAATGAATTTCTCAGGGGATTCTATTCTTTTAAAAATTCCGGATTTGCCTTTGATCTTGGGATGCAATATACCCCAATCGAAAAACTAACGCTGGGGTTAAGTGTTACCGACATAGGGTTTATCAACTGGAAATCCGGGGTTAAAAATATTGTAACAAATAAAGCAACTTCCTCCTCTACTTTTACAGGGGTTGACATCGGGGAAATGTTCTCCTCCGATACGGTTAAATTCAGTGATCAACTGAATGAAATGCTGGATTCCCTGAGAGAAGACCTTGGGTTGAAAGTGACCTATGAGAATTATCGGTCCTGGCTTACTCCTAAAATATACCTGAGCGGGATTTACAGCCTGACTCCAAAAGATCATTTCGGCCTGCTCTTTCGTTGTGATCTTTTTAAGGGTAATATCCTTCCTGCATTGACGCTGAATTATACCCGCGAATTTGGCAAAGCTTTCTCCTTGATGGCAGGATATTCTATTTTGACCAACAGTTATGCCAATTTTGCCTTGGGTTTTGCCGTCAATGCCGGCCCTCTTCAACTCTATCTGATGACCGATAACATTCTCGGCATTGCGCAGCTGAACAATACCCGTTATACAAACACTCATTTTGGGATCAACCTGGTATTCGGCAGGGCGCAATGGTATCAGAAGAACGGCAAGCAATCCCCTGAACCGGGCCTGAATCCATGATAGTTTTCACATCCCCATGATCATGCTGTTTTGGTAACCAATTCGCAATACAGGAATTATTCATATCTTTGCAAAAAAATATCTGTGAACAACGAAATGGAATACAATACTACCCGCGAGATGATGTTCATCCCAGAATATGGGAGGAACATCCAACGAATGATCAAATATATCTGCACCATCGAAGATCGTGAAAAACGGACTCAGGCCGCAAAATTTATTGTGAATATAATGGCCCAGATGCATCCGGTAGTAAAAGAATCGGGTGATTATAAACACAAGCTCTGGGACCATTTATTTATTATTTCCGACTTCAAACTTGATGTTGATGCTCCTTATCCTCCTCCACCGCCTCTTTCCCTGAGTACAAAACCTGAACATCTTTCCTATCACGACAAAGAAATTGAATTCAAACATTACGGTAAAAATATAGCCGCAATGATTGAAAAGGTCGTCAGCTATGAAGAGGGCCCGGAAAAAGATGCACTGGTCAATGCCATTGCCAATCACATGAAGAAATCCTACCTCAGCTGGAACCGGGAATCTGTCAATGACGAACTGATTGAACAACATTTGAAAATCCTCTCCAAAGACGAGCTTAGGCTCAACAAGGATTTCCATTTTGTCAACACCAACGATATCCTTGCCCAAAACCAGAAACGGAAACCATTTAGGCAAGGGGCAGAACGGAATTTTAACAAGACCGGATTCCCAAAGCAGAATTATAATAATCAAAGGGGAAGAAATAAACCCCAATGAGTTCTTTCGAGATCATCGGAGGAAAAAAATTAGCAGGGGAAATCCTTCCCCAGGGAGCAAAAAACGAAGCGCTTCAGGTAATTTGTGCCTGTTTGCTGACGACCGAGCCGGTAACTATCAACAATGTCCCAAACATCAGCGATGTCAATAAACTGATAGAATTATTAGAGGCTTTAGGCGTCAAGGTTATTAAAAACAGCTCTTCATCTTATACATTCAGCGCCTTCAATATTAATATCGATTTTTTCCACTCTGCTGATTTCAGAAAACTGGCAGGAAGCCTGAGGGGTTCTATTATGATCCTTGGACCTTTATTGGCCAGATACGGGAAAGGATCAGTATATCTCCCCGGAGGCGATAAAATTGGCCGACGCAGGCTGGATACCCATTTTTTTGGTCTCCAGAGATTAGGCGCTCAGTTTGAATATTCAGCAAATGAACAGGTTTTCAGTGTAAGGGCTCCTGCATTGAAAGGATCATACATGTTATTGGATGAAGCTTCCGTAACCGGCACTGCCAATATCGTCATGGCAGCCACCATGGCACAGGGAACTACAACAATTTTTAATGCTGCCTGTGAACCTTATATATTCCAGCTTTGTACCATGTTGGTAAATATGGGCGCCGAAATTGAGGGTATCGGATCAAATTTACTGACGATTCATGGCGTCAATTCCCTTCATGGATGTGACCATACATTGTTGTCAGACATGATCGAGGTGGGAAGCTTCATAGGCCTGGCCGCCATGACCCGATCGGAAATTACCATAAAGAACGTAAATTTCAAGCAACTGGGCTTGATCCCAGACGTTTTCAGGCGGTTGGGAATCCTGATAGAGGTCAGGGAAGATGATATCTACATCCCTTCACAGGAGCACTATTCCGTTGAATCCTTTATGGACGGATCCATTATGACCATTGCTGATGCCCCGTGGCCGGGATTTACTCCCGATCTTATCAGTATCGTCCTGGTAGTTGCTACCCAGGCTAAAGGCAGTGTTCTAGTACACCAGAAAATGTTTGAAAGCAGACTCTTTTTTGTCGATAAACTCATCGACATGGGAGCTAAAATTATCCTTTGTGATCCCCACCGCGCTACTGTAATTGGTCTTGATCACCAATATCCTCTGCGTGGGATCCGTATGTCTTCACCTGATATCCGTGCCGGTGTCGCTTTGCTGATCGCAGCCCTGTCAGCCGAAGGTAAAAGCATCATCGACAACATCGAACAAATTGACCGGGGATACCAAGAGATCGATTTACGATTGAAACAACTGGGAGCCTCAGTAGCCCGTATCCCGGGCTGACAATTTGTCGTGGTAACCCATCTGGCAGGTTTTTTGATAATCATTCGGGAAATTATTCCGAACATGAAATACATCTATGAACCGAAAATCTAAAATTGAAGAGAAAGAGCGGATTAATAACAACGAATCTGTTCCCGCGATAGAAAATGAAGCCAATGTTGATGTAACACCTGATAATCTGGAAGTTAAAATAGAAGAAGGGTCAAAGAATGATCTTTCTGCGCAACTTGGGGAACTGAATGATAAATATCTGCGTCTCTACTCTGAATTCGATAATTACCGTAAACGCACCATTAAAGAAAAAGTAGAACTCAGCAAATATGCGGCTTCAGAAATCATTGAAAAGCTCCTGCCGGTATTGGATGATTTTGATCGGGCTTTAAAAGCATTTGATTCGACAACAGAAGCAGAAAAAGCTTTAAAAGAAGGAATTGTATTGATCTTTAATAAATTTATTTCGATCCTTAATCAACAGGGGCTGGAACAAATGAGAACCATTGGCGAATCTTTTGACACTGATTTTCATGAAGCTGTGTCAAATATTCCTGCTCCATCGCCCGAACAGAAAGGAAAAATTATTGATGAAGTCGAAAAAGGGTATATGCTTCACGGAAAAGTGATACGGTATGCCAAAGTTGTTGTTGGAAACTGATAAAGGCTCCTTGAGATTTACCTTGTATAAATGGCAAAAAGAGACTACTACGAAATTCTAGAAGTCAGTAAAGAGGCTTCCCCGGAAGAAGTAAAAAAAGCATACAGGAAGCAGGCTATCCGTTTCCATCCCGATAAAAATCCGGGAAATAAGGAAGCGGAAGAAAAATTCAAAGAAGCAGCCGAAGCTTATGAGATCCTCAGCGATCCTAATAAACGTCAGCGTTATGATCAGTTTGGCCATGCTGGTTTAGGAAATGGAGGTGGTTTCTCGGGCTTTGGCGGAGGGATGACAATGGAAGATATCTTCCAGCATTTTGGAGATATTTTCGGCGGTGGAGGAAACGATCCTTTCAGCGCTTTTTTTGGTGGAGGCGGTGGACGTCGTGGGCGTACAATCAACCGGGGTTCCAACTTGCGGGTCAAAGTGAAACTGACCCTCGAAGAAATCGCCCATGGGGTTGAAAAGAAAATTAAGGTTAACAAATATATATCCTGTGCCACCTGTGACGGAACAGGGGCAAAAGGAGGAAGTTCTTATTCAACATGTTCTACATGCAAAGGGTCAGGCCATGTCACAAGAATTACCTCGACTTTTCTTGGCCAGATGCAAACCAGTTCTACCTGCCCGAATTGCGGGGGGGAAGGAAAAGTAATAACTGAAAAATGTACTGATTGCGCCGGAAACGGGATCACCAAAGGAGAAGAAGTGATCCCTATCAAAATTCCTGCCGGCGTTGCTGAAGGAATGCAACTTTCCATGGCTGGAAAAGGAAATGCGGCTGCACGCGGAGGAGTAGCAGGTGACCTCCTTATTCAGATTGAAGAACTGAGGCATGATTTTTTTGAACGTGACGGGAATCATCTCCTGTACGACCACTTCATCACTTTCACAGATGCGGCATTGGGAACGAGTACAGAAGTTCCGACCATCGACGGGAAAGTAAAAATAAAGATTGAAGCTGGCACCCAAAGCGGTAAAGTGGTAAGATTACGCGGAAAAGGATTACCTTCTGTCAATGGTTATGAAGGGAAAGGCGACCTGTTGGTCACGCTCCACATCTGGACCCCGAAATCCCTTTCAAAGGAAGAAAAGTCGTTGCTTGAGAAACTCGGAAAATCACAGAATTTCCATCCGGGACCTGATCCATCCGGAAAGAATTTTTTTTCACGAATGAAGGATTATTTTGAACAATAACATCTTGCATGGATCTACTTACCGCCCAGGCTGTTTCCAAACAATTTTCCAACCATAAAGCCCTTGATCAGGTTACAATCTCAGTTCCCCAAGGGTGCATTTTCGGTTTGTTAGGTCCCAACGGTGCAGGAAAAACAACCCTGATCCGCATTATCAACCAAATAATCGCACCCGATGAAGGAGCATTGCTTTTAAATGGCCGGAAACTGCTTCCTGACGATGTCATATCCATCGGTTATTTACCTGAGGAACGCGGACTTTATAAGAAAATGACGGTCGGTGAACAAGCCATGTACCTTGCCCAACTTAAAGGCCTGAGCCACCATGAATCACTCCAACGGTTGAAATTTTGGTTTGAAAAATTTGAGATTAATGGCTGGTGGAATAGAAAAGTGGAAGAACTATCAAAGGGGATGCAACAAAAAATCCAGTTCCTGATCACCATTGTTCATGAGCCAAAGTTGCTTATTTTTGATGAACCATTCAGCGGTTTCGATCCAATCAATACCAACCTTTTAAAAGAAGAAATCCTGGCACAAAAGGAAAAGGGGGCTACTATCATTCTTTCTACCCACAACATGGCTTCGGTCGAGGAATTATGTGACCATATCGCATTGATCGACCGGGCAAAAGTGATTTTAGACGGCCCTGTCAGGGAAATTAAAAAGACCTATAAAACCAACTCTTTTACTTTCAGTTATAAGGGCGCCGACATCAGTCTCCATGATATCCTGCCATCTTCCTTTCAAATCCTGGAAGAACACAATGATCCTGATCACCGGTTTGCTACCGTCAATTTACCTGTAGGTTTTACCCCCAATGATCTGCTCGCGCCCCTGTTATCCTCAACGACGATCGATTCACTGAATGAGCTGATCCCTACGATGAATGATATTTTCATTCAGACTGTTACCCAACAACGGACCGAACCTGCAACGTCGAATTAAATGAGAAAAATCTTTCTTATTATCCGCCGGGAATATCTGACACGCGTCAAACAACGTTCCTTTATTGTAATGACCATTCTGGGCCCGTTGCTGATGGCTGCCACGATCGTTATACCTGTTTACCTGGCAACCAGGGCCAATGAAACAAAATCCGTGTCTATACTGGATGAAACGGGTATCTTCTTTGAAAAATTCCACGATTCGGAAAACTTTAAATTTCATTACCTGGTCAGTGATATCCAATCTGCCAAGAAAAGTTTTGCCCAAAGTGGGGATTATGCTTTGGTATATGTCCCTAAAACTGAAGTGACCCTCCCAACCAATGCCATCATCTATGCTGAAAATACAGTAAATATCAGCCTGCAAACCTATGTTAAAAATGTAATGGGCAAGCAAATTGAGGAGCTGAAGCTACAAGCTAAACTGCGCGATCTGCAGACCGGAAATAAAGAACCTATCTCAGTAGATGATATCCTGCGGTCCATTAAAACGTCCATTGATATCAATACTTTAAAAATTGGTGAAGACGGACAGGAATCGAGGAGTTATACAGAAGTAAATATGGTTCTTGGAATGTTTTCCGGTATCCTCATTTATTTCTTTATTTTCATGTTTGGATCCCAGGTCATGCGTGGCGTAATTGAAGAGAAAACATCCAGGATCGTTGAAGTGATCGTTTCTTCTGTTAAACCTTTTCAACTCATGATGGGTAAAATTATCGGGGTTGGATTGGTTGGACTGACGCAGTTTTTGTTATGGGTAGTACTTACTTTTGGGATCGTAACAGTGGTTACTTCAGCCATGACGACCAAAGAGATAAAAGACACAACTACCGGCCAGATATTGAAACACGATGAACCCATTAACCCGGTCGCTGCAGATGCCTTGACAACCGTGCAAAACGAACCAAAACAAGGAACCAACGAAGTACTCGAAGCCATCCATTCTGTTGATTTTCCGGTAATGATCGGTTCTTTTTTATTTTTCTTTCTTGTAGGCTACCTGATGTATGCCGCCCTGTTTGCAGCTATCGGAGGAGCTGTTGACAGCGAAGCAGACACCCAGCAGTTCATGTTCCCCATCACCATTCCTTTAATCCTTGCTTTAGTCCTGTCACAGGTAATCATTCAGGACCCGGATGGCCCACTTTCCTTCTGGTTTTCTATCATCCCGCTCACTTCACCGGTCGTGATGATGATCCGGATACCCTTTGGCGTCTCCTTCCTCCAGGTTATTCTCTCCATGGCCCTTCTGATACTCGGGTTTTTAGGGACTACATGGCTGGCGGCAAAAATTTATCGCACCGGTATCCTGATGTACGGTAAAAAGGTGAATTATAAAGAATTATGGAAATGGATCCGGTTCAAGAATTGATGTAAGATTATTTCTTATCAAACAATTTAGACCACTCGTATTTTTTTCTTTTTTTCCAATCCATTTTGTGATATACATAGCTTATAATCAGAGGTAAAACGCTGGTAGCCTCTGCATATACCATTTTTTCATAAGCTGTTTCAACTTTTCCCCACGACGATGCTTCTTTCAGGGTAGAACTTGAACAGGCTCCATCCCGCGGATCTGCTACGGTAATCTGTATGGCATATTTGTGCATGGGGACTTCCTTACCAAGAACTTCGGCACAAATGACCGTATCCTGAACGAAGTTCTTTGGCACGCCTCCTCCGATCATAAAAAGACCCGAATTCTTTGCTGCCATCTTGATCATAGTCAGCTCGAGAAAGTCCTTGACCGAATCGATCGAAATATGTTTTTCAGGATTATCCCATTGATGCCTGACCAGGCCGAAACCTGCGCTGCTATCGCTGAAAGCAGGGCAGAAGATCGGGACATTGTTTTCATAGCAAACCTGGACCAGGGAGTCTTTCTTTTTTGAATTCCCGACCAACCACTTCCCCATTTCACGGATGAATTCACGGGAAGAGTAAGGCCTGGGTTCAAGGGATGAGGCTACTTTATTAACGGCCATATCGCAGGCCTGCAATTCTTCTTCATCAATGTAAGTATCATAAATTCGATCAATGTAATTGTCCCTTAAGTGTTTGTCGTCGGCATTATAGGTTCCTTTGTAATGTTTGAACCCAAGCGCCTCAAAGAAATCCATGTCGACAATTGAAGCGCCGGTTGCGACAACCACATCAACCATGTTATTTTTTACCATATCAACATATACTTGCATGCATCCTGCAGCGCTCGTACTGCCTGCCAGGGTCAGGATAACCGTACATCCTTTGTCATTGATCATCCGGTTAAGAATATCAGCCGCATCTGCTGTATCGCGGGATGTAAACGACATAGAACGCATGGCGTCTATGATTGGCGTTGAATCAATGGATTTGATATCAATATGTTTGATGACGGTCTTCAGTAATTCTTTTTTCTTCATTTTCTAGTTTCTTTGATACTTCGACAAAAATAATAATTAATATCCTAAAATTTTCAACATTGATTTAAAACTTTGTTCCTTTGAAAAAAGTTTGGTTGTGACCTCCTCCGTCTCTTCATCAACATCGATCAGGACATGTTTAGGCGCGGGAATCAGGCAATGCTGAATTCCGCCATAACCACCGATGGCCTCCTGATATGCGCCGGTATGGAACATACCGATGTATTGTGTCTCGGTTAGACTGAACTTAGGGAGAAAAACCGCATTACTATGTTCCTCGGCATTATAAAAATCCTCACTATCGCAGGTAAGCCCACCCAAAAAAACCCTTTCATATTCAACATCCCAGTTATTGATCGCTAAAAGGATAAACTTTTGGTTTATAGCCCAGGTATCAGGCAAAGTATTCATGAAGGAGCTATCGATCATGTTCCAGATCTCACGGTCATTCTGCCTTTTCTGGTCGATGATGGAAAAAAGGACGGCTCCGCTTTCACCCACTGTGAATGATCCAAACTCAGTAAAAATATCGGGATCAGGGATATCATTCCGCTCACATATACTTTTAATCTGCGCCACAATCTCTTCAGCCATGTATTCATAGTCATAAGTAAAATCAAGTGAATTTTTAATTGGGAGTCCACCTCCGATATTCAAAGCAGTCAATTCAGGACATATCTTTTTCAGTTCACAATAAACATTAACACTCTTTGTTAACTCATTCCAATAGTATGCTTTATCCTTTATCCCGGTATTGATGAAGAAATGAAGCATCTTCAACTCAAATTTTGGGTTGTTCTGTATCTTTTCCTGAAAATAAGGAATGATATCATTATACCGGATTCCAAGACGGGAGGTATAAAAGTCGAATTTAGGTTCTTCTTCTGAAGCGATCCGGATGCCTATTTTAAGTTTACTTTGGATACCTAGTTCGTATTTTTCCAGTTCAAAAAGGTTATCAAGGACAGGAATTACATTTGAAAATCCACTGTTAAAAAGGGCAACAATGTTTTCGATATACTGGGGACGTTTGAAACCGTTACAAATTATGTAACGATCCCTGGAAAACAATCCGCGCTCGGCAAGATCTTCAATGATTGGAATATCGAAAGCAGATGAAGTTTCCAGATGCACATCATTTTTCAGGGCTTCTTCCAGTACAAAACTAAAATGGGAACTCTTGGTACAATAACAATAGTGATAATCAGCCTGATAATCAACCTTGGCCATAGCTACATTGAACAATCTCTTTGCCCGTTGAATCTGTGAACTTATCTTGGGTAAATAACTTATTTTCAGGGGCGTACCATACTGCTTAATAATATCCATGAGGGGGACTTTATGAAAGCAAAGTTCATTATCAACCAGCTCAAATTCTTCCTGAGGAAAATCGAAAGTCTGTTCAATGAGATCAATGTATTTGTTTTTCATTCTGATTTTATTAAAAGTAAATCACTTAAATCACTCAATTTTTGATGATGTAAATAACCCGGATTTGATTTTGATTGCAAAATTATATCAATCCGTTTGGATAATAAACATTTGGGAAAAATAAATATTGATTTACGAATCCTTTGTAATTTTGACGCAGAATGTAGAATGCTGCTTATGGGATATGAAATAAGAAATGATGGGAGAGGATAACGAATAGTAGATAATGGGGTTTCGTTTTAACTTTTAGGTTTTAGCTCACGATGGAGGATCTCTTACTGCTTGAAACATCAAGGAGGAATACAGATATGCTGGCCGAAATGATCTTTCAGAAAGAAGAACTTTTTGATGAACTTTTCCGGATTTATCTCAGGAACGAAGAGCCTGTCAGTCGTCGGGCGGCCTGGGTCATCGACGCCGTTACTGAAAAACTTCCTGCCCTGTTGACCGATAAAATAGATATAATGGCCGAGGCGCTCCCTTCTTTTAATCATAATGGATTGAAACGGCACACCCTTCATATTCTTTCACGATCCCCACTCCCCGCGCAAAAACATTCTGGTTTCTTAATCAATCTCTGTTTTGGTTGGCTTGTATCTCCGGTTGAAGCGGTAGCCACTAAAATATACTGTATGGAACTGCTTTATCGTTTTTCGGAAGGGGAGCCGGATATCAAGCAGGAACTCGTAAATTCAATAGAATGGAGGCTTTATGAAGAACCTCCGGGGTTTAGGAGCAGGGGAGTAAAAGTGCTGAAAAAGCTTTATAAAGATCTTTCATTCCGGAAATAAAGTGACTTTTTAATTCCGGATTCACAAATATATATTGGAATTTAAAGAGTAATTATCTAATTTTGCACCCTCAAAAAAAACACTATACAAAAAAAATACTCTCCATTTAAATTTAAAAGCTCATGCAGAACAAAGGCGTTATTAAATTTTTCGCGATCACGTTCGTTTTGGTTTGTTTGTTTCAGTTGTCGTTTACTTTTATTGGTTATTATTACTCCGGCAAAGCCACAGATTATGCCAACGCTCCTCAGGTAACAACATTGTCAAAACAGATGGCCAAGGGCGATCCCCTGAAAGAGGAATATTTCTTTGATTCGATTTCTAAAGCCCGTCTGGAATATTTTAATGATTCCATGGCCAACATTAATGTATATAACATCCTGATCAAGAAATATACCCTCAAAGATGTCAAAGAACGGGAAATCAACCTAGGCCTTGACCTTAAAGGCGGTATGAACGTGACGATGGCAGTTTCCGTTCCGGATGTGATCCGCGCCCTATCAGGAAACAATCCGGATCCGACTTTTAACAAAGCCCTTCAGATAGCAACCGAAAAAGAAAAGAACAGCACGCGCGATTTTGTTGACTTGTTCTCTGAGTCCTTTAAAGAGTTAGATCCCAATGCAAAATTGGCATCCATTTTCAACACGGTTGAGCTGAAAGATAAAATCAATTACAACTCCACCAATGCTGACGTGATTAAAGTTATCAGGGAAGAAAGTAACGGCGCTATCGACCGTACCTATAACATCCTTACTACCCGTATCGACCGTTTTGGAGTTGTTCAACCCAACATCCAGAAACTACAAACTGCCGGTCGTATCCTGATCGAACTCCCTGGGATCAAAGACCCGGAACGTGTCCGTAAACTTCTTCAGGGAACTGCCCAACTCGAATTTTGGGAAACATACCAGTTCCCCGACCTTCAACCTTTCTTTGCTGAAGCCAATAAAAAGCTGGTCTCCATTCTGACTGCTACCAATGACAGTATTGCGGCGGACAGCCTCCTGAAAGCGGATACAGCGGCTGCCACAAAAGCCATTGCTTCCAAACAATCACTGACTGAAAAAAAAGAACCTGTCAAGAAAGGAGAAATTACCAAGGATGCTGCCAAGAGCGACACTTCAAAAGGTAATGCCTTATTGAAACAGATGGGTTCCGATACCTCAAAAACCAACATGGCTAACAAAAGAAATGAATCCTTCGATGAATATGCCAAGAAGAATCCTTTGTTTGCCTATCTGAATCCAGCTATTTACCAGGATAAAAACGGCCAGTATGTAGCTGGCCAGACCGCCATGGTTGGCCGTGCATTTATTAAAGATACATCACAGGTGAACCGGATGCTCCGGATGACCAAAAATATGTTTCCAAGGGACATGAAACTGGCTTGGACCGTTAAACCACGCGAAGGTTCGAAAGATGTCCTGGAACTCGTTGCCCTTAAAATCACCTCGCGCGATGGTTCACCCGCCCTGGGTGGGGACATGATCACCTCAGCTCGTCAGGACTATGACCAGAATGGCCGTGTGGAGGTGTCAATGTCAATGAACTCTGAAGGGGCCCGTATCTGGAAACGTTTGACAGGAGACAACATTGGAAAACAAATTGCCATTATTCTTGATGGCTATGTTTATAGTTATCCAAATGTTAATAGTGAAATCCCGAATGGGATGTCTTCCATTACAGGGGGAAATATGACCGTTGAAGAAGCCCAGGACCTGGCCAATATCCTGAAAGCAGGGAAACTTCCTGCACCGGCCCGTATCGTGGCTGAAGAAATTGTAGGGCCCTCCCTTGGACAAGAATCCATCAACGCTGGTCTTATTTCCTTTATCATCGCATTTATTGGGGTCCTCCTGTATATGTCGTTATATTACAATGGTGCAGGTCACGTTGCTGACATTGCCCTTTTTGCCAACGTCTTTTTCCTTTTCGGTGTTCTCGCCTCAATCGGTGCAGTCCTTACACTCCCCGGTATTGCCGGTATCGTTCTTACCCTGGCTATGGCGGTTGACTCGAACGTTATCATCTACGAGCGAATGCGAGAGGAGGTCCGGGCAGGAAAAGGTATGCGCCTGGTTGTTAAAGACGGTTTCCACCATGCTTATTCTGCCATCATTGATGGTCACGTTACAACGATCCTGACCGGTATCGTCCTCTACATTTTCGGTTCAGGCCCGATTCAGGGTTTCGCAACTACCCTCGTCCTTGGCCTTTTACTTTCCCTGTTTTCTTCCATATTCATTGCACGGTTGTGCTTTGAATGGATGCTCGACCGGGACATGAAGATCACCACGGGCAACAAATTCACCATGGATCTTTTCCATAATATCAACATTGATTTTATCGGACTCCGTAAAAAAATGTATATCCTCTCTATCTGTATTATTGTCCCGGGGATTATCAGTATTTTTATCCGTGGTCTGGATCCAGGGCTTGATTTTACTGGTGGCCGGAGCTATATAGTACGATTTGACCAGAAGGTATCTACCAATGATATTCGTGAATCGTTGAGGAAATCTTTTGGGGAATCACCAGAAGTAAAAACCTTCGGCCCGAATACTCAGGTAAAAATCACTACTAAATTTATGATCAATAGCCGGGATCAAAAGTCGGATTCGATTGTCAATGCCAGGTTATTTGAAGGAGTTAAAGGCTTTTATAGGACCCCGATCACATTCACCGATTTCAAAGCAACCGATGCAAAAAAGATTATCGGGGAGTTAAGTTCACAACGCGTTGACCCGACTATTTCCTATGCTTTGATCTGGAAAGCCTTTGGCGCTGTGCTATGTTCGTTGGTCATTATCTTTATATACATTGCTATCCGGTTTAAAAATTGGCAATTCGGTCTTGGTGGCGTTGTCTCACTTTTCCATGATACCTTGATTATTCTCACGATGTTTACTTTATTCCATGGGATTCTGCCTTTCGGCATGGAAATAGACCAAACATTTATTGCGGCTATTCTGACGGTTATCGGCTATTCCATCATGGATACGGTAATCATCTTTGACAGGATCCGTGAATATCGGGCATTATATCCAAAACGGGAACTGTCGAATAACATCAACGCAGCTATCAACAGTACCCTTGGCCGTACCATTAATACTTCGGGTATAACCTTTGTTACATTGGTAGTAATTTTTATCTTTGGCGGTGAAGTACTTCGTGGGTTCTGTTTCGCCCTTATCATTGGGGTGGTTTCCGGTACATACTCTTCGGTATTTAATGCCACACCTATTGCCTATGACATTTTAATGGTGCAAAAACGTAAGAAAGAAAGAAAAGAGCTGGCATTGAAAGCAAAAGGCAAATAAATCCCTTGCTAAAGTCCTGAAAGGACCCTGTCAGAAAAAGGAATCTGATATGGGTCCTTTTTTTTAAGTTGAATATACACTTTTGTCTATCTTTGTACGTTAAACCAGCTATCCAAAGTATAATCATGCGATATCCCATCGTAATCCTAACTTTCTTTCTGTTCCTGATATCCTCCGGAACTGCTCTTGGACAAAATAAATATTCCAGGGCCGCGGATGAGGCATATACAGACCAGATGTTCCTCCAGGCTTTACAAAAATATCAGAAAGCTTATTCAAAAGTCAAGAATAACAAAGGGGAACGCGATCGCATTTCATTCCGTATGGCGGAATGTTACCGTATGATGAATAATACTAAAAAAGCAGAGGTTGCATACAAACGGCTGGTCAACAATCCAAAATATGTTAAAGACGACCCAAAAGTACTGCTCCTTTATGCAGATATGTTGAAAGCAAATGGCAACTATGATGAAGCCATCAAACAATACGGGGCATACAAAGAAAAGGCATCCAGCGATCCCAAAGCAGATATCGGCATTGAGACCTGTAATCAGGCCAAGGAATGGATAGCAAACCCATCAAAATATGATGTAAAATGGGAAAAAGCGCTAAATTCCAAGGAAGATGATTTTGCCGCCGCCTATGCCGACAGAAAACTTAATTCTGTCATTTTTACCTCCGACCGTAGCGGGGCTAAAGGAAAAGATGTAGATAACTGGACCGGTCTGGGTTTTTCCGATTTTTTCTTTTCCAGGATTGACCGTAAGGGAGATTGGAGTAAACCCGTTCTTGCAGACCCATCGGGAATGATCAATTCCAAAGCTAATGACGGCGCCGGACAATTCAATCCCCGCTTTTCATCTTTTTATTTTACCCGCTGCTGGAATGAACCGAAACGAAAAAACGGGTGTGCCATCTTCAAATCAAGCCGTACCGGAAATACAGCATGGTCTGAACCCGAAAAAATCGACCTGGGGGGAGATTCCTCTACGATCATGGGACATCCAACCCTCACCACAGATGAAACGATCTTTTTTTCAGCCGATCTTCCGGGTGGTTATGGCGGAAAAGATATCTGGATGGCAAAAAAGGATAAAAAAGGTGGAAAATATTTAAAACAAAACCTGGGTCCCGAAATCAATACCGCTGGCGATGAACTTTTCCCTTTTATCAGGAACGACAGTATTCTCTATTTTGCCTCCAACGGGCTGCCCGGTATGGGGGGATTGGATATTTTTATGTCACACTATTCAAATGGAAGCTGGAGCCGTCCTGAAAACATGAAATATCCAGTGAATTCGGCTGCTGACGATTTTGCCATGGTCTTTAATCCTGAAGAAGCGGAACAAGGCTTGCTTACCTCAAACCGTCCGGGTGGAAAAGGTCGCGATGATATCTATTCCTTTATTATCCCTCCGGTTTATTTTACACTGGAAGGAAATGTGACTGATGACCGTACCCTTCAACCGGTCCAGGGAGCAAAAGTCAGCATCGTAGGGACAAACGGAAAATCTCTTGAAGATAATACAGATGATAAAGGCCACTATGGATTCAATAAAATGCAGATCGCACCCAATACGACCTATGATATCCTTGTGACCAAAAAAGATTATTTCAATGAAAAGGGTCGGGAAACCACCGTTGGCCTCGAAAAGAGTAAAGATCTGATCCGGAATTTTATCCTCCGGCCTATTCCTAAAAAACCGGTCGTACTTCCCGATATCCTGTATGATCTGGCCAAGTGGGACTTGAAACCCCAGTATCAGGATTCGCTTCAGGGGCTTATTGAGACACTCGATGCCAATGAAAACATTGTTGTTGAGCTGGCCTCCCATACGGATACCCGCGACACGGAAGAACGGAATGACATCCTCTCTCAAAAACGGGCTCAGAGTGTTGTTGATTATCTCATTTCCAGAGGAATAGACCCTGACCGCCTGGTAGCCAAAGGATATGGCGAACGGGTTCCCCGCACCCTGACCAAAGATATTACCAAAGAAGGATATACTTTTAAGGCAGGCACGGCCATCACGGATTCCATCATCGCCCTGCTTCCGGGAAATGATGTCAAAGAAGCCGCACACCAGTTAAACCGAAGGACTGAATTCAGCATTTTGAGAAATGACTATATCCCTAAAACAAAAATCGATAAAACTGCCGCTCCTACAAAAATAGAAGTGGTAGTCAATCCGGAGGAAAACAATGTTGCGGTAACCACAACCAAAGAAGGATATCTCCTCGGAACTTCTTATATCAATGGCATCACAACCGAATTCGCATACAACCCGAAAGAAAAAGAAGTTTATATTTCCCCGCAGGTTGCCCTGACACTACTGAAAGATGGTATCATTGATAAATCCAATTTTGAAGGAGATGTTTCTAAAATTATCGGGGAGGGCGAAATCGCTGAAAAAGCAGTGATTACGCTCAAAGAGGTCCGGATTGGTAAAAACACTATAAAAGACATGAAGGTTACAGTTAATAAAAAAGTCCAGTCATTACAGTTCGGAGAAAAGACCCTGAAGGAATTCGGCAATTTCAGCATCGATTCCAAAAACGGATTGATCATTTTTGAATAATCCTGATGAGAAAATCTTCCCGATACGAACAGCGTGGCGTATCTGCATCCAAAGAGGACGTTCATACCGCCATCAGGAAAACCGATAAGGGAATTTTTCCAGGGGCTTTTTGTAAAATCATACCTGATATTCTTGGAGGCGATCCTGAATGGTGCAACCTGATGCATGCCGATGGCGCCGGCACCAAGTCTTCACTGGCTTATCTGTACTGGAGGGAAACCGGTGATCTGTCGGTCTGGAGAGGCATAGCACAGGATGCCATCGTGATGAACCTGGATGACCTTCTCTGCGTCGGAGCCACAAATGATATACTAATCTCCTCTACCATTGGACGAAATAAAAACCTGATTCCCGGTGAAGTGATTTCCGAAATTATTGATGGAACTGAAGCTTTTCTTACCATGTTGCGGGAACAGGGAATTGGTATCTGGTCAACCGGCGGTGAGACTGCCGATGTGGGTGATCTGGTAAGGACGATTATTGTCGATTCGACGGTTAGTTGCAGAATGAAACGAAAAGAGGTGATCGATAATGCCAACATTCGTCCGGGCGATGTCATTGTAGGACTGGCATCCTTTGGGAAAGCCTCGTATGAAAGCGAATATAACGGCGGGATGGGCAGTAACGGTCTTACTTCTGCAAGACATGACATCCTGAATAACTTTTATTCAAAAGCTTTTCCCGAAAGTTATGATGGGGAAATGCCGGAAAACCTGATCTATTCAGGCACACATCGTCTGACTGATGCTTCTGAAATAGAAGGGGTTACAATTGGTAAATTAATTCTCTCCCCCACCCGTACGTATGCCCCGGTTGCTAAAAAAATCCTTGATCAGTACCGGGATGAAATCCACGGAATGGTTCATTGCAGCGGTGGGGCCCAAACAAAAATCCTGCATTTTATTAATCAGATACACGTCATTAAAGATAATCTTTTCCCGGTACCACCTTTGTTCAGGTTGATCCGGACGGAATCAGATACACCCTGGATGGAGATGTACGCCGTATTCAATATGGGACATCGTATGGAATACTATGTACCTGAAAAGACGGCTCATTCCATCATCGGCATTTCAGCTGAATTTGGGATCGATGCCAGGATCATCGGACGATGTGGGCCGGCTTCGTCCAAAAAGTTGACCATCATCAGTGAATTCGGGGAATTTCACTATTAATCCCTGGCCTTCAGCAATCCTGTTTTTTTCCTACCTTTGCATTTTATTAAGCATGCCATGTTAGATAAATTAGAAGCCATCAGGCTCAAATATGAAGACCTCCAGGTACAAATGAACGACCCATCGGTGATGGGCGATATGAAGCGTTATATCAAATTAAACAAGGATTATAAGGAACTCCTGCCCATCATGGAGGCTTTTGAACGATATAAACATATCCTGGCCAACATCGACAACGCAAAGGACATTATCCACAACGAAAAAGATGAAGAGTTCCGGAGCATGGCAAAGGATGAGTTAAACAACCTGACGGGAGAAAAAGAACAATTGGAAGAAGAAATCCGGATGATGCTCATTCCTGCTGATCCGGAAGATGAAAAAAATGCCGTTGTCGAAATCCGGGCTGGTACTGGCGGTGATGAGGCCAGCATTTTCGCCGGTGATCTGTTCAGGATGTACAATAAATATTGTGAAACAAAAAAATGGAAAGTCGATCTGATAGATTTCACCGAAGGCACCATGGGGGGATTCAAGGAGGTCATCTTCAATGTATCCGGCGAAAATGTATATGGACAACTCAAATATGAATCCGGTGTGCACCGCGTCCAGCGCGTTCCCCAAACTGAAACACAGGGACGGGTACATACTTCTGCGGCTACGGTCGCAATTTTACCGGAGGCAGATGAATTTGATGTGGAAATAAAACCTGCAGATGTTCGTAAAGACACGTTTTGTTCTTCAGGGCCCGGAGGACAATCGGTTAATACAACTTATTCAGCCATACGGCTTACCCATATACCTTCAGGAATCGTTGTCTCCTGTCAGGATGAAAAATCGCAGATCAAGAACTATGAGAAAGCGATGAAAGTATTACGTACCCGATTGTACGAACAGGAACATCAGAAGTACCTGGATGAAATATCAAGGAAACGCAAAACGATGGTTTCAACGGGCGACCGTTCAGCTAAAATCCGGACTTATAATTACCCACAAAGCCGTGTCACGGATCACCGCATTAACCTAACGCTTTACAATCTGCCGGTAATCCTCGATGGCGAAGTTCAACCCCTGATCGATGCGCTCCAGTTAGCTGAAAATGCAGAAAGGCTAAAAGAAGCCGTTCAATGAATGGATATTGCTAATATTTAGTTGCACAAATCGTGAATCACAATGACCCATCAGGAATTAATTGATCTGATTACCGAAAAAAAATCTTTTCTCTGTATCGGTCTTGACTCCGATCTTGCGAAAATCCCGCAACACCTGTTGAAGGAAGAAGATCCGATCTTCAGCTTCAATAAACAGATCATTGATGCCACCCATGATCTTGCCATCGCTTATAAACCCAATTTTGCTTTTTACGAATCCAACGGGGAAAAGGGATGGCATAGTCTGATCAGGACCATTCAATACATCAACGAAGTATATCCAAAACAAATCTTCACCATCGCCGATGCCAAACGGGGGGATATCGGGAACACGTCCCAACAATACGCCAGGGCCATGTTTGAACCATCAGGGTCGGGGATGGATTTTGACGCTGTCACAGTTGCTCCTTATATGGGAGAAGATTCCGTAAAACCCTTCCTCTCCTATTCAGGAAAATGGATCATTGTTCTGGCGCTTACATCGAACAAGGGTGCAGAAGATTTTCAATTCTTAGGGCCGGAAGGAAAACATCTTTTTGAAGAGGTGCTTTCCAAGTCTTGTCAGTGGGGTGATAAAGAGAATATGATGTATGTAATTGGCGCAACAAAAGCTGCCATGCTATCGAAGGTCAGAAGGATCGTCCCTGATCATTTCCTCCTGATTCCAGGAATTGGGGCACAGGGCGGAAGCCTGACAGAAGTGGCAAAATATGGTTTGAACAGGAATTGCGGGTTGATTGTGAACTCATCACGCAATATCATTTATGCTTCCGGAGGAGCTGATTTTGCTGACAAGGCACGGATCGCCGCCCTTGAAATACAAAAAGAAATGGAGCAAATACTAAAAAGCCCCGTGATCAACGAGGCTTTTTAACTTTTTATAAAATCTGCTATTTGATAATGGTCACCCATCCATGGGTATCCGGTTCCGTCCCTTCCTGGATCCCTTTCAATTTCAAATAAAGTTTAGTCGAGACGGGACCTGCTTTTCCATCCTTACAATAATTATATACTTTTCCAGTGTCCCGGTCATGAATCTGGCAGATGGGCGAAATAACCGCGGCCGTTCCACAAGCTCCCGTTTCATCAAACTCCGATAATTCTTCAACAGGAACGTGCCGGCGTTCCACTTTTAATCCAATCTCTTCAGCGATTTTACACAATGACATATTGGTGATGGATGGCAGGATTGATTTAGAATCAGGGGTGATGTATGTATTTCCTTTTATTCCAAAGAAATTGGCCGGTCCTGCTTCGTCAATATATTTTTTCTCACAAGCATCCAGAAAGATACTTGCGGCAAATCCCTCTTTATGGGCCCTTTCTCCAGCCCTTAAACTGGCTGCATAATTACCACCCACTTTGACATATCCTGTTCCCAACGGCGCAGCCCTGTCAAAATCGCGAACGATCTGCATTTTTACAGGGTTAAATCCCTCTTTGAAATAAGGTCCCACAGGACCGACAAATACCATAAACAAATATTCCTTCCCGGGTTTTACACCGACTTCCCCACCGGTACCTATCAGAAGCGGCCTGATATACAGGGATGCTCCCTCACCATAAGGCGGAACATATTTAAGGTTCAGTTTAACCGCTTTGACTACCATTTCCTCAAAAAGTGGAACCGGTACCTCGGCCATCATTATACCTTTGGATGAATTCTGCATCCTTTTTGCATTTTCAACCATCCTGAAAATACGGATCTTACCATCAATTCCAGTGAAGGCTTTCATCCCTTCAAAAGCTTCCTGGCCATAGTGCAAGCAGGTTGCTGCCATGTGCATCGTAATCATTTCGGAATCGGTAACCTCAATGTTTCCCCATTTTCCGTCTTTGTAATAACAACGGACATTATAATCCGTTTTAAAATAACCAAATGGCAGGTTTTTCCAATCAATCGTATTCATATAAGTAGATTTTAGTTTGTTTTTTCAGCTAGTTATACCTTGTAAAGTTAGAAATTTTCTCGTTCCAAAAATAGAAATGTAAAAATTTCCTGCTAATTGTCATTTTGGCAGCCATCCCGGCAATGGCACCTTGTTTGATCATCTGGCTGCAATAAAAAACTCATTGACTATGCAAAAAGGTAAAATTAACGTCCAGACTGAAAACATTTTTCCCATTATTAAAAAATTTCTTTATTCTGAACATGAAATCTTTCTACGGGAATTAATCTCCAACGCGGTTGACGCCACCCAGAAACTGAAAACACTGGCTGCCCTTGGAAAATACAATGGCGATATAACCGACCTTACCATCGAGGTAACACTCGATAAAAAGAAAAAGACCATTTCGGTAAAAGACAAAGGTATTGGGATGACTTTAGCCGAAGTAGATAAATATATTAACCAGATCGCATTATCAAGCGCTGAAGAATTTATTAAAAAATTCAAAACAAAGACAGAATCTGAAATGAATGCCATCATTGGCCATTTCGGACTTGGATTTTATTCCAGTTTTATGGTTTCTAATAAAGTCGAGATCCTGACAAAGACATACCACACCAAAGGAGATAATGCAGCAGTTAGATGGGAGTGCGACGGCAGTCCGGATTATTCGATGGAGGAATCGGATAAGACCGAACGCGGTACCGAAGTCATTCTGCATATTACCGACGATGCCAAAGATTATCTCGAAGAATTCAAGCTGCTTGAGATCCTGAAAAAATATTGCAAGTTTCTTCCGGTACCCATCCGCTTCGGCAACGAAAAAACCTGGGAAAAAGTAGAAGGGGAAAAAGACAAGGATGGAAAAGATAAAGAAATTGAAGTTGAAAAACCAAGGATCATTAATAACACGGATCCGCTTTGGAAGAAAAAGCCGTCCGATCTCAAAGATGAAGATTATAAAAAATTCTATCACGAACTCTATCCATATTCTTTTGAAGAACCCCTGTTCTGGATCCATCTGAACGTGGATTATCCTTTCAATTTAACAGGTATACTTTATTTTCCGAAAGTAAAAAAGAACCTTGAGGTTCAAAAGGACAAGATCCAATTGTATTGTAACCAGGTTTTTGTAACAGATTCAGTGGAAGGAATCGTACCTGATTTCCTGACACTTTTACATGGGGTGCTCGATTCCCCTGATATTCCACTCAACGTATCACGCAGCTTTTTACAGGGTGATCCGAATGTAAAAAAAATATCCAACCATATTACTAAGAAAGTTGCCGATAAACTTGAAACGCTCTTTAAGGAAACCCGTCCGGATTTTGAAACGAAGTGGGACGATATAAAAGTTTTCATTGAATATGGCATTATATCCCAACCCGAATTTTATGACCGGGCAAAGAAATTCTGCCTGTTAAAAAATGTGGATGGGAAGTATTTTACTTTCGAAGAATATGAAAATCTGGTTAAACCGTTACAAAAAGATAAAGATGGCCAAATGGTCTATCTCTATGCAACCAATCCCCAGGAGCAATACAGTTTCATCCAGCCGGTAAAGGAAAGGGGATATGACGTCCTGCTCATGGATGGTATCCTGGAGTCACATTTTATCAACACGTTGGAACAGAAACTTGAAAAGACCAGGTTTACCCGTGTCGATGCTGATACCGTGGATAAACTCATCAAAAAAGAGGATGTTTTACCATCCAAGCTCAACGAGGACCAACAGAAGTCGATCCGGGAAATGATTGAAAAACAGGTCGATTCTAAAAAATTCACCCTGGTTTTTGAAAGCCTTTCTGAAAAAGAATCTCCATTTCTGATTACCCAAAATGAATTTATGCGCCGGATGAAAGACATGTCGGCGCTGGGAGGAGGCGGCTACGGTTTCATGGGTGAAATGCCTGAGAATTATAACCTTGTAGTCAATTCCAACAATCCTTTGATCGGACGACTTTTAATTGAACCTGATGGGGCAAAACAAACCGATATCATTAAACAACTTTTTGATCTGGCGCTGCTTGCACAGAATATGCTAAAGGGGAAGGAACTCGCTGACTTTATTAAACTTAGTACGGAAAAAATCGGATAGGGTTTTAACTGTTACTTTGTGCCCTTTGATTTTAAAATTCATTTATTTATTGTAAATTAGCAAAAATAAACTTTAATCTTATTGTTATGAAAATCAGTAAAGGTTGGATCATTCTGATCGTCATCGTCGTAATAATCTTTCTTCTATTCTCATGGGGTACTGGTATCTATAACAAACTTGTAGCGCAGGAAGAAGGAGTAAACCAAGCTTGGGCCAATGTTGAAAATGTTTATCAGCGTAGGCTTGACCTTATTCCGAATCTGGTTAATACAGTAAAAGGGGTAGCCAATTTCGAACAAAGTACATTGACAGCCGTGATTGAAGCGCGTGCTAAGGCAACCAGTGTGCAGATTAACCCTAAAAACCTGGATGAAGGCTCAATACAAAAATTTCAGGAAGCCCAAAACGGGGTCAGTTCTGCTTTAGGGAGGTTAATGGTTGTCGTTGAACAGTACCCTCAACTTAAAGCCACTCAGAATTTTTCAGAGCTCCAGGCCCAGCTTGAAGGGACTGAGAACCGGATTTCAGTTGAGCGGATGAAATTCAACCAATCGGCACAGGCATATAATACCTATCTTCGCCGATTCCCGGCCAACATTTTCGCCGGTTTATTCGGCTTTCAGAAAAAAGCCTACTTCACTTCCGATAAAGGCGCAGAAAAAGCCCCCGCGGTTCAGTTCTAGAAAAAGACAAGAAGATACAGATGGGAAAATCAGCCAGCGACTTTTTCTCTAAACAGGAAAAGGAAGAAATCCGGGATGCGATCATGAACGCTGAACTGGATACTTCAGGAGAGATCAGGGTCCATATTGAAAATTCCTGTTCCGGTGATGTCATGGATCGTGCCGCTTTAGTCTTCAAGCAATTGGGGATGAACAAAACCGCCATGCGCAATGGAGTATTGATCTATCTGGCCATAAAGAACAGACGGTTTGCCATCCTTGGTGATAAAGGCATTCATGCCGTGGTTCCGGAAAATTTCTGGGATGAGATAAAATCAGATATGCTTGAAAAATTCCGGAACGACCATTTTACCGAAGGCTTGGTCAAAGCAATAGAAAGCGCCGGGGAACATCTTAAAAAACATTTCCCAAGGATCAAAGAGGACATCAATGAATTATCGGATGATATCTCTTTCGGGAAAGACTGAAGGATTGATAAATGACAAATTGCTATTGACCATTGCTATGTAAGGGATGGCAACGCGTGAATTTCAATCGACAACTGATATCTGAAAATTAATGAAAACAACAGTTTCAAGGATCGTCACAATTTTTTTGATCTTTCTTTTTTCTTCATCTTTTTTATATTCCCAGGATATTCCCGCACGTCCGGAACCACCTAAACTTGTCAACGATTTAGCCGGGATTTTATCCGTTGAGGAAGTCCAACAATTAGAATCAAAACTGGTTGCTTTCAATGATTCCACATCAACCCAACTGGTAGTGGTTATTGTAAAATCCCTGAATGGGTATGATAAAAACGAGTTCGCCTATCGTATCGGTGAAAGCTGGGGGGTTGGCCAAAAAGGGAAAAACAATGGAGCTGTAATCCTGGTCAAGCCCAAATCCGCCAACGAAAATGGAGAGGTTTCCATTCAGACCGGTTATGGTGTGGAAGGAGCCATCCCAGATGCCTTGGCCATACGAATTGTGGATAACGAAATGATACCCAGATTCAAGGAAGGGAATTATTATCAGGGGATTGATGCGGCTACCTCTACCATGATCTCACTCCTCAAAGGAGAATTTACAGCCGATCAATATAAGAAAAGAACAAAAGATAAATCGAATCCGGTTGCGCTCATCATTCCACTGATTATCCTGGTTATTGTTTTTACGATGATCAGGGGTAGCCGTTACCAGGCACATTCGGTGGGAAAGCATATCCCCTTCTGGACAGCGCTCTGGATGCTTGGCTCAATGGGAGGAGGAAGCAGGGGCAACTGGCATGATTTTTCATCGGGATCAGGAGGCTTTGGCGGCGGAGGTGGCGGTTTTGGCGGCTTCGGCGGCGGAAGCTTCGGCGGTGGCGGAGCAGGGGGCAGTTGGTAAGACAAACTTTCACGATTTACGATTGATGAATGAATGGCAAATGACGAAAGGCATTTGAATTTATTTCAACGGATCTGGTTTTTATATTACGACGGGTTCCGAAGCATGACTGTTGGAAAACAATTATGGATTATCATCCTCATTAAACTTTTTATACTCTTCTTTATACTCCGTCTCTTTTTCTTTCCCAATATCCTTAAATCCAATTTCAACAACGATAAAGATCGTAGTGATTACATCAGGGAGCAATTGATCAGGCGAAAATGACATTTAAGTAAAAAAATATTGAATTGTTTTTCCTGTTAGAAAAACTTTCTATATTTGATCATTCAACGATGTTACTTTTTCCTTAAGATAACGCTATGATTGAATCTGTTGATCTTAATACCATTGATTGGTCAAGGGCACAATTTGCATTAACTGCCATCTATCACTGGTTATTTGTACCACTGACACTCGGCTTGTCATTCCTTGTTGCCATCATGGAATCGATTTATGTAAAAACAGGGAATCCGGAATGGAAAAGGATTACTAAATTCTGGATGACCTTGTTCGGGATTAATTTTGCCATCGGTATTGCCACCGGCATTATCCTTGAATTTCAGTTTGGCACCAACTGGTCCAATTATTCCTGGTTTGTCGGCGATATTTTTGGAGCTCCGCTGGCGATTGAAGGGATCATGGCCTTTTTTATGGAATCCACATTTATTGCCGTGATGTTTTTTGGATGGGACAAAGTCAGTAAAGGCTTTCATCTTACTTCGTCCTGGCTCACCGCCATCGGGGCCAGTTTATCCGCTTTATGGATCCTGGTTGCCAACGCATGGATGCAGTTTCCTGCAGGGATGTCATTCAATCCTGATACCGTACGTAACGAAATGGTCAGTTTCTGGGATGTTTTATTATCACCGGTTGCCGTTAATAAATTTTTACATACCGTTTCATCGGGATATGTAACTGGTTCTGTTTTCGTTGTTGGGATCAGTGCATGGTTCCTGCTGAAAAGAAGGAATATCCAGATGGCCAAACGCAGTATCCTGATTGCTTCTATTTTTGGTCTTATCGCTTCTGTTTTTCTGGCGCTTTCCGGAGATGGTTCGGCTTATCAGGTATCCCAGAAACAACCCATGAAACTGGCCGCCATGGAAGGCCTTTACCAGGGCAAGAAAGGCGCTGGCCTGGTCACTGTCGGAGTTCCTACCCCCGGAAAAAAAGCAGGAGATGGCAAAGAGGAATTTCTGGTAAAAATAGAAATCCCGAAACTTCTCTCTTTCATGGGATATCGTAACCCGGAAGCTTTTGTTCCCGGTGTTGAAGATCTGATATCGGGTGGATTCAAACCTGAATTCGATCATATCAACCCACTTGAAAAATCAAGGGCCCTCTCTGTTGAGGAAAAGATCTCCCGCGGAAAGATTGCAGTTTCCGCTCTTGGCCTTTACAAAGAGGCAAAATCAGCTAATGATACAGCAGGAATTAAGTCATCCTTACAAGTACTTCATGAAAATTTTCCCTATTTCGGTTATGCCTATCTTAATTCTCCCAACAGCGTTATACCAAATGTTCCGCTTACCTTTTACAGCTTTCGTATTATGGTTATCCTGGGGTTCTATTTTATTGTTCTTTTCATCCTGGTGCTTTATCTGCTGAACAAAAACAAACTGGAAAAGAAACGCTGGCTGCTTTGGCTTTCTTTATGGACAATACCCCTCGTCTATTTTGCCAGCCAGGCAGGTTGGGTTGTCGCAGAGGTAGGGCGCCAGCCTTGGGTCATTCAGGATCTCATGCCCACCATGGCCGCGGTTTCTAAAATTGATGCATCTTCCGTGATAATCACCTTTTGGCTTTTTGCCGCGGTCTTTACAACACTCCTCATTGCTGAGGTCATGATCATGAAACGACAAATTAAAATCGGGCCAAATGATGGAGGGCAAGATAATGTTTGAAAATATGTCATTTGAGACGCTCCAGTCATACTGGTGGATCATCATCTCCCTTTTAGGCAGTATCCTTGTTTTCCTGATGTTTGTGCAGGGTGGGCAAACCCTGATCTATGCCATCGGGAAAAATGAAGAGGAACGGAAAATGTTAATCAATAGCCTTGGACGAAAATGGGAATTTACTTTTACGACCCTGGTAACATTCGGAGGCGCATTTTTTGCCTCGTTCCCATTGTTTTATTCAACCAGTTTCGGGGGCGCATATTGGGTATGGATGGCCATTTTGTTTCCATTTATCATTCAGGCTGTGTCCTATGAATTCAGAAGCAAGCCCAATAACTTCCTGGGACATAAAACGTATGAATGGTTTCTGATCATCAATGGACTTCTTGGGACTATTCTGATTGGGGTTGCCGTATCTACCTTCTTCACCGGATCAGAATTCTCGGTCAGCAAAGTCAGCTTAACCCATCTGAATGACCCTGCCATCTCCCGCTGGGAAGGGCCTGCACATGGTCTGGAAGCCATACTGAACTGGCGGAATGTCGCTTTAGGCCTGGCAGTATTTTTTTTAGCCAGGGTATTGGGATCCCTTTACTTTATGAATACAATAGCCGACGAAACAATTATTGACCGGAGTAAAAAGCAATTACTGATTAATGCGGTTCCTTTCCTCCTTTTCTTTCTCTCTTATATTGTTGCCCTGATGTTGTATCCAGGTTTTGCGCTGGATCCCGATACGGGGACCATCTCAATGAAACCTTACAAGTATTTTTATAACCTCATCCAAATGCCTGTTGTTTTGGCCATGTTCTTAGCCGGTGTTGTTACTGTACTCCTTGGTATAGCCATTTCCCTCTTCGCTGGCGTTAAGAATGCCCCCAAAGGGATCTGGCTTACAGGCCCTGGCACTATTCTGACTGTTTTATCCCTCTTCCTTTTGGCCGGATTTAACAATACTTCCTATTATCCATCCACCTATAATCTGCAAAGCTCCCTTACTATTCATAACAGCTCATCCAGTTATTATACACTGACGGTAATGAGCTATGTTTCCTTATTGGTCCCTTTTGTTATTGCCTATATCTGGTATGCATGGAAATCGATAAATAACAAAAAAATAGATGCATCGGAAATGCAAACCGAAGAACATACGTACTGAATTTTAATTCCTCAATCCTAATCCCCATCGACATGTATATTACTTCAATCCTGTGGCTTATTTCCTGGCCGGTATTGGTCTACCTTTCATACAGGATCATTCTGTGGGCCGTAAAAAGGCTTGATAAAAATTTTTGATCATCCTGCTATGCAACTTTTTTATGTTACCGGAATTACCGGTCATACATGCACCCTGACCGAAGAAGAATCGAGGCATTGTGTAAAAGCGCTCCGTCTTAAGAACGGGGACCAGATTAGGATTACAGATGGGCTGGGCAGGTTTTACCTGGGAAGATTGGCTGATACTGATCCCAGAGGGACACTTGTGGAAATTATAAAATATGACCAGGTCCCTCCTCTCCATTCGTGGAAACTTCATATCGCTATAGCCCCCACGAAAAACATTGAACGGTTCGAGTGGTTTCTTGAAAAAGCCACAGAAATAGGGATTAATGAAATCACGCCTCTCATCTGTGAACATTCGGAGCGAACGGCCGTTAAATTGCCCAGACTGGAAAAAGTAGTAATTTCGGCGCTTAAACAGTCATTGGGAGCATGGCTTCCAACCCTTAATGAAGCACAATATTTTACAGATTTCATACAACAAGACCATCCCGGACAACGTTTTATTGCCTGGTGTGAAACCGGGGGCGGATCGGAGTTATCCAGGATCTGTCAAATGAATACTGATACCGTGATATTAATCGGACCGGAAGGGGATTTTTCTCCAGCTGAAATATCACTTGCCAAACAAACAAATTTTATTCCGGTAAGTCTGGGAAAACGCAGGTTGCGTACTGAAACTGCTGGAATCGTGGCTTGCCATACTGTTGATCTGCTGAACAGACTCGAACAATGAAGAAGAAAGGGGTTATAAAATAAACATGTACAAGTTTTATTGGTTAAAATTTCCATTTAGATGTTCATTCATTCTTCTTTTTTTTGTCCTTTGCACTTCTTTTACCCCACCCTCTTATCAAATCGCTTTATTGAAATATAATGGAGGAGGTGATTGGTATGCCAATCCGACATCGTTGACCAATCTTGTCAGGTTTTGCAACGGTAACCTCAGTACCAATATCAGCGAAGATATTGCAACAGTTGACGCTGGAAATCCGGAAATCATGAATTATCCTTTCATACACATGACCGGTCATGGCAATGTGGTATTTTCAGACCAGGAGATCCAAAATATACGAAATTACCTGATTGCAGGAGGGTTTCTCCATATTGATGACAATTATGGGATGGACCCCTTTATTCGTCCCCAACTGAAGAAATTATTTCCGGAACTTGATCTCATTGAACTACCATTTGACCACCCGATCTATCATCAATCTTATGAATTTCCGAAAGGGCTTCCTAAAATTCATGAACATGATGGAAAGCCACCCCAAGGTTTCGGATTGATTTATGAAGGGCGCCTTATTGTCTTTTATACCTATGAATGTGATCTGGGAGATGGATGGGAAGATCAGGCAGTACATAATGATTCAGAAGCCACGCATCAAAAGGCTTTGCAAATGGGAGCAAATATTCTCCAATATGTTTTTACGACAAAATGAGTAATTTTGACCCGAACAGATCAAACCTTCGCTCTATGAAAAAGCTCGTCCTCCTTGTAACATCTTTTATCCTTTTATCGGTCAATATTTTAAATGTTGGCTTTCTGAGCTCATGTAAAAAACAGGAAAATACCCCCCCCTTGAAAGTAGGCCTGATAGCAGGACTCGGCACTTTCAACGACCGTGGATTTAATCAACAAGCGCTTAACGGACTGATAGCTGCCGGATATGAAGTTCCCATTGAGTATGAAGCAAGGGAAATTAATACTGCCGCTGATATTGACAGCAACATACAGTATTTTGTCAGGAATAATTTTAACCTGATCATAACCCTTGGATATGATGCTGCCCAGGCAACCATGAACGCTGCAACAGCAAATCCTTCCATCCGGTTCCTTTTACTTGATTATACCTTCACAACCATACCAAAAAATATGATATGCGTAAATTACCAGGTGGACCAGGCATCCTTTCCCTGTGGATTTCTGGCAGCCTGGTGGGCAAACCAAAAGAACCCTGTCGATCCTAAAATAGCTTATGTGGGCGGTCCTGAAATTTCTGAAATACAACAATTTTCGAAAAGTTATTCCAAAGGGGTCGAATATTTCAATACCCTTTATCATACCCATGTTGAGGTGTTAGGCGCCTATGCTAACAATTTCAACGATACATTGCAGGGGGCACAATTGGCAGACAGTCTTATCAACAAAGGGGCTGAAGTGGTATTCGCATGTGCCGGAAAGACCGGGAACGGAGCGTTATATAAAGCAAAAGAAGCAGGAAAACAAGGAATTGGAGTAGATATTGACCAGTACTTATCCATCCCTGAGGTGGGCCCTATTCTTCTTACATCCTGTGTGAAACGGTTAGATATAATTGTTCTCCAAGAAGTTATCAATGCTTGCAACGGTACTTTTTGGGGAAATACTGCAATCCATTGTACCCTGGCAAACCAGGGTATCGGAATGGCCCCATACCATGATTTTGATCTGCTGATTCCTGCTGATATCAAACAAGCCGTTGAAGATGTAAAAACGGGGATTATGAATGGAACGATTTCAACGGGTTGGCCTGAATAACTGTGTAAAAATCCTTAATTTTGTGAAATGATGGGTGATGAACGAAAATCAACAAGCCTCATGCGATCCTGACTACCAACATTTTTTATGGGTGAACTTTATAACAAATTAGCCATAGATGTACGATTCATCGAAGGCCTTAAGGCATGTTTAAATTGTGGAACCTGTACGGCAATCTGTCCCGCCGCTGAATTTTATAACTACCAACCCCGTCAGATTGTTGATGTTCTTCAAACCCATGACGATGCAGCCATTGAAAATCTGTTGAAAAGCGATACGATATGGTATTGCGGAGAGTGTATGTCATGCGTTACACGCTGCCCCAGGGGGAATGCCCCGGGATTATTGATCACAGTTCTCCGGGCTGCATCACAGGATCTCGGATATTTTACCGAATCGGAAAAAGGACGACAGCAATTAGCGTTGAAACGGACAGTCGGCAAATGGATCCTTCAATACGGATATTGTCTTTACCCTTCTGAAATATTGCCGGAAATGCACCCTGAACAAGGGCCGATCTGGGAATGGGAACATGAACATATTGAAGGTGTAATGGACCGGCTTGGCGCTAATTATAATAAGAGTGGCCCCGGTATCCTCCGTAAAATCCCTCAGGAAGATCTGGATGAAATCGGCCGAATATTTGATGAAACAGGAGGAACGGAAAGATTCAATACCATTGAAGAATATTCCAAACAAAAAGCTGCTGAGATGGGACTAAATCTTGACGACAGCCCGAATAGCGATTACATGAAACATATTTATACAACCAATAATAAACATCACGGGAAGAAGTTATGAAGGTTGAAGGCAAACGCCGTATCTGGAAGGATTATCAAAAAGAAATAGCAGAAGATCAATATTTCTATGTCAGGAGCTGTGTTCGCCAAAACTTTTTTCCTGCTTCAGAAAAGACCTTTCTCCGCATCATGAGGGAGGAACTGAATAAAGACGTATATGAAAATGCAGCCCACACAACCTGTTCAGGCATTGGTTATCACAGCGATATTGTCCCTTTTGAAACAACAATGACCATGGTTGCCCGGCAGTTTGCATTGATGACTGAATCGGGTTATCATAATTTCACTACATCCTGTATAACTTCTTTCGGATTATATACAGAGATTCTTGAAACCTGGAATCATTTTCCGGAAGTGGAAGCCAGGGTCAGGGAACATCTGAGAAAAGCCACAGGGCGGGAGTTCACAAAACCTGAAAATTTATCCCATGCCAGTGATGTTATTTTTAAATTCCGTAAAGAAATTGCTGATAAGGGAAAATACCGTCTGATCAATCAGTTCACCGGTCGACCTCTCCGCGGAGTAGAACATATCGGATGCCATTATTCAAAAATGTTCCCCAGCAAAGGCGTTGGTGGCGCCGAATATCCTTATGTTTTAGTCGGAATGATAGAAGGATGGGGAGGTGAAGTGATCGATTACCCCGAAAGACGTCATTGTTGTGGTTTTGGTTTCCGACAGTATCTGATTCAGGCAAACCGGGGTTATTCCATGTCTTGTTCTAAAAAGAAATTTGACTCAATGGCGCCTTATAAACCAGATTTTATTCTCACCAACTGCCCCGGATGTCCTATGTTCCTTGACCGTTGGCAATATACCCTTAGTGAAATGGAAGGAATCACTTATGGTGAGAACGGACAAGGAATCCCCGTACTGACCTATGAAGAATTAGCTGGAATGATCCTTGGATATAATCCATGGGACCTGGGTTTACAGGTTCATCAGGTACCAGTTGAACCTCTGCTTGATAAAATGGGGATACCCTATGATGCTGAACAAAAATTTTTGAATAAGGAAGGCATGTCCATGGGCAAACCAAAATCTCCTTCATTCCTTAAGTTCTATTAGGATGAAAAAGAAAATAATTATTATAGGGTCAGGAGTGGCAGGATTGACCACTGCCATTGCGCTGGCGGAAAATGATCTTGAAGTCGTCATATTGGAAAAAGAGCAGCATATTGGTGGGCATGTACAGCAATGGGATCG
>Ga0172381_10000161_pt1 | contig 79250 bp, 123 predicted proteins | sample Leawel6488metaG_FD_119754 | JGI IMG/M metagenome (GOLD analysis project Ga0172381, IMG submission 119754) | Leachate microbial communities from a municipal landfill in Southern Ontario, Canada - Leachate well 64-88 metaG | ecosystem: Engineered > Solid waste > Landfill > Unclassified | place...
AACACGCTCACTGTCGGTGTCGTTGAGACAACGCCGGGCAACACGCTCACTGTCGGTGTCGTTGAGACAACGCCGGGCAACACGCTCACTGTCGGTGTCGTTGAGACAACGCCGGGCAACACGGCGACCGTTATTGTGACGGAGACGAGCAAAGGTGATCCTGATGGGATGGTAGTTGCAACTGATGTGACGACCGCCTCGACCGGCTGTGATTTTGCATGGATCGCGGTCTGAGGAACATGATGATGACCTATTACGGCAGCGTGGAAAAGGCAGACCAGTTCTTTGACGAGCGATTGCACGCATCAGTTTGGGCCGATGCGGATAACGCGACGAAAGTCAAGGCGCTAAAAGACGCGACGCGCGCGATAGACCGACTGAGTTTCAAAGGCACCAAAGCATCCGTCTATGCAGTGGATACCCACGGCGCGCAAGTGACCGACGAGTCTGACCGCAGCAACAACGATCCGGGTGCCGACGTGCGTGCGGCGAATCGGGCCCAAGCCTTGGAGTTCCCACGCGACGGCGACACTACAGTACCTACGGACATTGAGCAGGCCGCCTACCTTATCGCCTACGCATTGCTTGATGGGCGTGATCCAGAATTGGAGTTGGAGAACCTCTCGGTGACGAGCCACCGTTACTCGTCCGTAGGTACAGTGTACAACCGAGACATGACGCCGCTGGCGCACATCGTCAACGGAATTCCATCCGTCAGCGCGTGGAACTTGCTGTCACCCTATTTGCGGCCCGCGACAGAATTACGAATCACTCGTGTGTAAGCGAAGCGGGTGCAGCCGCTACTAAACTGCAACAATACCAGTTTTCTGACTGGGCGGCCTTTGGTGCTACCGGGCACAAAAGAACCGAAACCAATCCGGGAGTTTGAAGGAATTGTCTAATGCGGCGCAACCTGAGTAACTACCTTTCGGCGGCGAAGTTGGCGTGCTATGACGGAGAACCAGTGGTAGTAGCTGATCTGCCGGCCACTGATCTGCCGGCCGCTGATCCGCCGGCCGCTGATCCGATTGCAAAACCCGCCGGTTTCACGCAGGAGCAGGTGAATGCGTTCATGGCCAAAGATCGCCTGAAGAATGAGGCAGCACACAAGGCGGCTCAAAAGACCCTGCTGCAACAGCAAGAGTCACAGTACAACGCCTTATTGGCCAGCAAAAGTCTGACCGAGCAGGAACGCGACCAGTTGAACGAGGCGCTGGCATGTGTCCAGAAGCAGTTGCTCAGCGAGAAGGAGTTTGCAGCACGCGAGTTGAAGAAGACTCAAGAGGTGTTGTCGGCCAAAGTGAATGCCGCCGAACAACAGGTCGCCGATTGGAAGGGACGATTCCAAGAGTCAACGATCAAACGTGAGTTGACGGATGCGGCGGCGAAGAATGATGCTTGTGACCCGTCGCAGCTAGTGAAATTGCTACGCGGTGACGCGAAGTTGGTGCCGCTTGGGGACACCGGAGAATTCCAAGTGGTGGTGGATTTTGAGGATGTGGTCGATGGGAAGCCTGTCGTTTCGCAGATGGCACCGACTGCCGCGATGAAACGTATGCGTGAACTTCCCCAACACGGGAACCTCTTCAAGTCCTCAGTCGTTTCCGGGGTCGGAGGAGACTCCAATACCGCTGGGCAACCAGCGGGCGATACCGGGCTGATCGACTATGTTGCGATGGCCAAGAATCCGGCCGCATACATGGAACTTCGCAAGAAGAGTCCACAAGTAGTCTACGGTCGTTGAGTCCGTGCGGCACGTCTTGTTTGGTGAGGCGGCCAAGTAAACCTTTTCAGAAGTGAGTGCGAACATGAAGATGCAGAAATACCTCGCTCCCGTCCAGTGGGCTTGTTACGACAACGATTGCTACATCCCCGAGAAGTGGGCGTTGGAGTCCCTGGCGATCCTGAACGAGAACATGTTGGTGGCCAACAAGGTTCACCGCGATTTTGAGACCGACCTTGCCGATTACGGCGATCAGGTCCACACCCGTCGGCCGGCTGAGTCCAAGATCAAGATGCGTTCGGACGACACTGTCGCGTCCGGTCTGATCCAGTCCACGAGTTCGACCGATGTCCCCGTCATCCTGAATCGTTGGGCGAACCAGAGTTTTACGATCAAGCCGGGCGAGATGTCCAAAGCGTTCGCGGACCTCGTGAATGTCTACTTGCGGCCTCGCGTGGTGTCGATAGCCCGTACCGTGGATCGCAGTGTGCTCGGCCGCATGGCTGCGTCCTTCGGCACCACCAATGCCACACGTGCTGGACACTTGTCTGGTCTGACGGCGGCCAATGCGTATGAGTCGGTCGTGGAACTCGACCAGATTCTGAACACGAACAAGGCACCCGACGACGGCCGCTCGTTGTTGCTGTCCGCCAGCGCCAAGGCGCAGATGTTGCTTTGCGACAAGTTCGTGAAGTCAATGGAGCGTGGTGACGGCTCCTCGCCGATCACCACGGCGAAGTTGGGCACGATCCTGAACTTCGAGACGTTCCTGTCACAGAACGTCAATAGCGTCCTGGTTGGCGGGGACATCACTGCAACGTTCACGACCGGCGCTGCGTATGCCGCTGAGAAGGCTGATGCGCTGGCGGTGACTGGCATCGAAGCGACTGTGGTTGGTGAGTATTGCGTCGTTGTGGGCAACGATCAGCCCACCTACGTCACAGCGAAGGACACCAATGTGGTGACTCTCAGCGAGCCGCTGAAGTACGGAACGGGCTCCGGCGCGAAGGTGACTCGGTACAAGAGTTGTTCGGTCAGCACTACGGCAGTCTCGGGGTGGGGCGAGGGCATAGTTCTGAAATCTTACACCACTGGGAAGGCTCCCCAGGTCGGACAGTTGCTGGCCTTCTGCGACGCCTCCACAGGCGCGAATCGGCACACCTACACCGTCATTGAGTCCACTGACTCAGGCTCGACGTGCGAGGTAGTGTTGGACAGGCCCTTGGAGCGGACGATCACCCAGGATTCGACTGTGGCGTGTCCCGGCCCATACGGCTCGATCAATCCGGCGTTCCATCGCAACGCATTAGCTTTGGTTGTGCGCCCATTGGCGTCGGTCGCTGGCGCGGGAATGGCCTGCGCGGTGGTTTCCGACCCGCTCACCGGACTCTCTGTCCGTGTTGCCATCCAGGACGTAATCAACGTCGGGCGCACTGTCGCCATCGACATGCTATACGGCGTGGCGGTGCTCGACTCGGCTCTCTGTGTTCCGCTTCTTGGCTGATAGGAAATTGGAATACCACCCGCCCGGCGCGGCCGGGCGGGTGGCCCTTTCTTGAAAGGACTCCGCCGATGGGCCTGTCGGACCTTTACACCATGCTGCGCCAAACGGGCCCGATCCTCGGACCCGTCTTCCTTGTCATCGCCTTCTTTCTGTGGCGGGACTGGAAGCGCGAGACTCTTCTCCAAGGGCGTGTTACGAAACTGGAAGATGACCACAAGAACATCATACTGCCACTGGTACAGGAGTATGCAACTGTGGTGGCTGCGAACACCGAAGCCATGTCACGTCTGGAACGTGTAATGGACAAGTGCCTCTTCACGCAAAGTCGTGAGGAGCGGTGCGTGTTGGATCGTTTGTTGCAAGACGCCGCTGAGAATCGACAAGGACAATGACCAATCTTTCGCCACTCGTCCTGTATTGTTTGAAGCGCGACTACGGAGGCGTTGTCGATGTGTACCACCTTGGGACATCAACAGTTGATCTGACGACTGGAGCAAAGACGGTTACGTCAACGCGGTTTCACATTCCGCGTGCCGTAATCATGCCGGCGCGAATGTCCCGCAGCAAGATCACGGTACGTGCAGCGAACACTGATTTTTTGAACCTTGCGGATTTCGGAACCCGTGAGTTTGTCATCAGCCGCAAGGATGCGAAGGGTCTGGTTCCTACTGTGGACGATTGGATTGTCTATGACCGGAAGAAATACCAAATGGCCACGATTGAGGGGTTTGAGTGCGGCGATGGTTGGGTCATAACGGGCAAGGAAATGCCTGGTGATCTACCCACGCAAAGTCTGGACGCGCACGCACGAGTGCATTTTCACTCGGAGGGCACCCCATGAATGCTTCTATGCCGCGTTGGATCATGGCGTCGATCGGAAAGACGTTGACCGAGACCGCCGATGATTTGTCGTTGGTGGCGCGCGTTGAGTTGGTGCAAGAACGGACTAAGGAGTTTGAAGCAGCCCCCCAGCGAGTCGAGATACGGATCACTGGGCCGTACATTACCGAGACCAGCAAAGGGTACTACACCGCGTTGGTTGCCGTGAACGTTCTCTTGATGACGCACCCGGCGTGCGAGCAGAACGCCTACGCAAGTATCACATACGCGGGTCGGTTCGCGGAGACGATGTCGGAACCCATCCCTGTGTTCAACTACGGGTCAGAGACGGGCGACTACGTAGCGGGACGTGACAGTGAACCAATCCAACTTGGATGTTTGGAAACACGTCCGAAGCGCCCGGTCGCTATTCGGAACTTCGGACAGGTTGATCCAGCAGTCAAGTTGGACCAGCAAGAGATTTCAGCCAGCTACACGATGTCGTGGCAGGAATAGCACAATGGTATTGTACTGCATCACAAATCAGATCAATGGAAAGATGTACGTCGGCGGGACGGCGTGACGGCGCGCCCGGATAGCCGGTGGGCGGAACATTGCAGGGGTAGAGGCTCCGTATTGGTGTGGCGGGCCGTCAAGAAACACGGAGTCGAGAACTTTACATTTGAGGTCATGGCGAGTGGTACGGACAGCGAGATGCTGGGCCTCGAACGAGTAAAGATTGCGGAATTACAGACACAAGGACGGGCCGGCTACAACCTTACGGGCGGTGGGGAGGGCCAGTTTCACCCCTCGGACGAAGTACGGAAGAAACTCGCGTCTAAGTCACGCGCCAACATGGCACAGCCACACCGGCGTTTTCAGTTACGCGAGTTCAATGGTGTCCAGTACGTTTCGATGAAGGAGGCAATGCAGTCTCTTGGAGTGTGTTATGCAACGGTTCGGCGTGTAATTCATAACGGGACAAAGACGTACGCCCCGTGTGACTATACAGAACGTGGTCGCCAACTTGGGTTATCCCGCCGGGGACATCAGCCCACGCTTGAGACCCGCGCGAGGATGCGCGATTCACACCGTGGCGCGAGGAGTGTGCGTGCAAAGAGGGGGTTCAGGTGAATGGTGTGGAGTACGGATGCTTGAAGGACGCGGCTAGGGGTCTGGGAGTGAATTACAGCACATTAAGATCGCAGTTCCAAAAGTGGAATAGAGCCGGTAAGTGGCCAGTAAGTGGCCAGTAAGTGGCCGGAAGGGTACGAATCAGTAGGTAAAACTACAAGTCTATCGGAGGTTTCAAACGTGGCCAGAATTCAACTACGAGATTAACAAGCAGTCTCCTTAACACGGTAACGTGTTTTGAAACAACATCGCTATATGCTGGAAACACCGAGTATCCACCAGTACGTGAAAACGTGACAATCTGCGTGGTGCGGCCAATCAGCAGGCAACCGAAAGGGAGCCTCAACGACTACACGCGATGCTCCTCAATGAATGGGGATGAAGATATAGTCTGGACTGCATGGCGACATGCAGAGATAGGCAGAAATGACCTATCCGGCGCAATAGCGTCAGCAACAAACGTGTACGTTATATTTTTTGGATGGGCTGGCGGGAGCCGGTGCCTGTGCCAAGAAGACGAATGAGAAACAGAGCGTTACGCTCGACGCCGGTGTGTCTGCTGGAACGTTCACCTTGACGTACTCCGGGCAGGAGACCAGCGCCATTCCCCACAACGCGACCGCCGCCCAGGTGAAGTCCGCGTTGGAAGGCTTGAGCACGATCGGCGAGGACAATGTGTCCGTCATCGGCCCGGCCCAGGCATGGGTTGTCGAGTTCGTTGGCGCGTTGGCCGCCGCGCATATCGCCGATCTGACTGGCGACGGAGCCAACCTGACGGGTGAGACTAAGACGGTCACAGTCACGGAAACGGTGTTGGGCGGTGCAGGCGCGGTTCCAGTTGTGACCGATACCGTGATGGACGTTGCCTCCGTGGTTCTGAATGCGGCGGTCCCGGCCTTGGTTCCAGTTGGCGCGCGCTTCACGGTGGCCGGGGAGACCGACGCGGATACAGTCCATGTGGTGACGGCACGCACGCCGGCAAGCACAGGCCCGACGACGCAGATTGTGTTTTCGCCCGCACTGGGCGCGGGTACGTACGCCAGTGGCGCAGTTCTCACGTTCCAGCCGCAGGAGTTGGAAGTGAAACTCGGCGACGGTGAGGCCAAGTGGTCCAAGAGCCGTGAGATAAAGTACGACCTGGATCGAGACCGTCTCGACACTGTCCGGCAGGGCAAGGACATCCCGCTCGACTTCGATCTTAACGCCACGTGGGAGCACGTGCGCACAGGGACCGATGAGAGCGTGACGCCGACTGACGCGATGGACCAAGTGGGCGGTGCTGCCGAGTGGGTCTCCACGGGTAGCGCGTGTGCGATGTACGCCATCGACGTGAAGATTGTCCACGAACCGGAGTGCGGCACAGCCGAGAAGGAAACGTATCTGTTCCCGGAGTACCGGTACGAGAAAGAGTCGTTCGACATCAAGAACGCAAGCATTGCGACGAGCGGCAAGTGCCTCGTGACTGAACCGACCATCACTCGCGGTTGATGAAAGGGGCGGACGGTGGGACAACGAATTCGATTGCGTGACTGTGTGCTGACCATCAGTTCGGTCGGCGCGACAGTGACAGTGAAACTTGGTGACGGCACTGCCAAGTGGAATACGACGCGCCAGATGCAATACGACCTGAACCGTGGCGTTATCGACACGGTCCATGAAGGCGACGACGTTCCAATGGACCTTGAAATTAACGCCAGTTGGGAATACGTGCGATCATCGTCTGGCGAGGCCATTAGTCCGGTTGAAGCTGTAAGCAAAACCGGGGCTGCGGCAGGCTGGGTGTCCACCGGCGAACTCTGGGAGCCGTATGCAGTGAATGTCACGATTGTCTTTACGCCTGCATACGGCGCGACCGCTGGCCGCATAGAAACATATTTCTTCCCGGACTTCCGGTGTGAGAAATCAGCGTTCACCCTTGAGAATGCAAACATCGTCTTGAGCGGCAGGTGTAACGCTACCGTCCCGACCATTACTCGTAGTTAATCCAACAAACAGCAAGGGGGATAGAAGTGAAAATAGGTGGAATCAACCCAAAAACGTTGCCAACCGAGGACTATCTGGTGTTGCCTCGCGGCGACAAGCAGTTGGTCATCCGTGCGAAGGCTGTAGAGGATATGGACGCCTTCGGCGCGCTTTGTCCGCCGCCGAAGGCTCCGGGGAAACTGACGCCGACTGGCTTCGTTCCCGACACGACCGACGTTGGCTACCGCGACCTCGTGACGCAGCACAATCGGCAGCGGCTGGCGTACTTGGTGATCCACTCGTTGCAGGACATCGAGTGGGATACCGTCAATCCGAATGATCCATCGACCTGGACAAACTGGGAAGAGGATTTGAAGACCGCTGGTCTCTTGACGGTCGAACGGAATCACGTGTTGGGCTTGGTATGGGCGGTCAATTCCTTGGACGAAGAAAAGATCAAGGCTGCCCGCGAGTCTTTTTTTCTTGGGACGCTGGGACAGTCGGCACGATAGCGTGGCCGGACTTTAGGACAGGTTTGTTTACGATTTGGAAAGCGTGCCTACGAGTTGGCATGAGGCCACCGGGCGTCCCTGCGAGTTTCGACGAGTGTGACGTTGCGACGCAGTCGTTGATTATTGCGTTCCAACAAGTGACGGAGCATGACGAAGTTGTAGCGGGTGTGAATCGGATTCTTTGATGCTAGTGAGGACACTGGTTCATTGGCAGGGACAAGGAAGTCCAGGGAGCGCGAGATGAAACTTATCGGCCACTTCCAAGTACCCAAGATCGCGGATTCGTACCGAAAGAAACTTCACGAGGAATTGACACACCTCTTGATCGAGGCAACAAGGGCCTACATCTATACGACGGCGGACGCAATTCCGGTTTGGGGCGGTGCGTCGAAAGCTACGTTCAGCCCATTGGCGAGCCGCGCGGAAATGGCGTTGGAAATCTTCCCAGTCGCGCCCGTGAATACGGTGCAACTCGGGCTGGATGAAAGCACGGCTGAGTGGACAGCAGGCCCAACTGAGTACGGGGTTGTCTATCACACGACGCTAATGCAAATCAACGTCAACGAGTTTTATAACGCGAACCAATGGGGATTGCATCTGACGAATCCGGGCCCGTACGGGTTCCAGCGTAGAGGCAAGGCAGCCTTCGACGCAGTTGTCAACGAGTTCGAGTGGCCGGCAGTGACGTTCGACACGAAGACATTGGTAATCTAATGTACGAGATCAAACAGGAACTGGGCTTCGAGGTCAAAGACGCGCTAGCCGCGTTGGATAACCTCGGTCGGAAGTTCGGCACATTTGGGCAGCGGCTGGAAACGAATGTGTTGCAGTTGCACGCTTTCAACGCGAAGGCGGACGCCACGCTCTCCATTATGCAGCGGCTGGCTACTCAAGCGGGTGCCGCTGCGTCTGCAATGGCAGGAATCCGCACACCGTCCGATGACATTCTGCTAGGCAGAGTCAATCGTGGCGGGCAGACTACAGGTCTGCAGGGTGCCGCAGCAGCCAAGCAAATGGATGATTGGATCGCTGGGTGCCAAAAGGTTGGTGGTGCAACACGAGCCACTGAGGAAGCGTTGGCGCGCCTCGGTACGACAGGCGCGAAGTCGGTCCAAGCAGTTACGCTGAGTTGGCAGACGTTCGCGCGAATTGCAGAAACGCAAGCCTTGATTCGCGGATTCAATATGGTCCGCAATGCGATCGAGGAAGCGTACACGTCTTTCCAGGCATTCTCGAAGCAGGTTGGCGAAATTGCCGCCATCAACCCCGAACGAACATTCAGTCAGATCACCGACAATGTTCGGCAGATGTCTGATGCGTTCAACCAGCCGCTGGGCCGGGTGGCTGAGGCGCAGTATCAGACCATCTCTGACCAATTCACCACTCAGACCGACGTTACCAACATTCTGACAGCGGCCAATAAATTGGCGAAGACCGGGGCACAAGACCTCGCGGCCAGCACGACGTTGTTGACCGGTGCGTTGAACGCATACGGCGAGTCGTCCGACAAGGCTGCCCTGCGATCGGCTGAGTTCTTCGAGACAATCAAGTTGGGCCGTTTGCGGGCTGGCGAACTTGGCACAGCACTAGGTAGGGTGCAGGGCATCGCCCATGAATTGGGCGTCAGCGTTGAAGAGTTGAACGCCTCTTTAGTGTCGATCACCATCGGCGGTGTCAAGTCGAATGAGGCCGCGACGCAGATGCGCGGCATCATGTCGTCCTTGTTGAAGCCCTCGGAGGAATTGAAGAAAGCCTTCCGGGACATCGGTGTCGAGTCAGGCACATCCGCTGTTGCCACCTACGGATTCCAAGGCACACTTGAGGCTTTGTGGAAGTCCATTGATGGCAACAAATCGGCGGCCGCTAAGATGTTTCCCAATGTGCGTGCAATGGCTGGCGACTTCCGCTTGGCCGGCGAGGGTGCCCAGCGATTCAAAGAGGCGATGGCTGTCCAGAGCAAACTGGATCGGTCCTCCCTCGACAAGCCGTTCGAGCAGTTCATTCAGACGGACGCTGAGAAACTGAACAAAGAGTTGAATAAGCTGTCCAACTTTTTCACGGCAGAGTTCGGACCGAAACTTGTTGCGCAGTTGAACTCAGTTGTACAGGCGCTTGGTGGCGGAAGCGGAATACTGGGTGCGCTCCGCGTATTGACGACGGATTTGGTGCGGGACATCGCCATCGGTGGCGCGTTCATCACCTGCCTCAAAGGCGTGGAATTGGCGTCGCTGGGTGCGAGCCGAGGGTTCACCCTGCTTGACCTGAGCGTGCAAGGCAATGCGGCGTCCATGACACGGTACTTCGGCACTATTAAGGGCGTTCTAGGCTTACTCGCGGCTATTGAAGGCGCGAAGATCGCGGGCTCGTCGCTAGGCAATTGGTACGCGGATAAGTTGCAGGCACCTCAGCAGGCTATTCAAGACCGGGCGACCCGTGAACTCGACGTTCAGAAGACGAAGGCGGATGCGGCTGTTCGTCTGGCTGAGAATCAAGCGACGCAGCAGTTCCAGACTCTTCGCCAATTCGTCGCTAAGGCCAGCGTCGCCTACATGCAGGATGCGGACAACTTCAAAGCCCGCGCACACGACATTGAGAAAAGCGCGCAGGTGTCTTTTGACAAGGTATTCTCGAGTCGGCAAAAACTGACACAGGAATTGTTCGCCGCCGCTGAAACCTCGTCGAAGAATGCAAGCAACGTGCCGGACACAACGGCCAAACTGCTACAGCAAATTGACGACCGTAAGTTCAAGCGGGACGTGTCAACCGGACCTGACCCGCTGGGCGAGTACGAGCGACGTTTGCGCGGTGTTGTTGATGAATACCAGGAACTGCAAGGCAATGCCAAGGATGATCGTGAACAGAAACTCGCCGACGCCGCGTGGGAGCGTGTGCAAGCGTACAAGGAATTGGTGCAGAACCAATTGCGTCTTATTGGTGGAAATAACAATTTGCACCAGATCGCTCAGTTGGACAACGACCTTGACCGCCGCAAGATTGATTCATTGGAGCAGTACCAGAAGACGCAAGAGAAGGTCGCACAGGAAGCTGAGGCGCGTGCGCATCTAGCCGAGTCGCATAACAATGAGTTGGAGAAACTGCGTCTTCGGATTCAGGACGAACTGAAGTCCACGGCCAAGGATGCACAGGGCGGTGTCGGATTCAAAGACCCGCGCCAATACAAACAGGATTTGGCGGCCGCCGAACGTGACACCGCAACGTTCCTTGACCTGATCCAGAAGTATGGAAAGGAAGACTTTGCAAAGAACTTCCTCGGCGATCCGCGTGCATTTGAGAGCCTGAAGCGTGAAGCTGAGCGCGCTCTGGCCAGTTCAAACTTGAAGAACATTGAAATTGCACCGGAGTCGTTGGCGAACCTGCACGGACAGTTGCGGGCCTCGCTCGCAAAATTGCGAGTTGAAGTTCCCGCGATTGCGAAGTTGGAGAAACTCACTGGGGAGTCGGTGCTTCAGGTTGGGGTTGATAAGGTTTTGACCGACGCGGCCGCGAAGTTCTCGGCGACGCTGGCCAAATCCGTCCAGTTTGGCTCAGCGGTTAAGAGCAGGGAGATTGGACGAACAGAGTATGCCCAGGGATTGGCAGCATTCAAGCCGTTGCTACAGGGAACGAATGCAGCAAGTGGAGATGAGTACGGCAACGCGACGGACGTGCTGAATCGCATGGAACGTCTGTCACAACAGACCAACGTTACACGCGAGAATGTGGAGCAATTGAACAACTTGATCGGTCGCGTGGACTGGAGCCAAGTTTTCCCGAGCAAGACGACTGCTGCGGAAGCATCAATAGCATTAAAGACGATGTTTACCGCGCTCCAGACTATGTCCCAATACAACCCTGTCGCACCTTCCGTGAAGGAACAGTCAGAAGGCAAGGACATCCAACAACTGTTGGAGGGCCTGCAACGTCGGCAGGATGCGGAAGAGGCTGTGAAGAAATCGGCCCAGGATTCAGCCGCCGCAGCCGGCAATTTCGCGTTGTCCTTACAGCAGGCTGCGTCCACTGATCTCAGCCAACTAATCGGACAATTGGATTCCGTCACCGGCGCAATGTCGGGCACACCGGCTACGCCCGGCGGGCGGTTTGCGTCAGGCGGCATTGGAACGGACACGATTCCCGCCATGTTATCCAAGGGTGAGTTTGTGATGAACGCAGCATCCACGCGGAGGTTCTATTCACAGTTGGTGGCAATGAATGCGGGAGGAACGCCCAACTACAGCAACCAGGGTGGCGTCACTAATATCGGTGACGTGTCGATCAACATTAACGAAAGCGCGACGCCGCAGGCCACGTCGCGTGAGGTGCTGCAAATGCTACGGCGGGCCACCCGTAGAGGCATGAATTGATCGTCAACCAGCGGACCAGTCCGCTACAGCTTTTGAGGAACTACTATGAATCAGACTTTGAGTGTGAAAGCGTGCGCGGATGCCGAGGTGGTCAAGGCCGGTCGATTGGATTCGACCCAACTGAACTTGAAGGGCAAGTTCATTGTCGAACACTGGCGGAATGGCCGGCGCATCAATGAGTACCAGTTTCCCAACGCAGTTGTGAACCAGGGGAAGAACCAGGTTCTCAATGTAAACTTCTATTCTGGTACGCAGATTACTGCGTGGTATCTTGGTCTGATTGCCAGTACGGGTTACACTGCGTTGGCGCTTACCGACACCTACCAGGACATTAACCAGGCCGGCAACGGGTGGGATGAAGCGACCGCGTACACGGATGGAAATAACGCCAACGACGCGACAACTCGTCCTGTGTGGGCGGCGGGGGCTGCGTCAGGTCAAGCGACGACCAATGCGTCGCCCGCAGTGTTCAACATCACCTCAGCGGGGACCATCAAGGGTGTGTTCCAGGTAGGGGGGATCGTGGCCGCTGCTACGAAGAACGACCACGCTGCAAGCGGTGTTTTGTGGTCCACTGCCTTGTTCACGAGTGGCGACGTGGTTGTTGCCAACGGCGACCAGTTGAAAGTCACGTACACGGTCACTGCGTGATCCCTTGCTTCGGCCGAACCAGACCAATGGGCCTGGTTCGGCCTTTGATTGGAGGCTATGATGCTTCTCTGGATCGAAGGTTTCGAGGACTGTGGCACTGACACGAACGTCAACTTGAATAGCGGCACCACTGGAAATGGATTTTTGGCGCGTCGGTACGCGACTGTTTACAACGATCCGGGGTATCCAGGCGTGACGTTGACACTGGCGCCGGGGCGTGTTAGCGGCTACAGTGTAGTCTCGGACGGTGCCGGGTCTAACTATCCATATCTCGTCACACGTCAGTTTGCAACCACCGCCGACACAATGATCGTCGGGCTGGGGTTCAAACGGACGGCGGACACGAACGCATGGGGGGTCGGGTTCCCCGTGTTGCAATTTAGGTCAGGCGCAGCAGGTAGCGTCATTCTTTGCATGAATGATGCAAGCGAGTTCAGAGTCTCCAACGGAGCCGGAGCCACGCTCGGGACGACGAGCGGAGCCGGTATGTCCAGTGATGTGTGGCTGTACGTGGAATTGAAAGTCAAATGTCATGCGTCTCAAGGAACCGTGACGTTGAAAATCAATGGTGTGACGAAACTTGAACTGACGGGTTTGGACACACATGTCGGTGCAGCAACATTCCATGACACTGTGCGCTTTGGCACACTGTACCGAACCTATCTTGATGATATTTACATCTGTGATAACGCGGGTGCGCTCAACGCTGATTTTCTAGGCGACCAGCGAGTATTGGGAGTGCTTCCTTCCAGTGACGGTGATACACTAGAGTGGACACCGAGTACAGGGGAAACGCATTCCACGCTTGTGGACGAATCGCTGGACAACGACGATACGGACTATGTCACTGGCGTTGCAGGGCAACTTGATCGGTATGTGTATGGCGGGTTGTTTGGCAATGGATTGATCGCCGGCATTCAAGTCAATACGTCGTGTCGTGAAACTGACACGAATGCGCACGCGCTGATTACACATGTAACGTCGGGCAGCACTGTGTACGAAGACGCGGGACAAGCCGTCGGAACACAAGCGTATACACAGCGGTGCCGAGTCATTGAGTCTGACCCAGAGACAAGCGCTCTTTGGACCGTCGCGGGAATCAGCGCAGCACAAATTGGCATGAAAGTAGGCTGATTGTGCCCATACGCTGCACGCGCCAAACTGTACAGCTTTTAACGCCGGGGGGTGTCTATAAGATGGGCACCCCCGGTGCCTTGCGCGGTACGCGGCAAAGCATCCAGGTGTTGATGTCAACTGCCAACTGGCTGCTGGCACCTTTGACCATTGTTGTTTCCGCCACGGTCGAGGTCAGTACGTCGGGCGCATTGCAATCAGCCACGGCGGACATTACGTCGCTGAGTGCTTTTGCGGATCGCGTAGCGATACGTGTATGTGACGCACTGGCTGCGGTGTCGCTGGACTCTGGTGCCACCGAGATTGGCGTCTGGCCGCGATACGCGACGGACGGGCTCACCCTTGAGTCCCAAACAGACAAGACTGTCAGTTGGACCAGAGCACTGGGTGCCCAACTTGATCTTGGCATCGACTGCTACGTGAATCTTGAAGGCTACGCCTCTCTCGATGTTGATGCGGAAGCAGTTTTTGTCGCCACGTATGCACGTGATGCAACGTCGGCTCTTGATGCCGGTGTAGTGCCTGTTGGCCAATATGTTGCCAACCGGCACGGCACATCCTCCATAGCCCTTAGTGCCACCACGGAGTACGTTGGTCCACGTGCGATTTCCGCGTTAGCTGAGTTCTCGCTTCAAGCGAGCACCTACATTTGTCAGGTGTACGACCTAAATGGGTCGGCGTCGCTTACGCTATCGTCTACATTGGTGGCAAGCGGCACACAACGTGTCGAGGCAACCAGTGCGATTAGCCTTGAGTGCCTAGCAGACCACGGAAAATTCTTACGGTCAGCGGCCATAGTGCTCAATCTTGGCGCCACGAGCGAGGCCACGAATGCCCATACGGCTACGTGCTTGCTCAACTTCCAGGCAACGGCAGAGCAAGGACAAGCCCGAGTAGGCGCAACATCGCATCTCGCTCTAACATCGAGCGCGCGCACTAATCCACGCCAGTATGGCGGGTCTACAGACATTGTTTTTGCGACGCACGCCACAGCAAGTATTTACATGCTAATGGCGGGCAGTGCGTTAGACGTGACAGCCGACACAACGGCGCAGAGGCCGACGTACGTGGCGGCAGGCGTGTCCTTAGACGCGGTGGGATACGCTTTCAATCCTACGACACAGGCCATCGAAGCCGTGCCCGCTGGCTTGCGAGTCACAGCAGCCGTTGCGGCAGTAGCAAGCTACGCCACACAGCACTACTTGCAATTCCAGTCTGAATCGTGTGCGGTTCTGCTTCGCGCCGACGCCATTTCGGCTGAAGCTGCGGCACCGCTGGCATTGGAAGTTGATGCGTATAAGACGAAGTCAGGGATCGGTGTAAACCAGCTTTCTCTAGGCGTAATCTCCGCCGGGGGGGCGTGTAAGCCGGCTACGGCCACCTTGGAGCTAGTCGCAGATGTTTCCGTGTCGCGTATGCACAGTGTTGGGGTCAGTGTAGTGCTCGACTTGAAGATGGCTTTTTGCTATGTGGTGTCGGGCGCGGGCGCGGGCTATGCCGTACAATATCATCCTTTCATTGGTTCCGGCGACATTGGTGTAGAAACCCCGTCAGCGACCTTGACTGGACCACTGGATGGGGTCACGGTTCCATTTCAGTTTGTGTACCCGTCCGAAGGCCCGGCCAGCGACTCGATTACACTACGCGCACCGAGCCTGGGGAACAAGGACAGGCTGAGTTTCAACCGCATTTCGCGCGAATCACGTGGTGGGACACTGATCGTCTATGCTGATCCAATATGGCCCCGGACGCAGACGCTCGCGCTGACGTTTTCGGCGTTGCAGCAAGCGGAGACGAGCACCTTATTGGGCTTCTTGAACGCACATGTCGGGTGCGAGATCGGCATGATGGATTGGGAGCACCGATACTGGCGTGGCGTCATCGTCAACCCAGATGCGCCCGCTATCGAAGACAGATTCGGTAGCTACACGATCAACTTGGAGTTTGAAGGCGAACTTGACACGGAGTTATGATGTTCACGTTACAGGCACCCCTACCTTCATTGCAGACGGCGATTGTGTTGCCGAATCCGCAGTTCAGCGACTCGGAGAATCGTATGCTTGTTGTGACACGCAAACGAGCAATGGACGGGACACGTTATACCTATGTGAAACGCAAGGGTGAGACACGTCTGATTTGGCCGTTCCAGTTGACGCGAAATAAAGGTCTTGAACTACGAGCCTTCATCCTGGCGTATTTTGCCTCGACGATCCGCGTGGAGGACCATCACGGGCGGGTCTGGACAGGACGATTCTTGAGCAATCCCTTTGAGTTTAGCACTCCAGAGGCAGCACGCCCGGCAATTTCACCGATGCCGCGCGGAGAGTCCCAAGTCATTCAGATCGAGTTCGAGGGAGTCGAGCAATGAGAACTATCAGTGCTGCGGGCGTGGCGGCAATCACACAGAAACTTGGCGCCGAGCCGATAACCATCATCGCGGTTGACTGGGTGGATGGGAAAGTGTCGTTGTATGCAGACCGCACTGTTGAATCCATACAAGGCAAGATCGTCCAGGTGAGCGATCTCGACGACGCCATGAGCCTCGCTGGAAACGCTAGTTCGTCACAACTGACGGTGGTGCTGGATGACACGGACGGCACACTAAAGGCTATCCTCGATCAACATGACCCACACCATCGACCGGCACGTGTGTACCAGTCGTTTACAGGGCTCGATGAGCAGTTTCTGCTGTTCGACGGCGTTCTAATGTCACCCATCACCTGGAGTGAGCGTGACCGGACTGTGACGCTCACCATTGTATCACAGTTGGAAGACCAGGAATGCGGGTTCGCCACCGGCGACGCGGCTGTCGGGGTGGTGCCTGATGTTGGTCTGAACGAGGCATGGCCAATGGTATTCGGGCACGTTGACGAGAACAAGGCTGTCCGGCTTCAACTACCTGTGTCGGGAACCATATTGCAACCGGTGGGTGTGCTGGGCGGCGAAGAGTTGATGCTGACGGCGCCTGACGAACCTGGAATCGAGTTCGTCCTCAGTGCGTACAAAACACTGTCGCAGATGGATTTCTTGAAACAGTTGGCCGATACCTACAGCAGCGCCGGCATCAGTGCGGCCATGTCGTACACATGGTCTGGTGCGACTCCAGTCACGTTGGACACCGACTTGCTCGAAGCGTACATGGGCACGACAGATGTCAATGCCCAGCGTGCCGTGGGACAAATGTTCCAGCAGGCGGCCGCGAATTACACTCGGATATTCAATTCCTATACGCAGCAGTGGACCCGCCTAGCGGTAGAGTTGATTAACACACAAATTGAGTGGGAAGCTAACCACAAGATGACGCTGGCCAACCGCCAGATTCAACTCGATGAGGCACATCGGTTGGGGTACGGCACAAATCCGGTGCAGATTCACGGCGGCGAGGCGTTTCCGCAGGGAAGCGTTGTCGCCAACATCAATGGCTGCATCTTCTATGGGCGTATGGTCGGTGACTGGCTGCATATTGACTCACGGCAAAGTAGCTACCTTGAGGAAGTCGCCCAAGGAAAGTATAACGAGTTGACGAATAATCGAACGGTGCATCCGCAGGACATCACGTACTGGCGGCTAGCTCCGAAGGATTCTTTCCATTCGATTGACCCCACTAACCTACGCATCGCCGCCGAGAAAATGCTTGACGGCACAGTGATGAACGGGGAACTTGGGTACGAGTTTACGACGGATACTATGTATGCCGATCCTGTGTATGGGACGGCGCTTCAGGACATCTTGACTTACGGCCAATGGAGAACGGACGCGCCTGTAACCTACCCTAATCGGACTTGGACCGTCTTGCGTGTACTGACGCCGGCACCTACTTCTTTGAACGCAACATCCGACCTGATCGAGGGCGCAGGTGATTACATCCAAGCGACAATCCCCGGCGGAAAAAGGAATCAGGTGTGGGATACGTGGTCTTGGTCGGCGCGAGTCCCCGCAAGCCACGACGGGCGGCTTTGGACCACATTAACAACACAACGCCAGACTACCGTTGTTACCGGAAACCCGACGACAAGCAACTACGAGCCGATTTTGCAGCATCTGTGGATAGCGGCTGGCGCTAGCGCGCAGATCACAAGTGCCACGCCACCTGTCTATGCCGTGTCGTTGACTCCTGGCGTCGTCACAGCAGTCAAAGCCATGTGTACTGTAGACGGGATACCAGTTTTGCGTGATGTACCGAGCTACCAAGTGTCAACCTGCCAAGCCGGCCCGGTAACAGCGACGTTGGTGACGATTCCAGTGTTGCTCAGTACATTATCCGGTGAACATTGGAGTGACGACCTGTACGTGTCGTTCACGTCAACGATCGGCCCGTCCGTAACGAGCATCCTACAGTGGATCATCGAGAACTATAGCGACTTGGCTGTCGATGCCGCGAGCTTCGCGGCGTGTACGGTTCCGTACCCGGCCAATTTCGCGCTTAACTCCACGCGAGGTGTCCTGGATGTGCTGCGTGACATCGCCTTCCAAGCGTGCTGCCAGTTGACAGTCAAGAATCGGGTGGTCTACATCACGTACTTGCCGCAACGCCCGACATCGGTCGATACTATCACGGAGAGTGACATTCTTGCGGAGCCCGGAATCATCGTGGAGGTGACGGAGACTGAATCATTGGTCACGAAGATGAAGGTCACATGGTCCCGGTTGCCGAAACCGGACTTGGAGCGTGTCTATGAGAAGGTGTGGAATGGCGTCACCTACGTCGATCAGTGGGTCACGGGCAATGATCCAGGCACATTGAACCATCCTGCGTACTCACTTCTCTTGCGAAACAACGTAGACCGCTATGGCTACCATGCGTCGGGGTACAATTTCTACATCTTCAATACAGATGCAGCGGTTGAGGCGTGCGCCCGGTTCCGGCTTAATCGGATGTCCAATACGTGGAAGCGGGTGAAGTTCACGACACCGCTTAACAAGTTGAATTTGGAGACGTTTGATGCAGTAACGTTGGACTTCCAACAGCCATACGTCGCATCAACGCCTGTCCTCGCACTGGTCGAGACAGCACGTTACGATTCCGCGAATAACTGCATCCATTTCGAGTGCCTGGTGCCCGTACTTGCGGGCACGGACGTGGAGTGCGCTTTCTTCTGGGGGGAGGGGTAAACATGGACAAACCAGTGCTAAACCTTAGAACACTCTGCACGCCGCCAATCACGCCGTTGAAGACGCCCTTCGTTGATCTGGCCTCGACATTCGCCACTTCGGAGTTGACCGATCCGATACTGACGTTGTCAACGCGCGTGACCGATGGTGAGCGAACCGCGACATTGGGGAGCCTCATCAAGTCGGTCACAGAGGAACACAAGCTGACGCTTGCATCTGACGTGGAAGTATCAGACGGAACTCAGGTTGCGCCGTTCGACTTCAAGTATGATGAGGAGACCGAGAAGTTTGGTGCCGGGACGGCGTTCTTGCAGCCACCGCCAATCTGACGGTCGCCTAGACGTGCCGGATGCTGTAGGTGAGCGGTGTACCCCACCAGGCTGGAGTGTATGTAGCAAATAGTGAACTGGCGTATTGGTTGATGTAGTAGGCCCAATCGTAGCCAATGTCGCCATACCCATACCAATACCGGGAGTACGTTGGTCGAGCATCCATGTCAATCGTGCCTTGCACCGTGATTGGAAAATCCCGCGTGTCAACCGTCCCCCGGTAGACGAGATTTGTCCGGCCGACGGGCGCAATAATGCCTGGCGGGATGGGTTGGAGTGTTTCGAGAATAGAAACGCTCCCGATTGGGGTGTAGTATCCAGGATAAGGATTCGGGGCAGTCAAATTGACAAGGAAGTCAGCCACGCCGACAACAGACGAACACGTGGCAGCGTACGTGGTGCCGGGTACGCCATAGCCTCCACCCCAGCCAGGGTACTTAAAGTTAATGTTGACCACAACATCAAATCGGTGTGTAAAGCTGAGTACAAATGCTTGCAGCAGATAGAAGCCGTCGATAGCCTCGTTCAACTCGTCGATTATGACCTGTGTCCATTTGACCAACGGTGCGACGAAGATCAGAGTGCTGCCGATCTCAGTCAGCTTGTTGCGCGCTGCGACAATATCGGTGACACTCCAACGGTGCTGGCCTACGACAAGCGGCAAAGGTGTAGCACTTAGGCCATTATTGGCGATTAACGCATTGATCCTATTCAGGATGTCATTCCAATCGCCCAACGTGAACGCCATTACCATCACTCCTGACTCAAGCCGGTGCGGGATAGAATCGCCGACCTACCACTTGCGGCGAGGACAGTGCTGCGTCGCCATCTTGATCTTGTTCAGTACCGCCCAAGCTGACTGACCGACTTTGCAGCCGCAGCCTTTGCAAAGTTTTCGCTTTGGGTCATGCCAACTGCATTTGCTGCAATAGGTGCGGAAGATTTGGCCAACAACGAGGTCGGTTCGTACAGGTCGCCCCTTCTCGACCCAATCAGCGACGGCCTCGGCCCACGTGAATATTCGGCGAGGGTTGCTAGGTGTTTCCATTGAGCATTCTTCGGTAAAGTTCTGCTTCGGCTAGCGCATCCGCCAGCGCGTCGTGGGGCATCGTGTTCACGACGCCGTAGACCTTGCAGAGATTCGTTAGCGCGACGCTCTCGAATGGGGCCTCCTGTCCGCGCAGGGCCAACTGATCCTTGATTGATAACGCAAGGATCATGGCGTCGCGCGCGTGGTAATGGAAATAGTGGTCGCGCCCCGCGTCACCAAGCCACGCAGTAAGGAACCCGTACTCGAAGGTCCAATTGTGCGAGAGGGGAACCAGTTTACCGCCTGTCGGCAGCGGCAGCGTCGAGAACCACTCGTCGAACAGATCAATAGCACGGCACGCAGACGGCGCATCGGCCAGCATTTCCAGCGTCAGGCCGTTTATCTCGAACGCTTTCGGGTCAAGCCGTTCGGTGTGCTCCGGGCGGATGTAGGCACTGAAAGCGAGTCCGTTCGGGCGTAACGTGCTGTCCAAGAGGACAACCGCAAGCTGCACCATTTCGTGGGTGCGTGGCAGTGTACCTGTCGTCTCCACGTCAATTGAGGCGAGTATGTTGCCGTACAGGTGTTTCATTGTCGGACCTTCGTCAGTTTCCGGGCAAGTTTCCGGGCCGGTTTCTTCTTGCCCTTCTTCGTCGTCTTGACGCGGGGTTTCCGCACGAGTTGCAGGGCGGCTTTGGCGACACGCTGGTAGTTTGGCATGTCGTTCAACTCGGCCGGCAGCACGCCACGTTCGATCATTTCTTCGTAATGGATCAGCGCCATCGCGTTGAACATGATCGCAGCCAGATGATCTTCGTCGCGTAGGCCCTGTTGATACTTCATCACGTGCCGTCTGAGTGACGCTACGCAACGCGAGAATGGCATACCCTTCTCCCAATTCCGCTCGGCGTACTTGGCCGCACCCATGCGAAGCCAGTGTCCCTGGCGATCTTCAGCAAAGGGCGAGATCAGGTCGGGGCGGGGCTTGTCTTCGGCTGTATCTCGTATAGCACGGCCGTCTCCGAAGGATTGTTTCGTGCCACCGTCAGCCATATCAAACTTGCTCATTGGATGCCTCCTCTATGAATTCAAAGTCCAACTGGAAAGTTAGTGTGCGCGAAGGTGCAGAAGAATGCCGTTGCGGCCATGTCATACGCTCGGGCTGCTTCTTCGGGTGTGCCGTACGTTCCGAGATAATGGTACTGGCCAGCGGCGCGGATGCGTGCTTGCCATCGGGCGTCGTGTTGATACACACCTTTGTACCCTGTGGTGTTGTGGCGTCGGAGAGTTTGGTTGGCACCATTTTGTCCGTTTGTGGCCACTCGTAGGTTGCTGCGTTGGTTGTTGAGTTTGTTATCCGGGTCGTTGGCATTCTTGTGGTCAATTTGCTGGCCCGTAATATCCAAGCCCATGCGCGTGGCAATGACGCGGTGCATTAGGACTACTTTATGAATTCGCGTCGCGTGTCCGCTCCCGATGTAGTAATATCTTGCCGCGTAGCCATTTACATGGCGGCTTTGCAGGTAACGCCACTTCCATTGCATCAGGTACTCGTAGTCGAGGTCATCGACGAGTGCGTACTTGCCTTGGGTCAGTTCAATCGCTTTCATACCGCCACCTTCGGCCGTCGCGGATCAAATGTGTCCCGTCTCGCAGCCGATTTAATAGCCAGTGCTTGCCATAACGGCACGGCCAGAAGCCACATTCGCTTAGCCCGATCCAGAGGGCCATGTTAGTTCCAACAAGATACGCCGCAAGCATCCGTAGGTCGGCGTCAGCTAATGGTCTGAAGCCGGTCATTGCAGTCTCCCATTGATGGCCACCACGGGGTGTGCAGATGATTGCGACGGCTTCCAGGAGAGATTGCCCACTGCGCGTGTGCCCTTCTCATCCAGTCCGAACGGGTACAACAACGGCAACTCACGCCCCAGCCGACTAGCACTCCAAAGGCCGTGTTCTTCACCCGGAAGCCATTTCATAAACTTCTCGGAGAACTCCACGAACGGGATCGAAGAACCGTTCACTGAATAGCAGACCGTTGAAACGAATTGGGCCAACATGTCCCGTCGTGTCTCCTGCACTCGGGTCTTGTTCGCCGTGGTGACGATAGGAATGCGCAAGCGTCCGTCTGTACTTGGCAGCGGCAACTCCAACAGAGTCCGCAAGAAGTACGATGCTTCTTGGCGTAGAAAGGCGTGCAGATCGTCGCGGGGAATCTCTTCACCTTCCACCAACGGCGGGACAAAGATCATCGTGATCCGGGTGTCGCCAGGGAAGATTGGGCAAAAGGTTGGATTGTTGGCTACTTGAACGAAGTGCAGCGTGTTAGGGAGTGTGAAGGCGTCAGTCCGCATCTTGCGGAGCAACAGCGTGGGACTCAGAACCCAGTCCTTGATCTTCGCCATTGCGCCAGGTGTCTTGGAGATGTCCAGTTCTTCGACGTAGGCCAGGATCATTCCCGCCAATTCGCCGTTGAAGTTGCCCTGGCTGGTCAAGGCACAATTCGCGCACGTGACGCCCCGCGTCATCAGGAACACGAAGCATTCGTGGAACGTGCTCTTGCCGCAGTTCTCGTCACCGTAGAAGAACAGATATGGCAGCGGATGGAACGGTTCACGCAAAAGGCACGCCATCCATAAGAGCCCGTACTCGGCTCCCGTTCTGACATTGTTTCGCGCAGCCCACGGTAACTTTTCGAGGGATTCGTCGAGATCGCCGAAGCAGTGTTTTAGGATCATGTCCCAGTGTGGGTGGTCGCCCGGCTCAGCGGAGGGCGCACAGCTATACTGAGCGGAATCTCGGTTCCACTGGCGGTTGCCTGGATACTCGGGTTGGAAGGGCAGGTTGACAAGTTTCCATGACTCGTAGCACGCTCCGCCGAGGATGACTTCCGCGTCCGGCTTGGTGTTGCCCAGCTTCATCAAGACGTGCTTGGCGTTGTCTTTCGGATGCTCGACCCAGGTTCCGTTCACATCGCGGACGACAAAGCCGATGTGCTTGTTGGCCGTGGAGACGAGTGACCGAACGATCTTGTCGTATTCGGAGTAGCTCTCTTCGCTGACTTGCGCCCGAATCTCAGCTTGGATGCTCAGGACGCGAGTAAGACGGCCTCTCTCATGCAGCCAGCCTTCCGGGACGGCTTCGTCTTTCTCTTTTGGCACACTCAGGACAACTCGGCCGTCTTTCTGTGCTTTGAGTTTGACCTCACGGTCCTGCAATTGTTCGGGAATCTGCAATTCCTGTCCGAGGGTGCGCACCGCTTCGACGGCCTCAATCGCGGTTTTGAACACAAAGCCGCCATTGTTCGACGCTTCAATGCCACCTGCCGCTCGGGCAGCTATGTGAAGATCAGGGGCTTTGTTGAAGCAGCAATTCGTCCAGCCGTTGCCGTCTTGCTCCCACGTCTCAGCCTCGGCTGTTCCGGGCGAGAACCGATAGACGCGCCACGCGCCGTTGTCGAGCGGGAAGGCGAAACAGTTGCAGGTTCCAGGATTCCGACCTTCGGAACTGGTCTGGAAGACACCCTTGTATCCCGACAGGTCGGCGAGCGCTTTGGTGTGCGTTTGCAGAAGGTGATGCTCAGGAATCCACACTGTAGAGAAGCCGCTGCGGCTGAGTTCATCAATAATCGCCTTGTGTGTGGCGTCGAGCGGCACACGCCTTCGACTCGATGCGAGGGCATCGAACGGGTCGTTGTCGGCGATGCCGTCAATCTTGATGCGGGTGCGTTGCCGTGTGACGACAGCAATATGGTCACGCCAATTCGTAGGCAGATCACTGGCCGTAAGCGTCTTTGTGGCAGCCTTGATAAGCTCAAAGCCCGATGTGCCCGTAGCTTTGGTGTGGTGTATCCACATGTTGCCGCCGCAGGCGTCGATCCGGCTGGCAAAGTCGAAGTTGCAGTCGCTGCTCATCATGCCAAGGATGCAGCGAGCCAGGGCGGCGTGTTCGGTGTGGTTGGCGGTCGGGACGCCATCTAAGTGGCAATAGAGATGGAGCCCGGCCCCGCTCGTGCTGCGTCGAACTTCCACGTAGGGGAGCGATTGAACAGCGTTTTTGACAGCCGTAAGGTCTGCATCAGTTATACCGACCCCTGCCGCGTGGCCGGTGATGCTATCAACGTCAAATCCAACAAATATGGACCTTCGTTCCGTCCAGTTCCAGCCTGTGACGCCTATGCCCTCCACATGGAGGTCAAGAGGCCATCTTAGTTCAAAGTCTTTCCACTCTGGTTCGCTGTTGGCCCCGTGAGGAATACGTATCTGGAACCATTCATTGATGCCGTCCGTGTAGGTTCCACGCTTTCCATCGACCGACGTGCCACCTTCGGAAGACACATTGATCTGTGTCTCCATGCTGATGGACCAGCGGTCAATTAGGTCGGCGTTGGCCACCGTTCTGCGCGCACCCAGAAAGGCAGCAAGAGAAGTTGACAGTTTTGGCATGGTAGCGCACGTCCACAGGTGAAGCGTCACCAATACCATAGGGAAAATTGTCACTTTTAGGCCATGTTGCTTGGCCTAAATGGCGTGTTTTTCCCTATGGTATTGATGGGTTCAAACACATTTCAACTGAGGAACACATCACATGACAAACGAAATGGCTGTACTTGATCTCACGCAACTCCCTTCGTGTCAACTGGGCAGCGACGCCGCTTTCGACGAGTTGGCCAAGGGTGCCGACTTCTTGAAGTTTGCAAAACTGTACACCAAGGGACCGGACATTGATCGCGGCAAGATTCGTCCCGGCCACTGGGGCATCCCCGGTGCTAGCAAGGACGACGACATCACCGATCTCGGTGAGGCTATCGACGTTATCCCCTTGGCACGGCGCCCGAAGGCGATGGACTCGAGCGACAAGTCGGCCGTCATCGTGTCCTACGATGAGACGAGCAGCGCCTTCAAACAGATTCAGGCGAAGTCGTTGGAGAAGGACAGCGGCTGCCAGCATGGAATAAGCTACCTCACCTACGAACGTTCCACGCGACAGTTCCTCGAAATCTGGTTTGGCAACAAGTCGAGTCGCCCGGAAGCCAAGAATGTTGTCCCCTTTATGAATTTGACGCAGGCGGACATCGACCGGCGTGCTGCCAACGACCAGGACGTTACCGGCCTCGTACCACATGGACCTGCGCCGCTGACGCTCAAGGTCCGCGTTGCCGAGAACACCAAAGGACAGACTTGGCACGTGCCGGCCGTCCTGGAGTGCTCGGCTCCGATCAAGATGCCTGCGACTGATGTCGTCGTGAAGGAAATCCAGCGATTTCTTACTATCAAGTCGGAAGGGGTGGAAAAAGTCGAGGAACCGAAGACCAAGCGGGCCCGGTAAGACCCCGGTGACGTGCGGACAGCAGCGGTCTCACTGCGTAAAAAGTAACCGCCCAGCGTTGGTTGGGCATTACCTCTGGTGACAGAGCATAGCGCCGGGTGTGCCTCACGCCCTTTGGGCCAGGAATCGCAACCCTGCCGGCGCGCTTTTCTTGGAGACGTTGATGCCGACAATCCCGAGCATGACCGCGCGGATGAAGCGCCGAACATTCTTGCTGCGCCAAGAGCATCTCTTGGAGTATCTGCGTTCGCAGGGAACTGCAATTAGTGACCAGGCGAAGGTCCATGCGTGCATGCTCGCGGATGCCGAACAGACACCGATCTCACGCACCAATCCCATCTGCGTTGAGGTCGTTGAATGAGTGCGAATGGCCTGATTATTCAGCAGCCGAGCGTTGATTTTGGCACGTTCTTGGCATTGGCGCAACAAGCCTTGGGGTTCTCGCCGAGCGCGAAGATCGACGCCTGCCCCGTCGAGCGGTCAGACGCCGAGCGGTTTCTTGCGTGCCTGGCTGAGATGAAGCATGAGAACGTGACGCCGAATCTCACGGCCCATGTGTCGTACAGCGTGTTGGTGATCGCAGACGACCACGACATGCTCGACATCTTATCGGTGTGCGGGATGCCATTCGTTGCGCAAGACACGACGGAACGTGGCGTGCAGTTAGCTGTTATTACAGGCACGCAACAGCAGTGGCGGGATGCTGTGAAATCAGGGTCGGCGAGAGAACGCGCACACACTGTTCGCGCGTTCTTCAACCACCTGATGAGTCTATTCGACGCGAGCATGTGCAAAGACTACGACAGTCACACACTACCTGACAAGACACGTTATCTCACGTATAAGCGATGAAGCACATTCCGCTCCCTGCGTTCACAGCCCGCGATTTTGCAAAGTTCTGGTCGAAAGTGTCAGTGCGTGGACCGAAGGACTGCTGGTGCTGGTTGGAGCATGTTGATAAGGACGGATACCCACCGTTTCGGTTGCGCGGACATAGGTACAAGGCGGCGCGAGTCGCGCTGTTTCTGGCCACAGGGGCAGACCCCGGTGAGTTGTTAGCGTGCCACCGGTGCAACAATCCGCGTTGTTGCAACCCATCGCATCTGTACGCTGGCACGTGCAGCGATAATTTGCAGCAGGCAGTGAGGGAAGGGCGTGCCTTCGTCGGTGAAAAGAACGGCCGTGCCCGTTTGACGGTTAAAGATGCGCGTGCCATACGTGCGTCCAGCTTGTCAGATGTGGAGGTCGCTAATTGGTTCGGTGTTGCGAGGCGCACGATCGAAGGTGTCCGAACACGGCGAACGTGGAGGCATGTATGAGCGTTCAAGAAGTCAAGCTGATTCATCGCACATCAGGCGGAACACTCGTGCGTTCGGCGGCCACGTTGGAGTACAAAGACGGTCGCATCTATTTTCTGAAGTCCCCGTTCGCTTTGAAGGACGAAATCAAGGCGATGACGGGCTCGAAATGGCTAGGTTTCGACACTGATAATCCGCGCAAGATTTGGTCCGTCGCCGATTGTCAGCGGAACCGATTCCAACTGGCCTACCTGATGGGCGAGGACGTGTATGCGTGGTTCGACCGCGAGGTTGAGAAGCATGAGTACACTAGGCCGTTGATGCAGCACCAGAAGGACTTGGCCGACCACTTCTTGACCTATCACTACGGCATCATGGCCGCCGAAATGCGAAGTGGCAAAACATTGGCCGCGCAAGAGGTCATGGAACGTTCCGGCATCAAGACGTGGTGGTGGATCGGCCCAAAAACATCGCTTCCCAACATGCGACGCGAGTTCCGAATCTGGAACATGGACCCGTCTATCAATATCGAGATGATGACCTACGAAGCCCTCGTCCGCATCATGGAGGAGTGGGAGCCGAATACACCGGTTCCCCAGGGCGTCGTTGGTGACGAGATTAGCCGTTGCAAAGGCGCAACATCGCAACGCACGCAGGCCATGATGGCGATTGCCGACAAGGTCCGCGAGTTGTACGGGTTCGAGGGTTACGTCATCGAGATGTCCGGCACCCCGGCACCGAAGTCGCCCGTCGATTGGTGGGCTCCGTGCGAGATCGCCTGGCCTGGTTTTCTCAAGGAAGGTTCGCCGAAGGCAATGGAGTCCCGACTGGCATTCCTCGCTGATAAGGAATACGACGCAGGGGTCTTCAAGGCCCGGATCGGTTGGAAGGACGACGAGCACAAGTGCAAACATTGCGGCCAACTCGCACACGATGCGACAGACCACCTCTATGAGCCGAGCGTCAATGAAGTTGCCTACCTGAACGACCGCCTAAAAGGGCTCGTCATTGTTAAGCAGCTGAAAGACTGCGTCGAGCTACCTGAGAAGACCTACCGCACAGTCACTTGCCCACCGAGTGCAAGCACGATACGGGTCGCACAATCGCTCGCCGCCGCTGCTCCGAACACGATCACAGGAATGACGTGGCTTCGAGAACTGAGCGACGGATTCCTGTACCGCGATGCAGTGGACGGCACCATTCCATGCACGCATTGTAAGGGGACGAAGGAAGTTGAGGAGTGGTTCGGCGAAGATCGCGCCTACGAAGCGGTCGATATGCTGAGCCCGGAGGTACTCGCCACGCTACAGAAGCGTCGCGTTTCTTGTCCGAAGTGTGAGGGCAAGGGCGAGATGCCGCGTAAGATTCGCGTGACGAAGGAAGTTTCTTGCCCCAAGGATCAGATCGTTCGCGGTCTGTTGGAGGAATGCGAGGAGACTGGCCGCATCGTTATCTTCGCCGGATTCACTGGCAGCGTGGATCGTGTCGCCAACCTCTGCCGCAAAGAAGGGTGGGACGTTGTGCGGTGCGACGGGCGTGGCTGGCACGTCACGCACGGCACGACCATCGTGACAGACGAGGAGCCCCTCGACTATTGGGCCGACCTTGAGAAACATCCTCGCGTGGCTTTTGTCGCTCATCCTGAGTCAGGCGGCATGAGCCTCACCCTGCGTGAAAGCCGAATGGTCGTCTTCTATTCAAACACGTTCAAGCCTGAGTACCGCGTGCAAGCTGAGGCACGCATTCAGACAATCGGCAAGGACAATCCCGGCTTGCTGATTGTGGACATCTTCCACTTGCCGAGCGACCGACGTGTGCGTGATGTGATCCGCGAAGATCGCCGGTTGGAATTGATGACGATGGGTGAGGCCCTGGGCAACGTCGAATGGATGGCCTCTGAAGGCGCGCCGGTCGTCGAGGAGGCTCGCGTATGACGGTCTACGACTGGGACAACGGGCGCATGATTCGACTGCGGATCGGCGAGCGGCTGATCGCCAAACTGACCGGTGAATGGCTCATTCAAGATAGCGCCATTGGGTACTTGATGTTGTCCGGGCAATCGCGTGAAGGCGAACGTCAGGTATTTCAGTGGCAGACCATAGGAACCGGGGAAACGCACCTACGGCTCCAAAATCGGAACGGGACGTACACCTTGAGGATTCTGATCTACTAGGAGACGGGGATGAAAACGATGCTTCGATCTGTGCTAGCGTCAGTGATTGTCGCAGCAATGTTGGTATTTGTCCTGTCCACTGGCGTGAACGTCGGTGTCACCTTGAAGTCGCCGTGCGGTGTCACGCAAGAGACTTTCAGCGTGCTGCAAAGCATCACCGTGCTAGTGGATACCGGCGGCGGTCGAGGTACAGGTGTCCTTGTGACACGCCGTCTAGGCAAGGAGCTGCACACGTATGTTTGGACCGCAGGACACGTCGTTAAACGGGGCCAAAAACCTAATGGAACATTCCGCGATGTTACGGTTATCCAAGAGTTACGACAGGGTGGGTTGCTTACAGGCACGCGGACAGTATCGGCGACAGTAATTTCCTACTCCGACCCTGAGCGCGGCGACGACCTGGCCCTTCTTGAGATTAACGTACCGAATTGGACCAGCGTGTCAGCCGTCTTCGGTGCCACGGCGGTGCTACCTGTTGGGACGCCGTTGATCCATGTCGGTTGCACACTAGGTCTGTATAACAGCACCAGCCTCGGCATAGTATCACAGACCGACCGCTTCTTAACGGGTTTGCCAAAGTCGTTTGAACAGACATCGTGCATGGGCTACCCAGGGAGCAGTGGCGGCGGCGTCTACAGTTATGACGGCCGGTGTATAGGACTGCTAGTTCGTGGGGCTGGGCCTGGCCTGAACATGATTGTGCCCATGCGTCGTTTGCGCGCATGGGCAGCAAAGATGGGTGTCTTGTGGGCGATCGACCCTGCTGTTCCTGTTCCTACGGCTGTGGTCCGGCTCCCAGTAAAATTGACTGATACCCCACCTGAGAACGACGCGGGAACCGTTCCGCTGACCCCGCTGTCCCCCGGAGGCTCAAAATAATGCTGTCAGATTCTGAGGTGCGCGACATCAAGGACGCTTTGAGCCACCACGTGCGTACGCAGTGCCAAATTGCTGCGGATCATGGTGTGAGCCGCTCGCTGATTTCGGATATTGCCACCGGGCGCGTCCATGCGACTGTGGGTCTGACGATCGGACGCAAGAAGGTGAAAGAGGCTAAGCACGACCCTACCAACGCCCGCATAGTGGAGTTGGAGGAGGAGATCGTCCATCTGACCGACGAGCGCAACCGCTCCAACGCACGTGTTAAAGCGGGGGCGAAGGTCGGCGGTCTGTTCCGTGCCATCGTTAAAGAGATGGATAGCCGGGTACAGCCAATAACCGCATTGCCCACTGCCTATCGACCGGGCAGGCGGAGCCGGATCACGGAGCATTGTGTTCTGAATCTGAGTGATTGGCACGCTGATGCAGTAGTGCGCCCCGAGGAAGTCGGCGGAATCGAGGAGTTCAATTTCCCGATTGCTTGTAGGCGTGCGGAGCATCTGATTGAATCCACGATTGACTGGACGCAGAATACGCTCGCACATAGCTTCGACTTCCCTGTGCTCTGGATGCTTGTGTACGGGGACTTGAGCAGCGGCACGATTCATGGAGCCGCAGAACGGTCCTACTATCGCAATCAGTTTCAGAACTCATCGGCGATCGGTACGTTGTTCAGCTTCATGGTGCGTGATTTGGCTCCTCATTTCGGACAAGTCAATGTGGTGTGCGTGTCGGGAAATCACGGACGCACGACACCGAAGAAGGATTTTCATGGCAGCCAAGAGAACTTCGACTATTTGATCGCGGAAATCGCGCGGGTTCAATGCCGGAATATCCGCAACGTAAGCTGGTTCATCCCAAATTCCTGGTCTGTCAACCTCGACATCAACGGCATTGGTGTCAATGTGAGCCACGGCGACGACGTGGGATCAAATGGCGGGATGCCTTTCTACGCTATGCAACGGAAGCAGAAGAACCTAATCGCCATTAACAGCATCCAGGGTGGTCAACGGCTCCGGTACTACTTGCGCGGACACCACCATGTCAGCGCATCACTCTCTGACATGGACGGTGAAGCCATTTACAACGGGGCATGGCCCGGCACAGATCAGTTCGCCTACAACCAGTTATCTGGGTATCGGGAACCGTGCCAACTCCTCATGGGAATGCACAACAAGTACGGTGTTAGTTGGCGGCTGCCGATCAAGTTGAAGACGCCAGACGAGAAGAAAGGTCCACACCGCTACAAGATTGACCGTGGGCGGGAAGTCGGGCCACTATGAAATGTATTCATTGCGGGCGGAGTTCATCTCGTTGCAGTCGAACCATCGACTCTGTTCACCTACGTGCCGTAATCGTTATTGGCACGCGGTGTATCACAAGCCAACAAGGCTATCCATTGCTATGATCGAAATTGAGCACTGGCGTGAAGGCGAGTTGTTCGAGGTCATCAAGATTACGAAAGACATGGTGCGGCGCCACACCGATGGCAGCGTCTCCGTAAAGTTTCCACCCGGGCTGATCGAGATCGCCACCGACGACGAATTGCGGTTTGCAGCATGTCAGTTGAAAGCAATCGCGCGAAAGCAAAACGATTCTACGAACGGCATCCCGACTACCGCCTGAAGAAGCGCGAGCGCGCGCGTCTGCGCAAGCAGAAGCTGGTGTTGGAGACTGCACAGTATCAGGTGTTCGAGTTGGCTGATCCTCGGACCCCTGCCGTCCCGCGATTGATTTCGCTGGGTCTAATCACGAACAAGCCTGTGTGGAAGCCCTTCCTCGACTTGAGAGAGATCAGCCGCGCACCTTGGGCAGCGTGGTTGTGTGAATTGGCTGCGCTGAGTTTGGAGCCCATCGAGCGTGTCGAATGGTCGATTGGCCGGATACTGCCTGTGTCGCAGCCGTTTGGTCTCAAGTGTGTCAAGACGCGGATTGAGCAACTGAATCGTTTGCATACAGGCAGCCCGACAGTCGTCCCGCTGTGGCTGTTGCACTATCCGGCAGGCCCGTATTACTACGTGCTTCCGGCCGGAGGGAAACCGCCACAGACACGACCTCTTGGGTTCGTGAAGAACTCTGTCGTAGAACGTTTTCCTAGCATGAGCAAAGCACCTGCGGTTCCTGATACGTGCAGGATGGCAAGTTGGTGTGGAACGGACAGACAAGGACGCACGTGGTTCTATGATTAAGAATCCCTACGAATTGCTCGATGCGGAACGTGCCCGACGCCTGGAAGAACTGGTGTCGATGGAGAATCCCAACGGGCTGGAATACGAGATCGCGGCATTGCGAATGTTAGCCGGCGAAGCCTTGAACAACAATCAGGGGCTATTTGCGGCCGAGTGCATGACTCGCATCGCCAAGATCAACGCGTCCATTGAGACTGCAAAATACAAGCGTGGGGAGCTGCTGTGCAAGTCCGCGATGCTGCTCACCGCACAACGCCTCGTGGAGGCGCTCACCAAGGCCGTCGCTGGCCGGTTTGAGGGATGGGAATTAACGATGGATCAAGTCAAACGCGAGGCGTTGACCGTCGTATCTGAAGCCCAGAATCCCGAATTGGACAGAATTCCATCGGAATAATGCCTGCGCATTGCCGGTTCAGTTGTCCTAGTAGTAGAACAACCCATCACACTACTGTAGGACCGCCTAATGACTGTCATTTTCGGCATTCTCATCGTTGTTCTTTATTGGATCGCTACGTTGGCCACGACATCCGTGGACGCCTGCCGCGAAGCCTGGAAGTCCTACGCCCTCGCGCTTGAGGTGGAACTTGAGTGCTACGAGGACTATGTCGAGGTGCCGGGCGAGGGGTGCGGCACCCGTGCAAGGCGGCTGAATCAGATTGCACGCCACTTGGAGAACGCGATCAGCGCACGTTGGACCGCGTTCGACACTCTTGTCACTTTAGGAGAGCGAGAAGAATGATCCGTAAGGAAAAGACACCCGGCCGAAATGCGCAGTGCCCATGCGGCAGCGGCAAGAAGGTCAAGAAATGCTGCCGTGACAAGATCAAGGTACGTGCCGGAAGGGTTATCGCGTTGGAACAGGCCCTCTTCGATCTCTACAACACCATCGGAGGCGTTGAAGAATGTTTACCACCCAACCGATGACCATCCCCTGCGAAATCTGCGGCAAGCCGACACCTTATCTCGGCACCAAGCGGTGCAACAACTGCTGGGAAGTGGAGACGCGGTTGGAGACTTTTCTGGAAAGCCAGAGGGGACGCGAGTTTGTCGGGGATGCGCTTGGCATCAGCCTTCTCGACGATTGGAAGGACGGTATTCCTGACGCCTGGGACTATGAAGCGGTCCTCAAGAAGTACGGGGTCACTGTAACGCAGGGTGACAAACTTGCGGACGGTGCGGGGCCTGTCACTGACGCCATGATGGCCGGTCTCTATGGTTGGGGCTTCTCGGACACGTATGGTTACATTGATATTGGCCACACGACCGAGGTTATCGCGCGCAAGGCCGCTGCTCTCTGGACAGCACTCTGGTATCGGCGTGTCAGTGCCTCGCTCTGTTGCAGGCTGATGGAGGGCTACATCAGCCATCTCGAATTGCAGGAGAACACGCGGATCACCTTCCTCGTGGGGGCTGACCCTGCCTGCTGTCTTTGCTTCACGCGGGAGAACTTTTGCACCCTTGACCCGCTCCATGCCATCGAGCATCGCATTCTCGAACATCTCGGCCCTGTGGCCGAGGGCGAGGAGATCATCTGCACCTTCACCAAGAGGAAGCAATGACGCCACTTGAACTTGTCAAAGTCTGCGAAGACATCGTCAAGCGTGTGGACCCTAGCACGCGACTTGCTCCATTCGATCCCGAGTCCGAGCAAGGAAAGATGGCAATCGCCTTCTGCATGGAACTCCTCAGGGCGTTCGGGCCAGGGCAGCGAGCATTGAAGGTGCTCCGCACGTTGAACGACTACGGGCTTGCGAAGAACACTGAACTGATGACATCCAGCCAGAGCATTCGATGGAATGAAGCCTGCCGTGAGGTCGAGGAACTGCTGAGGGTAGTTGATGGCGATTAAGTTCCGCGTTCATCCAGGCCGGTGGCATGACCCAACATGCCCACTCTATCCCGAGGTGCCGGCCTTCGAGAGTCATGTTGCTATGTATCGCGCATATCGGCGACGCGGTGAGATAGGGGTGTTGGACTTCAGCGGAGTGGTCGTGCCATGCACGACACTGCGACGTGTGATGGGAGCCGAGATAGTCCTCCCGTCGATGGGCTGTGTACGGCTGACGCAGGGCAAGTACGCGATCGTCGATGACCAGTTTTACGACGCACTAGTTGCGATGGGTGTCGCGTTCCAGATACGGAAACGCAGATACTTCGCCATTGTCGTTTGCCAACTCGCCGGAAAGCCTGTTGAGACGAGGATACGATTCATAGACAGTAATTGTCAGAATTGTCAAGTGTCTGAGGTTACGATTTCCGCCATCCGACACTGTCGTATTTGGAGGTGGCTGTGAATATGGCGCCCCCCAGGCTCATACTGGATACAGAAACCTGCGGTCTTCACGGGATGCCGGTACTATTCCAGTACGTGGTGGAAGGCGGTGACATTGTTCTGTATGAACCTTGGAAGCGGCCGATAGGCGATACACTGGACCTGATCGAGTGGTTTCTGAAGCACACGGTTGTGTTCTTCAATGCCGCGTTCGACATGTTCATGTTGTGCAAATGCTATACGACGTTTCGGCTGTGCCCGCGTGATTGGATTCCCGAGCAGCACATTGATGAGATTGCCGCCCTTGAGCCAGAGGCGCAAAACGGCCCTTGTCTGCGTCCACGTAGTTGTCTCGACCTGATGCTTCATGCCCGTAAGGGGCCGTTCCAATCGTTGATGGCGCGCGACGACATCAGGATTAAGCGTGTGCCGACCGCGTTGGCGTACGTGCTCGCACATGAGCTAGAGAGCCGCATCCAGATCGACGGCATCTACTTCGCCAAGCGCGCCGATAGGGATGCGCCTCATTGGCAGGTATTTGATAGGAAGAACCACGACGGCGAGTTCGACACGAACTTCAAGGACGTAGTGCTGCGGTTCAGTGCAGCGTCCGGTCTCAAGTTCCTGGCCGAGTATGTTCTTGGCCACAAGCCGAAGTACCACTTCGAGGATGTCGAACTTGACCGGAAATATCTGCCCAAGGAATTGGGGTATGCTCCGACCGCCTTGGCCATTTCGCACGGGCCTGATTGGGGTGTTCATAAGGACGGCAAGGAAGTCGGCAAGACCTGGCCCGGCGTTGTTCAGCACCACATTGACCATTGGCACTCGAATGGACCTGCGCGCGAGTACGCGCGCGACGACATTGTCTACACCCGCGAACTCGACGAATACTTCGGCAAGCCTGAGCCAGATGACGACGACTCGGTCCTGGCGTGCATGGTCGCCGCCGTCCGGTGGCACGGCTTCAAGATTGATCTTCCAGGTGTCGAGCAACTTGAAACACAGGCGAAGGCTGTGGTCGCCGCCTCGCCGGTCAACATCAACAAGCCATCTAATGTGCGCTCATACATCTACGAGTGCATGGATGACATGGAGCGTCTTGTCTTAGAAGAGAGCACCAAGAAGGCCAACCTGCTGGCCGTCGCCGACTGGCAGATCGGCGACGAGGTGTGCTCGAAATGCGACGGGGCCGGCTGCCTGCGGTGCAGCACGCCGGGGAAGCATCCGGCGGCCAAGCGAGCCCAAGAGGTGCTGGATGTCAAGTTCGCCGCCAAGGAAGTGGAGTTGTACCGCAAGCTGCGGCGGGCGGGCAAGTTCCACGCCAGTTTCGTGGTCATTGGTTCACTGTCCGGCCGCATGGCCGGGGCTGACGGCTTGAACGCGATGGGTGTCAAGCGGTCGCAAGAAGTACGCCGACAGTTCCCCCTGGCGTGGGAAGGGAAACAGCTTAGTCTTGGCGACTTTTCCTCGTTCGAGGTGACACTCGCGGACGCGGTCTACAACGATCCTAATCTTCGACGCGACCTTGAATCCGGCTGGAAGATTCACGCCCAATTTGGAGCAAAGCTGTCCGGTCTGACCTACGAGCAGGTGCTTGCCTCGGCCAAGTCGAAAGACGATTGGTACGACAAGGGAAAGCGTGGCATCTTCGCTATGCTGTATGGCGGCAACTGGCAGACGTTGGTCGCCAAACTTGGCGTGACCGAGGAGCGTGCCAAGGCGGCCTATGCGGACTTCGCCAAACGATACCCAGTCGTCGAAGCCTGTCGGCAGAAAATCTTCAAGATGTTCTGCTCCATGTCCCAGCCTGGCGGCATCGGCAGCCAGGTTGTCTGGAGCGAGCCGGCCGAGTACATCGAGACCGCCCTCGGGTTCCGCCGTTACTACACCCTTGAGAATAAAATCTGTGCAGCACTCTTCGAGTTAGCTCGAAGACCGCCGCGCGAGTGGAAGGACTGCCCGGTCAAGGTCATGCGACGTGATCGCGTGCAGACGGCCGGTGGCGCGGTCGCCAGCGCACTTTACGGGGCCGCGTTCGCCATTCAGGCAGCCTCCATGCGGTCGGCCGGCAACCATGTGATTCAGGGCTTCGGTGCCGCGATTACCAAGGCCGTACAGCGCCGCGTGTGGGACTTGCAGCCGGCTGGTGTCAATGACTGGCAAGTGGCGATCATGCAGGTCCACGACGAGTTGCTGACCGTCCACCAGCCTACACTCAGCGACCGTGTCAGAGACACTGTCAAGGAAGGCGTCGAGTCGTTCCGGGACAAGGTGCCATTGATCGGTATGGATTGGCTCCAAAACGCTGGCAGTTGGGCCGAAAAGTAGGAGTGTTAAATGGGGGTATATGTTCCATTAGCTTATGCTCCGGCGGTGCAGGACTCGACCTGGGTCTCCAACTTATCATCCCGATTCGCACAGTCTGTTGGGTGGAGTGGGAAGCCTTCGCCATCAACTACTTGGTTGAGGCGATGGAAGCGGGTTGCCTGGGTCAAGCGCCTATTTGGACGGACTTGCGAACCTTTAATGGCCACCCGTGGCGTGGAGCAGTGGATTGCATCACTGCGGGCTACCCGTGCTTCGCAGCAGGAACCTACATTCTCACCGGGCGTGGATACATCCCGATTGAGTCCGTGGCTGTTGGAGATCAAGTCCTTACACACCTCGGTCGGTGGCGACCTGTCACAGACACAAAACGGCGAGAGAATGTCTCCCTTCGACAAGTCAAAGCTGGTGGAGTCCCTGGCATCATCACAACAGATGAGCATCCGTTTTATGTTAAGCGAGGAGATAGCAAACCCGAATGGGTCGCTGCCAAAGACCTCAGTGGGTGCTTTCTATCTCAAGTCTTGCCAGAGACAACTGACGAGGACCAACATACCGTCTCCTTCTGGTGGCTTGTTGGAAGATACCTTGCCTGCGGATGGCTTGTTGACAGAAAAGGACGACCCAACGGCGGAAGAGTTGTTATTTGCGCCAACGCCAATAAATCACCAGAACTCGAACAAGGGATCACCGCTGCCGGATTTCACGCTTTTAAGGACGCAGGTCGGACCACAAACAAATACCACATTACAAGGTCAAACCTGTACCGGTTCCTCCAACAATTCGGTCGCCTTGCTTACGGAAAATGTATCCCCGGTTGGGTCTTTGCACTCCCGCGAGAAAAGATCAGAGCCTTACTTGACGGCTACCTTGCTGGGGACGGTTGCCGACAACCAAACGCCCGTGGAAGAGGAAGTTTCACCCGAGCAATCACAACAAGCAAATCTCTTGCCCTCAGTGTTGCTCTACTTGCCCAAAGAGGCCACGGAGTCGTGGCTGGAGTGCGATTTGTCCAACGACCAGCCACCTACATTATTGAAGGCAGAACTGTTAATCAACGATCCTACTGGACTGCCAGCATCCCTGATAGGAACTGTTCGGCCCATATTGATGGACAGTATGGATGGAAGCGAGTGCGATCAAATGTGCCTTGCGGCACTGGCACCGTGTACAACATCTCAGTTGATGAGGACGAATCCTACATTGCAGACGGGGCCATCGTCCATAACTGTCAGCCCTTCTCACTCGCTGGCAAGCGAGGTGGATCAAGCGATCCTCGGCACCTTTGGCCGCACGTCAATCGAATCATTAGCGAAGTTGAACCGGCAATCGTATTTCTCGAAAACGTGCCCGGCCACCTCAGCCTCGGGTTCGATCAGGTCGCCAGTGATCTTCAAGCAATGGGTTACGAAGTTGCGGCGGGACTCTTTACTGCGGAGGAAGTCGGCGCTAGTCACAGGCGAGAACGACTCTTCATTCTCGCGGTGGGCGACTCCACGGGCCGAGGAACGGTGTCAGTACAACAGCCGAGACAAATACGAGGCGTTAAGTCTCCAGGTTCAGCGAGTCGTCAAACTCTGGCTGACGGCGAACGTGCCCAACGGCGGCCGCCGAGTAGCGGAAGCCAACCTTCAGCGCGGCTACACGCCAAGAGGCCGGAAGATTCAGAAGCCGCTGGGTGCCGTGGCCGTGTCCGTCTCTTCCCGCCTGGACCAGATGGAGACTGGGGCCAAGTCCCAAGACACCTCTGGCCTGCGATTGAACCCGGTGTTTGTGGGCTGGTTAATGGGCTGGTTAATGGGCTGGCCCGAACCGAGTGGTTCCGGCTGCTTGGAAACGGAGTGGTCCCGCTTCAAGCAGCTTATGCGTTCTGCTCTCTTTGGGCTTCTATCCGATCGAACACTAAATGCGAAGTAAGCACGGACCAGAGTTCAAAATACAGACAGCCCTCATCGAGTTCCTTCGCGCCCGTGGCTGGCTCGTCGAGCGCCTAATTGGCAACGCGTACCAGCAGGGTCTGCCGGACATCTTCATACACCATCCGAAATGGGGCAGCCGCTGGATCGACGTGAAGAACCCCGGTCGGTACTCCTTCACAACGGCGCAGAAGTGGAAGTGGCCCCGCTGGGAGTCGTTTGGATTGGGCGTTTGGATTCTCACGGCAGCAACTCAGGAAGAGTACGACAAACTATTCGCACCGCCTAATTGGCGCAGCTTTGTGAAGGAAAGCTGGAAACTGCCAACGCGAGCAGACATCGACAAACTACTTGAGGAAATTGAATGAACAATTGGTCGTGCTTACCTACTGCCTTTGCAATAGTTCTTGGCATAGATGTCGCTGACTTCATCAAACACATTGGCCACGACGGCAGTGAAATCATCTGGCCAACGCTGAAAGACCCGATGCGACGCCGAGGTTTCCACGTCCAAGAGTGCATTGATGCGGCGAGCCGGGGCGGCTGTGCGGTGACGCCATTCGAGATGTTCCCTCGCCACGCCCCTGCCTTCACCGTTCCATCGTACACCATTGTGTACGGTGGGAGCGAGGAAGCGGCAATGGCGAGGTTCCGGCGGATTGTTGAACGCACACGCGGCGTCATTACCGGACACACAAACGCGGCCGGACACGCTGTGGCTTACGAACGCGGAACGATCTTCGACCCGCGTGGTCCTGTTTATCCCTACCGTCTTTGCGAGAAGTACGGCTTCACCCCCATCTGTGCATGGAGCATCACTTGAAGTACGACACTGAACTCGTCGCCTGCATACGCACACAGCCATCAACACCAGAGATCAACGTCGAGTTGCAACGCCAGATGCTGTTAGGCGACGTGACGGCGCAAGAGGAACTGGCACTACGTAACCTACCGCTTGCTGTATCGCTTGTCAGCGCGTTCCTGCGAGCCACTCCGCAGTACACTTATCTTCGAGACGACCTCATCGGTGACAGCTTCCTGGCGCTTGTGACCGCCGTCGAGCAGTTGAAGACGCTGCCCATCGGCAAGGCAATCAATCCCACAAACTACGTGTCACGGACAGTACGCAACAGCATTAAGGCTACTGTTCTTGCTGCTCCGGTGATCCGATCGCACAAGCACGCGACGCAGCAAAACATTCCTGTGACCGTCTCGATAGATGACGCCGCAGTTGCAGTCGCTGATCCCGCTGTTGACTGTTCTGATCTCCGCGACGTAATCGACACGTGTTGCGAGACCGATCACGACCGTGAGTTTACGGCGTTGCGCGAAGCCGGTCACACGTATTCCGAGATTGCCAGTCTCACACGGGTTCCGCGTCGAACTGTTATCAACCACGTACACGCCGTCCGAGACAAGGTGTACCAATGCTTGAAAGAATCTTCCTAGACTTGGATGACGTATGCAACACGTTCACGATGTACGTTCTCAACTGGCTTGGGTACAGGGTCAGTCAGACGGACTATAGCGAATACCCAAGCGGCGAACGAGACATGGTGGCTGTTGCAAATGCAATGGGACACGCTTGACCGAGACGTGTGGGCTAATGTTCCGCAGTCGCCATTCTCCCCTGGCTCCTGGAAGAGTGCCAGCGGCTGGTTGGTCGTCACTCCACGCAAATATCTTTTGGCCCGTCCAAACGTTCTCCTGATTGATGATGATCCTGTCAATCTTGAGGCTTTTAGCAGTCATGGCGGGGTTGCCGTCCCGTGTCCGCGCCCCCTGGAACAAGGTGTCCGATGACCCGCAGGAATATCTTTCGGAAATCCTGAGAATTCATGCCTGCGGAAGGGCTAGTTAGTTGTCCTACTTGTATGCACTACATCGAGATCATTCCGGCTGAGTGGGTAGAGCGAGCCGCAGCCAACATCGGCTTGGTTGCCTATTCCAGGCCGTTCCTTGTTGAACGTCGGCAACCCTCCGCAGTGGAGCAACCCTCCGCAGTGGAGCAACTTCTCCGAGAGGCTTTCCATGTCAAGGCGTGAACTCCTGCAACTAGCGACCCCGTTGAACGTGGCCAAGCACCGCATCGGTGGTCATTACCTTTCCGAGAAACTGGACGGCACCCGTTGCTTCTGGGATGGCGGCATTAGTCGGGGTGTGCGGACAGAAGACGTGCCCTGGGCGTCGCTGGTCGCTCCAAAGACGGGCGTGCGCAAGGACAAGATCAAACCGATCGCCTCCGGCCTGTGGTCGAGGTACGGAAACCCGATCATGGCGCCCGATTGGTTCCTGAACACGTTGCCGGCTTGCTTCCTCGACGGTGAACTGACCGCCGGCCGTGGCAAGTTCCAGTTGACCCGGTCGATCTGCGGCGGCGACACGCCCGATCCACGTTTTGACCGGATCAGGTACGCGATTTATTCGGCACCACCGGCCGAGAACGTCTTCCAATCGGGCCTCATCAAGAACGCCAACATACTGCGGGAGATCAACTACGACGAATGTATGGCGTTCGTCCGGTCACAACTGGAAGACTTTGAAGGTGACTTCCAGTTCTGCGTGGCACAATCGTTTCAGGGGGAACTGGAGTTTCTCGGCCGCGTGTTCGAGGCCCAGGCGCAGCAATGCTACCTGCTCAAGCAGGAGAAGTTGCCCCTGGACGAGGGCTCGGCTCATGTGCGAGTCGCCGAGTTCCTTGGCTACGTCTTGGAACAGAGCGGCGAAGGCATCGTGCTCCGTGATCCGGCGGCCGAGTGGGAACCCAAGCGCCACAAGGGCATCCTCAAGTGGAAGCCTTTCTCCGACGCCGAGGGCACCATCACCGGCTTTACGTCGGGCCGCGAGACCGACAAGGGCAGCAAGCACCTGGGCAAGATCGGTGCCTTGATCCTCGACTACGACGGCAAGCGTCTGGAATTGTCTGGCCTGACGGATGAGGAGCGGGAGTTCTCGTCCTTCGCCGACAGCCAATGGGCTTCCCACAATCCGGGCAGGGACATGCCGCCGGACGCACGTGGCAAGCATTTCAAGGTCGGTGACACCGTCACGTTCCGCTACCGTGAGTTGTCTGACGACAAGATTCCCAAAGAGGCCAGGTACTTTCGCCAGAGAGGCGTTGAGTGAAAACCGTAGTAACAAACCAAAGCGCTGTTGCGATGGTGAGCAAGCAAGACTATGCGTACTTATGTCAGTTCACTTGGCTCCGTGGATTCTCAAAATAAGTCTCAACCGGAGGGTCGGCGGGTGAGATATTACAACGACAACGATCCAAAGAGCATCAAGTGGCTGGAAGCATTGAAACAGGTTGGGGCAATAGGCCCCGGAACGATTGATGGTCGGAGTATTAAGGATGTCAAGTCAAATAACCTTGCTGGATTCACCCGCTGTCACTTCTTTGCCGGGATCGGAGGATGGGAGTATGCCTTACAGCTTGCTGGGTGGCCAGCAGATAGACCCGTCTGGACTGGTTCCTGTCCCTGCCAGCCGTTCTCGCGTGCCGGGAAGGGCAAAGGAGAGAAAGACCCACGACACCTGTGGCCAGACTTCCACCGCCTTATCGCCGAGTGTCACCCTCAGTATGTCTTTGGCGAACAAGTTGAAAGCGCTATTGGCAAGGGTTGGCTCGACGGAATATCGGCAGACCTGGAAAGAGAAGGTTACGCCGTTGGGCGTGTGTTTTGGGCGCACACAGCGTCGGCGCTCCCCACATCAGACAGCGATTGTACTGGGTTGCCGACGCCACGGGCCGCAGATGGAATGCGCCACCCATTGCGGACACGGGAGGGTGTAATGCGAACTATGGCCAAAGGGAACCGATCCCGCCCCAGCAGACTAGAGGACGCCCTGGCACTTCTCTATGGTCCTGGTGGAAATGTAAACCCAGCGTGGAGCCTGTGGCTCATGGGCTATCCAGAAGCATGGTGGAACTCAATCGCAGTGTTGGAAATGCCATAGTCCCAGAAGTCGCCGCCACGTTCATAACTTCATTTTTAGCCTGTAAATCACAGTAAATCAATGCCCTTCGTATCCTCGTAACACTGTCAATGGTTCCGCTCGGCGTTGGGTTCGCCACCGGCTTGATGTTCGTACCCAGAAAGGTGCTTCAATAATGATCCTCGCACTGGCCATGCTCGCCCTCATCGCCGTCTGTTCCGGCATCCTCTTCGTTGTTTCGGTGCTCTGCCCGCCGGCCCCTGACGTGATGGAAGTCATCGCGGAGATGTTCAACGACGGCTGCGAACTGTCCTGCGGCCGGCACCTGGATCGTGGCGGGTTCTATGCTGCGTTCTTTGAGTCGTCCGACGACGACGACTACGCCTACTGGGACCGGCCGCATAGAGACTGGTGGGACGCCGGGCACGCCAACAGCTTGGTAGCGGCCATTCTTATGGCGGCCCGGATCAGACGGGACGAGCCGACCAACATACCCGGCCCGGAGGATTTCTGATGAGTTTCGAGACGTGGCTCGTCCTTATCCTGCTCGGGAAGTTCCTGTGTGCGTATGGTCCGGTGATTCTTGTGGTGCTGATCCTGCTTGGCATTGCTTACCTGGGGAACAAATGAGCGACATAAAGATCACTGTCGAACGAATTGACGCTGTCGAGCCGCATCCGAACGCAGACCGACTAGAAGTCGTCGGTGTTCAACGCACTGCCCAAGACAAAGAAGGGCACATACCTCGGCCACGCAAACAGCATCTTCCTGTTTCTGGCGGCTTGTCAAAAGCATTGCCCGAGCGAGAAACCGCAATGATGACCCTTCAACGCATCAAGAACCTTGTGCATCGGCTCGATCCTGAGTTGGAAACGACAGACGAAGCCTATGACGTGGCCGTGATAATGTTGGCCGCGTTGGAAGTCGGTCCCAACATTCGCCGAATTGCTCGCTTCACGCAATTGACTTATCGAGCCGTAACGGAGGTCAGCCGGCGACTACGCGCAAATGGGGTCTGGCAAGGGACTAAGACGGTTGCGGGATGGGCTGGCAAGGACGGTGGCCTCGCGTTCTGGCTAGATGACAACGTTGGCCTTGGCTACTTGGAGAAGACATGAAGTGCATTCTTTGCGGACGCGACGTTCCTGAACTTGAGCATGGCAACTGGGACAGTGGTCTCGTAGACGGCATCACCGCTTGGTACGGGTCGCGTCACGACTGTACGCGGTTCCTAATTTGCCTCTGCGACGAGTGCCTGGACACTCTGCCAGTGGCAGGCGAGGTGTCACCATTTTCTATGCTGCTTCCCGACGAAGAGTCGGTGCTTGCATACGCCAACTCGATCTACACGCACCAGCCGCCAGTGATCGGGGTAGTTAAAGCGGCACTGAGGTTGGTGGCCGGCCATCGCAAGCTGAACGCACGCGCCACCGCCGGCAAGCGTTGGCTCCGCTCGGCCCGTTGGTGGCGACGCCTCCTGCTCACTTGGTCAGGATACCCGTGGTAATGGCTGACATCAACATTCAAGTCGGAAGCGGCTATTACCCGGCACGCATTGCGAAGAGTGCGTCTGGTCCGCACTGGATGATGGAGATTGGTGATTGCACGCTCGACATGTGGCCGGCTGATCCAGACGCCATTCGACGCCTTGGAAAACGACTCATTGAGGTGGCAGATGAACTCGAAAAGGAGTGAAGTGACACACCGATTCGCCATAGGTTTAGGTCGTAACGACGCTGAAAACTACGCATTCGACGTAGTCGTTCACAAGAACCATCGTCAACTGCAACGTTGGTATCGGCAACGCACACCCCACGGCCGTGCGCCGAAATACACGCCAATCGCTGCGTACGCGGTTCAGTACCATTGGTCAAGGCGTTCAGAGTACATCGGATTGATCTGTTTCTCGTCCGACAACTTGACAGACGAAATCATTGCGCATGAATCGACTCACGCGGCCTTATATCTCGCGTCGTACATCGACCATTACTTCGGATTGAAGGCCCGAGTGAGAGACGAGTTAGTCGCCAGGGTGACTGGGTTGCTCTATCACGAGATTTGCGGCCAACTTCGTAAGCATAAGCTGACAGTGAGACACGCGCTGGCCTGAGTAGGCGGCACAATGAACTGGTGGTATAAACTGAGATGCCGCGTATGGCACAAATACAACGTCGTTGTCTGTCGTTCCATCCCGCCAACGTGGATCGACCGTGACTTCCTTCTCTTGTACGCGGCCTTTCAGATTCTCGAAGACTTCGTGCAGAAGGAACGCGGCAACTTCTACGAGGACGTATACGCCCTCTACGTCGAGGACTGCGGCCCGGAGATGGCACGCGAGCGTGAGGCCGAATGGAACACGATCCGCGAACTGTACGCCTGGTGGAACCAGCGTAAGCATTGCTTTGACGACGACTACGCTGAGGACAACATGCGCCTTCACCAATTGATCGACATCCGTGGACACCTTTGGACACCTTTGGACACCTTTGGACCTGAAGATGAGACTTCAACCTACTCGAACAACCTACGTCAAGTGGCGGTTTCTGCTGTTCCCTCTCACGCTTGGCGGTGAAACGCGATGGCTCGAATGGGCGAAGATCGAGTACCGACAGTGCTACTGTTGGCGTTGTTACAAAATCTTGCCTTGCAGGTTCCTCAACAAATGAACTACACCCCTGAACAAATTGCCGCTGCACTTGATCTAGCCGTGCTCAGCCCAAGGGCCACGCGCGAAGACATTAAGTGCGCGTGCGCTGTGGCCTACACGCACAACATCAAGTCTGTATGCGTCGCCCCGTGCAACGTGCCACTGGCCGCAAGTCGGTTTGGGAACACCTCAACAGTCATCGGCTTTCCACACGGGAATGGGAATGCCAAAGAATGCGAAGCGTACCGCGCCTTGGAAGATGGTGCGAAGGAACTAGACGTTGTCATCAACTACGGCCGGTTCCTCGATGGCGACCGACACGTTGTGATCGACGAACTGCGTCCCATCGTGTTGCTTGCCCATCGTCGTCACGCGCTGGTCAAAGCAATTGTCGAGGCGTGTTACCATGACGTGAAGTCGCTGCGCACGGTATGCGAACTCTGTGTCGAGTGCGGCGTGGACTTCGTAAAGACCTCGACCGGCTTCGCCCACGGTGGAGCATCCACGAAGGCTGTCGAGATCATGCTCACGGCTGTCAACGGCCGGTGTGGCGTCAAGGCCAGTGGAGGAATTGACAACTACGCGAAGGCGGCCATGTACCTGGACATGGGTTGCACTCGCCTGGGCTCGTCCAAATACTTGGAGATACTTCCTTGAATCGACTTTCCAACACGCGCTGCTACCTCGCCGGTGCGATGGAGAACGACGCCGACAACATCAGTTGGCGTGAGTCCATCAAGAGCGAATTGGCCGACCTCCGAGTGAACTGGCTTGACCCAACGAACAAGCCGATTCAGACCGCCCGAGAGACGCCGGACACGATGCGAAAGATGGTCGAGGCCCGTCAAGCCGGCGACTACGACTCGGTGCGACGTGACATGCGACTCATCCGTTGCGTTGATCTGAGAATGACGGACATCAGCGACTTCTTGGTGGTCAACATTGATCCAAGAGTCCCAACATGGGGCACGCCGGAAGAGATCGCCAACGCGAACCGCCAAAAGAAGCCCGTCATCGCGCGCATCGTTACGGGTAAAGAAAACACCCCGCTTTGGCTCCTCGGCGAGATACCGCACGAACTCGTCTTTTCGACCTGGGCGGAAGTGCATCAATACCTGCGGCACATTGCCCATGACGAGGTCATAGACACACTTGGCCGTTGGTACTTCTTCGACTTCACAGGTAACTAATGAAACGACCCCTCACTCGTCAGCGGCTCATAGCCAAGGACATAAGTTACCAAGCAATCTCGAATCTCGCATCCCTCGGTCTGGCGTGGATCATGTTTGGCAACATCGGCGGCTGTATCGTCTTCGGACTCATTTGTTTCGTCGCTAAGACGTACATCTTCTATGTGAATGAAAGAATCTGGGACGGGCAATGAAACACATCCCGCTGTCAACTGGTGGAGTGGCATTGGTCAGCGACCGAGACTACACCTACTTAATGCAGTGGCGTTGGAGACGTAACACAGGGCGTGGAAATTACGCTGTGCGTGATGCGTCGAGGCCGCACCGTGCCCTCATTCTGATGCACAAACTTGTTGCAGCTAAAAAGCGTCCGCCTATCACGGGCCAGGTTGACCACTGTAATCGAAACAAACTCGACAATCGAAGGTCAAATCTCAGGGCGGCGACGACTTCCCAGAGCAAGGCTAACGAAGGATTGCGTAGCACCAACAAGTCGGGGTACAGAGGAGTGTGCTGGGACAGACGCGATAAAGCCTGGCGTGCCTGCATTGTGGTCAACCGACGCCAGATTTCATTGGGCTACGACCAGGACAAGAAAGCAGCCGCAAAAGCCTACAACCAAGCGGCGCGAAAATACTTCGGCGTGTTCGCATACCAAAATCCAATTTAGCACCACTAGAAAGAAGCGGCAATGAGAACACTCGAACGACTCAGCTACTCTGGATTTTCCACGTGGGAAGGCCGACCGGATGAGTTCTACCTCAAGTACCTGTGCGAGCGCCGGTCGCCCCGCGTCCCTCAAGAGCATCCGGCTGCGGTGGGCTCGGCCTTCGACGCCATCGTCAAATCCAATCTGCACGCTGCTTTGTACGGACCTGACTCCGATCCCAAGTACGAACTGGCCGCCCTGTACGAGGCACAGGTTGAACCGCAAAACCGCGATTGGGCGATGCCCGAGGGGCAACACGTCTTCGCTGCCTATCAGGTCTCCGGCTTCTACGACGATCTGCTCAGCCAGTTGCGTGCATCGAGTGCGCCGCCACGCTTCGAGTTCACCGTGGAGGCGGTCTTGAACGGCGTGCCCTTCACCGGCAAGCCTGACGCAGGCTGGGTCACGCCTGGCCTGATCCATGTCGTCCACGACTGGAAAGTAAATGGTTACTGTGGGAAGGGTACAACCAGCCCCCACAAGAGCTACATGCTCTGCAAAGACGGTTGGATTGGGAAGCAGTCCAAGAGCCACGGAACCGAACACAACGCCTTCCTGGGCCGGCTGCACGGTGACATCACGGTCAATACCAGCTTCCTCGAAGCCGCCAACCCGGCCTGGGCCGACCAACTCTCGCTCTACGCCTGGGCGATGGGCGAACCCGTGGGCGGCGAGACGGTCTTGTCGATCCACCAAATCACTGCCAAAACGATCCCAGAGTCGCGTCCGCAGTTACGAGTCTCAGCGTTTCGAGCCTTAGTCGCCAATGACTACCAACTGAAACTCGCCGAACGAATCCGCCGATGCTGGGATGCGATCACGAGCGGCCATGTGTTCCTTGACCTCAGCCGGGAGGATTCTGATGCACGCTGTGCTACCTTGGATGGTGCCGCCGTGGGGCTGCAAACGGATGGGTCGAGTGCCGAGGATTACTTCAACGAATGTGCGCGTATTCGGTACATGGGCTAATGAACAGGAGAAAAGTATGGAAATTGCATTTGCAGTGGTCCTCATTGTGTTCCTGGCGATGGCCTTACTCATCGCCGGTCTCGAAATCCACGGTGGCCTACTGGGCGATTCCAGCATGGTGCCTGGTTGTCTCGGCGTCATGCTTATTGTGCTTGCCGCAGTCGCCACATTCGGTGTTGTCATGGGTCACATCGTCGTTCACCTAGGGATACGCACATGACAAGTTGGCTTCTAGCAGGCGGCCTGGTTACAGGCATCACAATGGTCTGGGGCTACATCCGTAGCCTTTGGCAGCAGGCGGCTAGCCATGTGATCGTCACGTGTGACACTCGTGGGCGTACAGCCGACGCTGTGACGCTGCACTGCTGGAAGAACTTCAAATGCTCTCGCTTCGGTTTTCGTGCTTATTACGGCTGGCACACATTCGTCCGGCCCGTCAAACGAGTTCAGTTGGTTGCCATTGAGACTGTGGGTCAGAGCGCTAAACTCTATTGGAAGGGCTGGAGGCCGATCTGGGTAACTCGAATGGCAAACGAGGACAAGAACGGCTTCCGCATGAATGGTGAGTACGTTCCCGCCGGGATGCGGCTCACGTTCCTACGTGGCACCTTTGATTCCGACACGCTCGTCTCCGACGCAGTTGACAGCTACAACCACGCCTACGTCAGCACAGACACGCAGAGCCGTTACCGCGTTTGCCACGTCTTCGGCACAGCCGGCAAGCCCGCCACCCTATCGCACGAATCGCTGACGAGTACCGCCAGTTCAGACAGTGAAGTGATGGTCGCCGCGCAGAACCGACTCCTGCGGTGGAAGACCATTGACATTGGGACATCACGCACCAATCACGGGCGCGCCCTCGATCAACTTGCACTGCCTCCTGAAGCAGTTGCAATGGCCACTGAAATCGGATGCTGGAAGGAATCCGAGAATTGGTACAAGGAACGGGGGATTCCGTGGAGACGTGGCTGGGGGCTATCTGGATTGCCTGGGACGGGCAAGACAAGCCTGATTCGCGCTGTCGGCGAGGACTTCGATCTGCCGGTCTACGCATACCATCTATCAACCCTCCACAACAACGAGTTGCAGGAGGCGTGGCAGAAGATGTTGACGTGTGTGCCTTGCATCGCGCTGATAGAAGACATCGACGGCGTATTTGATGGCCGGACCAACAAGTCGGGTCCGCTGACCTTTGACTGCCTCTTAAATTGCATGGACGGAGTCGAACGTGCCGATGGTGTACTGCTTGTGGTGACAACCAACTGCCCGGACAAGCTGGACCCTGCACTCGGCGAGCGGCCAGGCCGGATTGACCACATGCTAACACTCGGTCCCTTGGATCAAGCAGGTCGGTACAAACTCTGCAAGCGAATTCTGAAAGAATGGCCTGGGTTGTGGGACGAGGTCGTCACAGTCGGTGTCGGCGAGACAGGCGCTCAGTTCCAAGAGCGGCTCACTCAACTGGCTCTCAATCACTACTGGGAGGCGAAGCGTGCGTAATCGCATTGCAACGGTATGGCGGTGTGGCGACGACGATTGCGATTGCCGACAGCCGCAGATCGTCGAGTTCTCAACCGAGCAGTGGGATGACCCATCTTGGCTCCCTACGTCGGTAATTGAGGAAGGCCCCCTTCTACTCCTCTCCGATCATGGACGAGTGGTTGAAGCAGGTGCGATGGCTGCTAACGGCCGCTGAGAAACACCAGATAACGGAGGGCCTTGAGGAGTACCGCGAATGGTTGGCGGCGTGTGGGGAAGATGTTATCCGGGACTGCGATCAAGAAGTTCTACAAGGTGTGGACTAGGCGGCGCAACAGACGCGCCGCGTTGCAAGTGGTGTGCGGAAATCAAGTGTCAAAAACACAAGTATCACTTGGGTCGATTTGATTTCAAACTCGATGCAGCGCGAGCCTACAACGATGCTGCCGTGAAGTATTTCGGTGCGTTCGCATGGCTAAATCCCCTTTGAAAGGAACATTATGCGATTCGTTGGTAGCGTAATCCTCGGCTTGGCCGCAGTTTACTGGACGGTTTGCCTCGTAACCCTCGCTGCGTACATAGCCCAGCGACCGCGTCCACAGACCGTCCAGGCTGCTGTTGGAATTAAGGATGGCAGTGTGCTGTTTTGGAAGGACAGTCTGCTCGTCAAGCCGATCATCAAGCACACCGGCAGCGACATCACCCATGCCGCTATCATCCTGGACGGATACGTTTACGAGGCTACACCCCCGCGCGTTCATAAAGTCCTGCTCGAAGACTATGTCAAAGAGATGGCCACGAAAACCAAGCGATCGCGGCATGGCTTCACCTATTTCATTGTTCAACCGAAAGAATCTTACGGCACTACGGAGGTTTCGGCAATGACGAAGTACGCCGAGTCGCAACTCGGTCGTCCATACATGCTTCGCGGCTACGGTAAGCGGATTACACGCGGCGTCTTTTGCTCAGAACTGGTCGCCGACATCTTGGAAAAGAATGGCCGGATCAAGTCAAGCAGTTTCCGCGAGTCCCCCGGCTCCCTTTTCAACAAGATCAAGGACATCTACCAATGACCACCATCTTCGCTATATCTGACCTGCATCTTTGCGATCGCGGGGCCAGGGACAATTTCAATGCTCGTGGCGAAGATCGGTTCCTCCGATTCCTCGACTACGTTGACCACGAGCGAGGCACCTTGCTCGTCCTCGGCGACCTTTTAGACTGCTGGCAATGCAATTTCAGCGCGTCGATCATGTCGTATCAAAAACTGCTGCGGGCCATTTGCTGTGTGCCGTCACGCTGGGTAATCGGCAACCATGACGGGCTTCTAGCGGAGTTCCTTGGGACAAACATCCAACTGGTCAATGCGTTTCTACCTGACATGTCCGGTCCATTTGAAACCACACTTGGTGGCCGGCGGGTTGCATTCGCGCACGGTCACGAGTGCGACCCAACGTGCAACAGTGTCAATCCAGGTCTCGGCGAACTCACAGCGATCATTAGTGGGATGCTGGAAGACCGTAACAAGAGCCCGAACAAGTATGGACGTGCAGTGGAGGATTTCTTCATTGGTTCCTTGGAGGCTCCACTGAACCTCTGGCGGAACGTCACGTGGCAGAAGAACCGCGACGCGGAAATGCTCGGCAATGCCGAGGTGTACCGAAAGGCAGTCGGTGCTGACGTGCTGGTCTATGGCCACACGCACACACCGACGCACACAGGGACTCTGGTCAACTCCGGCTGCTGGTGCCGTGACACTGACACGTTCGTCCGCATGGACGACGGTGTCCCGTCCTTGTACGTCTGGGATGGCGAGCGTCCCCGCAAGATTGAAAAGGAACTAGGATGAAAGCACGCATACGCTTCTGGTCACAACAACATGCCACCGACTGCGCGCCTGTAGCGGTGCTGAACCTATTCCGATGGTTTGGCAAAAGAATAAATATGCGTGATGACTACGCTCTCATCAAAGCCGCGTGTGGCTGGTCGTTAAAATACGGCACTCCTCACCGCAACCTTGCTCGTGTGCTTCGTGGTTTTCAGCACTGCTTCCAATGTCACCATCCGCGCACAGCCACGGCTGAGTCAATCCGCGTGTTTCTCCACGGACGGAACACGGCCGTGATCCTGTCGTATCGTCTCCGTCATACTAGCGCAGGCCACACATGCCTATTAGTCCGTGACTACCGCGGTGTTCTCACGTGCATCAATGGCGACGGGCTCGCGCTATCGCGTTGCTTGAAGAAGTGCGGGCCGGGCTTCCCGTCCGCTTGGTTCCTTACAAGGAAATAATTATGTGCCGTCTACTTGTCCTCGTAATCCTCTTGTCGAGCTGTGCGGTTACGCCAGTTCGCGTGCCGGACAGCAAATCAGGCCCGTTGCCGAAGTTCATCGACGTTAAACCGATCCGCAACGTAGGGCAGTTGCCGTCGGTGATTGCCGATGTGGAATCACATCTCCCAGCCGGCCATGTATACGGCGACCCTGATCGTGTCACAATGGTCCACGAAGGTACGCACGGGATCAATTCGCTATTGCGCCAGCGGTACGGACAACCAGTCTTCTACATTCTGCACAACAGAGCAGTTCGGCTAAACGAGCCGCGAACGACGCTGGCCGCGATCGCTAAACAGATTCCTGCATCACTGCGTGGGGCTGTGTATCGACTATACCTCATCCAGATGCAATCGTACTGGAACGACACACCTACATATATCTTCGACGAGTGGACCGCGTACACGAACGGGGCCGAAGCACGACAAGAACTCGGAATCCACGACCGCTCGGAGACTGCGCGGTACGCCTTGGAGTTTTGCGTCTACTCGGCCTACGTTCCACAGGACAAGCAGACTAAGGCGTTCTACAAGTGGCAAGCTGAGCGGACAATGCAACTCTACCGGCTCGCCGGCATCCAAGACACGTACCTGCACACCCTTCAACAGTCACAAGACGCCACTGGGTTGCGTGCGAAGCTACGGGATACCTACGGCCCGCACTGGACGCAGGAGGTGTTCGGAATCCGCGCACCGTAGTACAAGGGCACTGACAGCCAACTCTACTGGGAAGCGCTTTGGTTCAGTTCGCTCAGACAACTAAAACAAATGGGCCCATCGGCACGGTATTGTTTGCGATGAACTGCCGTATTTTCACCTACCACGCTTCTTACGCTTCGCCTCCCGGCCTCTTGCTTTTTGTCATGCTCGGACTTCCTTGTATAAAATTGGCAACACTCGCGGCAGCCGTGAGTGGCTCCGTACATTTTGCATCGGTCGAGGCTACGTGTCCCGCAGGGAGCACGGTGCTTACAATCGCTTTTGATGCCACCGCTTCCGGCTCGTGCCGGCATACGATAGCTCCTAGCTCAAACATTCCATCGCCAGGCCGATTTCTGTGTTACGCCGATCGCGCGGGCCAATTCGTGACTGCTGATCCCGTTGCGGCACTGGAGCATGTGGTGGCTCTTGATTTCTCCGATTTCAGCCGATCCACACGCGGGGCAGACGGCGGCAAGCAAGGTTTCTGGTGTTTCGTTCATGGTGTTGGCTCCAAGAAAGCCGCCCGCGCGGCTGTGTATCTGTGGCCGGCGACTAACCGGCCGCCGCGCGGGCGAGGAGTCGAGTTAGAGCGTTACGTCGGCGTAACGGCCCGTGTTGGTTACGGTTTCGCCATCCGGTTCCCATTCCCATTCCGCGACGCCAGCGGTACTGTGGCGAGCGTCGTACGCGCCGAGGCCGCTCAGAAACTCCGCCGCATCGTGTGCAGCTTCAGCCTGTGTGTCACGCTCGGGGAAGCCGATCGAATCCAGTTCGCCGCTCGTGTACGCTTCCGCTTTCCAGTAGGTTCTCATTTTCATTCTCCTGCCGGGGTCAACCGACTGCTGCGTTTCGGCCCGCCGGCCGATCAAGTCATTCGCTTGGTCTACCTCTAGTATACAAGGTTCGGCCGATGAGTCAACGACCTAACAGGGTTTTCGCTCGGGCTCCCGAAAATATCCGCAACAGAGGGTATTTCAGGGGAATCCGGCTTAAAATAAGCAATTTAACCTCGGTGAGCCAAGTATACCAGTGCCCAACAGAAGGTAGCCATGGAACAAAACGCACGTCGCGCATTGTCGCAACGTAATGACATGGCAAATCTTGTACACGCGAACGGCGTCAACTCGATATGAAACGCATCACACTCACACAAGGCAAGTACGCCAACGTAGATGATTGTGACTACACCTGGCTGCTGCAATGGAAATGGCACTCTAGCCGGCAGGGTGGTTCCCACTACGCCGAGCGTTCGCAATCAAGCGGTGTACCACGCACGGTTCGTATGCACCGTGTCATTGTGCGACGAATGGGATTGCAATGTGCGCGGCTCCAAGTCGATCACCGCGCTCTCAACGGATTGAATAACACACGGAGTAATCTGCGACTAGCGTCGCCTTCGGACAATAAAGCAAACGCCAAACATAGAAAAGATAATTCATCCGGCTACAAAGGTGTGAGTTGGTGTCGCCGAGAGTTAAGGTGGCGGGCGTACATCCACGTAAGCGGTCTATTCATTAGTTTGGGCTATTTTAGTTCTGCCAAAGCCGCCGTGATAGCCTATGACAACGCCGCAATTTACCACTTCGGAGCCTTTGCATGCCTCAACACACCATGAAGCAGCCAAAAACATCACAACGCAGACCGATCCGACGCACAATTTCCCAACGTTCAGAGTTGATTGCCGACTTCCACGCACACGGCATCAACCCGGATACGCGAGAGATTGTTTTAATGAGCGACCCCAACAATCCTGAAGAGGGAATTGATTATTGCTGCGCAAACACATTCATCAAGAATCTTCTTCTCCTAAACAGCCTGAACCACTTGCCCATCCTCGTCCACCAAATCACGTGCGGTGGCGAGTGGAACTACGGCATGGCGATCTACGATGCCATCGTTGCCAGCCGGGCACCGACCATCCTGGTCGCTTACGCACACTCTCGATCCATGTCGAGCGTCATACCGCAAGCTGCCAAGCGTCGCGTCATCATGCCAAATACGGACTTCCTCATTCACTTCGGCACGCAAGCCTATGAAGGCGATGCGCGTAGTTTCGAGGCTGAAGGCAAGTGGTCCGAGCGGTTGAACCGTCGCATGGTCGAGATTTACGCCGTCAAATGTTCCCGTGGCCCATTCTTTCGCCGCAAGAAGATGTCACGCGAAAAGGTCCGCCAGTACCTATGGAACACGATGAACGAGAAACGTGAGTGGTACATGACGCCTGATGAGGCCGTCGATTTAGGCTTCATGGACGGTGTCTTTGGTCGTCCGCCTTTCCGCACGTGGGATGAGATACGAAAGGTCTAGCAATGGTTGCGCTCGCGTTCCTTTGCGGTTTCTGCATGGACTTCCTATGGGCGAAGACCGTAGCGGCAGTGTCGCACCGCCGACCTGCGTTCGCGGCCCACTTGTCCGTACTCCTCTACGCCTGTTCGCTGATCTCGACACTACTGATCGTTGACCAGAATATCCCCGCGATCCTCAGCTTTGTGGCTGGCAATTGGATCGGCACCTACGTCGCAATTAGATGGTGGGTGAAATGACGCAATGCACACAGTGTGGAAAGTACCGCGTCGAATACGACACCTATTTCCACCGTTATCGGTGTTTCGACTGTGGCTGGACTTCAGAGCTATGCCATGAGAGCCCGAACCGAGCCGAGGTTGGATCGTTCGTCTACGACGCCGAGGAGTGGTGCCTCGCACAAGGCTTGAAGATTCCCGATCAGCACAAGCAACGGCGCATGTTCCAAGGAATGTGTGACGACTTCCAGGAGCGACGATGAAACATCAACTGATTAACGGCAACTGCCTCGACGTTCTCAAGGACTTGGATCATGTTGACACTCTCTTCGCTGATCCGCCGGACAACATTGGACTCGGCTACGCTGGCGATCGTGATCGGCTGACGGAGAACGATTACATCGGGATGCTCCGCGCATGGCTCAAGGACTTCATCCTCCGAGCCAAAACTGTCTGGTTCTCGTACAACGCCAAGTGGACATTCCAGGTCGGACGGATCGTGACAGAGATCGAAAACACATTCGGCAGCAAGATCGAAGCGAAGCCTTGCGTTCAGACATTCACCTTCGGGCAGCACAACCACCACGACCTTGGCAACAATCATCGCCCGCTGATCCGAATTCGCTGCGACGACGCGCCTCTCTTCCCGGACGCCATCCGTGTGCCGTCTTGGCGGCAGGAACACGGCGACAAGCGGGCGGACCCGCGCGGGCGTGTCCCCGGCGACGTATTCGACTTCACCAGAGTCACCGGCAATAGCAAGCAACGTCGGTCTTGGCACCCGACGCAACTCAACGAAGACCTCGTCGAGCGATGTCTGAAACTCACGACACCGCCGGGCGGCACTGTGATTGATCCGTTCGGTGGCACGGGCACGACACTCCGTGTATCCAAGCGGCTCGGATTGTCCTGCACGCTCATCGAATTGGATGCACTCTACTGCGCCAAGATCAAAGAGGAGCACCCTGACATTCTGTACCAGGAGTAGACAATGGACCCAATCAACAAAGCCCGCTTCGAGCAAGACCTCTGGCCAAACAAGAAGAAATCCCTCTTCCAGCGTGCAATGCGTACTCGTGAGGGCCAGACGATCCGTCTCTCGCTCGGTGAGGCCGAGACTCTTGCCACAAAAGAGGTGGAACGTGAAATCCGGCAACGGTCGGCCATGCTGGGTAAATAATCCCGGAATTCCTGCCTGCGCGACCCCGTGTCAGTTGTCCTACTGGTATGGAAGCGATTCTCGAACAAGTTGTCCAGCTTCTCGGCGACGTTGCCGCCCTGCTCCGTGAGGAACGCCATGTCCACGTCCAATGACGCTCAGTACAACCGTCAGTTGTCCAAACGGCGCCGCCGTTACAGACAACAGCCCTGGTATATCCGGTACTGCTGCTGGCTCCGTTGGAAGCCGTGGTACGCCGGCTGGGCCTTGTCGGTGATTGGCACCTGGCTACTCACCGGGGCCAAAATACCCGAGGAGGAGCGCCCTTGGATTTGCACGCGGCGTGCCTACATCGGGCACATCTGGATGCTGGCCAGGAGTACCGCATCTGCTGCGATGAACGACGTGGTGACAACCGAAGAACTGAAACGTGAGGTGACACCATGAAGATCGACAAACGCACGATGGACCGGATCGGCAAAGAGCATGGAATCAGCCCGGCGCACCGCAAAGAGTTTCTCAAGTTGGCCAACGACGGCCGAATCGACCACGACGAGTTCGGCACTCGCTTGTGTACCTGCCAAAACTATGAACAAGCATGTATTCAAGTCATGGAAGTTTTGAGCGCGGGACTTTAATTCACTATCCTGGCGTGGCTTTGCTGCGTGTTGCGTTGCACGGCTTTGCGATCCAATCCAATCCAAGGTTGTTTGATGATCCACGACTTCGCCGGGAAAGAGATCGTTGTCGGATGCAAGGTGGCCTACGCCATGCGTCGTGGCGCTAGGATGTGGCTCTCCCAATTGAACGTCATGGAAATCGTCCAAGGACCAGGCGGCGTGTGCCTAAGAGGATTCTCGCCAACAACGGGGCGATATTCCTACACCCGAAACCCCCAGAACTGCGTGGTGATTAGATGAACGAAAACGAATGCCCGATTCGCCCGGCTACTGGCCAGTGCGACTTTGACCTTGGCCTCGACCCCGCCACCAAGCACCGCAAGTGTCCGACCGGTGCCACGATGCGGTTTCCGACGCTCAACAGCGTCCGACTCTGTGACCGGCACGCCGAGTTGGCCATGACCTCGGTCTGCGGCCGGGCTGTCAAGATTGTTCGAGGCAAGTAACCCTATTTGGAGAACCTGAAATGAGCGACAAAATGCGATGGCGATACGGTGACACGAATCCCGTGGTCGCAGCCGTTGATGCGGACACCGAAATTGAGATCGGCGACCTGCTCTTGCAGGACGTTGATAATGCGAAACCGGCCTGCGTAGCCCACCTGCACCTCCACTCTGACGGCGAACCAGGTCCGTCGCAGTTCAAGCAAGCCTTTCTGGGTGTGGCAATGCAGCGGAGTCGCAAGGGCGACACTGCACCGATCCGCGTCGCTACCACCGGCGTATTCGAGTTCGACTGCTCGCGTGATGTGTTCGAGTTGGGCGACCTGATCTGCGCCGACGTGAATGCAGCGGGGACCGCCCTGTCAAACCAGCAAGTGAGGAAGACCATCGCCAGACGAGTCGCAATCGGGCGTGTGGCCAAGCGACAACCACTGCCCGGCACCCGCATCCTCATCGACATCCGCTCCACCGTGATGACAGGCGGGGTGTAGTGGAGTTCAAACTCCGCAAGACGAAACGGTCCCGACGCCGCTACAAGGAATGGCGTGCGAAACCGTACCGCATCACCTGGACGTGTGAAGTCAAAGGGGTGCGTGTGCCGGGGCACTACTTTTCTTGTGTCCAGGTCACGCTGCCGGACGGCAGGGTAATGTGGGACTTCGTCGGCAGGCGTGGCACGCACAAAACGTTCCACAAAGCGGCCGAGGCCGCTGAGAAGCACGCAAAACTGTGGCAACGAGCCACAGATGCGACCGGCATCCGCATGATCGAGGACATCTTCGGACGTGTGCCCTTCGGCATCCCTGTGGGGGCAAAATTGACCCGCAAGGTTCACGAGCTACTGGCAACCCACTATGACTGAGATTGAACAACTCTGGCTCCAAGAATGCTCGTACAAATCAGCAACGGCTGGGCAAGACTTTCTTGCCGCGCAAGCCCGACTTCAACATTCGCGTAACTGGAACCGGCCGTCCATCTTCTTTGGCGCTGAATTACGTCAAGACGGTGACAAGTGGATCGCGTCGTACAACGGAGTCGAAGCCGAGGGCAACTGCCCGGAACAAGCCTACTTAGCCTTTGATAGCGTATGGGTCGGAAAATGGTCAGACTCCTGAAACGTATCCCTGACAACTGCTTTATTGTCCTCTTCGGCGACGGCAGTGGCGCGCTGTACGACGGTGGTCACTTCCCGACCGGTGACTGGGTACAAGACTGGGAAGACCTTGACGGAGCGCTAAACGTCCTTTCCGACTTCCCAATGTCCAAGGACGGGCGAGCGCACCGCCCTGCAACACTACATCCGAGAGGCCACATGACCCTCAGCCGTCGCAACCTGTTGACTCTGCTCGCCAAGCTGGAAGATGGCAAGGACGCCGTCCTCAGGTCAGGTGGAGAAGTTGTCATCGCCGAGCACGATGCAGTCCATTACAAGGACCGTGACCCCGGCCCACTGAGCCGGGCGACGGAACGGAGCATCCAGGAATTGGAATCGCTTCTGGCGCTGAGAACCTTTCTTCAAAGCCGATGATGAAACGCATCCCGCTGACACAAGGTAAATTCGCGCTCGTTGAGACCCGCGATTACGCCTATCTGATGAAATGGAAGTGGTGTGTATCCGGCACGTATGCTATGCGAACTGCCAGAGGTAGAACCATCCACATGCACAGCGTCGTTGCGGATCGAATGGGCCTTGACACACGCCAGAAGGAGGTTGACCACAGGAATCGAAACGGGTTAGACAACAGACGCAAGAATCTGCGAATCGCCACGAGAAGCCAGAACCAGGCCAACAGACCCCGACTTCGCAGTAACACGTCTGGCTACATTGGTGTCAGTAGAGCAGCCGGTGGCAAGTGGGAAGCCCGAGTCAAGTGTGACGGTAGGACGTATTACCTCGGCCGCTTTGATTCAAAAGAAACTGCTGCCGCCGCATACAATGCTGCGGCCACACGACTATTTGGTGTGTTCGCGCACCTCAACGACGTGTCTTGTGAGTTCAGTGACCCGCGTGGCATGTGGCAATCGAATACGAGTGGGTATAGAGGTGTGTCATGGCGTAGCAGTGCCGGACGTTGGATGGCAACGATCAAAATCGACGGCCACACCACCTACCTCGGCTGTTTTGACAGCGTTACCGATGCAGCACGTGCGTACAATAGAGCCGCGCAAGGCGAAAGGCGCGACAGCGTATCAGAACCGCATACTAACAGACAACTAGACCCTATGGAGAAACCATGAAGACACTCGTCTCGTACCTCACCGGAGCCGTTGCGCTCCTCATCGTCGGCCTGTCAATCATTGCTGCCTTGGTCTATGCCGTCACGCACGGTATGGCGACGCTTTCCAACCTGGCCAACAGCACGCTATCGGGCATTGGCATCGCCATCGGCGGCTGCCTTGGCTCGGCCCTCATCCTTCGCTTCAAGGCGGCACGTCGTTTCGTCGGGCATACGCTCCGTGTGATCTCTGACGAGCGGGTATTCGCAGGTGGTCCGAAACCGTTCCGACGCCCGAGTAGCGACGACTGTGGGCAGAACGACAATTGCGGGCAATGCCGTCCGGCATGCGGCGATCAACCGGGCGTTCCTGACTTCGTTGGACACGGCCGACCTTGAGAGGATCATCGAGATGCCGGAACATCGTGCCGTGGAGGAGCAGTGAACGGAAAAGGAAGCAAGCGGCGGGCGTGCCAGGTGCGCCACGAGCACTACGCCCGCAACCACACTACGATCTTTAAGCCTGAACTTGTCGTCGGCCGTGAGTACCGCTACCCCAGCAACATCGTCAAACTTCTGGAACTGACGGCCCATGAGGCTCTGGTCGAGACGCGCTTCGGCGAGCGGACGACGGTTGACCCCAATGAACTGAGGGCGAAAGGAGAACCACCGAAATCTTCGATGCGTTGGTACACGCACCGGGCGGAATTGAGATCGCCGCCACCTGTGACCAAGTAGCCGTCGTTACGAAGTATGAACCCGTCATTTGCGGCTGGGGCAAGACGCTGTTTGAAGCAGTACGCGATGCGGCCGTGAAGATACTGAAGGAATGCGAAACCACACCAGCACACAAGGAATCGTGCCCTGACGTGCTGGCGGCCTTGGAACATTATGACACCCATTCGAGGATGCCCCAATCTCGACCCGCCGAAGCCAAGCCCTAAGCCGCATGTGCCTAACTGTCAACCGGACTGTCCTTGTCATCGGTTCATCATGGGCGAAGTCACATACATCGGCCCTTGGACGAAGAACGGTGATGGCAATTTCATTGCCACGACGGCCTTGGCACCAAAGACATTCGCGGTCTTCGATGTCGTGATCGTGGGATACCCAAGCAACCTGCCTGAGACCGGCACACGAGCAACATCCTCAAGCAGTTCGGCGTGACTACGGTTTGGGAGAAGGTGAAGCGGTAGTCACTGCCGCAGTATTCGATTGATGTCCGCCTTGAACTTGGTCCAGATCACCGCGCTGGCCCGCTTGTCGATTGCCGCCTTGGTTGCACGGTACGTGCTGACTTCCGTGTAGGCGACATGAACGACCCAGAGAATGGCCAGCGCGAGCCAAAGTTTCACCAGTCGTATTCCTTAATCAAATCGTGGTAATCAGGACAGTCCCGGATCGCGGCTTGAACTGCCTCATGCCGACCGATTGCCTCGGCGACCTTGATAGAAAGCCACCACAACGGAACCAACAGAACAAGAATCACAACTGTTCGCATACCCAAGTCTAGCACATGAAATTCTGCCCTAAATGCTGGTCCCCCTCGGACGGGTGCTGCAACGCCTGCGGCTGGTTTTGCGACGAGACCGAACTCCTCGACACACCGGGTGATGGATTCAATCTAACGCGGTCGGTCATCCAGGTCTTGGCCGGTTTCCGCGACATCAGTCGCAGCGAATTGTTGATGGAAGGGCTCGTAAACGCTGGCGACGCAAGCCTGGCCGATCTCCGCAAGGTCAGGCTTGAGGCCCGCGACGCTGCCCATAGCATCATCGGGATGTTCGTTAAGACAGCCCCGAAGCGTGTCTTGAAACGTGGCACGTCGGGGATTGTCCCCTGGCCGGCAGACTGGAATGACCGCCACTACAACGCCTGCAACGAGCCGTGCGACATGCTTTGTGGACCGTGTAGTTGCGGTGCTTGGCACTGCGAAGGCGAAGAGTGGGTTCAGGTGGTGCTAAAGAAACACAACGCTGTAATAGAATGACCATCTTAGCCACCTATCAACGCTACCTCGAACAGACCAAGGACATGTCGGCTGCCGCCTGCCTGACGCTGGCCGAGATCACCTCGACCGTCGAACAGCCAATGACAGTCCCCGAGGTCGCCACATTTCTGCGAGTTAGCCGCAATAAGGTGTTGACCTGGATTCGATCTGGCCAACTACGCGGCTACAACGTCGCCACTACTGGGCGTCCGAAGTATCGCGTCAATCGCGCCGACCTCGAAACCTTCGCTCAGGTGCAGACCCCGCTCAAACCGCAGCCGGGTGGTCGGCCGGCAGGGAGACGACCAAAGATGGAAACGTCGCATCGGCAGCCGGATACAACCAAGCGCGTACGAGACTAACGACCGCTTGTAAGTCTTTCTTCGACGCTTGGCTATGGTCGTAGACGCTACGGACCATGTAATTGGCTGGCGGCAAGTCACCCATGATCGTGTCGATCGCCTTCTGAAGATTGGCGCGGCTCCCGATCGTGGCGCACGTGTGTCGAAAGGCGTAGAAGCCAGGGCACACCAATCCCAGGTCGTCAGCCAGCTTGCGGAACTCGTGGCTGATGTCCGTACCGTCGAATGGCGACCCGCGCACGGTGAGGAAAAGATGCTCGTCGTGCGCTGGGTTCTTCGGGGCCTTCCGCGTGGCCCAGACTTTCTTGATCGCCGCAATGGTCTCAGGCCATAGCGGGCAGTGTCGCTCGACCCCGGTCTTCGGCCGAGGATAATGCAGCCAACCGGTCTTCAGACTCACCCACTTCCGCGTCAGCCGGGCGCAATCGGTATTGCCAAGGCCGCAGTTAATCCCCAGCAGGATCATGGCTCTCAAACGAGGTCCGGCCTTGGCCAACATTCGTCGGACCTGCTTACGCTGAAAGACCTTCAGTGGCTGCTTATCGAGTTGCCGCTTAATCGACTTGGTGCTCGGGCTCTGAAAGCCAGGTCCGAATCGCAGCGGTCGTTCATAGAGATTCTGCCCTCTGTCGCCCGGACCTGCCCAGTTGAAGAACACCTTGATCTTGCGGATGTCCCCCTTCAACGAGACCAGGCTCTTATGAGTCTTCTGAAGATCGGCCTTGAGTGTCAGGAAGTCGGCCGGACCAAGGGCCTGTACCGTCGCCTGCCCGCCAAATACGCGGACCATGCGGTGCCCAAAGTCTTCGTACTCTTTCCACGTGCGCCGATCGAGGTTGCCGCTCTCCACGTCCAGACAACGGGCGTTGAGGAAGGCATCCACCATTTCTTTGACCGTGAGCGCGTCGGCAGCCACCACGACCGGCCGCCGGCCGGCTTCGAGGTCGTCCTTCTCGGCGAGATACCTCTTCAAGGCGGCGTGTGGGTCAGACCAGGGGCCGAAGAAACACGTCTTACCGCGAATCTTCTTAGCCCAGCGCCCGGAGGCGTGGGCGTACAGCGGAAACTCGGGGTAGGGCTTGGCAGGTTTCAAAGATGCGGTAGAATCAACAGTCATGGACATCGTAAGTCTCCCTCTGGTAAGTCTAGGTCACGTGGTCGGTCTGTCGCCTTGCCGGGCGTCAAACCGGGCGTCACTCGGAATTCGACACTTTCCTAGCCTAGCCAGACGTGAGACGGAAGTCAAGCGCTTCAAAGGACTTACGATGCCCGGCCTCCTTAGCTCAATTGGTTAGAGCATCTGACTCTTAAAGTGAAAATGGTCAATTTGGGAAACGTCTTAGTTTCCCGAGGAATGGTGGCAATTCCTTGCTGCCACACGACTTATCACGTGTACGGCTGAAGCTCGCAAGAATCCGCAAGGCTCCCTCTTCAACGTTAGTCGGGCGTCAGTGACGCCCGCGCATCGAGTTTCTTTGCCACTGAATTTTACCCCCGCAAATCCGTCCAATTTGGACGCACCGGCATGAACCCTTCAAGTGACGTAATAACAATCGAAATTGCAGAGAATCCATCGTATTCGGTGGACATCGGCCACCCACAAGGTAGAGTTTACAGGGACGGTAAACGTCTTACCTCTTCGTAACTACCCTCCTCTGGGAAAGGGCGAATCGAATCAATGGCTACGTCTACGCTCGATCTGCGCGCCATGTACGCTGAGTATTACGACATGCTGGTGGCCTTCCTCGTGAATCGCAACTGCCACTGCGCCGAGGACATCGTCCAAGAAGTCTTCGTGAAACTGATCGACTACCCGAACCCGATCCGTGATGTCCGTGCGTTCCTGTACACGGCGGCAGTCAACCTTCACCGCAACGTGAACAAGATGGAAGCTGGCCGAGGAACCCACTCGCTCGGCTCGAATGGCGATGGGCCAACAGATCGTGTGGATGAGTACGGTCTTGTTGACTGTAACGTCCTCTCGCGTCTCGACCAAGCCACGCTGCTCGCACGCGGGATGCGCGTGCTTAACGACAAGGAACGTGAGGCGATCGAAGCGGTGTACCTCGACGATCTTGGTCTCGACACTGCTGCGGCTAAACTGGGGATGTCATACGCGGCGCTGCAAAGTCGCGCCCATCGGGCCGTATTGAAAATGAGACAATCCCTTAAAGAATCGGCTTGACAAACCGTTCGCAGTGATGTATGATTGTAGTATGTACTACAAGAAATCACATCATGCTTGGTACGTCAATCGGCACGGGAAGGCCGTCCGCCTCGGAACGACCGAGACGAAGGCCCAGGCTGCCCTCGGGGGCACCCTGCAAACTGTTGGGCAAGCTGTCCAACAATTCCTCGCCCGCCCCATGAGCCCAGGGAATCTCAGCTTCTACACGCAGTCTCTCAAGGGGCTGCCCGACATGCCCATCAGCGATCTCCGGCCCTTCCACGCCACGGGCTGTCGCAACGCAATGCGAGCGGCCAAGACCTGCTTCAAGTGGTGCGAGGAGCAAGGCTACATCAACGTCTCGCCCCTGCGCAACCTGAAGCTGCCTGCCGCCACAAGGCGGGGCGACGATGTCTACCTAACAACCGAGCAGATTACTCGGTTGATGGATTATTGTCCGGCTGATCTCCTCGACCTGCTCGTTGCCCTACATGAGACTGGCTGCCGGCCCCAAGAGGCAAGACTGGTCACGGCCAAGAACCTGGACGGGATGTGTTGGTCGTTCGCCCGCGGGAAGGGTGGGGTGCCGCGTGTGGTGCATCTATCCAGTCGAGTCTACGAGATTTGCAGAAGACTCGCTCTGAAAAGACCCGAGGGACCACTATTCCGAAATTCTCGTGGCAAAGGGTGGAGCACCGCTGCTTTGGTCGGCCGCTTTGAGCGGCTGGCGAAACGGGTCGGCTTTCCGGTCACGGCGTATTCATTGAGGCACACTTTTACGACGAACGCGCTTGAAAGAGGCGTCGATCCGATCACGCTTTGCACCCTGCTCGGGCATTCTAGCCTTAAAATGGTGCATCAATGCTACGCCCATTTGCAGCGACGCGCGGCACATCTTCAGAAAGCAGTGGAACAGGCGGTTGATACATCGCGTCGATCTGCCTAATCGCAGCAGCGTCGATTGTGCTTAACACGCCGAGACTGCTGCCGCCGGTCCACTAGACTATTCAATCTGGCGTGCTTTGTTACGTTGAATGAACAACCTGCGACTGTGGCAGCCACACAACACTGTCGTGCCGCAATCGCAACGAACTCTAACCTTGTAATTGCACGTATTTACTACGCGATAGGGAGCCGCTAGCACAGTCAATTGTCCAAATTTGTCGCCCGGAATCATTGTTCTTTTCTCATGTTGTGCCAAAACGTCGGGACTTGTCAGTAAGTACCGACGCTAGTCGGCATCCTCTTTCAGGTCACACTCGACAGCGTCAATTAGCACATCGAGATGGTCACGTACCTCAGACAATGATTCCAACGTAGCACTGAGAGGTACAGGCGGTCGATAGCGTTCTTGACAGCCGCTAAGAGAGAAATGCGGTTCATCGTCGGCCCTTTCAAACCCTGCATCTACGAGAACTTGCAGGTAATTCTATCCCACTCATCATTCAAATTCTTGCCACCGTATTTTAACGCTACTAGGCTGGTTCAAATTTCAGGGCTTGGATTTTAACCGATCCGCCGGATGCTGTCGGCGTCTCAATGAAGCGTCTGCTGGGGAGGGGCCTGCACGACCAGTTAGAAAGTCCTTCAAAGCAAGCCTCTTCGCGGATGCGCCACCCTTGGCCACGTTCGACGCCTTCAACCGGCCATAAGCGATCCAACCCAGCACCTTGCTCTGGTTGACCTCCAGCCGTTCCGCCACATCCCGGACGCTCAGTTGCGGATCGGCAGCAGCCGCACCTGCTTCACACCATGATGGAACCTTTCTCGTCTCGACAACAAGTTGCGGATCGGCAGCAGCCGCACCTGCTTCACACCACTTAGACGCGATGAACGATCCAAGCATGGGTTGCGGATCGGCAGCAGCCGCACCTGCTTCACACCGGCGCAACCCGCGCCTAGCACTAGCACTGAGTTGCGGATCGGCAGCAGCCGCACCTGCTTCACACCCCAAGTCATTAAGCATGGGTTGCGGATCGGCAGCAGCCGCACCTGCTTCACACCGCCGGGTGACATACCGAATCCGTTGTTGCGGATCGGCAGCAGCCGCACCTGCTTCACACCCAATATAAGTTTACATCACTGCGAAGGGTTGTTGCGGATCGGCAGCAGCCGCACCTGCTTCACACCCCGTCTGTCCTAACTCATTACACACGCGGACGTTAGGGGCAAACTTCCGGCTGGAAACTGGGGAATAGCGACCGATTCTTTCGGCTCTGCCGCCATTTTCTAGTCAAACCGCTTCTTTTTCTGTTTCTGACCTGACCCACGAACGAAGGTTGCAGTGATGTTTTTGGAGTCACGAACATTAACGGATGCGTTCTGGTCCTGGTCCAGGACTTCGCCGCATCCGGGGCACGTCGCCACCAAAGGCGCACCGAACTTGACGATGGCCTGGCAATGCTGACAGACTTGCGTTGTGTACGGTGCCGAGACCCTCTGGAAGACGTTGGCACGTGATTGGAATGCGTCACGCAACTCGCCGGGCGAGGCGAAAGCCCACATCTTCAGTATCCCCTCATTACTGCGATCCTCGACCGGGGCACGTCGGCAGAGATCAGGAATCTCGGTATCCTCGAACTTCACGACGCCAAAACGGTCGCAGAACGTCTTCGCCGTCCCAGCGTAGAACTGCTTTCGCCAACGAATCAGCTTGCGCGTCCCCTCGGCGAACCATGTCTGAAAATGCCGATCACGAGCGACCCAGCCAACATAGCCATGATGCGTCGTTGTCTTTCCAGCGGCCGTCTTCGTGATCGCATGTTTCTTGCTGTCCCCATTCAGTCGATAGTAGATGTCCGAGTCACCCTCGAATCGACGTGTCTCCCATAACTCGGCAAGCTGGGTTAAGCGTACGTGGCTGTGCCATGCCGCGCTCATCTTCAACTCCTCCACTAGCCACTCTGGGACTGCGTTTGCTGCCGCAAAGGAACGGACGCTGGCAAGCATCTCGTTGAAGCACTTGTCGCTCACAGACTTGATGTCCTGAAGATGAGCACGCTTGGAAAGGACGTGCGCGGGGATGGCGATCTCACCTGCGTCAATTCGGCTGGACCAATACGCAACACGCAGGCTACCGTCGGGTTTGCGACGCCAGCCAAAGTCGAAGCCGACTTCGTCTGTATTCTGGGCTGGTTCATAGCAGTCTGCCGTGTGTATGGTGAACTGAATTGACCAATTGATGCGATGCCCGACGCGGTCACGGCACAGTCGGATGCCCGCGATCTTCGCATCCGCCGGGAGCGGGCGGTGCTGTTTGAAGACAAACTCCGTGACATTGCCGGGACCGAGACGCATCTGCGCTTTGATAGTCCGCTTCTTGTTGGTAAACTGTTCGCAAAGATCAACAGGCACGTCGAAGGCGGACACGCTGAACTGGGCATTGGACACCCCATCTTGCGTCCTCTCGTAATAGAAGTCGATTCCCTCGCCGTCCTTCGTGTAGACCTTGCCCGCCTTCGACGCTGTGTCGAAGTTCTTGATGATCTCCCCACGGAAACCTGACCGAAGTTGCGTCCGGTATCGGCTGCTTGCCGCTTTCTTCTGCGCGACATAGTCCAAGTCGAGGATTGCAGGCGTCTTGGCCAACAGTGCTCGCTCGCGTTCGGCGATGCTTGCACGCAGTTGTTTCTTCACCCGGTTGTTGTTGCTCTCATTCTTTGGTCGCCGACTCAATAGGTCGGTGAGCGTGTTCCATTCCGGGTCCGCCTGTAATACGTCTTTGTCGTTCTTGCGTTGGCTACTAACGGCCTGTTTCCGAAGTTGCCAGAACCGCTTAATCGCTGCGTCGTACGCTGTTTCCAACCTCTTGATGGCAGGCGCGTCGGATGTTGCAGCCCGACGCTTACGCTCGACGGCCGCTTTCTTGGCTGCCGTCCGCGCCATGTATAGTGGGGCGTAGGTGTCCACAATCGCCTTGCTTGCAGCTTGGAGACCCTCTTCGTTTACGGACCAGGCGAAATCGCACAATCCCCGTCGATAGTCATCCAACGCAGTTACCAGAGCGTCCCACATCGCGCTGCCCGTAGCCAAGACCTTGTTCAAGGCGTCCAGATTCGACGGCTGGCCAACAATGTAGTAGTTGTAGACCTTAATTGTCACGTTGTGTCTCCAATGGTGCTACTCAATCATACATCACTGCGGACGGTTGTCAAGCGGGGACGGCGAGATTATTTTCTCACAAGTGAAGAATGCCCTATTCTCCAAATTGGCAAGTGTCTTCTGTAAGCAACGACGGTGGCTTTCCGCCTCATCCTTGGTGTAGGGGCCGATGTCATTAGATTCAGGATGAATCTCCGTGACCCACCAACCATCGTCTCGATGAACAACCTTCACCTCTCCTCCAATCGGTCGCAAAGATCGAAGATCAGTTTGCGCGGAGTAGCATCCCACACCGCCGCCAACGGCCCGACGCCGGCCGGTGCTTGCCTATACTCTTGTGTCGTAAAGTCACCCACCGCGACACGCTCGATGACAGTAGCTGTCTTGAAACAATGCTTTACACACTTTGAAAGCGCCGCATCGAGCGTGGCACGATCCTTGCAGTCTACAAGCAATTTGAACTTCATAGCATTCTCCTATGCACGGCGGTCAGCCGCCACTCGTTGATTTCGATGGCAACGATACTTTCGATCAGTCGTTGCATAGCCCTCAGTGTACCAGCGACTCTTGGTTTCTTCAATTTCTCGTGAGCCAAAATTCGGTCTTGTTATCATCCTGATCGGACTTCGACGCGAGCAAGGCCAGGGCAGCGTGCCGACGATGCCGAGAACATCGTCAACGTGCCCAACAACGTGCCCAACAACGTGCCCAACAACGTGGTCCGTACAACCGCACTGCCGTATGTCACCATTCGGTGCAATGAACGGGCCGGGGCAGACGCAATGCGCGTTCGCCGGAGTTTCCGTCAGACCACGGCGGCGTAGCTCGCGGCCGATCGGGGAGTAGTTGGCTATCGTGTCTGGAGGCGGGGTAATGTGCTGGTCGCCTTCACGAAACTTGAACATCGGCGGCAACGCCTTGAACGCCGCCACGATGTCCGGGTTGATAGGGTCATGGAACGAATCGAGTGATAGCCGGGCAAAGACCTGTCTCCGTTCAGCATACTTTAGTAGGAACCGTACTGGACCTTCATCCTTGCCGTTAGTGGTGACGCACAGCCTGCCGGAGCATTTAATTATCGCCTTGAGCAAAAACATCGGGAACACGGGATGGATGGTCGGCTCACCGCCACCAAGAGTAACCGTGCCGTCGTAAATCTGCCCAAGCACAAGCGCCTTGTCGAAGATGTCCTCCGGCATGTCCTCGCCCACGGGACCACAGTCAATGGCACAGTGCTGGCATTCCATGTTGCAGCGGGTGGTCAGTTGGATGTACATGGATTTCTCCCGAGCCGGTAATTCTTCGACGGACTTGCTCCGTACTTCGAGCAGAAGCCCTTGACCTTCCAATCGAGAATCACATGGGGTCCGCATTCGTGTACGAAGCGGCAATCAGGCTTGCCCACGAACGGCACACCCATGATGTCCCCATGAACCTCGAACTCGAATCGAGGCGTCTCCTTGGACTTTTCCAGCATGGCCAGAAGTTCCTCGAAGGCACCCGTCATCACGTAGCAAGCCATGATGTACTTGCCGGCTTCCAAGGCGAAGTCACGGTTCTGGGGTTCAACCTGCTTCTCGAAGATCGTGTTGAACTCGAATTGGGGATCAGCACCCTTACCAAAGAGGCGTTCATGCAGGGCTGCCTTAACGTAGGCGTCAAAACTACCACTCACAGACATATAGACTTCCTGGGCGATTCTCGGCGCGAGTTTCGGCCAGGTGCTTGATGTAGAACTCCTCTTTGTCTTTAGCCCACAGGGCCAAAGAAGAATGACTTAGGTACGTCGATTTTCGCATGGACTTCCTCAAAAGTGATTTGTGAACTGGTAGCAGTAGAGAATCGTTCCGTCTGCTGGCGAATGTGCCAGCAAGACAATTGTGTGAAGCAGAATGGAATTGCGACACGAAGACTGTCTAGGAGTAAGGGATCGCGTAGAGCATCACCTACGTCCATCCAGAACACCATCTCATCAGTCATCGTGGCTGCTTCTTCGTTTGCGTCAAACGTACATTCGCAGACGTAAACGATGCAGTTGTCAGCCTCAATCGTGCCTATGATTCGGACATGATGGGCCTTGATGTTCGTTTCCTCAAACAGTTCGCGGGAAGCGGCTTCGTGGATCGTCTCGCCATCCTCGATCTTGCCGCCAGGTAGGTTGTATCTGCCAGCCTGCCAATCCGGTCTGTTCTTCCGAATCAAGAGAATATCAGTGGGGTAAACCTCCCAATGAGGATGGGCATAGCAGATGACGTAGTTCATATAAGCATCTCCGCGATCCCAAATCGCAAAAAGTTCACGGCCTCATGGAAGTGCATTGCATTCCACGGCCGGGGCAAAGTAGTGTCGCCCCGCCTGCTGAATGAAAGGCATCAATCACATGGGCACTGTCATCAATCAACAAGGTTCGCCCATTGGCACACCATGACTTATCCGGCGTCAGCACGAAGCGACGGGCATAGTTTGGCATCTGCTGCTCGATCCATCGCAATTTCCCTTCCGCAGCGCCTGGCCACTCGGCCGGCGTCGTACAGATGATGACGTTTTCGACTCCCACAGTGTCCTCGCAAAGAGCTAGGATCGCCCGACCATCCTCCATCCACGGCAGACCGGCCCACCAGTTGGCGTCCGTCTGGCCCCAGAGTTGTTCTTGGGTCATCCCCAATTCGTGGCGATGGAAGGCGCTGTTGACATCGAATCCGTGCATCTGTTGCACAGCGTCCTGCAAATTGACAATCACCCCATCCATATCCAGAAAGATCAGTTTGTTCATGCAACCATCCCATCTCGTGCGTTGACGCAACGTGTGTTCGGATCACGCACGGGCATACCATGCTGCTCGAAGCAGGCTACCCCGAGGGCGACGACCTTCCGCAAAGCCTCAAGAGCCTTGTCATCGCCAACCTCGGTAGTAGCGCTCCGAAATGCGTCATCCAGGTAAGTCTTCATGTAGACGAGAAAGTCGGGGACCGATCGCTGAGTTTCCTCAAAGCGATTGAGGCCATGACGGGTTCCCCAACGGCGGGCCTGATATTGCCTCTCGTTGACAATGGCATCAAGGATCAGATCAAGCGTCATTCGTTGTCCTGAGCACCTTTCCGATCGAGATAGTCAGCCGACACGCTCTTGAGGATCAGGCGTCCGCCTGTCGGTGCGTAGGGCTGCTCGATCTGAGGAGTGATAACACAACCTTCGCGGTCCTTGAAACTGCTCTTGATTTGACCAGGTTCGGCCAAGGTGGTTGGGCCGTAAGTGAACTGTTTCACCAAATCGTTGGTGAATGGACCCTCATAGAGGACTGGCACCATCTCGACATCGAACATTCGGCAGGAGTCCTTCACGGCGTCCCAATCCAGGTACTTGCCGTTGACGCTGATGTCGAAAACTCGGTAGCCATCCTTTGCACCGTAATCCATGTCTTGGATTCCGGCACCGTAGATTTCTCCAAAGACGATGACGGAGTTCTGTTCGTCGCACAAATGCGATAACAGGTTCAGGATGCCTTCGTCTTCGAGCGGACGCCAGTAGATTGAAGTGCTTTCACCCTCTGGCTTTTTCCGTCTTGTCCGATGGCTTCCGGCCATGAACTCGAACCCGCCGTTCTTCATTACCAGGCCCACGCGCGAATTGGTGCCGTGAATCTTCTCAGTGATCCGAACCAGCGTGCCCTCAGCAATGGCTTCGTTGAAACGCCAGTAGTGCTCAATGTCCGTGTACTTGTGGAACCGATTGTCCTCGGGAGCGAGATCACCATAGAAATAGCGAACCGGAGGCTCGTATTTCTGGGCTGCCCACATCACGGATACGTCAGACCCAATGGCATGGTTATCCAAAATGGATGGCGCAGGAATGATGAATCCATAACTGGGTTCACCACGTAATCGGCATCCGGCCACCCGGCATTGGCACTTGCCAACAGGATGACTGGAATCACCAGGCCATTCCGCGTGCTTGAGGTACTTCTGTACTCCAAGCATCAAACTCATATCTGGGGGAAGAAGGATGTCAGGCGGGAAATAGACAACGCGCTGGCCCTTAGAGAACTCGCCCTTGCCGGCAATCGTTGTGACCCCACGGATGACAACAATTTCCAGCTTGTCGGCGTTCGGATGTGGCCTTACGTCGTCAACAACAGTCAATTCAACGAAAACGGTAGACATGGGCGCATACCTCGGGCGCTAAAGGAAAAGGATAAGACTGACGGCGATTACCAGACGGGGTACGAGTTCCCTGCAAAGCAGGCCCGATCGCCGTCAGTTATTGCAAATCTTTGAGAACAGCACGAATGTACTGGCGAGCAGACTTGAAGCGCAGAATCAATGCACTTCCAAGGCAGCCACCGATCGCCATGCCTACGCCAGTCAGCGTGGATGACGCCAGGTTAGTCAAGGTTTCCGAACTGTGAGTAGCTGCGTAGAACAACGCCGCCACAGCAGACACGGCGTTTCCAGTTCACCGGCGTCGCCTACTCGCACTTGAATCATTGATTTCTCCCGAGCCAAATTTGCGTCTTGTTAGAACTGCTGCGCCTTGATGTTCCGCATCCATTGGTTGCAGAACCGACAAATGTCCGCCTGCATCTTTGGGTAGACTTTCCACACCCCGTCTTCAATGCACGCCGCTTCCCGGTTGACTCCCAGACCATCCTGCCGATAGGAAATCGGGTAGGCGTGCTCGTCAACGAGGAAGACCACGTCGGGGTCACGCATCATGTCGCCATTCTGCGCGTAGTAATGCGCGACACTGATTAGCAGACCACGATCAGTCTGCCCGACAATTTCCACGCAAACCGCCATGAAGGCGCTGTTGTTGTCGTGCTTCCGATGGTCGCCGACCCTCATCAGCCCTCAGTCAACCTGTAAAAGACAGCTTCTGATGTCTTGTTCAATGCCTGCATGGTGTTTCTCCTGGTGTTTCTCCTGGTGTTTCTCCTGGTGTGACCTTCTTGCAGCGGCGATTGTCCGCAACGTCTGCAAATGTGCCTGTTTCAAGCATCGCTTTGCACGCCCGCCAGCGAGATCGCACTGTGCCTGTACGACGTTTCGTTCGATCGCCCTCAAGCGTCGTATGAGGCTTGCTTTTGTCATTGTGCTTTCTTCTTGTAAGAGTTGAAATTGGCGGGCAGCGTCAAGCACTCGTTGCCGTGAAACGCGGTCTCCCTCCGGCATGGTGTGATGGGCCAGCATTGTTTCAAGTGCTGCCGCCGTGTTATCCAGGCACTCGAATAGGTCATTCACCGCCAGGATTTTCCGCGCGATTGGCCCCGCACCGTCCCACCCAGCTTCGGCCCACGTGCCGACTTCCCAGCCGTCCCGCATAATTCGGCATACCACGCGGTCGCCTTGTTGGTGCTCGATAATCTCGTTAAACGGTAACTCGGCAGGATTCATTGTGATGCTTTCTTGAGTAGTGTGAGTCATTCAACAGTCCCCTTTGGCTTCTTCGATTATTGTGTTGTAGGCCGCTACTGCTGCGGCGTAGTCTTCTTGATTCCACGTTGTTCTACCCTCGGCTCGCATACGTCGATTGGCGGCGTCCATCGCGGCGGCATACGCAACGTCCTGGCGCGGCAATTTCACCTGAGTCATTTTGTTGCCCTGTTGAGCATCGCAATGAGCCGTTTGACTTGGCGAACATTCAGATTCCCGCGTAGTTCGACCCGCACGCTGTCCGGTCCCTGGACATTGATGTAACTACAGTTCGGACCATATAGCGTCTTGTCGTGCTGCAACGCCCTCATGCCGGGCAGTTGCGACAGCTTCCGCCAAGTCGTCTCCGTGCCGATCTTGAATTCTTGTTGCTTGTCCGCGCGGGCCCTTGCTACGGTCCATTGTTCCAGGTATCCGGGCAGGAACCGACGCCGGAAATCTGCGGTAATCTCCTCGGCCGAGCGGCTCGCGCTGACGGAGATGGTCTGCGATTCGTCCCCTTGTCCGGGAAAGTGTCCGACGAATCGCAACCGTCCTAGATACAACTCGACCGACACGTCGTGGCCGGCGTCATCAGTGATCCCGCTGCACCAATGGGAGTAGGCGTACCGCTCATTGTTGCGCCAGCCGGGCAGATGCTTGAGAATCTCGGTCAATTGCTCGTTGTCGGGTTTGTCGCTCACGTGGTTTCTCCTGAGTCAATTTCCGTCGTTGTTACGCCGCTCGACCCGCACCCGCTTCTTTCGTTGCCGCCGCGGGATTCGTGCTGTCTCGACGCCGGACACGTCACCGAACGCCACATTGGCTAAGTCAATTCTGATGTCGAGTTTCATCGCGTTTTCTCCTTAGCCGAATGCTGCCGTTGTTAGAATGCTTGTACGGCGTCACGAAGTGTTTCCAGATTGGCCGCTGTTTCCGACGCCCATTCCCGTACCGCGTCCATTGCAGCGTCGTGAATTGACCGGTCGGACCCGTCGGCGGGTATCCAACCGCCGGCACTGTCCGGCAAACACTCCTCGTAATAGTCTGAAGAGTCCCACCCGCAATACGTCTCAGCAAAGTCAACTGGGTCGCATAACTTGTTGACCAATGTTTCAATGTCCATAGATTTCTCCTTAGCCAAATTCTGCTGTTGTTTCAGGGCAAAGAACTTGCCCACCTTTGGCTTGCCGTATTCGCCGTGGTCGTCAATCGACAACGCGGTTCCCGTGAGTCGGTCCATCGCGCACGCCATACTGGATTTCAATAGTCAAAGGTTTGTCTTTGTCTTGCTCACGATGTTTGCTCCATTTCTCTGACGCGGCCGAGAAACTCTTGCAAGTCGTCCACGTCTGCGGGCTCGCACTTCAGCTTGGCGAATTCGATGGTCCGTTCGATTGCAGGAATGAACGTCCGCCGGAACTCCGGGTCGTCTTGTTCGGCAGCGAAGTTGTAGAACAGATACCCGTCGCCGGGCAGGTTCGGTTCTCGCACGTAGCACGGGTCTGCGCCCCATTGTGCCGCAAAGTCTTCCAGGCATTCGATCATTGCATTGCCTCCATTGGGTGTCGCTCTTGGTATGTGACCGGGCCGCGCAAATACGCCTCAAGCCAGTGGTGGACCCACACGTAAAGTTGATCGCGGTCGCCACGGTCCAACGACCGCCGCCATCGCACATTGTTAGCGTGCAACCATCGAACCCGCGTATCGACGTGTTTAATAAACCAATCAGCTTGGCCCGCTGTCAAAGTGTGGCCACGCGAGTTTAGACAGGTGCTGGCCACAACATTGGGCAGGATTCCGCACTGGATGAATTCGTCGTGGGGTGTCGGTTTCATTGGACCCCTCCCGAGACGAGTTCGGCTAGACAAGTGCATGGCCCGGCTCCCAGTTCCGGGTGGCCGGCCCATCCGGCCGGGCAGCCCTGAAAATGGTCAGAGAAGGGACACGCTTCGTCAGAACACAAGCCGTTGTCTTGCAATACGTTGCCGCAACGGGCGCAAGCGTCGAAGAAGACGTGTTCGCAATTGGAACACGCTTGACCGTGCATGACATCCTCGGGAATGTCTTCCCCGCAGTCGGGACAACGCCCATTTTCATAGGCGGCTTTCACATGATTCATACTGTCACCTCGTTCGGGAATGGTCATCCGGGTATTTCCTCCACGCCATAGCACGACGCCGGCGTCCAATAGACTGCGCGATAGGTCATCTTCCCGCCTTGTTAATGAGGCGCAGATCGCGGCCTAGTTTGACGAGTTGTTTGTAGCCCTCGCCAAACTCGCGGCCGTCCCGGATACACGCCTGCAACTGGTCGGCGATGGCGAGAAAGCGAAGTCTCAATCGTTGTTTATCATTCATAGGTTGCAAGCCCTCCAGAACTGAACGGTGTTGAAGTTCCGGTTGAATCGCGCACACGCGGCAATGACAGCGGCAGCCGCTTTCCTCCTCGCGGCGTGGCTGCCAATCTTGGCAATCTCCTCCGCAAGCGCTCTAAAGTGTTGCCGCTGTCATTGTTGTCTCCCGCTGTTGTGATACACCACTGCGAACGGTTCTGAAATCAGATCGCGGTGGTAGTCGGTGGCCCGGTTGCAAGGTTTTACTTGCGTGTCATGGTGCCGCCCTTTCGTGGTCAGCGGTATAGGAAGCTATGTTCTCTCTGGCTGTCTTTCTCTCTGAGTCAATCCGCGTTTGCTTGCGGGTTGCGGCTAAGGCGGACCACGTATCATGTTTCTTCTCCTACGCCGCAATCGGCCAACTTCACGGCTGCCACTCGGTCGAAAGAGACAAGCGCACCCGGTGGCAGACTCAACCATTTTTCAAGACAAGACATTGTTGCTCCTGAGAATTGTTTTGACTTCACACAAACAAGCCCCGAAGGTGCTACGCAATTCCTCCTCATGTGCCAATACTCAATTATACACCACTGTGGATGGTTGTCAAGTTTCACGAAGGAAGAATTTCCAAGTGGTGCGCGCCCTGCCGCTTCCGCCGCTTCAACCGGCCTTGCAGGAACAACGTGCTCATCTTCTTACTTCCTTCACCGAATCCCTTGTCATACGTGCCAGTGAGGGCAGATAGCAAGTCCCACGCCGTCGCGTCGTCGATGACGCCAGCCAGAGCAACCCACGTGTTGTAGAAGTCGAGTTGGTCAACCGTCCAATAACACGGGCCGCCTCCGCAGTCGGTGACAATCACGATAGACGGCCACCCGTAGGTCGGTTTCCATTCGTAGACGATATATCGCACGTTGCTTGACCACCTGCTATGGCTTCCCGCGTCACGTATCCCGCAATCGTAGGCACGTAGCAAGGTCAACTCAGCGCAAGGCACATCGACCGTCTTGCCCTTGATGTGGCAATTATGCCCGATCAGCGTACAGGGCAGAGAGACGGGCGCTTCTCTTACCAGCCACTTGGAGCCGTCATCCACTTCGTGCATGCCACGGGTTGTTTTCTTGAATGTCAGCATGATTGCTCCTGAGGTGTTAAGCATGGCCAAACGCCGTTTCCTTTTTTGTCACAAAATGCTTTCGGGTGCTTGGCAAGCAACTGCTCCATGTTTCACCTGAGCCGAATTCTTGTCTTGTTACACGAATCGAACGCGGCGAGGTGCAAGATTGGCACCGAGAATTCGGCTGTCTTTGCTAGGCACGCCGGCGTAACGGTCCTACAGTTCCGCAACCAGCGTAGCGAACCGCGGGCTATGCCATGCGAACGCGCTCGGCACGATTGCGTGGGCCATCTCGTGGCAAATACCGATCTTGTGCTGGTAGTGCCGTGGTAACTTGATGCAATGGTCACGTGGCGAATAGCAAGCCCTTCGGCGTCGTCTGCTATCAGTCACGCGCGGCGGTTGCTTCGCGTGGTCGGGCCATGATTTCTCCTGAGCCGAATTTGCTCTGTGTTACCTGCAACTTACATACTGGCGCCCATTCCAAACTTCTAAATCATCTTGTTGCGCGCCTGAGTCGCTGCGCAACGCCTCTTTGTACGCTTCGGCAGGGTCATGCGCGCCGATCATTGTCCACCCGCCGGACGGACTGCGTCAACGATAGCTCATTAGACCGGCGCTGGCCAGTGGTCGATTCGTCAAGTCGCATTTAGGGCACGCCATGTTTCACCTGAGCCGAATTCTTGTCTTGTTATCGCTCGCCGTCCAACCAGCCGACACTGCGAAGATACCGATCGTGGTCCTCTTGCGTGGTGTATCCCTTGCCGTTGCACATCTCGCAAGCTACAGCGTACTGCACCCCGCAGCCGTCGCGCTGTTTGCCTGACAAGTCGCGCAGCGTGACCTCTACAAACCGGTCGCCCTTGCAGCATTGGCATACGGGGTTGTTGGGCATGTTTCACCTGAGCCGAATTTGTGTCCTGTTAGACGCGGTAGCCCGCCGACCACTGGACCATACATGCCACCGTCAACCGGTCGCACCATTGCGACTTGTGAGCACTCGCCGCGCTCTGCCGCATTGCGCCCATTCGTTCGGCCATTCCACGTGAAGCATATCGTTTGATGTCCATGATTAGTTAAACTCGTTGTGCAGCTTGGCAAGTTCGTCCCAGTTCTGCCACTCTTCGTTAGACTTGCGCCACGGGTCGTACTCGAACTCGTCGCGCTCATTCCACCAATGGCCGGATTCACTGCGCGGCGGCAACTCGACAAGAGCGCGCTTGTGCTTTCGCTTGTGCTTTCGGCGCGGTTTCCAATCGTCCACGTAGACCGGCGGCGTGAACGGGAACCGGGTTTCACAGTAGCGGTCAAAGAATTTCCCGAATCGCTTCAGTTGCTTTTCTGTTTCTCGCAGATCGGCATAGCATTCCATCGTATGCTGAAACTGATAGCCGATCCCGATATTAACGGCGCAGACTCCTAGTGCTTCCATATCTACGATGTCGGAATAGCTGCCATGTCCGATTCGGCCCGACCACCACGGCGCGAAATCGTCGTGATATTGGTAGAATACTACGTCGTTGCCGGCGCGATCGAATTCGGCAATCCAGTTGTATTCACCCTGGAAGTGCGCGGCCGTGCTGCGGCAGTGCTCCTCGCCCGTCGTCAACAACACGTCAAGTTGAATGCCCATACGGGGCAACCAATCCAGCAAGCAATAGACGCCGAGTCTGTCGTCAAGCTGCGGGCAGCAGACAAACTTGCCGTCTTTGATCGGCCGCGCGCTCATCACGGTATCAAGATGGGCGACGCCGAGCACCTTGCTACCATGCTTGTGATGGTAGTAAGGCCCATCGGGCGTATCGACTTTTCCGCCCCAATCGTGGTTGTCTTTCCAGGTCAAGCATTGATGCAAATTCGGCATGAGTATCTCCTAACTTCAAGTATACACCACTGTGAACGGTTAGTCAAATTGGAAACCGGAAATTCTGATTTTTGTCCTGAGTCGAATTTTCGTCCCGGTTATGGTGGATGGCCGTCGCTCAGTCTTTCGGCTGGTTGCGCCGGCTCTGCGGGTTGCGCCGATCGACCAGAGCCCGCCGGACGATCGGTCAAGGCGCAGAGCCCGCCGACCATCGGCAGAGCCCGCCGACCATCGGCAGAGCCCGCCGGACGATCGGTCAAGGCGCAG
>Ga0172381_10000162_pt1 | contig 78940 bp, 97 predicted proteins | sample Leawel6488metaG_FD_119754 | JGI IMG/M metagenome (GOLD analysis project Ga0172381, IMG submission 119754) | Leachate microbial communities from a municipal landfill in Southern Ontario, Canada - Leachate well 64-88 metaG | ecosystem: Engineered > Solid waste > Landfill > Unclassified | place...
CTGTGAAAAAATTTATCTGTGAAAAAATTTATCTGTGAAAAAATTTATCTGTGAAAAAATTTATCTGTGAAAAAATTTATCTGTGAAAAAATTTATCTGTGAAAAAATTTATCTGTGAAAAAAATCATCTGTGAAAAAAAAAACATCTGTGAAAAAAATTCATCTGTGAAAAAAATTCATCTGTGAAAAAATTTATCTGTGAAAAAATTTATCTGTGAAAAAATTGATTATTTATTTAATTAATTTTATTACCCATATCACAAAATAAATGACTGAATCTAATCCGAGAGAGTTATTGTTTGATGCTTTTTGTCGATACCTACAATATCAACATGTCCACGGAAATGCAATCGGTATCTCGACGAAAAAAATACGAGACAATTACAAAAATACTCTATGCCAACTTTTGGCCGAGATTGAGAATGATCGCATTCTCAATCGCTTGAGTGAATCTGACAAATACACGAAAACTTGGAATCGATATTTGACGTATCTCGAGACAAGAGAAACTACATTTTTCCATCAATTGTCGGCGGATCTGCATCAATTGCGACAAAGCGTGGAACATGTGGAACAGACGGTAAGAGATACATCTAACCAACAAACACAGAATTCAAATGAATTAAAACAGAGCGTAGAACAATTGCAACACCAGATGGACCAAACCAATCAGCGACTGGACAAAACAGATCAACGATTGGATCAAATCGTTAACATGCTTGAACGGTATATGGGACAAAATCAACAAATTCATACTCAGATTTAACAAATTAGACGATTCAAAAATTAACTGATTTGAATATGTTTACCAACAAAAAACACAACACGTTAACTGACATCGCGTTACCAGCTTGTTTATATGTTTGCTGTCGACTAACAACCGATTTAAACTTTGGATGGAACCCTTGCAGTTTCATATATTCATTGGGTGTTAACAATCGTTGTTGATTGACTAAATAAAAAATGCATCCAGTACCATTTCCAGCTAATAATGTGGGAGAGACATCTAACATTGGTGTTGTTCTCTTGGCGGATGAAACATTTAAATTAACAATCCACGGTTGTCGGGGATTTGTAATTTTCCCCAAATCAATCAAATCATTGATAATTTCGATTTTGTGTGGGGTTAATGAATTGTACAAATATTCACGAAGTTCTGGTGGGGGTAATTTTGGATCGAGGATGTTAGAGACACCAATTTCTAGTGGTATGGGTAACGGGTACCGAAATCCCTTGTCATGTTTTTTATCAATTCCAATAATGTAAATCCGTTCACGGTTTTGTGGAATTCCATAATCTTTGGTATTCATCAACTGGTAGTAAATATTGTATTTTTTCAGTCGATCTAGACAATTGATGATGGTTTTAAAAGTTCGTCCCTGATCATGTGTCAATAAGCCTTTGACATTCTCCAAAATGAAAACCGTAGGTTTGGTACATTTAATAGTTTCCCAGCATTCGAAGAAAATGGTTCCTTTGGTTTCATCCTCAAATCCCATTTGCTTACCCAAAGTTGAAAAAGTTTGACATGGAAACCCACAAACATACAGATCTAATTTCGGTAATCGTGAGTGATTGCGTTTTAAAATGTCTCGATAGATCATACGCGGATGGAAATTATGACGAATATTTTCGATAACATCAGGGTCGTTGTCGGACGAAAACGCGTGATCATATTTAACACCTAGCATTTCCAATGCTTGAATGGGTGCCTCAGTACCACTACAATCCGTTCCGACAATTAGTTTGTTCCGAGGATTGTATGATTTCGTTAAATGGTTGACATATGTTAAATAATTCATTATACAAAGTATAAACATTTTGTTTTGTTGGTTTTTATGGTTTAATTTTGTTGTATTTGCTTATTGTCGTGCGGTCAACATTTGTTGTGTTTGTTGAAGTTCAGTCCGTATTTGTTGAAGTTCGGACCGCGTTTGTTGAAGTTCGGTCTGAATTTGCTGAAGTTCATTTTTGGATGATGGTTTAGAAAACCTTTGGGCTGGTGGTTGAGGGAGTGGTTTTGATGGTGGTTTAGAAAACCTTTGGGCTGGTGGTTGAGGGAGTGGTTTAGAAAACCTTTGGGCTGGTGGTTGAGGGGGTGGCCGTGGAGCTGGAGCCTGAGCCCAGTTTTTGAAATATGCATAATACAAGTACATTATGCATATTTTAAGCCCCATTTTAGGATCGTTCTGTGGGTGATTCGGTCCTGATTTGAACACCATCTGGCGATATGTTTCAGCATCGTATTTCGGCCGAATCAACGCTGAGGTCTCAGCTGCATCGATTTCAAACAGGTCCTCACATGGTTTCATGTTTGCGAAAACAGCGTAGCTGTTAAGCGATGCTGGTTTGTATTGTTTTCCATCCATTCTCACCAGTCGAAATTCATTGAACATGTCAATGATGTTTTGTTTAAAGCCTTGTCCCCAGGGCATCCGGGACATGTCGCTCATTTGAATTCCGTTGGGAAAATTCTCCTTGTAGTTAGTGACCAGTTGCTCAACTGTAAGGAACCATTTCTGACGAAATTGTTCCGACATTGGTTGGTTGGCCAATTGTGGCCGGTTTGACAATGAGACCCAAACGGAATCAATTTTTCTTTGACTGGATCAAGGATCCAAAGGGTGGGACGAAGCTCCGTTCAAAGAGACACAGCTAGGGTATAATGAGGGGGACTATGGGAACGAAAACTCATCAAATGGGACCCAAAGTGGTAGCGGTGGGATTCGAACCCACGAAGGTTTCCCAGTACCTCTTGAGGGTACCCCGTTTGACCGCTCCGGTACGCTACCGAAATTTTAGTGTTTCTCTGACGGGAAATAAGGGAAATGAAATTCAATTTTTCTCATGAATCATTATATACATTATACATTTATGTCTGCATCACTGATTGATCCAATTGTGACAATGATCATGGCAACCTTACAAAAAACACGTTGGGGTGGAGAATCGTTAGACATCACCCAAATTAAACAAATCGTCGAATCACAACTGACCCAAACCATGTCCCGTTTGGATAAAATCGATGAGAAAAAAATTCTGACTTTCATTCAAAATAAACCACTCCTCCATGAGTGCAGACATGCCGGGTTGTAATGATGGTGACGACATTAGTATATAATCTACACCAGACAAACAAAACCCGGTGGTCTGAGATGTCACGAAGGTTCTCGCCAGACCCACAGATCAAAATAAGGGTTGTATGCACTCAAAGTGGGTATATACGAGGTATTGATAGTTCATATAGAAAGATTCAAGTACCTCAAAAGACTGTTTCAAAACATGTATGTCTTCTTGAATAGGTTTTTGTGCTCCGATATTTTTCGATACATTCTGGGTAGTTTTTTTGATATAATTATTGATGTCTGTCCTGCTACCAACCACAACTATGTCGTCACTGTTAACATCGAACCTTCCCTCATAATTGAGTGCCGATATGTATTTCACCATTTTACATTGTATTGGTGTCACAAACTAAAATGTATCAATTTTCAATCAAATTATTTGAAAGAAGACCTATCTTTTGGATCCTTTGTACCGTCAGAGAAAAATTGATCCGCATTTGGTCTCATTCAACCAAGCCCTACTGGTTATTTTAAAGCACCATGACGATGCACAAAATTCAACACCGAATTGAAATGGGTAATGTGAATCTTTCTGATGTCGAGGGTGCAGGTGAAACTCGTTTCAATCCGTTCCAAATCATCATTCCGCACACGAAAATTGTCATTGTCTATGACGGTGATCTCGAGGTGACTCATTACTCGGATGAGCCGGAGGGTTTTCAGCGTTTGGAACTGGTAGAAGCAATCGCACTACAATACCGGGAACTCAAGTCTCCTGAGGACCTTGTTCTGAGTGATTTATGTCTCTGCGACGATGGCAAGTACCGTTTGGAAATACAAGTCGACTAAAACAAAAACAACAAAAAAGGAGTGTAAATAACTTTGTTACCGATGACACTCTTTCTTTTTGTTGAATAAAATGATTTCTCACGATTAAAATGAAAATAATTTTTTGAACATACACTATGCTCCGGCGTCGCTATCTCATGACCAAAGTATGCACAATGTTTTTGTGTTTGTGTTTTTTTGTTTTTGTGTTTTTGTGTTTATTAGAAAACAAAAAAATAAACACCCTTCGAGCCACGGGTGATGCTAATCGGTGTACCGATATGTCCATCACCCTCATCGGGCACTTCAGCTTCATTGACGGCTCGTGCAAAATTTCTGAAGGTTAGCGGTCCCTTCAGTGTGAGCAATTTCTGACTGTAAGGTAATTCCACTGTGATGGAATCGATCGGAATAAAAACCCGATCAGCGAATTGAGCAGTCGCTTTAAGTTCATCTGGTATATTCCATTCAAATTCATCACATATGGGGAATTCAATTTCTTCTTTCGCAAGGAAATCGCTGATGGTGATCGGGGCTTTTTCTGGGAAGGAAGCTCTTATTCCGACAAATGAGACGTCAGGGTTTTTCAATTTGCTTACTGATACAGATGCGTCATTGTACCAAAACGGTTTTCCCCAAGGAGGGAAATAGCGATCTTCCAGTTTGGACTCGAAGTAATCGATGGATTTTTGATTAGTTGTATGGGCGATGCACTCCACAAAAATGCCATCTTCGTACTGTAAGTAACAACTAAAAACAATCTCTTCGTCTGTTCCTTTATGAGGTGTGTTATGAGCCGCCAACAACCGTTTCAATTGGATCCACTCTTCTTGATTCCAGATTTGAAAGAGATGGACTCTAATACCCATTTTGTCGGTTGGGAATGAGATTAGGATGGTGGGACCTTTTTCGACAATAAAGCCAAAATGGGATCAATTTTCCCATGACTGGATCAAGGACTCAAAGGGGGGATATGGGGACAAAGTGGTAACGGTGGGATTCGAACCCACGAAGGTTTCCCAGTACCTCTTGAGGGTACCCCGTTTGACCGCTTCGGTACGCTACCGAAATTCTAATATTTTACTGACGGGAAATAAGGGAAATGAATTTCAAATTTTCACGGCCTTCTTTAGAAGGCCCACAAAGTGCTATTAACAGGGGCTATGGGGGACGGAGTCCCCCACAAATTTTCACGGCCTTCTAAAGAAGGCCTCGCGAAGTTAAAGAAGGCCCACAAAGTGCTATTAACAGGGGGAGGTGGTTTCCATTCATAGGCCCAAACTGGGATCAATTTTTCTTTGTCCTTTAAGCGACTTATGAGGGTCTCCCCTCACAAACCTATGTTCAGTCAAAGAAAAAATGATCCCATTTTGGTCTCGTTGTCAAAACACTACCTTGTTAGTTTCTCAACACAATGGCACCGAAACTGACTGCATACCTGGTGTTCATGCAAGAACAGATGAACGTGTTAAAGGGTTGTGGCCTTAGTGGGAAACAAATGATGAAAAAAATTGGGAACAAGTGGACTTCTATGACGGATGTTGAAAAAATGAAATACGGTGTGGAACCATCACCACCATCACCAGTGCTCCAGAAAAAAATAATTGTGAGCAAAATTGTGGTGGAAACAGTTGTGAGTCAAGTTGTTGAGGAAGAAGCCTTGACAGCAGCGACTGGGCATTTTAAAATGCCTATCAAGCGGGACGGGACCATCGATCACCGATACAAATACCCGCAAGTCACTAAAAAAGACGGAACACGTGACATGAGAACCACATTGACATCTAAGCGGATGATTCTCGTCTGAGTAACTAAAATCAAAAATTCAAAATGTAAATAACTTTGATCGACCGTGAAAAAATTCATCAGTGAAAAAATTCATCAGTGAAAAAATTCATCAGTGAAAAAATTCATCAGTGAAAAATTCATCAGTGAAAAAACTCATCAGTGAAAAAACTCATCAGTGAAAAAATCTTGGTCAAAGTGATGGTCATTGTTCTGATTCGTGATGCATCCCAAATTGCTATGGTTACTTCCGTGCTCGACGTGAGTCTGAAAATGTTGCGGGTGGTCATCAAAACCAAAACATTCAGTTGCAAATGTTGCTCATCGTGTTAAAAATAAAAAGACCCCTCACAAAGGAACATAAAATTCATAAAACGATTTTTGCAATTTGATTTTTAAATCGCATGAATTTTCATGCAATTTGTAAATTGAATTTTAGTCTCCTTCCAGTTCCACTTTTAAATAAGAACTTTGAATTACTTTGTTTGTAGGGTGGTCTCCCTGTTAAAAATAAAAAGACCCCTCACAAAGGAACATAAAATTCATAAAACGTTTGTTGTCTGTTTGATTGGGTCATTGGGTCGGCAGACAACGATGAGGCCAAATGGAATCATTTTTTCTTTGACTGGACCAATGAGTCAAAGGGGATATGGGGGACTTTGTTCCCCATACACAAAGTGGTAACGGTGGGATTCGAACCCACGAAGGCTCTCGCCAGGCGATCTTAAGTCGCCCCCGTTTGACCGCTCCGGTACGCTACCGAAATTCTGGTATTTTTGCTGTGGAAAATAAGGGAATTGAAAATCAATTTTTCATCAAAGTCGAATATGTACACTCCTTTTTATGGGTTATAGTTGTCAGTTGTCGCGTTCCAAGTGGATGAGATAGATCTGCCTCATCTGACCAAGGTCATCGACATGTTGCATCGGATAGGGGTCTCCCATACGATGATACCTCCCGTACCAGATGTATGTCTTATGGCGTCCTCGCGGTTGGACACGATAGACCCAAAATTGATCTGCATGTAAGAGTTTTTGGTTGTCAGGATTATTGAGATTTTGATCTCCTATTATTCCTTGGCATGTGTAGATGAGGTGTTGTGGATCATGTAAATCATCGGCGTAATAAGGTGTATTATCCACACTGCGCAACACTACAGTTGTAGCCATTTGCGGATAACGTGTCTTATCGGGGGAAAAATCCCCTTCATCGGGGACAAACTGGGGATTCCAGTGAATTGAGCTCGGTACCGGTCCATTGCCGTATAGTTCAGAAATGTGAGTAGTGGATCTTGCTGCAATGGGATGTGTCGCCGCAGAACAACTTTTAGCTTTGATTGAGCCATGTTACTAATAATTTGGGTAGGTTTTGACAATGAGGCCAAATCGGAATCATTTTTTCTTTGACTGGACCAAGGACCCAAAGGGAGCTATGGGAGACTTTGTCTCCCAACAAAGGGATGTTCGTTTTCCCATACCCCCTTATTTACAATATATCGGCGGGGATATGGGGGCGAAACCCCAATGGTAGCGGTGGGATTCGAACCCACGAAGGTTTCCCAGTACCTCTTGAGGGTACCCCGTTTGACCGCTTCGGTACGCTACCGAAATTCTAGTATGTTTCCTATGGAAAATAAGGGAATTGATTTTCAAATTTCTCATGAATCAATATACATTACACATTTATGTCTGCATCACTGATTGATCCAATTGTGACAATGATCATGGCAACTTTACAGAAAACACGGTGGGGTGGGGAATCGTTGGACATTTCTCAAATTAAACAAATTGTCGAATCACAACTGACCCAAACCCTGTCCCGTTTGGATAAAACCGATGAGAAAAAAATTCTGACATTCGTTCAAAATAAACCACTTCTCAACGAGTGTATTCTTCCCAATTTGGAAAAAATTGTGGCCGATGGCAAAATTGCTCTCGACGATATTCCCGCCTTCATGAGTATTCTGGTGGGTCTCTACCAAGATTTGAGCGTTTTCCTCAAGGGAAACCGTGTCGTCAAAATTAGTACCAATGACATCATTGAACTGAGTGGCTTCTTGGTTAAAGTCATGGTTATTGTGCTGATTCGTGATGCATCTCAAATTGCTATGGTTAACTCTCTGCTTGATGTCAGTCTGAAAATGTTACGGGTGGTCATCAAAACCAAAACATTCAGTTGTAAATGTTGCTCATCGTGTTAAAATTGGGGGCGAAGCCCCCAATAGCCCCCATAGCCCCCATAAAATAAAAGGACCCTTACAAAGAAGCGCAAAATTCATTGCAATTTGAAAATCGATTTTTAGTCTCCTTCCAATTCCATTTTGTATAAGAACTTTGGAATACTCGGGTTCTCTATTAAATAACTTTGTACAAAGCACTGTTGGGACACTGCGCGGGACCACCCTACAAAGTATTTTACAATGTTTTTGTAATTTTAGAACGAGATCGCTTCTTATGTGATGCATCAGTCTGAGGTCTCAACCTCATTGCTGGCTGGGATCAGTAATTCTAGTGCTTCAAGTGTCTCACGTATATTAAAAATCGTGAGATACAAATCGTCTGAATCAATTTCAGCGAATTCATGCACACCACTGGCATCCAGTTGCGTTTCATACCCATCACAAATCGATCTCAATTTTATGATTAGGTAACGGTTGGGTTGAGACAAATTTTTTACAGCCTTGTTGAGAATGCGTAGTTTCTGGCCCCAAAAAGACAAATTTTGTTCGATCTCTGAAATTTTGCGTTTGTGTTCAGAATTTTTTAGAGTCTTTTCTTTCTCCTGAATTTTTCTCAGAAAAAATATGGTATCCATGTTGGTCTTGTTCAATAATGCCAAATAGGTCCTAGCTGGGCGAGAAACAGTTGGGTCTCCAATGTTTCTGGAGTTACAACAACACATGTGTTTGTTTAGATCAGTTGCTGCTTTTCTCATGTATTCCTCAATTGATTTGCATTTATCGTACGCTTTCTCACAGTCTTGGGGACTGTGAATATCGTCTACGATTTTCGTGATTTCAACGGAAAATGCATTGATTGTGCGATCGATCTCCGCTGCGAACTGATCAACTTCTATGGGTTTTAGAGGTGCCATGTGACTTCTTGATCTACGTTGGTATGGGTCATTGGGTCTGTGGTCAACAATGAGGTCAAATTGGGATCATTTTTCCTTTGACTGGATCAAGGAACCAAAGAGTGTCACACAAAGCGAACTGTTCATCAAGACCAAAACATTCAGTTGTAAATGTTGCTCATCGTGTTAAAATAAAATTCACAAAACGATTTTTGCAATTTAATTTTTCAAATCGCATGCGATTTGAAAAATTAAATTTTAGTCTCCTTCCATTTCCATTTTAATATATGGGCTTTGGATTAAATAAAAGACTCTATTCGATGCTGTGGACCACCTGACCACCACATTTAAAATTTGATGACCAAATCAATTTGGGCAATTTTGATATCAATCAAAATATGACGTCACAATTCAGTCAATTGTCACTGGAATTGACTCGTGAACTCAACAAGGAACATAAAAAGGAAAACGGCATCTTTTTCACTCCACGCAAGATCATTGAACTCTCAGTTAAATGGCTCGACCTCAGTCATGTCAAAACTCTGTTAGAACCCTCTTGTGGATCGTGTGAGTTCATTCAATACCTTGACACTTATCTCGACTCGATTCAAATCGATGGAATCGAGAAAGATGACCAGATTTTTAACAAGATTGCTACGATGACCAGTGCTCGCAACACTCTTCATTTATTTCACGATGATTTTCTGAAACATGATTTCCCACAGACACGCCGGTATGATCTGATTATTGGAAATCCGCCTTACTATGTGATCAAAAAAAGTGAGGTTGATAAACAGTACCATCATTTGTTTGAGGGGCGTCCAAATGTTTACATTTTGTTCATGATTCGAGCACTGTCACTCCTTAATATTGGTGGTATACTCTGTTTCATCATTCCGATCAACTTTACCAATTGTATTTATTACAACGCACTCAGACGACACATTTGTCAACAGTATCAAATCTTGCACCTCATCCCACATGCAGGAGACGAAGCGTTCATTGACACCGATCAACAAACAATGACATTCATTGTTCAGAAGCCAGATCCCACTCATACGATTGAGAATCAACAATACACTGTCATCAATGGTGATTTCGTGATGATAAACACCCCTGACAAAGTACAACGGTTGAAGGAACTCTATCTCACGGGTCAAACCCTTGATCAATTGGGGTTTGGTGTTAAAAATGGCACCATTGTATGGAATCAAGTCAAATCGGAATTAACCGATGATCCGAACGAGACACGTCTCATTTACAGTACGGACCTTTCGGAAGGTCAAATTAAAGTCTCCAAATTCAATAATCCTGAGAAAAAAAATTATATCCACCGTCATGGCGACCAGTCATCATGTCTGGTCATTAACCGAGGATATGGGTGTGGGCAATATGTTTTTACATATTGTTATGTGGATGCGCAGATGTATCCACATGGATTTCTAATTGAAAATCATCTTCTGATCATTTATAACGATCAGAATCAACTACCGTTAACCGCGCTCCTCAAAAGTTTCCAAGATCCCCGAACACACCAGTTTATTGATTTGTATTTTGGTAATAATGCCATTAACACGACGGAATTAAAATCCATTTTACCGATTTATGTGTAAGCTAATTTGCCACGCGGGTCCTTGAATTCCCTTATGATTTTTCCACCGAAGTAGACACCGGATTTCGGCACCATTACGAGTCACGAAAGTTAAACGATTTCCGTTCTCAATTCCTTTGAATGCGACGACCGTTAAGACGTCATCATCGATTTTATCGATGTAAAATCTCTCATTTTTGTAAAACAAAAAAACTTTATTACTTTGTGATTCCAGAATCTTGCGATTGATATGGTCAATATTGATCAAATGTTCATCAACTAAATGAGTGAGATAATTGGTAATTGACTGATCAACCAAGTGATTTTTATCTGACTTGTGTGCGTCTTCATTCTCTTTGACGAAGGCGAAAAACGGATTTGTATTCGCAGTGGTCGAATTGATATATTTGAGATACATTTGTCGAGTAATCGGGGGACTATGATACAATTCGATAATTTGTGGAACATAGTGGTCATAGAAATATTCTGCATATCCACCAATAAACCCAACATCGTGTTGGGAACTGTAACAATAGACACTCAAAAACTCTGGGTATGAACTAATACGTTCAGAATTATATTTGAATTCCAATTTTAGTTCCTTTGGATGACCCTCTTCAACATAATGGAGTATATAGTCGAATGTTTTACTACGGCCTCCCATGTGGGTCACGCTATAATTACTACAGATGGTTGTGTGACATAACTCATTAAGACTTTGCCTCAACGCATCCCGAATCCTGACCCATCGAGAATCTGTTTGATACCATCTCTCCGGAATCACGCGATTGACCAGTGAACTGATGATCAGTTCACGTTTCTTATTCGCTTGATCATTTTCACCCCGCGATGTCACGATGAAAAAGTAATTGATGTCGCTAATTAACAGTGGATACGTTTTGTTTCCCATTGGAACATTAATTGATGCTTCTATCGGTTGACGATGTTGAGCTGGTTGACGATGTTGAGCTGGTTGACGTACCAGTATTTTCGGTTTGGGTATGTTCCGTACCAGTATTTTCGGTTTGGGTGAGGAAGTTTGTGGCTCCGGAGCAATTGAAAACTTAATTTTATCAGTTTGACAATTTTGATGATATCCGCAATAGTTACTACCAGACTTCGTTTTGCGAAGACATGGAACGCCGGTATTTTCAAGGTTCTTGTAACATTGACACGTCGATGTCATGTTATACTAGAATGAATATATTTAATATATCAGCATCATTAAGATGCCCATCAATTTCGAGATTTCAGCCTTGGCACAGGACTTCATGTGGATCTTTGATTTTAAATGTGTTGAAAATATCAAAATTGATTTCCATTGAAAATAATTATCAATTGATAATATCTAATTAGATATTATCAATTGTCATGACATCCAAATGTGTCAATACATCACATCATCTGCGTGATCCCCATTCCCATCAGCCTCATCATGTTCATTTTAGTGAAGAAATCGTTATCTATCAGTATGAGGAAACGATTCCATGTTTACAGGAAACCTTGCATGATTGGGAGGAGTGTAAACAACACCATTTACAACAGGTCTATCAACACCTTCATGGCAATCTGATCGGATTCGATTTTGCGACTCAATGTGTACTGGCAGATCAAGAGGATTCCAAATATGAATCAGAATGTATCCCCCACGAGTGGCTCGTTCCGTTTGGGTTCCGAGGAAGGGATGACCTGGTTGACCAGGGTGATCAGGTTGAGATTATTTTCGAGATGATTGACCCGGATTTGCAGGAGATTCAACTGAGTGATGATGACATCGAGTTTTTGATCGATTTGGGACAATGATATTTTATTTTCTAACATATCCAAGTGTAAAATCGGGGGTGATGGCGGAGCCGGCGGTCGCAAGTCGTCAATCGTCAGAACCGGAAAGGGTGTTTGCTGAACATCTGTCTTTTTGAACAGTATTGATTTGCAAATCAAACATCTTTTATACGTTGTTCAACGAAAATCTCTAGGTTAACAGATATACACAGCACATTGTCATGTCCGCTTCTGTTCCAGTCGCCTATGTTGTCAACCCAGAAACCGGAAAGAAGATTCAAGTCGGTGGTCCCACTTATCTCCGGCTCAAAAGCAAATACCCCATGGACCACCTGGATCAAGTGGCTCCTGTTTATGGACCCGCTCGTCGTTCCGCCACACGTGGTTGGGAAGTTGATGCTCCTAAGAGAGGCATTCAACGTCACCAACTCAGGGAGAAATGTGGTGATGCGTGTTTCCTGATGCCAGAAACCGAACAATTCCCTGTCTGTCCTCGCTGTCACGAAGGGAAGTGCAGTTGCCAAGTGGATTGCCGTGGAGCCGTTGCCGCCAAGGTCCGAGCGCATCAATATAAACATGCTCATCTCTATCAGATCGTCGACCGGCTGGTCAAAGAGAAATGCTCCAAAGCACGAAAATAAAGCGAACCAAGACAGTTCAGGATCTTTCAAAGACCAAAAATTGATTTCGGTTGACGCGGAATTGATCAGATGTTAGAGATGACATCTTTTCATCATCAATGTAACGGGATGTGTTGGACGGGCAAACGGTGTCGGCGTCAAGTTCTCCAATTTCTGGAACCAGACGATGGTTTGTATTTTTGCTACCAACACAAACCAGTTCGCCCGACAGATACAATTGTTCCAACCATATCTCCACGTACAACCGCAATCCCGCGCCATACAGAAGAACATAAGACAGTCGCGTGTCCACTGTGTCGGGCGGATAACCAGATTCCGAACAAGCAGGCGGTGATTAAGGGTCTGTCCGATATCTGCTGTATTTGTCGAACGGACCCTGTCTCGGTCTACTTTCCAACATGTGGCCATGTCTGCGCGTGTCGTCAATGTCTCGCAGAGATACCTACCCCATAAACTTGTATATACAGCTTCGTTAAATTTGTCAAGGATGTAACGCGAACCATTTCTTCATCTCGTCGATAAATGTTGAGACAGTTGGGTAAATTTTTATTTCAGAGACTCTGGCTCGACTAATCCAGAGTGATAATTACAATCGCCGTGGCCATCGTTATTTTTAAGATCAAGATGTGTTACGTATCTGAACAGCACGTGAGTCGGTTCACTAACTGAAATTTTGAGTGTCGTTGGGATAATCCAACCACTCCAATTTTCGATTTTTGTTGGATCTATTGTGTGCGGACAGGTGGTAAAATAGTGGATTTGATTATTCATCTTATTTTTCCCAAGACAACGGAAACCCAAACCATATCGCTCCGATACGGTTTGTTGATCAATGCCTTTATTAATCGTGAAATAGATGGGATTGGGGGTCAACGCTAAAAGATCGGTCACGGGGTATCGTGTGACCAGTAAGATATCATCTTTTATTTCCATTGCATGAAAACCGAAGACAATATATTCATGTGAACACCCCTCAAATCGTTGACGCTCGTCAGAATCAAGACAAATTATTTCTGCAGAATATCTAACAAATTCACCAGTCACTCGCAAGACATGACCCCCAACTAAGGGAAGATATTGAGCGTTACCCATTAACAGTTGGATCAGATTAATTGTGACGGTGCTATTGTCAGATTGTGGTTGGAAAATTCTGGCGAATTGGTACAAATCCTCCACCGTCATGGACAACAAGGGACACTCGTCAAGACTCATTTGGATAAGACTCTTCTCACATTTGTTGATCGTGACATATAGACTACCGATCAGATCTCCGCGTTGTTGGTCGACCAGAATCTCTGAACTGGTTTCAGGGACTTCGAATGATCGGGTCATAAAAGTGGTTACACTGCGAACTGGCAGTGTCTTAAAAATTGTTATTTGTGGATTGGCTCTCATCCAAGCCAACGTAAGATTAAATTCCGTTCCAGTAAATGGCTCTTTCGGCGAAGCATCTTTTTGATTGGACAAGGGCTTAGTTACTTGCAGACATTCGTTCAAATTACGTTGCTGATCCTTGTAACAACGGGAAGTATTTTGATGACGCATCAAGTTAAACTTGCGCGCGAAAGATGTATGACACACATCACATATGTATTCTCCTGTCTCAGTTTTGCTCAGTTTCATGTTATAATGGTTCATTATCGAAATGTTTTAAGTAGTATCCAAAAATGAGTATAAAACTGAGTAGAATCAATTTTTTTCATGTTGGAGAAGATTTGTTTCTTCAGATACAAAACACCTGATATTCAACAAGACTTCACGTAATATTGATTAATTTTAATCTGTTGATCCAAACGATATCCCCTGAACCCCTTTGGGTCATTGGCCTAATTGATCATATCAACATCAAGGGATTAGTTTTTAGTTTGTGTCTCAAATCCCTAAAATCTCACCCCCACTGGTTTCCGTGATCAAACCATAAATCCGTTCCCACGCGTGTGTGTATGATGGTTCTGACGGTTTTCCTAATTCACATAGCTCATATTCCTTTTCGATGGCCACCTTTGTGAAAAAACGTCGCAGAATCCTGAAGCGGACCCAAAAGATGGTTCCGCCAATGAAATGGCCATTGGTATGGATCTGATAGCGTTGACAGATTTGATGAAAATAGTCAAAATTAATTTCCCGAGACAATCGCCAACGCCGGCACCCAATCATTCCGGCTGACCGCTTGTTTCGGAAGGTTTTAAAAACCGTTTTTACGGCTTCTCGAGATCCCGCAATGGGATCCAATAGGTTTTCTCGCCAATGGGGGAAGATGGGGTGATTACTTTTGGTGTGGAGTTTCAATACATAATGATAATTTTTCCCAGACTGAATCATGGCTCGAATTTGCAGTAAGAAGGCTCCGGTATCACACCCGCGAATGGCTCGAATCATATGAGCCTTGGGATACTTGTGGAGACACATGGCTGTCGGATCAGGGTCCTCTCGGTAAGTGATGTACAGATCCACATGATGACATACCGACATCACGTGGTCGATGTAGGGGGTAAATTGATCAAATGACCGATTGTAACCCAAATGAAAACAGATGGCCACGCGAGATGGCATTTTATCACAAGACTTGTAGTTATATATGAGATCCAAAGACAAAGTTAAAATTGGAAAGTGATTCACACTTTGTATAAAAAATTCTCTCTCAGATCAAGATATACACATATGGATTCGTTCGATTCTGGGACCTCTGTCTCCACTGACACAGACACAGATGTTTATTTTAGTGACGATAATCTCGATTACAAAATCAATCACATCGAATCCAACGAAAATTGTGAGAAATCATGCTACTCCGACTCAGATATCATGTGGAATCAAAATGATATCGCCAGTTCTCAATCAGATATAAGTGAGAACTCATTTGAGGGATCTGATGATTCCACAGGATCATCGACGGATGTCGAAAACCTAAACAAAGAAATGAAAGATGTCACCATTCAAGAGGCGATGCAGATCAAATTCAAGATCGAGTAACGACAACGAGGTCGGATGGTCAATTTTGTCTCAATCGAGTTCGTAAATCCATCAATAAACGCCCCAACCAATTGAGTCCCTGACCATTAGCACCAATTCCCCAATACGAGTCACGCGGACTATTCTCCACCAATTGAGCATTGCCGGTGGAAATGAGTAATCGTTGGAGAGCTGGATTCTGGGTGAACTTTGCAACCAGTGCACGATACATGACATTTCGTTTGACTTGTTCCCAATCTGACCTGATTCTGATATCAGAATACTGTGCGATCACTTGATTCATGGGAATCGGTAGCGTGGTCTTATTGACCACCCAATTTTCATGACCTGTGCTGATTTGATGATTGGCCAAACGGAAAATTTTGCTAGGAGTATCGGCTTGTTGGACGATTTTCATGTATTCCATGGAGCGGGGGGAACGTGGGTTGTAATACTTCTGAGTTTGAAAATAGTGTTCCGAAGTGGGCCAAGTTTGTTCATCAAGTTCAAACGGTGCCGGGTAAAAGTTAGTGAACTCGTAGTAGGGCTCGTTCTTGTTGTAAAAGAGGATTACATGAGTCATATCGTTCGTAAGTGGTGTGGATTTGATATATGATTTGTCAGAAAATCATTTTTGTGATTTTCTTATGTGAATAAAGCAAAAAATGGAAAATTTCACAACCATGAACATGTTTTGCTTTTATTTTCCTTCCATTTTGTTCCTCCTTTTAATTAAAAGGAGACTCCCTGTCCTTTGTTAAGCTTCTGATCGTGTTTTTAAGAAAATGCAAATAAAATGTTACCATATCTATGAATTCTGATTTTTTCATGAAAAAATCAGAATTCATAGATATCAAAAAGTTTTTCAATTTATGTGATTCCATGATATACAAACACATGTGGTTCAAATTCTTGGCGAAAAGTGCTATGTCCGGAGTCATTTTGGTTCTGGTGGGTCTGGTGGCCACTTGGTTCGTCTCTCAAACCTCTCTCAAAGTCACCCTCCCGCCTGAATGTGCGGCCTGGAATCAACATCACGTCATGGAATTGACGTTGTTTGTTGCGGGAGTGCTGTTATATTTTACCAATTATGGTCTCGATTATCTGGTTAAATTTCTAAATTTTAAATTAATCACATGACCAACAGAAAATAATGTTATATGAATGATGAGTGCCGCGATACACCTTATGGGTTAGGAAATTTTGGGTATTCAATTTATTGAGCAAACAGGAGAAATTGTAATTGATCGGAACTTTGAGAACAATTAACGAGGCTCGATGCTGACTCATTAAATCCGCACACACCTCCACAATATTAGTTGTTCCCAAATACAGATCCAAACACGGATTATTGATATAATCGGGACCACCCCAGGGTGGGTCCAGGAAAACCACATCTTGTCGGAGATCGCGGCAAATGGCCACATAATCTCCATAGTGAACGTGTTCCGTCGGTAAATGATAGGTTTGCAAATTATGGATCAACATCTGACAAATTTGTGGATCAATTTCAACTGAATGAACGGTTTTAAACCCCGAGAGATGAAAACTCAACGTATTTCCACCGACGTGACTGGTGGCATCCGTGATGATTGGGATGTCGCCATATTTAGGACGGAGATATGGAATGGTCAGAGATCCTCCGTGTTCCGCTTCATTTTTGAGTGGATGTGATTCACCGTTTTTCTTGTAAAAGTTGAGAATGGTTCGGGAGACAAAATTAGCCTCTTTCCAAGGAGTCATGCTATAGAGACTAACATCCGTCAATTGGAGTTGATTGACGTCCACCCGATCCATCGGTTGAAAATAATAACTCAGATTCAGATTCTCCGATGGCATTATGAAATAAAATGAGATGATCATAACACGAAATCAGTGTTGTGATCATTTTTCTGAAAATCAAATGATTACGATATATGACGCTAAATTTGGAATTCAAAAACGGAACTCAACCTCATATGTGGTGTCATCCACTTGGTAAGTTTTTCGGTTCCCATTAAATTTCGTTCGACAATTGACAACCATGCCACGATCGCAAGTATAAATTGGATGGCATATTACATCGTTTTCGATCAATTGTCTGATTGGGGCAACGATCGGTACTTTGGGAACTGACACTCGTGTTTTGATGGCGGTTTTATATGGCGATGCGACATCTATAATCCCAATATATTCTATATCATTATTCCGCGGAACAACTATTAATCGCTTGATTTTTGTCGTCATTTTATATGAGATATTGAACTAAAATAAATGCAACTGAACGCAAGTTAGGTTTTATGTTCTTTTCGGGACCCCCAGTTGTCGTTGGCAATTGGTATAAATCTGGTCGAAACACGGACTCAACTCGACGATTTCTTTGGGTGTTTCCACGGCCAAACCACCCAATTTATCAGATTCTGACTTGAGACTGATCACCGGTTCCTGACAACGGGTCATTGCTCTTTGTAAACATACTGGATCCAATTCCTGTGGGAAATGCCATGGGTAGAGCCAGGAAACGTTTGGTCGAGTGGAATCAAATCGATACGGTCGTCCGGCCATCAGTTTCAAGGGCCCTTCTCGATTGTAGACTCGTGAAAAACGGTCGAAATCCACAGTGGTTAATTGACTGATCATCGGAAAATCCGGTTGGTAACTGAACCGACTAAAAATGGCGGCACGTGATCCCCCATGCTGATTTTTATCAAATGATCTCCGGAAACAAACCAGACAAACCACCGACACTAAAAGAATAGTCCAAATAACGACCACGTTCATGTCTGTATATTGATGACTATCAAAATCAATTTACAAAAAACTAATTCAAAAAATGGATTTGGAAGGAGACTAAAATTTCATTTTACAAATCGCACGAAATTTCGTGCGATTTAAAAAAATAATTTCACAAAAAATTTACCTTTTCAGGAGGCTTGCCTCCTGATCGTCATATCTTCGTTAGCCTTCTTTCGAAGGCTAGACGGCTAAATAGAGGAACATGATCGCGTTTTTGTAGATAATCGGATCCAAGTTTTCCTGAAGGATTAAAGAGATTTTCAGATCGTCATACAAATACCATTGTCCCTGACACCGAATGTACGCGTAATAATGACCACTACGAACCGTTCCACGATGCACGATCATAGCCGTCAATGCAAGATTACCAAATAACAATGGATCGGGAATAGTTGCTTGCCGTTGTCGTTGGATGCCCGGTTTTTGTGTATAAATAGCCACCAAGTTTGGATGATTAACAATGCGGCTGGTTTGGATGTAATGATGTGACTCACCTTGATTGCATTGGATCGGACTGTGTTCATCCGTTACCACTTCCTCTTTGGTTAATAAATCAGTTAACGATAAATTCTGAGTTAATCCAATGGCATTAACAGTCACCATAAAATTGGCCGTTTCTGCGATTGGCTCTCGATGAAACCATTGCCCTGTGTTTGCATCCTGACATTGAAAGTCGCGATGCCAGTTAATTGAATCCGGAATTTGGAAAATGTCGGTCAGATAGGTGTAAACATCATTGGGGGCTAATTGTTGATTAATCCACATATTGGTGATATGTTTCTCTTGATGGACCGTCTCAATCGCTTTCAAAAAGTCATCGATACTGATTTCGCCACTAATTAGCTGTTCTATCTGTGCCCAGGTTTCCAAGGCAAATTGTCGGCGTTGTTGATAATCCATTCGGTTGGAAAGCACGTGCTCCAATGTGTCTGCCATCATTTGGGCATATTTTTCTCCATATCGCTCCGGATCTACTTGGACAATCGATTCAATCATTTCAATCAAAAAGTATTCCACGACTAATTGTCGAAAATGAGTGGTTTGCATCGTCACTCCCGTGCGAATATTGTGGACAATTAGATTAAGTTCTTGTCGGAGATTTTCAATGGCCTGATATTTCTCCGGATAATCCTCGCGGAATGACTCATGCCTATGTGCCTGTAAAATGGTTTGATTCACCCAAGAATTGGGTTGGAAAAGGAGGACAAACAATGCTGAATCACAATAACAACTATTCTGAGTATTGGTCAATATTCCCAACTGTTGACATGGGAAGGGTGGAGGTGGTGAAAGCGGAGGTCCGATCTTCGGAACTGGAACGAATTGGATTTTCATCGATTGACAGTTTTGATGCAAGCCACAAAATTGACTTCCTTTTCGAGCCTTATACGGACACTGTTCCTGAGTCTTCTTTAAACTCTGATAACACTGACACCGAGATGCCATGTTGTATATGAGTAGACAATAAAACATTTATGAAGCAAGTTTCACCAATGGAGAATGTGTGCCAAGAAACGTGTAATTTCCTCGGGAGTTTGAGCCACCAATTGCAATTGACGCCATTGTTCGCATACCTCCGGAGACTGTAATTGCGCCGCATATTGCTGATATTTTTCCCATAACTGGGCCACATGGACGATCATTTCAGTGACCGTCACCACTTCTTCCTCGAGAACCCATTGTTGTAAGTCTGCAGCCAAGACCCACGACCAATCCAAATCGGTATTAATTATTTCTCGAATTTCTGAGCTCGAAAAGCTCTGGAGAGACACTTGTGCCATTTGATAGGGTGTTAAATGCAAGACTTGGAGAGCTTCACGAACCATCTGAACCGGGGCATTGATCGTCACTATCCCAGTCATGATCTCCGCCAGCAGTTGTGGTGCATATTGTCTTACATATTTGAGCAGCTTACGGCGAGTTTTCTCCTTCTCAATGGATATCAGAAGTTCCGGTAAATATTTGACGAATGAGCTCTCAGAATGATATTCCATGACTGGGAGTCGTTGAGTTTCAATCATTGCAATTAACCATGGAAAATCGATGGGTTTCAAAGTATATTGTAAAACCTCTCCCATACAGGTTGGATTCGGTTCGTCAGGATGGGGGACCGGTGCTCCCGGACATCCAATGTCGATCAACCAGCGGACATAAGCGTCGTCGTGCTGGCGCACCGCTCGAGCATAATGGTCTGGAGTCGGACGATAACCCGAGACCCAGAGATATCGGGCAATGTGAAAAGTGGTACCACCTTGACGGAATTGGAAAGTATGATAAACACGACCTGGAACATGCGTCTCTAACCATTGGAATATTGAGATTCGATCCGATTGTAAGGCCTCAATACACGCATTCCAGGTGATCTGACATTGGTGATCGAAGAGATATTGTAAGACTTCGACCAAACCCTGACGAGCCGCTAGATCAGCCGCATGCGATGTGAGACATGCATTAATCCGTTGATATTGTGGAAGAACTTGGGAAACACAGTATTGGATGGCTTCTAGACTGATACCTGCGGCCAAATCACATGTTTGAATGGTCATCGGAATCAATTGTGAAAGAAAGAATTCGGTTTCCTCGGTCAGATGATGAAGGATCCATTGAGTGATCACTGAGTCCTTGTCGGGTAAGGGGCATGCTTGATACATGCGCTGTGCTTCTGGTAAGTTGCCCGATTGAAGAACTAAAAAGATTTCGCCAGGTTTAATATGATGCATCGGTCATGACTGATCTCCATGCCTTATTTCTATGCTGTTGATATACATATGAATGCTTATCTTTTACAATGCTACTATCCCTATCCCCATCTTCCACATTCAATGAAAATTTCGTGTTCTGAGACCAGAATTGTGATCACCGATCCAGTGACCGGAATCACCACCGGTCGGAACACACGTATTCTCTCATCATCATTTAAATTACGAATCAGTCGCATGGTTCTCTCCCATCGACAGCAAATCGGATGGCAACCGTCTCGGGTCATTCGAGTTTACCAATTGGATATTACCCGATATGGATCTGGTGAATTTATCATGTATGAGAACCATTTCGGCGAATATGTAATTTACGGACTGGGGACACCCGTGTTGCAATACCATGTCGGACGCATGCACATGCTTCCGCATCTTCCATACCCACCACATCAACAACACCCTCCGTTTTCATCACCCTCACAACCTTTTCCATTTTCATCGCCATCGCTATCACCCTCGCCTCCTCCGATCATCCCAATCGAACCCATCGCGTTTGGCGAGTGAAAATTTGAATGATAACTATTGAGAATCATCCCAATTGATTCTCATATAACCGAACTACCCACCCGCCACTTTTTCTCTCTTTACCATGTCAGCCTATCAATTGATTAAGAAACCGGTCGATGAAATTCGTCAAGAGTTGGCTCAATATGGAGCTGAACTCCATTCCACACGTCTTCCCGAGACCTATTTGATCAAGTTTACACCACAGACCAAAGTTGGACATCCTGCTATCAATCATCTTAAGGGACTGATTTTCAATCATACTACCGGCACCATCTGGTCCATGACCTATCCGGTTCCAATTGAAATGAAGGATTTGACCCCTGAGGAATCCGAATTCACCTTGGCTCAAATCTTCCAAAATAGTTTACGCCATCCCTACACCGTCCAAGAGGCGTTGGACGGCACGATGCTCCGTCTCTGGTATCATCCAGAGACTCAGTGTTGGTGGCTCTCGACCAACGGGAAAGAAGACTCCAGTGAGGCCTATTGGATGAATGGATGTAGTTTTTACGACCAGTTTTGGTCGGCCGAACCACAGATTCAAACTGATCATCTCAACCAAAACTACGTCTATTTGTTCTTGTTGTGTCATCCCTTGAATGTGATCGTGGTTAATCACACTCAGCCCAAGGTTTATCATGTGGCCACCTATGATCGCGAGACTCTGAGTGAACTTCCTCCACAGGAAATCGGAGTCGAACAACTCCCCGATTATTTCTCACCTGAAACCGGATTGGCACCCACTCTGGAAGAGATTCAAAAGAAGATTCACGAGGCTCACGATAAACCGGTGGCTTCTGCTGGGTTTTTGGTCACGCAGAAAACCGAAATCGATGGCATTGTTATAGTTAAACGTTACCGTTTCGAAAATGCCAACTACACCCGAGCTCGTGAGCTCCGTGGGGAATCAAACAATATCGATTTCCATCTCTTGGAACTGGTTTTGAGTGACACTCCAACCTCCGCAGAGGTCCTGGAGGAGTTCCTGACATTTTATCCAATTTACCGTAGTGAAGTTGAGCTCCTCCAACAGCGGTTGGCTAATCTGGTGGGCAAGCTGTATCGGGAGTATGGTCTCCGTCACAAGAGTCATCATGACATTTTTGTTCACCCACGTCACCATAAATTCCTGGGAGAAATTCATACTCAGATTTATCTGAATCGTCTGAAAGCTCAGCAGAAAACGGTACAATACATGGATATTATGGAGATGGTTCGTCATCAACCTCCAGCTAAAGTCTTGTATCTCCTCAATTACATTTATGACATCTAAAAATTTCAACACCACAACTACGGAAATTTGACGAGATGCGCGTCTTCTGGCTCCACTTAATCTTTGTGATCTTCTTCTGTTCCATTCCATTCTGGTCTCGAGACTATTTACGATGAGGGGGCGTATTATCCGATCACTTTGGCTACCATATGGATTGTGTGTCAAGGCTGTCCCTTGACTCGGTGGCAGAAAGAATTGAATGACGAATATTTCGTCCAAACCATTGTTCCCGGCTGATGGTCGGGAACAGATCATGCGGTTGACTTATAATATATTGTTGGTCACCGCGGTCGGTATGTGGCGTCTGACCCACTGAAATAGACATTTGTATCTGGAAATTTTGATTGGATTATTGTCATAATTTAGACGTTGAAACCCAATGGCTCAAGAAGTTAAAAAGACGTCACCCATTATATCCGGGATCACTCTGTTTCTCATGCAACAATATCCCGGAATCGCGGTTGAACAAGTTAATAATGCGTGGAAATATTGGAAACACTACACATCTAACATTTCGGACGCCAGAGTAGCGGCTGCTAGACATATGAAGATTTTATTCACAGAAAATTCATTGAATTTCATCGAATTTTCCGAATTCGAAACTGATCAGAAATGTCAATTTGATCCCAAGGATGTTACATACAGATTCAATAATCCTCACAATCCATTCGATGGTGACGTACTCGTGAAGTACCTCATGTACCACAATGGAAGCGCAGATTCACAATTGAATCCTGATCCACATGTTCTCAAATTAGTCGTTCGATGGCTCCGAGTGGATACAGATGAGCGATTGGAATGGGAAATGAAAGCCCAATTAATGATTCAAGCTCATTTATTTGGTTGAAAATTTGATGTTTGTGTTCAATAAACAAACAAACAAACAAACAAACAAACAAACAAAAATGACAACCTATCAAGAATTAGTGAGTGTATGTCCATACGAGATACTCAGTGAACTATTGTTAGAATATTATGATTTACTCCACAACGAACGGTTTATTGTGGAAGCAGAATCACATATATTAACAATATGTGATAAGTGGCAAATGAGGAAAGAAAAAATTCAATCAATTATGTCTCAACCAGTCTCTCAGGTTGAAGAGACTGTTAAGAAAATTCAAACAGTATCACTCGAGATTGATTCATTAGATGAACAAATTACTACTTATTTGATTAATATGAAATTGAAATATAATAGAGATATGCCAATTAATAAAAGGATTAATCTATTACGCAGAGACTTGTTGAAACGCAAAAAAATGGTGATAATATAGATGTCTTGTGTTAGCATATTAATTTTGTTAGTCACATTAATTATAATAATATTCTTTGGGTCATATCAACCCAAATTAAAATTATTCGGAGGAGCCATCTCTCCCTTAGCCGGCCCCGTGGACATGTTGCAACAACCCAAACAACTAATTATGGATGGTTATCGGTTTCAAGATGCCATGTTTCCCCCACAGGTCTCTTCAGGTGTCCAGTTTCCTCGGTTGGGAGTTTTCAAAGTAGAAGCATACATTGATGCGGATACGGAGGCTGCGTCAGCTCTATCCTCGCAGTCTGGTGGTGCCGAAGGAAGTATGGATTCCGCTGCTCACATGCAAATGGCTGCCCGCGGGCAACAAGATCGATATCTCTTAACACAATCTGGTGAACAATATGACGATGCTGGGGCCAATTTTCAACCTTGGGGTAAATGGGTCGATTACGGATACCCATTGAAAGCAGTTAATGGCGCTTTTTCTTGGGGTGATGTCCTCTATCGCTATCGGGATGATCCCGAGATTACTTTGGTTCCAACCGCTCCCATTCCAGCGTTTCCGGTGGTTCCAGAAGTTTCCGTTCCACCATCAGTTCCCGTACAAACTTCGTGTTGGGATCAATTGAGAAATTAAAACTCACGAAAAATGATTTGAAACAAATTCAGTTCAAATCATTTCAAAAAATAAAATGGTATGTTTTTACGTGCGTCTGTTGGATTTGGGGTAGTTATAAATTTTTTGTTTCCATGCTGTCAAAAAATCATCCATTTCCGGATACATACCCGGATAATTGCTCAACATCCACCACATTTCTTTCAAGGGACCCGAATAACACAAAGTGTTCAATGAGCATGCTTGACACATTGTTAGGGCCCCTCCGATCCCGATTACAATGTTGGCATCAGCATGATGAATCAGTCGTAAATCTCGTTCAAACTGTTGATATTCAGGATTCCCAGAATTCAACGAATCCTGTGTCCAATCAATGAGGGGGGATAAAGTCCCCCCATACCCCCCCTCGTCACCAGAGCCACCGTCGCCCAACCGCAACCATTCCTGATAAACTGTGGTAATTCCCAAATTTTTTGTTTCCACACAATTTTCAGCCACGCGTTCCCCTAAAATCACAATCGTTCGATGTTGCGGATCTTGATAATGGGAGCAGAAATCGGATAACATCTGGCGTTGGTTTTGCTCAAAGTGATTCATTTGTTCTCGGGTTTCGAAACGAACTTTGGTATGAACCACCACATATCGTCCCCAGGAGTCTGGCGGTTGCCAAGGCTGTGTTTGGAGTCGCAGAGCGGGATAAATGTAGGGTGTCACCTGTGGACAATCATTTAAATGATTGGGTGTTTGCCATGTCTCCACCACATCGACCCCGGTCTCGGGGAATAACATTCGAAGAAATTTCCTTAGAAATTGTTCAAATTGTTCCGGATATGCTCGAAACCCGAGCATGAGGGGGTGTGAGAGATGAATGGTCGTGACACGAGTACCTGTGGAGAGGGTGATCATTTTGAGAATTAATAAATCTCCGATCCCTAAACATGGTGTGACTTCTATTTCCATTAGGTTGTATATGATTATATCTCATTTACTTGTGGTGAATTCCACAATTATGACTGCGTTGACATCGGGTTCCTTTTTGCGTCATTTGACCACAAATTTTATGCTGAGGTTGCCGACCGCCCTTCTATTCTGAGAGTGATTTAGATTTTTGATAATAAGCCGCAAACTTTTCCACGAAATCCGCGAGATCTTTGTTTGTTTCTGGAACACTCCACCGACCGCTATCTAGATCGTATAATCCGGTTTCTGGTCTTGGTTTAAGATTTCTCTCAGTACGATCCAAGAAACCCACATGACCATAAATGTATTTATGGTTTTTAATAGTTCCTGGTATGGTTCCATTAGAAGGACACAATGATGACAGTAAAATAATGGAATTAATTCTGAGTATCAATCCTTGAGGTTGAATATAATAGCGGATCCCACCGATTTTAGTCAAGTCTTGACTCATCCAATAATCACTGAATTTCTTTTTATTCCGATTATAATTATCTCCCTTCGCGATAATTCGCAAGTCCATATACTCAGGATTGGTCATTTTTTCGACCACAACAAGCGCCTTAAACAGCCCATCTAACTCACTTTTTGAGTTTTTGTGGTGCCTCTTGATCTGGAACTGGACATGAATCCCAAGAAATTGCCCATTTTATACATGATTACGTATAAATTCATTTCATTTCATTTATCAGTATTTGAAAATGGGATCTGATCCAATTAGCTTGAATGGGTCGAATGATTGAACTCAATGCCTCCCAATCTGAATTGGGTTGTGGATCCGGTGGGTTCCGATAATTAATTTTCGAACTTCCCTCCCAGATCGCGCTTTGGATTCGGTCTCGGGTCCAGCCAGAACACTGTGCCTGAATGGTGGATATTAGTCCCGGACAACAATGAAAATCGGCTGCTTCAATCAACAGATCGGAAGCCATTAGACGCGGTACTTCCATGGGCAGGATATTCAATTGATCATCATGCCAGACATCGATCTCAATTTCCGGACAGATCACTAATCGAGCGACTTCTTGGAGCATGGTCCGATCACATGCCATGCCCCCATAGGAGGCACGCAAGAGGAGACTGTAGACCAGATCCATATGTCCGGAGCCAGCGGTAGCTCGAGAACTGAGTAAGGTCGTATAATCCAATTTCGCGTCTGAGGTCCCACAATTCCCACAATTCCATTCTATTGGAGGACGGGAATCATGACAGATGGATTCCACTAATCGCAAGAGCCAAGTCACGTGTTTTTCCTGCAACACGAATCCCTTGGAGACTGCGCCGGTTAACCAGACCACAACCGAATATTCTTCACGCAAACCCACGTCTTCCACCATAATGATTCCCAAACGACGGAGAAACACGTTGGGATCGCGGTGGATTAACTCCGCCGCAGTTCTGACCGCCAATTGATCCAATTGGCGACGCACACATTTTTGTAACATTGATTTCAGTAAATTAATCGAAGAGATATCAGAAAGTTGATCGGAGCTGGCTTCTGTGGTTTCCCGATCGAGATAAACTAATTGGATCGGGAGTTTTATTTCTCGCCATTTGATCGGGGGAAGGCTTGGGAGACATGGGGAGCAAGGGAGACACACACTTTCCCGGGTCCATGTAGCCACTGGAAGTGCCTCTCTCCAATCCAAAATGAATGTGGTCAGAAGTTTAGGTACCGGTGTTTTAATGGTGATTTTAATTTTCTGCATGGCTAATACTTTTACCACATCATTTGTTTTGCACGTGATCAAATTTTAGATCATAAAAAAACCCCTATTAATTCTAGTAACTCTATCTACCATGACCCTTCCTTCAGGTCAATCGATCCCTCGGATTTGTCTCATCTATGCTTATTATGAAAAAGATGAACGATTTCGGACCAATCTCATTTATTTTCTCAAACATGGGCTCCTTGGACCCGAGAGTGGGATCGATTACACGTTTGTTATCAATGGCAATCACACCGTCCAATTCCCCACACAACTCAATCTTCGTGTGATTCAGCGTGAAAACACAGGTTTTGATTTTCAAGGTTACTACATGGGTCTGGTCGCCCAGCGACCAGAGTTCGTCTATGATTATTACATTTTTCTCAATTCTAGTGTGCGAGGCCCCTTTATTCCCCCTTATGCTCATTCCTACTTGACCTGGTATCAACCCTTCTTGGACTTGTTACACCCAGCTTCGGAGACCAAAGTTAAATTGGTGGGTTCGACCATCAATCTCCAACCACCCACTGAACGTTTTCAGTTGACCACCACGACCCCTCATGTCCAATCCTATTGTTTTGCCATGGATCGAGAATGCCTCCAGTATCTATGGACCACCGAATTGTTCCGTTATGTCTACACTGACAAAACTGAGGTCATTACTCATCAAGAGATCCAGATGAGTACATTTGTTCTGCAACATGGTTGGAATATCAGTTGTCTGATTCCCGAATTTCAGGGCATCGACTATCGCCGTCCTAATTTCTTGGATCAGATTAACATCACCAGCGACATCTTGTGGAAAAAAAATGGCTTAGGTCGCGTTGTTCATCCCTATGAATCCATGTTCTGCAAAGTTGACCGGGATTATGCTCTGGATGAAGTTGCGACTTTAACCCGACACCAGTTGACACAAGCAGATATGCGCTACCTGTGTGACACCACGGTCAGGATTGCCATTTGTTTTCATTTCGGTTACGGCAATATGTTTCCACAATTTGCCAAATATCTACAAAATGTTTTCCAGAGTGGATACCATGTGGACCTCTTCGTCACCTATCAAAAGAAAACCGATCCGATTCACTTAATCAAACAACAGTATCCGGAGGCTACTTTCATTCACACCACCCGTGGGTGTGACACGGGCGCCTTTTTACAGCACCTTGTTTGCCTAGCGCAAGTTGATCCACCCTATGATTATGTCTTTAAAATTCATACCAAAAAACGTGAAGATTGGCGCGCAGATCTCTTAGAACCGATCGCAGGGACGGTCAATCATGTTCATTTGGTCGTCGATATGTTCAAACGCAATCCCAAGGTGGGAATGATCGTCGGGGCACCCCATTGGATTCGGCCGGCTGATGATGTCAATCAGCCCCTGATTGGTCAGATGTGTCAACAATTGGGGGTTTCGATTACCGAGAGGTCCCAGTTTATGGCCGGAACGATTTTTTGGATCCGATGGGAGGTCTTGCGCCAATTTTTGGATCAATCTCATGTTCAACTCAAACGCGAATACGATCGGTGTGAATTGGGTTATTTGATCAATAATAAACCGACTTTCATGCATTCATGGGAACGGATTTTCGGGTATATCGTCCATCATTATGGTTATCAAATCGCTTCGACCGTTCATGAACCACTGAGTCGCCGTTTGGACCAAAGTGGTCGCCAATTAATAGCAAAAGTCACATATGGTCTCAACCCAAACTCTGACCAGTGTGTGGATGTGACTGACAAGGTGAAGGAACACTTACAGAGAACAGGGTCCTTATATTTCTCACAGATCCAGACCAATCAGGAGTGGGGTGATCCTTATCCGGAAAAACGTAAACAGGTCCATTTACACATGGCCTCGGAGTATTCGGCGCCGAATACTCCGGGAGCGGTCATCACCTTACAAGAATTCTGTGGCGGTGTAACTCCCAATTATTATGTCTTGGCCAAGGGAGACGATCCAAGTGAAATTGTCCTCCAGTTAAAACAACCAAATAATTGGGAACGTTCGATTACCTTTCGCCATGACAATCCGACCGGTCACATAGGTACCTATGCTACCACCTTTTTCGATTGCGCATATTATGCCAAACAATATGCACCTTGGTTACGAACTCCTACATATTCTGAATGTATTGCCCATTACATTCAATATGGACGCGGAGCCAATTTGGCCACCTTTGAACCAGGTTGCAACCTCTGCGAGAAGTATCGGATTCAATTGTGGGCTGATTACGTTACCCATCATCATCCGGAATGGTGGCGTGCCTGGAAACCATTGTTTAAGGGGAGCTTGTCCCCCTCACCTCCTGCCGGGGCAGGAGAGGCTGAGGTCTCAGATTTGGATCATTTCCGCCATCAAATTGACGCGGCACGCCTCTATGGAATCCACGGTTTTTGTCTCCAACATACTTGGGACCAAGGTTACAAAAGTGATTATCAATTAGCTGAGGCTCTCTTGGCCCATGATACTCCAGAATTCAATTTTCCCTTCTGTTTCGCATGGGAAACCATTACCACAGCGTCTGATCCAGAAGAATGGAAACAGCATTTTCAGTATTTGCTGCCCTTCTTTCAAGATCATCGATATTTATGTATTCACCCCCACGTTCCAGTGATTCGGATCACGTCTGAGGCCCTTCATCCTACTTTCGTCCAAACTTGGAAAACCTTGGCGACACAAGCTGGTTTGGCGGGACTCTATATTATTGAACAGTACACCACACCTCCTACGTCTTCAATTCCCCTTATGGGAGATACAATTCTTCACATGCAACCTGATTATGGAATCCGTCGTTTTCCACAAGAAATCACATCCCATCGCACATATCAAACAGTTAATTACTATCGGTTGTGTCAAGCGATTAACAATGACCATGATGGTTCATCTCCATTGCCGTCCTTCCGACAAGTTTGGGTTGGATATGATAATTCCGCTGTCCCACGAACTCCGGACAAATTACCGATCATTTGTCAACACAAGACTCCTCGAGGAATTGCCTGTGCATTGCAGGCCCAATTAGAACAAATCTTACAATCACCCACCCCCACGTCTGCGTCCATTTCAGCGCCTAACTGGATTTGGATTCATGCATGGAATGATTGGGATCATCAGATGGTCCTGGAGAATGACCAAAAGACACTAACTCTGTTGCGAGATGTCTTGTGGCAATATCAAAATCCACAAAAATACAACAAACTTCTCGACATCATTCTGTGATCGATATTACAAACATCCAATCAAAAAATATTAATTTTAAAATTCTGCGATTTTAAAATTAAATTAAATTAAATTAAATTAAATTCTCTCTGTTGCACTTTTAATAAAGTGCAGTTTTTGGATTGATGTCCCAGAAAACACCTTTGTCTTGTGTCACTGGAGTATCAGTGCGGTCACGGACACCGCCATCACAATGTCCATGATGTGTTCGGAATTGTTTAATTAATTGTTGAATCGAAATATCGTCCTCCGCCTCACTTGCACTCTCGTTGCCATCGGTGTCACTCTCTATTTGCCTTGTTTTGATGTGTTTGACCGTCAGATTTGATCCAGAAGATTGGGGTGATAAGGTGACCGATGAAAGTTTTTTTGTATGGGAATGGGAATGTGTGTGTGAATGGGGATGGGAATGAACGGGTGTTGCACTGGGTCCCGAGGTGGAAGATGCTGTGGAAGATGCGGTGGAAACCAATGGGGATAAGTTCCCTTGTTTGAGTCGATATTTACGATGCTCACGGTATCCATTTTTAATGAAATGAGAGAGAATCCACAATTGACGGTCAGTTGGCGTCATTTTCCGAGTGGCACTTTGCACATCTTTGTAATCTTGGTAATATTGATCAGTATCTAAATTAATCAAACGATCCAACAAGTGGTTAGTTTCCATATATCATCTACTTCTTTATTTTTTGGTCAAATCAATAAAAAAACATTTGTCATCACATAAATAAGTTTAAATGTGGAGAAATCTCTGTCAAATGTCAGATTCCTCTCCCGCAACCACTTGTTTGGTTGTTATCCGATCCCCAGATTCCCCACGAGAGGCTTTCGAAGTCTCTCGACTTTGGGCGGTTCATTATGCTCTTCGACACCATCTCGATGCCAAAGTGGCTGAGGGTCAAATATGGGAACAAGTGGGTCAGAATTTAGGGGGGATAGGAATAGGAACTTATCAGCAATGGATTTTAATCAGCGAGACGTGTTGTTTACATCCCCAGGCCCCATTGCTGACCAGTGATGATGTTGGGGATCATCGAATTATTTCACTGACGATGACTCCCCCGTGGCAGTTACTTGTGGTGCCACAAAGTGTGATTCCACAAAGTGGTTTTCTATCTCCGGAGACCAATGTCATACCATTGGATTCCCAGTATCATCCGTTCATTGCTCAATTAAAACCACCGTACCGGAATCCTTGGTCTCGTCATGCGGAAGTTCTCCCACTGGTCTCTTGGTCCCCAGATATTGTGGCTGATGTCGAATCAGAAATCCGTGGGAGCCAAGTCCTCCAACGGGTTTTGGTGGTCGCAAATGCTCCAGAATTACCCTATTGGCAATATCTCACACAATCCCGATTCACCTATTTGGATCCACAAACTCTAGGAACACTGACTCCTCCAATTTCACACAGTTTTCAAGTCAATCCGTCCGAATTGGATCTCCTGCCCAGACCAGACATCTTAGACGGCACGTATGATCTGATAATCATTCGTCACGGAACAAGTCATGATGACACGCAACCGGGTCGGTGGCTCTTCTTATATTGGATTGATGCCTATTACTCTCATCCTGGATCTCTTCTTTATCTGACCGATACTCATCAATTAGTCGAACATTATTGGATTCAATGGCTCATGCACGTTTCCACTGCCCGATGGACCATCAATCACGAATGGCAAGATAAGGAGGCTACTGTCAAATTACGATGGTTAAAAACATAAAAATGATTTCCCAGATTTATTCTGATCCACTTAAATCAGATTAAATGCAACGTAACATCAACCACACACACCATCACCATCTCGAAAAACTTCTTTCCTCCCATGGTTATCGATGCATTTCACCCGATGATCATCAGCCTGGTTTGACCAGTTTCTATGGTCCTGATCGGAGTGTCTGCCAGGGGATCATGTTCGATTTTGCCGACATTGTGGTGGAATTCACCCTCTCTCCGGCAGGTTGGTCTGAGCTGACTCCCATTACCCATCATCCCCATTCTTATCGGGGTCCACTTCTGCGTGATCGCAACAATTTACAGATTGTTGCGATTTATTATCGATCCCATCCATGGGAGTTTACACGGGCACAGTTGTGCCAACATTTGACGCTTTTACAACAACAAATAGATCCCAATACTCTTTTTAAATCTTATTCTCCTGGAGATTCACTCGAGTGCAATGAGGTCAAGGTGAGAGATGTCCGCGAAGTCAACGAAGTCAACGAAGTCAACGAAGTCAACGAAGTCAACGAAGTCAACGAAGTCAACGAAGTCAACGAAGTCAACGAAGTCAACGAAGTCAACGAAGTCAACGACTTATATTGCGCTCATTTTGATTTTTGATAATGTGTTTCCGATAATTGTTGGCTTCGTGTTGACATAAACGTTGGAAGGTTTCGGGTGTGCATGCGGATCGGTGACGGACTTTTTGACAATCGAAAAAACACGCTTTGATCACCCGAGAAGCCGGACTCATAAAAACTCCGATGTTACTCGGTTTGAGATCACCATGAATGATTCCGTGATCCTCATGCAAGGATCGGATCGCCTCTTTGATAATTTTTCCCTCACTGTGATGTAAATCCCGATGTAAATAGATGTCTTTCAGTGAACAATCAACTTTTTGCATGACGATAAATGCATAATGAATCGGATGGGTCCGTTCAAACCCATAGGCATAGACCTTGGGAGCCATTCCTTTTTCTCCCAAACTGGCCAATTCTTTCAACTCAGCTAAGAAGGCCGCTGGTGTCATGGAGCGGCGATGGCGAAAATCTTGATGATAGAAAGGTTTGTGTTCGTTATGGCCGAAGTATTGAGCAACGGTTTCTTCACTGATCTTATGATCCTCAGGAGTCCGATATTCTTGTGTATTTTTGTCATAATGATATCCGGTGGTCAACATGATCATTTTGATCACACAAGATTGTTGGTGATAGCGTCCTAACCAAATTAAACCATAGGCGGTGCGTCGGGACATAATATCCAAGAAGACCCAATGAGATGGTGGGAAAAGATGTTGGGGATCATATTTTTCAATTGCCACGGGCAGGCCAAAATTAGCTAATGTCATGATTGCAATATATTAAATCAATTAGACAAGATTTTAAGTCAAGACATGAGCCCTGTTATCCTGGGAATGAAGATATTTAAATGGTCATTTGGAATATTTTAAATATGCCTGTCTTTTTGGAATTTCGCTCCCATATAAAACTGGGTCTTTGAGTATTTTTGACGGAAAATAGTGTTCGTGTTCGCACGTGACACAAAGCAAAGATGTTTTCTGTGACATCATCCCCAGATCAGCGTTTTAATAAAGTGAAACGGAGAGAGACTAGAAATTATATTTTTTTGAAAAATCATGAAAACTACAATAATCATGATTATCATGATTACCACCACGATCACAATGAGCCAACTGTTCAGAGAATCGAACACCCCCTTAGATTCCGTGCTAGCAGCCGCAGCCGCAGTGGATGTAGTTTCACTTTTCAAACTATTAGTCTCATCCACCTTGAGATCCAACGCGTTGAGTGTTTGGCTTATGATGTTATTTGTTGCATTAGTGATTGACCCACATTGAGAAATAGCGGTCGCCGTCTGGTTTTGACTCAAATTGAGAGCACGAATCGAGCCGGAGGTGGTGACCAGATCTTCATAGGCCATGGTCTGTGAATTATTGATATTAGTCACGCAACTGGTCACTGTTTCCGTCGTGAAATTATTTTGAACCACATTTTGGAGAATGTTGGCAATATTTTTATTGTTTTCATTAACCACACTGAGATTGTTAATATTCGTCACCTCGCTGACCGAGGAGGAGCTACTAACAGGTAAAGTGGATAAGAACCCAGATTTCACCTTGGAATCGGCCGTGGAATCCATTTTGGTCAGAAGGTCGGTGGATGTGTTATTAGACAAAGATTCAAGTGTGGTTTGAATAAAATTGGTCGCCGCATCATTGCGAGCTTGTGTGGTGTTCATGACGCTGAATGTGATCGCGGCTTGTTGGGTTTGACTAGTCCCACTCAGATCGATATCACCGCTGGCTTGGAGATGTTTGAAGGTGATCGTTTGGTTATTGAGAATGGCATTGCCACTATTGACCGCATTTTTGACGATGGTATTGGCAATCACAGAATTGAGTTGCTCTGACAGTTGGCTGATCGTCGATTTATTCACATACAATTGGTTGGAGATATTTTGAACCGAAGTTGTACTACTCTGATTACTGCCCATATTATGGCGGTTTATATATATTACCACTAAGAATATTTTCTTCCCACTAAGAATAAATATATATTTCTGGGGGAGTAATATAACATACATTCATTATGGGGATCAATTATAGCCACGTGATGTGTGCGGCTTCCAACAAAGACAAAACTTGTGCACAATTTCCTCCCATTCCGTATTTGGTTTATCAGCACAATATCAAAAATAAAACACCTCAGCAAATTCAGTCCTATGTCTGCGGAACCAGAGAGGGACGTCCGGTTCAATGTTGTAATCCGTGGGACCCAGCAGCTAATGACGTGGTGACCGAAGCCCCCATGCTCCGCAGTCTCAAAAACCAAGAGGGACAATATACCGAGTTCCAAATCTGCGATTGTCAGACCCCTGCCTGTGAAAACCAATACTGTCCAGTTAACCAAGGATTTGCACGTCCCACACAATACGAACTTTGTAAAGCGCGACCCGTTGATCCAGCTAACCGAATTCGTCTCTCGGAGCACGTCTACAAAGTGGTGGCGGCCAATACATACACCAATTGTTATCAATTATGTTAACGGGGTACAATTTCCGCTCCTTCTTTTTTCAAGGCTTCAATTAGAACTACGATTTCTTCATATGGAATGTCCTTTCGTGCAGCATATTGGCAATGTCACAGTATCCATTTATGGATGAGGTCCAAGAACAATTGAAAGAGTTAACCTATCAGTTTCGTCTCTTCAGGTTATGTACCCAAGCCAACTGACCCATATAACCCTTTCATACCCATATAACTTTGTCCCCACCCAAAGTTATCAATGTTTACCCGGATGTTTGATGTAATTGTTCAAGACTGGTTTATTATCCTGGATCACACGATAAATCCGACGAATTAATGTCAACAATTCTTCTAGTTCGAAGGGTAATTTTTTGTTGCGTAAAGATTTGGGGATGACTCGGTCCCACGGTTTCATGTGTTTAACTAATGCTTGGATGCAAGCATGATACGCTTCTAAACGATTGATCGAATATTCCGGGGGATCTCTGACTGGTCCTTTGGCCACAAAGTTCTGGATGGTCCCTTGAATATCAAAGTTGAGCATCTCGATTGGTGTTCCGCGAGCATCAAACACCACATTGATCATTTTGCCCTCTTGGTGGGCTTTTTGACAAATTCCTGGAAACTCTGCGTATTCCCGATAACTGGATGATAAAAGGAAACAATATGGTGTTTGATGGAATTCATCGGCGAAATAGGTCAGGGCTCGTTGACAGGTCCCATGAATATCGATGAATATGGTTTTATCAGGGGTGGAGCGTAACAGGGATTGGACATATTTCTTGTAATGGGTGTTATGTTCCCGAGCGGCCCGTTCCAACATATTCCGTGAACAGTGGAAGTAATGCGCGGTGGCCTGAGGGAATAACTTTTTGAAAATTCGAACCCAATGGCAACAATCTCGAGTAGCGAACAGGAAAGTGTCACATCCATGGCTTTGAGCAAAGTAATACAGATAAATGCTGGCTACATACATCATAGGGAAATTAATTCCCGTTTGTTCCTCCCACATGAGCGCGTGATCAGTCACTTGATCACGCTCCGCTGACGAGCGATGGGCGCTGGGATCATACGGATTGTGACGACGGGAACGTTCAATCAAATGAATCAAATGACCCCAGAGATTCTCCGCTCGGTTTTTCTTCCAAGAGCTTAAATAATGAGCCACATCGCTGACACTGGTTGTAGGATGAACTTGCATCGTATATATAAATGCTAGAATTTCAATTTAAAACAATTTCTCTCCAAAAAGAAATCGTCAATCTCACAACCTCTGTGGTTGACGAGGTGACAATGTAAATTTAAAATTATCATCTATTAACAATATATTTATATTATGAGTCGACTTTTAGGACAAGGAGCCATGGCGGGCTCCTCGTTGCTCCGAAATGGAGCAAGAAATATCGGTTCTCTTCCTTGGCCGACGGGTCGGCCAAGATTAATCGATCGTATTTTATCTCGGGGCAGCCGTATGGGCATGATTGGTGGTTCCTTCTTCTTCATGGCCGCTACGATTACTGATATGGCCAGCTGGCCATATGGAACATATATGTATTTTCTCTGCGCTTTCTGTTATCTTTTTGGATCAGTCGCTGACACGGTAGAATATGAATCTATCTTCGCCGTCTTGATCCCTCTGAGAAAGTTTAAGATGAAATGGTAATGATGTCATCGATCTGTTTGGATGACATCATGACAGTTGGTGATTTTCGTCTTGTTCCTTCATTTTAATTTCCACACCCCTTTCTCAAATCTCGGTTCGATTTCACTTCTTGGGTTTCTCTCCACCAGCTTTAGTCTTGTAAGCTTGTTGTTCCTCTGGTTTGAGAGCTTTCCAACGTTTGCCGATTTCCTTCATCCTCTCACGAGGAGGAATCTCCTTGAGAGATTCCATGGTTTCACGGACAAACACTTGGTATCCGGAAATGGGTTGTGGTTTACGAGTTTTTTTGATCTTGACCTGACTTTGGTCCAGTGGAGGAGAAGCTTCCTTAGCTTTCTTCTTCCACTCTTCCTTAACGGTTTCTGTCAGTTTACCCCATTCTTCACTCACTTGTTTCATTCTCTTATTGGAATCTGGCTCCTTATCTTGCAGTTCGGCCATACGGGATTTGAGGAACATATTGTATCCATTGAGTTTCTTTTTCTTGGGAAAGACACACACCTGGTCAAATTTGGCACTAATCATTGCCGTTTTAATGGATTCCAGATCTGAGACTTGGAGTTCAGTTTTGAGTTTACTCAAATACTCCACAAATACGGCAAATTTGGTCTCGAAGGCTTCCATGGTTTTAGTGCGATTATACACTTTTATCCTATGAATTCTTTATATACTTACCGTTCCAATTTTCCATTTGCCACATAAAATTGATCCGTCCCATAATTGTTCTATTTCCATCCCATTCCCAGTTTCATGCAACTCCAATCGATTGCCGACCTTCTCAGGTATCCAGCGTATCGGTATCGTGATTTCATGATTCGTCAAGACTCTGATCAATCCATTGAAATATATCCTTAAAAAATTGATTGTAGCTATTATTGTGTACGAGAATGGATGTAAATCATTTAGGTGTGATTGCAAACAATCGTGATTCTTAAATGGAATGTTTTACTTTACAATATGTATTTATTTAATCGTTGTAATTAAATACATATAAACGAATCCACGTTTGATCCTGGACATCATTTCACTTTGTGAAAACATCGGATGATTATATATGCAATCATTTTTAGCTATTGTGACGATCTTCAAGAATGAATCACATCTGTTGATCGAGTGGTTGGAACATTATTTGAGAGAGGGTGTCGACCATTTCTACATGGTGGATCACGGGAGTACTGATTCCAGTCTCTCCCTCTTACGACCCTATCGGGATCAACATTTGGTCGAAGTTGTTCGTGATCCGCGCCCATACGATCCACAAGCCATTATTAATCAAGTTTATATGACACGTGTTCAACAAGAGACCCAATGGGTTTTGGTGGTCGAATTGGACCAATTTATTTACAGTCGTCCACCCTATGCGACGGTGGCTGAATATTTACGATCCTTGCCGCCCACTGTTGGTCAAATCTGTATTCCTTCCAAAATTTTTGGTTCCTCTGGTGCTCTCTTGGGGGGAATTGCCCCCAATGATTCTCCTTCCACCAAATCCACTCCTTCCACCAAGCCATCCTTGTCACCGGGGGCATCCCCCACCCCCCAGGCGGTTGATCTCTATGTTCATCGTGCTCTCTATCCACCTGAGGCCCATGCCCGATCAACCATTCAATCCATTGTCCGAACTTCCTCTCTTGCGCAATTAGGTTGGCATCGGAGCCAACTCACTTCCACAGGTTCTGTGGTTGAAATTACTTCCGATCAACTTCCCTTGACTGGGGATCAATTAGAGTTGCAAGCGATCGATGAAACTCGGCTCTCGCATTCAGCGTTGCATTGTAATCACTATGTCTTGCAAGCCTTTGAAACTTTTCAACGGGTCAAAATGAGTCGAGATGATTTAACCACTCCCTGGCGAAATCGTTTACGCAATTATAATTACTACAATTTGTATGATCAATATTCCAATCAACAGGAGGATCGAGAATTACAAAATAAAACAACCCAACTCCAGGTCTTTTATGGGTGTGGTTGTTATCGCGAAGTCACACATCAAGCCTTAAAACTCTGTTGGTCCCCAACGACTTGTGTTTTTCACATTTCTCCAGATCTGGATTTTAACCACTGTTTTGGAGATCCAGCTCCACGCAAAGAAAAACATCTCGCGGTCCGCCATGGTGCACAATTAATCGTCTATCAAGAACATCGTCACGGTCATGAAGTGGCCCAAACTTTCCCTCGTCCTCTTGTTCAGCTTGCGTCTTAGCTCCCATTTTGGTGGAGGAGCCAATCTTTTTGTCCACGGGTTAATGGTAAATTTCGTACATTGACGCTTCCCGTTAGTTGTTGATGTAACAACATGAGTTTGAGCCCATGGGATGCGTAAATATGGTGTTCATCGGGTGTTTCTTGATTGATTTTGAGGGCACACATATCGCCCCCCGAGGTACTATAAAACACTTTTCGAATGCCTTGTTGTTTCATCAGATTGATACACATACAACACGGTTTGGAATCACTGATGTGTCCCTCACTATCAATTCGAATGACCAAAAGATTATATTTTGATTGCGCCCGGTAAAAAACCTTGATGACAATGGCGCCCCTCCCGGGCGCTGCGGCAATAGATGGTGTGCATACACACCGCCTCGGCATGCAGACTCGGCACCTCATAGCCGCAGACGCGATGCCCCTGATCATTGTGAGCGGCATGACAAACCCGTTTTTTGGAGGTGAATAGGACGGCTCCGTGCTTCAAACTCAAGGGTGACTGTCGAGCTTGTTCGACAGCCAAACTAATCAAATTGTTTAAGGCGGATGACCACTGCTTTCCCAAATTTGTCTGCATGCTCGTGTTGATGTTTGAGCGGGTTAAAACTCTCAATTCCATCCCACCATCTAACCGATCAATTTTTGTGGTGACAAAGATCTATCTAATATCTCCTGAGATATTAGATAGATCATGTTTAATTTCCCAGCCATTTTTGATTGTTGGACCACCAATACAATCCCTAAACTTTTAGTGGTCATTTTTGGATATGATGGTCTCGAGCGCCGTATCTATGCCATTCAATTACTCAAACAATTTCATTGTTGGTATCGAGCCTACCGACCCGATGGTTATCGACCTCCCCATCAGGACCATGCTATGTACACAATTTCACAGATTGAGTTTATGATTCACCAGGGGCAGCAATTTGATGAGGCATTAATTACCTCCGATCCCGTACGTAACCAACGCCAAGCTCTGGCCCGACTGCATGCTTTTTGGGATCAGATGACACATCGAAAAGCCCCTCGATGGTGGAATGTGCTTTTTTTCACCTCATACCTCTTGATCTTTCTGTAGGATATAAGTGGCGGTCCACAAATGGATCGGATAGGTCGGCACATTATTGTAAGGTATCGATTTGGGGTCATTTTTCATATTCAATAGTGACAATTCAGTATAATCCACGTTGCGACGCGGAATAATGTGGGTGTAATCCGTTAGTTCTTTCTCCCAAGTCTCATAATCATAGGGTTTGACCAGCTGAAGATGTGCGTTGGCACATAGGGCTTGTGCCATTTCTTTCGGATACTGGAATTCATGATCACATTTGCCCAGATGCGGATTGGCTACATCACCGATACTGATAAAGTATCCTCCAGGTTTTAAGATTCGTGCGATCTGGTCCATCAATCCGTTACGCCCATCGCCAATGAACAAATGGATCGCACAAGTTTCGATCGCGGCATCGACCGAGTTAGATGGGATTTTTTTGATTTCATCGAACACACTGCCCCGCATGTATTGGATTCGAGTAGCATTTTTTTCACTCTCCGCAATAAACTGTGGTGAGGCGCGAATGTAGTATTTCCCCTGGGTCGGGAACCACGTCCTTTCAAAATCGATGTCCATATTAATCACATTACATCCATGGTTGGCCAACATAAATTGAACGGGTGAGAGACCTCCACCGATCTCGGCAATCGTCTTATTGGCTCCCAAGAGCCCCAAATGTTTACAACATTTGAGCATGCGAGACCACTTGTAAATGTAATCGTAATAGATGTAATCCTTCTCTCCGTTGTATCCTGTGGAGCGTAAATATGCGACTTCTTCCAAAGAATCGGCCAAATCGTGAATGCGCGCCACACGGTTCCACACTTCAGTTTCCTTGTTTGTGGTTGTCTTCATTATATTGATCCATACGGTTTATGGATCTATGTAATTTGGTTAATTGTAATTAGATGTGTCTCACTTTCCTCAAAATGCAACAGTTTAGCCACATAGGGTAAACTGTGGCCATTTCTGATCATTCGTTGTGCAATTTGGACACGGCGCATGCGGATCGAGTGTTCCGTGCGTCCCAACATATACGAAAAAACAAGATCAGTGTCTCGTGAGTTCATTTCGGTTTGAGCAAGTATGGCGATCATCTGATTTTCATCGTGAATCGACCACGGTGCCCATAATTGGCTTTGCGTTCCATCTGAAGCTTGTGACCAATTTAGATCAAAATTATCAAATTTTGCCCCATTTTAGACCAGTAGTTCCCGTTCATCTAAGGGTAACGGATGTTCCAAACCATCCCAATGCGTCTCTGTTCGGTACCGTGAAGGATCGAAATACAGATCTTTTTCCAATGGTGTCAAGTCACTCCAAGGGGATCGTGATTGCACCAAGACTCCATCGGCGATGTACGAACCGTCGTATTCAAATTGTAAATCATATAAGTAATACGTTTCCCACGGTTTCTCATCCTCCGGATCTCGGGGATCATGGTCTCCGGCAATTTTCTGTGTTCTCTCTGGTTGTAGCAAGGTGTCACTCCGGTCACCTTGATGCTCTTTGACTCCAGGAAGTGCTCGGAAAACCTTGGCGGGGCGTCGGGCTCCTTGGAAGTAAATTGGATGATTGGGAGTTAGCAAAAGTGTTTTCTCAGGTTGTTGTGGTCCCAGACAACCGGCCGCCATTTCGATTAAATCGATTTTGGATTTACGTGGCACATATTGCCGATTGATAGTAGCTACCTGAAACCATTGTCCCTGATAGCCAACAACCCAGTCACCTCGGATCATCTCTTGGATGGGTTTCAGACTTTGATCGGCCATCCGAATCATGGTTCCATAGGCGACACACACGATTGTGTTCAAAAAAGCCAACATTTGAGTACCCACAGTCACACCTTTGCCACTGCAAAAGGTGTATTTCAGATCATTGGGCCAAATTTTGTAATAGGTATTGTTTTCCTGATCGATTTGCCCGTATGGGTTGATCTCGTTAGTCAATGGATTCCGATCAACAGTCACGTTGTATCCATATTGAATTAACCGCACACAATTGGCGGGAGTTCTGTATAAGACTGAGTTAAACCCTTCTCCGAAATAGCCATGTCGGGGTGCGGCGTTCTCATTACAAGCGCAATAAAATTCTCCTAAGAGTCCCGCCATAATCGGAGAACAACAACTGGTCCCCGCCCCATCATCATTATAACCGGCGAAATATATGTACCATGGGCTATTGGGATCTGCATTAAAGACTACATCGGGAATGGTACGTGAGTACGGTAATCCGGTGACCGGATCGGTTTTGGCAATCGGAGAGACGGGCCACTGACTCTGCCATGCTCCCTGATAAGTGGGCCGAGAAAATTGGGAACTCTGACCCCCACCTCCATAGACCCATGCGGTTTCTTCATCGATTGGCAAATCCGGATCCAAATAAAGTGAGGTGCCTCCACAGGCGGTCACCCATGGTGAGGAGGCCGGAAAATTCACATGGGGGACTGGGACATTAACCGGATAAAGTGGTATATGGTACGTTTGATAATTGGCATCACTGCTTCCATAGTCTCCCGCAGCCGCCATGAATAAGGTGTAATGGTCAGTTACCTGTTGACCATAGACATTACACCCGGTGGTTCCGACTCGAAAGACATCGTTGTACAGTTGGACGATGTAGGGGACTCCATAAAAACTCTCTTCCGAACTGCCCCAAGATGTGGTCACCATGTCCATTTGGTCAGTGATGGCTAATTGGAATGCGTTTAAATAGCCCTGGTAGGTATTCATGGCTGAATAAAAATGCAATTCCGCACTGGGACAGAAGCCCCCCACTAATTCCAAATCAATGGTATTCTCCAGAGAAGCCACATTTTGTTCGAATTGTGGTAGGACATTGTCTCCTACCACGTGATCATAGGGCCCGGAGGGATAGGTGGCCGGCCACCCCCAACTGGGTTTCCAATATTGCATATTTTTATGCCAGTAATAGAGGAGGTCGCTTCCCAAATAATATCCACCCAATGAGATGATCCCAATCTTGGGACGGATCCCCCGATTTTCTGGGGCAACTAAAGGGAAATTATAATAATCTCGCATGGCTGCGGGAATGATGGTCGTTGGTAATCCTTGAATTTTCAAGTTGGTTTCGGTTCCACTCGTCCCGGGTTGTTTTCGGGCCATGTTGACATGAAAAACGTCATGTCGACAGTTAGGATGCTCGTGATCATACAGAATGATCACTTGCGGATCCTTCTCATATTTTTGGAGAAACAGGTTGGCGGTCTCATTATTCTCTCGGGTACTGATTAGTTCAAATGTCTCAGGTGTCAAACGCACAAAGGGTTGTTCTACATTTAGTCCCATGTCTCGCGCTTCCGCCATGAGATGTTGACACGCCTCAATTCCCCGACGACAACAAAGAGTGCTACGAGGCATGACTATATACATATCATCATAATTTGATTTCATTTTGTTTTCGTCTTCGCCTTTTTTCATTTCATTCCACTTCCGCCACACGACCCACTCGCTGAAAACCGTCCAGAAATTCTTCCAATTGTCCGCGACGATCAGTTTCTTGTCCGTATTGTCCCCAGTCATCACCGTGCATGAAGAAGAACTCCACCTGCGATGGATCACCCTCACGACGGCGCGCATACCAGGCACATCCCATCCCCGTGGCAATTAGGATGTAGATGTTGCCTGGAGTTGCTCCGAACATATGATTTGCAAACTCAGTCGTTGGTTGCGAATGACCCTCCCAAACGATTGGTTGGATTACCGCGGGTTCCCGGACCACTGGTCGATTCTGATTGAGTCGATTGCAACACTCCTCACACAGACACACGTGTCCACATTCTGGCAAGTATATTTTGCTGGCATGACTCCAACAGACGACACATCGATTGTCGACTCCGACCACGTGGGCCTGATTGGAAGGGAAATGACTGATTTTCCGACACAATGGACATTCGATTTCTATAGGTGAAACTTGAGAAGGGGCCGCCGGTGTCGTTGTGGGTAAGAATGTCGGTCTTATTCCGACCCCTCCTTGAACCATAATACTTCCCGTGGAAGTAGAGGTGAACGGATGTGGTGGGGAGAAGACGCGTCTTCTGAGTCGGGGTGGTGATGAAAGCGAAGAATGCGTAGCATGAGAATCCGGTATCGTGTGTCCCTCATTCGTATGAGTGGAGGGTTCATGACAACCATCGATCTCGCACCAGAGATGGTATGGTAGAGTATCGCGGGCGGATCTTGTGGCTAAGATCGCAATAGCTCGTTGATTACCGCATTCGGCTTGTCCATGACCCGTTTGGTGACATTGACCACACACATGTGCTGTGGTCAAATGGCTCCAGGCGTAACGACAACCGCGGACACGGCAGATCGGCACGTGGTGATATTGTGTGTTTGTTGACATCAGATTTGAATATTCAAATTGATTGGATTTGAATATCCATCCTAAATCTGTGGGGATCAATTTTTCATTTCATTTCGTGTTGCGATAATAAATATAAAAAGCAATCAATCCCAAGGTGGCTCCCGCTCCGATTACGAGAGTGATTGGAATGATTTTCGATGATGATGATGATGATGAGGTGGGCATCGAAGTAGTCACGGTCGTTGTGGTTGGAACTGTTGAAGTGGTTGGAACTGTTGAAGTGGTTGGAACCGTTGAAGTGGTTGGAACCGTTGAAGTGGTTGGAACCGTTGAAGTGGTTGGAACCGTTGAAGTGGTTGGTTGTGTCAATGTATTTCCGCATTGTTGATTAAAATCGGCAGACAATTTAATTTGACCACCGGCCACGGCATCTTTCAGCCCAATGTATTGGGAACAATCAACCACGGTACATCCGCTTCCCCGACTGGCAAGCATGCTACTGGTTGCGTATCCCGAGGCGGCACAGTCAGCATCGATACACAGGGGATTAAATTTAGCGGCTTTACTGTTGAAACAAGTGCAATCCGGTGTGCCGAATCCAGCTCCGGCACAATATTGTGTCATCCCAGTATCACATTGTCCCATATTTTCCTTACACCATTTCCGGCAGTCGGTCGAGGCTGTGTTGGTCGGCACATTGCAATGAGTTGATTTTTTGGCGTTACACCACGCAGTCCCGTTTCCTGTGCAATAGTTAACACACATGTCATCAGTGAATAACTTGTCTCCTGTGCAATAGGATTGTAAACTGTTGACGCAATTATCCGGTAGGGTTTTACAATAGGTCTGACAATAGGCGTTACTCAAGTTGGAACTCTGATCACAATACGATTTTTTTCTATTCTCCGACCAAACGCTTCCGCGGGTGGTTGTGGCGTAGGATCGACACAACCCGTCACTGAAGACTCGGTCCCCTGTATCACAATAAGTCTGAAGACCGTCCGAACATCCGTCCGGATTGGCAGAGCACCATGGTTTACACCATGTGTTATTGATGTTAGTCGGGTTATTGCAATAGGCGGACTTAGCATTATCACACCATATTTGATTAGCATCGAGTCCACAGTAGGATTGGCAATGTAATTGTGAAAAGACGTTGTCTCCGTTCTTACAATCGTCGCGAACAATATCGACACAACCGGGTGCGGTGGCACCCTGATAGTTATCACCACATGTCCATCCAGATGTCCATCCAGATGTGGTTAAACAGCATTTCCTCATCACTTCTTGTACATTAGGAATTAGCCCCATTGAGGTATATATATATATATATATAATTTGGATTTATGTTTCCTTCTCACTCCCATCCACAACGGGGATTCTTCGAGCCATGGCAGACTAATGGATGGGTTGTTATAGGAACTTTTGCATTGTGTGAAAATTTCAATTTAAATCCAATTCTTTTTTGAGGAAAATGTCTCCGTTGTTCTGACTGGGTTTCCCATCAGATGGATTGGTTTGTACGGGTCTCGTCTACTCATCGCTCATCTTTGGACGCGATTTTAGTAATAAACTCCTGGACAGTTTCGATATTCGGTGTTGAAACATGCTTGATAATCGGGTACACCAGCACATCGCTCAGAGGCATAATCGAAACAATTGTATGAGGGCCACCAATAGTTCCAAGACGTCCAAGATGGCCAAGATGGCCATCCCCATCCATTACCAGTTCCCCAATCCCATCCATCTCCGTAATAGCGCCCACCAGGACGGCCCACATACCATGGTCCGCGACCCCTGTGACCGCGATGACCGTCATGGCCATTGTGTCTTCCGTAGCCGCTAGGACCACCAGATCCATGTCCAGAGAGATCTCCGCTGCGACCTCCGTGTCCTCCACTACGACCTCCGTGTCCTCCACGTCCACCGATTAGGACCCAATGATGTTTTAAAACTTGTTTGATGCGTGATTGACGCAAGACTCCCAGGAAAATGATGATCACCAAGATGATCAGCAGAATGACTGTCCATGGTAGTGACATAATAGCTTAACTTATATTATTGTTCAGCAAAATAAATTTAACAGCAGACTGGCATCACGGTTCGGATGAACTTGTTTTCCTCGCGGAACGATCCACAACCATGTCCATGCCCACACCCATACTTATTTTAATCCAAGTAGACAGCACGAACACTACTGCAAATATTGTGATCCACCAATAATGCATCTCTATTATATTCCTATCTAATGTAAAAATTGATGGGGTGAAAAAACCGAAGGTGACCATAAATTAAATTCATGTTCATTTTTTCCCAATTGATCGAATTAATTGCTCACATCTTTTCCGACGAGCGTCCAGGATTTCGACTTGTTGTGCTTCCAGACAAGCTAGATAATGCTCATAATATCTTGGATAGTTCTGGATTACATCGATGATAGTTGTAACTAATGTCTCATAAGGGGCAGTGATCAGAAGATTTTTGCAATCCAATAGGTCATCGGAGGCACTTGATTCCGAAATAACTAGCATTCCTGAAAGAATCCATCGATCACATCGTAAGTGTTCAAAAATTTGGTATTGTGGATCATAATGGACATTAACTAATACTTGTGCCTGCGCAATTTGTTGATCGCGTGCCTCGTTCCATCCAGAGACATCCAGAACCCTTATACCCCGTTGTTGGAGCTGTTGACTGATCCGTTGCCGTCGTTTTGATCGATTGACAGAGCAGAAGGCTACTTGATAAGGTTTCTCCGTTGATTGAGGCAACATCAGCGCAGTTAATCGCCGAGTTTCTAAGGGACTGACGGGGTCTAAGAGACATAGACAACATCCTTCCAGCTTTTTCGTTTGTTTTGTCCAAGACTCGATCAGTTCCGTTTGATATTGATCATAATCGATAATTGGGATTCCTTGGTCGCAATAGTAATGTAACATTCGGTTCCAGATGGGTCGGGTGGATTGTTCAGTGTTAATCAAATAGATTCGGGGTCGGAGCCGTGGTTGTTTGGCTCCGGTTGCTGTCACAGCCATGGCCGACCGCCATGCTTGCCATCGTTGCAGATAAACCGGTGGGATATAACTCAAAAAGAAATAAATTTCATCACCGAGCACGGGAGGCGGAATTTCCGACGCATCCTCGAAAATGACAATGGTCACCTGTTTTGATTTTTGCCGCCATACCCATGACAGATTTTGATAATAATCCTCGAAGGCTCGATGAGCACTTCGGTGGGCAATTAGATAAATAGGATTGGCCATCAATATGCAAATCTCTGAGGATACTTGTATGTACGTATGTAAAGTGAAAAATGATGCGTCATTCGGCGAATTAAACTGAATCACCAAATGACAAAAACTTCATCACCGTATTGTATTGTTTCAGGGATATACTTTGTATGTCAACATAATATATGGGATCACAATTACAATCACCCATACCTGCTCTCGGTTTGGTTACGGGGGAGGCTCTCCTGAATCTCTATCCGGTCTTAATTAAAAGTGTTCCTGTGGATCTTCTAACTCACACTACCTTACGTTTACTCACAACCGCTTTGGTCTGTTTCCCTCTGACCACTATTCCCTTGGGTCAAATTCATTTTTCCTCTCATCTGGTCTCTTTATTGTATTTAGTCCATGTTTGGTCTTCTTACATTGGGTTTCGAGTTCTGAATGTGGGAGTGGCCATGACGTTATTTTATTTGTATCCAATTTTCAATGTCTTACTTCATGACCTGTTGTTGGTCCACACCTTGCCACACGTTCAAACTCTTGGATATTGTCTGGTCAGTCTCATAGGGGTCTTTTTAATTTCATCATCTTCTTCGTCCGCTTCGTCGTCCACTTCGTCGTCCACTTCGTCGTCCACTTCGTCGTCCGCTTCGTCGTCCACTTCGTCGTCCGCTTCGTCGTCCGTTCCCACACCGACCTCACACCTTCCCTCAAAAATCACTGGTCTTTTGTCGATTGGAGTTGCAGCCCTTTCTGAATCTATCATCTATCTTTTTTTCAAATCGTCCTTGGAGACCAATCCATTCAACATGCTTTTCCAATTATCGTTAACCGGTATGATTATCATGGGGGGTGTCAAAGTATGGTCCATGTGGCGGAACCGGTCGTCTTCCTCGTCCATGTGGTTATCAGGATCACATATTGCTCAAATTATCGGGATTAATGCGATTTTGGGAGTAGTTGGATATTTATTACGAATCACCAGTATCTCCTACTTGTCCACTGCCTGGTATTCCATCTTGTCATTCAGTGGAGTGATTTTCGCGTATTTATATGGTTGGGGAATTTATGGGGAACCAATTACACGATCTAAAATTGTCGGAACTCTCCTGATTCTCTGGAGTGCGTTTCAAGTCAAGTTTGTCATTTAATGCGTGGAACCGAAACCACCACTGCCTCGCTCAGTTTCATCCAATTGATCGACCACATGGAAACTGATCGGAGTCAAATCAGGAGCACAGATTTGAAACAATTTGGTGCCTGGTGTGATGATTTCCGTCGTGTTGCCAACATTATCCACCACGATAGCTATAGTCAATGACGCCGACCGAATTGGTCAAACGTAATGAGGTTCGGCTCAGGCTACTTCTGGGATACAAATAATACCATGTGGCATCACGTGACCCTGACTCTGTCCAAGGCCTTCTTCAGGATCAATTTCACAACAGATTCCCAAATGGATGGTTGCAGTTGTATGGGAAGGAATTTCATAACGGAGTGGAATCATCAAATCCAACTCAGAATCAGTCGGATATTTGGGATGGTATGTCCGATAATAATCCCGTAACGCGTCTCTAGCGGTGCGATTGTTAGCATTGGTGTCAATTTTGAGGAGCAAATGCATTGAGGTTGATGATGTGATGATGTTCCGTCGTCATCATCACATCATGTCAATCAAATTTCATTGGTTAACAATATACACATACATGTCGATTTATGTGGACAATTTGATTAGTTTAGATCGTCGAATTACTCCCACTCAGTTTTATCTCTTGGCCGACGTGATCCAATCCATGCGGTTCTTACCCATACCCGAAGCAGGTTACATTAAACGGGTCTTGGCCCCGGGGGCCAAGGAGAAAATTTATTTGGTTAATGCGGCTCATTATTTCCCCTATGACACTCTTGGGGAATATCATTTCGACATTCGATTGGGCAATGGTCCCATCCGTCATGTTTATCTTCAATTAGCGTTTGATCAATCACCCCTTGCGATTGCGCCTGATTCCACGGCCAATGTGGAACCCACAGTTAATTATTCATGGCAATTTGTTCAGATGACATGACCTTCGTCGCATCCCATCATGTCTTCGTTAGTGCTAATAACAATAGGTATAACACGCTTGGTAGTCCATGGTTTGAATCCATGGCCAATATCGCTGTTGGACAATACTAAAACTAATTTGACATTCGATTCCACATCGTTGAATATTCGAATACCAAGTTTCGCAGATCATATGTGTTAAGGGACAATTTTTGCGAATGATCACCTGAGTGGTGTAATGATTGGTCAATCTCTCGTCATATCCCTGTGCGAGACATTGATCCAAATAAGTTTTATATTGAACTTGTTCCGCAGCATATTTGGGATATTGGAGACATAGTTGATATTCGTTCCACACACTGTGATAATTGCATGGATGTCGTGGAAGAAGCATACACATGGTGTCCGCTAGTTGGTCGACCAACTGCCGAACTTTCGCCCCATCCACATTGTGTTTGGTATCCAAATAGCAACTGTATTCATATTGATTGAGAATCGGATGCCGATGTGGGCACGCTTTGTATAGTTTGGCATTCATGGCATCTTGGTTGGTATCATAAATTGGAATCTGATCGATCCAAATGGGTTTCCAGTCTCCAGATCCACCGTCACCGATGGTCTTAGCTAACTCTTGGTAGGTTGTGAGATTATTGGTTAGATAGTAACAATCATCGGTCGTCGAAGGCACTTGTGGAATCAGATTGGCCCAATTTCCATCACTTCCATAGAAAACCGTATAAAAACATAAATGTTGCGACATCTTGTGTGTCCATACATGTGTATATTTAATTTGATTTTAAATTTAGCCGAAAATTGTCATAATCCCAAAATGATCACTGGGCCATAAAGCGAGTCTGCGATTCACACGCATGCGTTTTGTATCTTTTTTGTAAACGAAGACATCGATCATTTCAGCAATCTGCTCATCTGTCAATTCAATTTGTTCCGTTCCTAAGATCACACTATCAATTGGATGTAAACCAAACGATAATATTCCATCATAACGAAATCGTTTTTCCAAAAATTTCGAATTGTATCTCATTAAATTAATCTTTGTGTTTTCTGTCAGTCCTGGATTAGAAGGAAACAGGCTTCGATAGCTGTCGATGAATCCCATTTTTTTGAATTTATCTAATTGTCTGACTTCGGGCCACTCATCAACCGACCCATCTAGGTGGAAATTCATATCACCCATAATAATTTTTGCTCGGCGCGGTTCTTGTTGGCAAAGTTGCCAGATTGTCTCCAATTGTTCACTGCGACACCGGCTGTAATGGAACCAATTATTTTCTTGCCCTGGAGAATACTTCGAGCCAGCTTGCAAATAACACCCAAAGACCAGTAAATCTGGGAATTCCAAAACGCTTAAATTTCCACTGTACCCCAAATTACCACCCAATCGATAATTAGTGAACGATGATGCTGGTTTTTTGGAGAGGAAAAGATTTTCTAGTCCACGATTATACGTTTTTCGTGTCTTATCGGTATCAATCGATTCTTCATAAAAATAATATTCGTCTTTGAGTTTCTCATGCAAGATTTTAAACACGGGATTACTGACTTCTTGTAAGCATAACAGATCAACCTTTTGAGACACAATGGTTTCAATAATGTGTGTTAACCGTTTTCGAATGGACCAATTGAGAAAATGTTCGGTGTATTTCAAGAGACCCCACACATTCCAAGTACACGCTGAGAACTTTTTCCCCATCGGTTGTGTTGTTTGATACGTTCTTTGATAGACGGGTACCAGTTGACTCTGACCACAATCTTCATGTAAATGTTCCTCCACATAGCCAAATTCGTGTCCTAATGTTAACTGTGAATCGCTTGTCGTAGGGATCATCCTTCGATCCCGTTTGATGGATCGGTGACAGTCACCCGGCTCCAGAACACACAACCCCAAATTGGGGGTGTTTAATGGACATAAATGAGTAAATTCTTGGTCTTTGCAAATGAGATTTTGAAACGACATATACGCATATATAATCTGTAGAGATTATATCTTAGAACTTTCTGGTCGTCTGACAATATACATGGAAACCCCATCTGACGATCCCCTTGTCACATCTTTCATTTATCCCCAGATCTATGCCGGTTTAGTTGCATCGATGTTCCAGGGAATCCTCTCTCACCTTACCACACATGTTTTCTACCCACAACATCCATTACATCAGATCCCCGCCGCTATCAATGGTCCGAAATTGCCCGTCAATATGATCATGATCCAGTATTGAAAGCCAGCTTGTCTGATATTGTAAATTTGTTTTCTTGGACGAACCCAGTTCGACCGCCCACCATGCTGGGATTGTTTCCGGTCAATCACATAACGGTTTAGTGGAGGTGACTTTTGATCCAGAAAACGATATACTCTTTGATTGGAACGATACCTATGGTTTCTCCAGATCTTTTTCATTGTCCTCATCCAATGAATGTAGTTCCGGAGTCACTGCAATAGGTGATCATTCTTTCCAACGATTCCATGCAGTTTCACCCTTAGCAATCAATCGACATGCACGTCAAGTGATCATTTTCCGTCTGGTTGTTGACCATGAACCCATGCGAGACTCATGGCCATGATCGGAAGTCACGGAGACCGTGGAGACAATCTCCGTGACCTCCATGGCCACCGTGTCACCTGTGTTGTTCTGGGTTTATTCCCGATATAGATTACTATTTTCCCCCACGTGCACGTGTTCCGCCACGGATTGACGATTTTTCTTTATACTGATTTTCTTGAGAAAAATGTCTCAAATTAATATACATCTTCTATGGAAATCAATCGAATTATTAAGCGCAATCGAGGCACCAATGTAGAGAAGGAAAAAGAGCTTTTGGATGACCTGATTAAACAGATCGAAACTGAACAGAATACCAAACCGGTTGAATCACCACCGATCGAGTTAACTGAACAGGTGAGAGCTAAAATGATTCAATTAATGGACGTTTACATTGCGAACCGTGAAAAAATGGCAAAAATCAATGCAATTCGTCGTGAACTAACCACCCAAACGAATCAGTACGTCAAAGATTTGGAAACTCTCATGAAACTGTATGGTCTTAATGAATTAATCAAAGATAACAACCGCTTTGTCTTGGAACATGTGATTAAAAAGAAGCCTCTCAAGAAGAAAGAGTTTCGCGAGGTGATCAATTATGTTTTAGGGGATCCTGAGAAAGTTGAAAAAATTTACAATACGGTGGATTCTGTCACCGAGAATGTGACCGTGGATAAGATTAAATGTCTCAAATGTAAAACCTAGAAAAATTGATCACCATCCAAAAAGTCGATCGTTTTAACTATCAAAATGCAAATGTCACAATTTCAACTTCCATTTACCACACAATATTTCTGTCAAACAGGACAATGCGACCACTGTGGTGGATTGTCAATTGATTTTCGTTACACACATTATTTCCAATCTCAATGGGTTTCAGTGTCTCATGCTACCTATTCCTGGATGCAAGTGATTACCGAACAAGTTCCTGGATGGAAACCGAGTCACGAGACCTTAATGAAAGTAGCCAAACCATATTTCACCTTGAACACCGATCATTTAAATCAAATTGCGGATCAATGTCGCATTTCGCATGAAATCCTGTTGGAACAATATGAAAAAATGGATCCACAATTTGATCGAACATGTCAGCGATTTTTGGATCAGTGTTCTGATTCATATCTTCTCTCGATTTTAGACGATATTGTTTCGTCTGAGATCGAATATGTCAACAATCAAGTTGCCAATCAACAAGACCTCAAATTGGGTCTCGAGATTTATCCGTACCGTTTTCTACGGATGGGGATCATTTTACCCCATAATCTTTCGCAAGTCGGTCTCGATGATTATCAAAGCCTATGTAAAGTCTATGGTTTACCGATCAACGCATCGCATGAGATTTTTCTGTCTCAAGTCATCCATGAATACCGTCAACATCTCCTAAATTTGAGTAATGTCTTACCAGAAATGATGGACCATCCCATGATTCATCATTTGTTGCAACACATTAATCAATATCCTAAATATCCTAAACATCATGTGGTCCCTGCGAACCCCACGGCTCCCATCAATATTCCCCAACCTCATCAATCCAATCCATCGTCATTGGTTTTCATTCCTCCTCATCTCTTGCGTGAATCGACTGGATTCACGCCTCCCAATCAACGGAAATCCCTTAGTTTTTAGATTTTTTGAACTGTTTAGCCAACTGTGCAAATTGTGCAATGACTCCACTAATATCTGCTGCGACTTTGGTTCCATGTTCTACGGTGGTCACTCCTTGTTCCATCAAGCCTAAGGCTTGTGCTGCTTCATCCATTTTTTTCCGTGGGGCTCCGCGCCGCGGGGCATAACCGGTGGCCGGTTGCGTTTGATATTGGTAGGCATGTTCACGAGCATGTGTCTGTGGGGCATATACATATTTGGCTTTGGGTGTGGCTTGAAAGACGGATTCACGTGGTGTGGGAGGTGGATATTTAGGAACAGGAGGGCGTTGTGCTTTGGTTGGTGCTGGTGTGGTGGGTAGTTGTGGCACAATGGCATCACGTGTGACCGCACGAGTCGCATCACGTTCGGCCGCGATGGTAGATCCACCATGTTGCCAACATACTTTACGACCATTGGCTGCTTGTCTATGGCAACGTTGACCATTAGTCTTAATTCTTCGACACGTTTGAGGCATCTATATTAAGTAGGTGAGAAATTGAATTCATTCCAATTGAATTTTCATTTTCATTGACAGGGAATATTGAGTTGATTGAGTAATTGTTTTTGGTAACCTGAATCAGACAGATGATAAATGTGATCGTTCCATGTCGCCATATCATATTCTTCCAAAAATTTATTAGGATTCATTCGATTGGTCAGATTGCGAGTGATTAAATGATTAATCCCCCGTAAATAAGTTTTTTGTAAATTGTTGGCAATTTTTTTCCCGAAGGTTTCTCGTGGTTCGGTAATTTGCTCTTGATGTTCATTGTAATACACAATTTGATTCCGATTTCCATTGATGGAAAATCCATATTGATGAGATTTCGTGTCCAAATAGATTCGTTCGATCAAACGACAATCTCCAGAGACATCTGACAATGCACAATCTTTCAGATATTCGACCGCTTGTTCAAAATTGCCGATTTTTTGAGTTAACATATCCAAGTAGTTGTCATCCGATGTGACGCAAATCACTTGGAGAACATTAGCTTTCTGATTTTTCAACATGGTGAGTTCCTGTTGGATTTGTTTAATTTGGGTGGACAAGGTAGGGACAGAACCTGGATTCGGTTCTGTTTCCTGTTTCTTTTCCAAATCCTCACCCGCTTCTGGTTTCTGAGTGAGTGTGTGTTGAGTTTGCACATGTTTCTTAAGATAAGTGTTCCGTGTGAATTGTTTGGAACATTGTTCACATCGAAACAATTTTTCGATGGATTTATGCCCTGGTTGATGAACCGATTCTTGATGTCGAGTTAGATTATATAATCGCGTGAATCCCTGCTGGCAGACATTACAAACGAATTTGCGGTTGGACATAGCGGATAGTAGCGATCCAATAACATGAACATGAGACAAGTTTTTATGTGAATTGTTGGCTCATTTTAGTCACTACTCATTTAACCGTACAAATCCCGTGCTCATTTTTTACGACGTCCATGTTTTATGATTTTTTTATATTTCAAAATAATTTTGATCGTGGATGGTCTACTACTCACGTTTTACTTCTTCTTCCTTTGTATCACGACGATAAATAAAATCATTATTTTATCGTCGTAACGAAACCATATAAATTATATATTTTTACAATCACAATCAGAATCGGAACTCAATTGTGCTCATTTTAGCGCGAGGAGTGAGTATCATACCGGGAATTGTTAAAAATTGTTAAAATCTTGCATTTTTGTCGTTTTTTACAATTTTTAACAATTTTCACCGTATAAATTTAACATTTAACAATTTTATCTTTTCAACTTAACAATTTTGGATGTTCAGAAATTAAAAATTGTTAAATGAATTCACGTCTTTGTTGCGTCTATGTGATAATAAACAGGTGAATAGTGAACCTGAAAAATTATTGAATCGAATCACATTATATTTGTTATTACCAATATTCTGAATCTGAATGATCAGATCATCAGGTGATGATCACTATTGTATTTATCTTTGGTCGGCATAAGCGATCAGAGTGCGACTAAAGTTATTGTTAAATTTTTCCTGTCTGTGATTGTGACTCAGAAGCTAATAATCTCACGTTATGATTGACCGATTTTAGGACGTCAAACGGATCATAGCCTTAAAAGTTAAAAATTTTAATTACTCTCTGAATCATTTCAGACAAAGCAATTTTACTTTCAAAAAAAATAAAAGTCATTTTTCGGAGACTCGACCCTCCTTTGTTAAGTATTTAAGGACATTAGAACGGTTTCATTCGAAGAACATACCCTCTAGATCAACACTGAGAATCCCAGATTTGTAGATTTGCCAATTTTCATGACTTTTTTTGAAAAATCCAAAAAAATATTTTGAAAAAAAAATGGATTTTTCAAAAAAGTCATGAAAATTCCAAAACTTTCTGATGTCTACGTATTTGACTTTTTGTTTAACAAAATGCGTAGGGTGCGTCTTCTGATATTTTGATTTTCCTAAAAACGCGATCAGACGATTTTAAAAGGGAGCCTGATGTACCCTCCAAAGACAAAAGGGAGACTCGAGTCTCCCTTTTGTCCGATTTTTTCCGTAAATAAAATTTTTAACTCTCCGATTTTCTGATTTTACGATTTTCCTATCGATGATAACCGTATTTATATGAAGAAATACTGAGTAGATAGGTCTATGAAGATCAACCAATGTTTGATTGGATCAAAAGACAATCTTTGATTGCAGCTGAAGTTTCTGGCACCAGCCCCCCACAAATCACCTGTGATTTACAAGGTAATGTTTACTCACTGTATGAGACTGATCATAAAATCGTTATGGTTAAATATAATTCCCAAGGACTCCTTCGATGGACCCAAATTTGTCCAGACGCCATGTTTCCTTGTGTTGCGATGACTCGTCAAGGATTTTTTTATTTGGTTCACCAAACTCAGTCCAGTGATTGTTTGAACCTGATCAAGCGAGAAACCGAAAAAGGAGAATTAGCGTGGAGTTTTGTCCATCAATTAGAGACCCAACCGGTCTCGGTACAGATCGCGAGTGATTCAGAGTCGTGTTTGTATGTAGCAGTCTTATTTCAGGGTTTTATGACTCTTTTAAAAATCGAACCTCTACAAGGCCAATGCGTCTGGTCACAACAGATCGACACTGAGGCTCTGCATGCCTCGTTAACTGTGAGTCCAGATGATTTCTTGTATATGTCGTTAACCCTTCCTGATATGACTCAAGGTTCCGCCATTCAGCTTCAAAAATACGAAAATTACCGCGGACAATGTTTGTGGTCATATCCTTTCGTAATCGTATCAAATGACGCACCCTTGGTGGGAACACGTTTGATTACCGATGGTCAAGGATCACTCTATCTAACATATTTTACACATGATCATCCCTTTCCCGAATTATTAATTTATCAATTAGAACCTTTTGATGGTCAATGTCGATGGATGATGCGACGCCAGATTTCTTCTCCGATTTTAGAGACCATGATTCCCGACATGACCACATCTTTATGTCTCTGCTATCACCTTCCAGGCCAATCCAAAGATGGTTCCACAATTTTGATTAGTAAGTGGACTGCGGATTATGGCGACCATCTATGGACTCAGGAAGTCCCTATTTTTGGATTGATTGATCAGTGTCCGTGTATTTCATGTGATCCATCTGGAGCTATGTATATTTCTTATTTGTCGCGTCAATTACCGTCACCGTCTGAAACCGATGATCAAAATGAAACTTCATCCGCACTTGAATTGGTGATAGGACATCTCCTGTCCCCGTTTCCTAAAATCTCCATTGCAGAGTATCAAGCCCATTGTCATAGTCCAGTTCCCCAAGTTAATACACCAATTCTTTATCGGTGTCGCGTAACCAATTGTGGGATTGTACCCGTCCAATCTTTACATTTGAATGATAACTTGAATCTCAATTCAGCTGAGTTTCCCATCACATGCCTTTTACCGGGTCAGTCAACCACAGTTGACATCTCTCGTTATGTTTTAACACAAAATGACTTAGATCGCGGTTATCTCCCCAGTCAAGTGACGGTGGAAGGACATTTCGATGGGCATCAAGCCTCTGCTTATTCCGAAACCGAATATCGACTGGAATCTGTTGTCTCTTTTATGGTGTATCAGCAATTGGTCACTCACAAGGGACCGGTCTTCACGTACGAAATTAGTCTTTCCAATCAAGGCAATGTTCCTCTTCAGGAGGTCTGTGTCTCAGCTCCTGATTTGGGTTTATCGGAGACCATTGTGACCCGAAGTTTGATGCCTTGTCAAGTGTATTTTGAAACTCTAATGTCTGAACATGAAGTTTTGAACAAATGTCATGCGATCGCGTTTGATCCTGAAGGCCAGAGTTATTCTGCGTCTTCCTCTCAAGATTCGTTAATGTGTGTTGTCAAAGATACGATGATTCGCATGGTTGATGGATCATCACGTCCGATTCAAATGTTGCAACGAGATGACGTAGTGGCTCCTGGACATCGTGTGGCCCGTGTATGTCACGTCAATTTAGAGTCGCATTTATTTTCTGATTTGGTAACTTTTCCGACGGATTGTTTGCGGGTTCATGTTCCGGAGCAACCGTTAACCCTTACATCCAATCATCCCATTATTTATGATAATGCACGACGGCCTGCAGGGTGTTTTTATTCACATATCAGGGAACGAAAAGCGATTGAATTGTATGATTTACAATTTGATCATGATGGCACATATTTTGCTAATGGGGTCGAGATTCAGTCATGCTCACCGCGAAGTGCACTGTCTCCATTACCGCGCGAATTATATTTTGACCTAACGTTGTTCAGTGATGAACTGGTATGGGATAGCTATGATCAACCGTTACCTCTCGTGACTGAGAAGGTGTATATATCTCACCTAAATCCTTCACCACCATCTTCACCACCACCTCCACCACCACCACCTCCACCACCTCCACCACCTTCACCATCACCATCTTCTCCACCACCACCTTCACCATCACCTTCACCATCACCTTCACCACCACCATCTTCTCCGCTTCCACCACCTCCCATCAATCGTAATCGTCGAAGAGATCCGCGTCAACGCCATGAGCGGTACCGCCATCATTTGGCAAACGACTTCTCCCATAGAACCTAACAAAACATAATTTGTCTGATTGATATATATCATGATGATTCCAGTGTACAAGCCGTATCTTAAAAATTATAAGCAGTCGGCCATAAAATGCATTCAGGATGAATGGATTAGCAATCATGGGATTTTTGTTAAGTTAGCCTCCGATAAAATGTGTGAAATTTTGGGTGTTAAATATTGTATTCTTATGAATAATGGGACGTCAGCCACGCAATGTTTGTACAAAGCTCTCAAATTTAAGTATCCACAAGTGACCAAAATCTATGTTCCCAATAATGTATTTGTGGCACCGATTAATTGTGGTCTCATGGAGTACCCAGCGGAAATGTTTGAAGTTATGAAAACCAATCATGAAACCCTCAATATGGAGACCAATGAGGACTACATTAAATCTCTGGAACACAATGCGTGTGTAGTTGTGGTGCATAGTTTGGGGAACATCATTAATGTTCCTAGACTTATGCGGTTACGCCCTGATTTGATCTTTTTGGAAGATAATTGCGAAGGTTTGTTTGGTCAATACGAAGGACAATTTTCTGGCACACGTTCTTTGTGTGCATCCATCTCTTTCTATGGGAATAAAACCATCACAACTGGCGAGGGTGGAGCTTTTTTGACCAATGATCAAGAGATTTTCAAATATATCAATAACATTTACAGTCATGGTATGAGTGAGAAACGGTATGTCCATGACCATTTGGGTTACAATTTCCGGATGACCAACATTGAGGCTGGTTTCTTGTATGATCAATTAAACGATTACCAACACATTCTCGACTTGAAAAAATCGATTTTCGCAACATATGATCGGTTATTATCGCAGCAACTGGATTGTCACAGGGTGATCTTAATGCGCCCAGAAGATTCTGAACATACCATTCGTTCCTATTGGTTGTATTGCCTGTTGATTCCCTTGATTAATTATGACCAATTAGAAATTTTCATGGAACAGAAAAATGTCCAGATCCGTCCGATTTTCTACGATTTGCATGTTCATGCTCATCTCAAGGGACTTCATAAGACGGCAGAGGATCCATTTACCACTGAAATTGCCAACCACGGACTCATGTTGCCATCCTATCCAGAATTATCAGTGGATGAACAGAAATACATTATTTCGTGTATTGAGGAATATTTGGAAACACACTGACATAGATAGATTTTAATGCATCATTAATATAGATACATCATCTTATTCACGATGTCAATGATGTCAACGATGTCAACGATGTCAACGATGTCAACGATGTCAACGATGTCAACGATGTCACATTTCATTGTGCTCACAGTCAATCCACAATCTCCGGATGATCTCCATTTACTTCAGATGTTCATCGAGAGTGTGCGGGGAAAGCAGTCACATTTCCGTTATTTTAATAATCGGGGACTAGAGTGTGTGACACAACACCAGGTGACCTTGTTAGGAATTCTCACGTCCTTTCCCACATCTGTCTCCTCGTCCGATCCCACATCCACACAAGTTCCAGTTCCAGTTCCAGTCGCGTATGGTCATTTGGATTATGAGGCTACTACTGATAAGACGTGGTTAGGAATTAGTGTTTTGGATGCATATCACGGACAAGGCTACGGGCGTCAAATCATGACACATTTGATTCAATGGTTTCAAGACAGCCCATTGATCTCAATTTATTTGACAGTGGATCGCGAGAACACGGTGGCTTACCAGTTGTATCAAAAAAATGGATTTCAGTTGCTCTATGAAAAAGCCAGTTATTATGAAATGATTCTTCAGAAAAAAAACACTACTACTGTTTCGCGGACTTTTAATCTCCAAGTCTCCTGTGGTGAGGCCTTGGATAAGTTATCGATTTTAGAAATCAAGATGGATCGGATTAAAGATGACCGCGTGGCTGATGTCAGAAAAGAATATGAGACCTTGGCACCCATTCTCAAACCGGTCATTGAACAGGCTCAGTGTCAATTTTTGTACCGTTTACTGAAAGAGGTCAACTTAAAAATTTGGAAGGATCAGAATGTCTTCCGAGATGGTGGCCCGGCAGTTGATCGAGCCAGTTTGTGTACGCAAATCATTGATGACAACGATCGCCGATTCCGGATTAAAAACAAAATCAACCAGCGCCTCAATTCCTCACTCAAAGAGCAAAAGGGATACAAAGCAACAAAAGCCTTAGTTATTCCCCATCTTTTGATGGGAGACCAAATTCTGGTCATTCCAGCGGTTCGTTATTTGAGCACTTTATACGATGAGGTCCATCTCTGGTCAATTGCCAAGTTTTACGACCAAGTTCGCTCATTTTATCTGGATGATCCAAGTATTAAAGTAATTGAATGTCGCAATGCCAACTGGTGGCGCAATCCCCAATTTTATGTGGATAACGGGATTGACCAATATGAAAGAAAACACGTTTATCCTTGTGGGATCCATACGGAATACGTGAAAAATGTTTCACGAATCAACTGTGATCGTGTTCCGTATTGTTTCTACAACCATATGAGTCTTCCACCATCGATTTATTGGAATTATTTTTCGGTTCAGGATACCTTATTGTCCAAGGAATTATATCATTTATTGCATGGACAAGAGTATGTGTTTATTCACTCGGAAATTGGGGCCGGTGTCTTGTTTAATATTTCCCATGTGGAAAACATGATTCATCGCTCCCATGACGAGATTCTGTTTGTGGATCCCAATGTTAATCGATACCCACCCGGTCATCGATATTATCAATTGGCTGAAAAATTAACAGGTCATCGAGTTAATGATTATCTCGATCTCATGATCCATGCCACCTATCTGTATCTAACAGACAGCTGTTTCTTCTGTTTGGCCATGCAATTGGGTATCATCACTGACCAGTGTTACGTTCGGCCTCGGACTGGTTATGATTATACTCCATATATGTGGTCGAAAGAATATGGTTTCGATCCAACGCAAGCGGGGTATGGTTCCATGTCGCCCCGGCGAAAATTTATCCAATTCTAAAAAATGAGCTCAGGCCATGTCATGTTTAGATACTTGAAAGTTTATAAAGAGAAAAGAGAGTCTATATAATAGACTCATGGAAGTCACACCGTGTTTGGGGATCGGTGATCTCTTGTTACTCAAGATGGTTACCTTATCGAACCCTATTAAATTGACCAAAATTCATATGTCAACTAAGTTGATTGCCAAATATCGTCAATTTCCCGACCGTTATACCAACTTTGTTCAAAAGTTAATTCAAATGCTGTTTCCACAAATCGATATGGATTTAGTCGACAGGATTCACACTCCGATTGAATGGACACAATATCAGATGGATCGAACTTACATCTATGATGATATTCATTTGATTCCGCGTCCGATAGTCATGAGTGATTATCTAGTTTTTCACACCAAAGTTAGAATGGAACGGAGAATGGACCGTTTCATCTCGCAGGATCTACCAGTTCTGCAGGAGTTTTTCCGCACATTTCGAACTGATAAGACGATCATTTTGATGGGTGAAAAAGTGGTAGAAGATTGTTATGAAAAGAAGGTCTTGGGGATCATTTCTCTTTATGCGGACATGCAACCCTTACGGGAACATAATCATGTGATTGATCGAACGAAAGAAGTTTTGTATTCTGGTAATCCGGATTATGATGATTTTCTCAGCGATCTCTATTGGATTCACCATGCGCATCTCAATGTTTCTTTTGGGATTGGGGGACCTCTCAATCTCTCACAGGCTTTCTCATGCAAAGTTTTAGGATACGTTGGAGAATTACGTGATTATCGATGGTTAACCACGCGGTATCGGGGCTTGCATCAGGAGGTTCACCACTTTGTCAAACATATCCAACAGTTAGCCTCTTCGATGGAAGAGTTAGTCATTTTGGTTATTGGATGTGTGACTCTTCCCAAATATCGCGAGTATTTACACAAGATTGAAGCAACGTGGGGACACAGGGCTCGCGAATTGGGTGTTAAGGTTTTGCATATGTTGGGAGAACAACCGACCGATTTGCAGGGAGAACAATATGTCTACTTGAAGGGTGTGGGTAATGATTACATTTCGGCCTCGCATAAACAGGCATTGGGACTTCGATATATTTATGACCATTACAATGCCAAATTTGTCTATGTATGTGGTTGTGATACCTATGTCAATGTGGATAAGATGCTGGATCTAGTTCGTCATTATTCGTACCAGGATTGGTTGTATTTGGGCGGCCATATGCTTTTCCGACGGACTCTTCAGGAAAACCTCTATAGTTTTAGTGGAGGTGGTGGGTTCATTCTTTCCTATGGAATGGTGACAGCCATCTATCATTTATTGTCAAATATGGTGACACAGTGGGAATCGTTTGCGACCCATGGAGGTAATCCCCATATCATTACGGCGTGTGATGTCTGTATTGGGCATTATGTTCAACGTCATGACGGGCATTTAATTTGTTATCAGAATCAATTCTCGGGATGCAATGATCAGGGAGAGCCCAAGTGTTGCGTTGGCAAGAAACGACCGCATGAGATTGTTGCGTGTCATTATATGACTTTGAATGATTTTGACCGTTTTCATCGACAACTAGTCGATCATCATTATTGGATTGAGCGCCCGATTTTTGGTCATGCCAGTCTTCCCAATTGTACCGTTATGACGATGTGTCTCACTCCTCAGCATCTGACCATTAACCAGGATCTGATCTCGCTCCCGTGTTATTTGATTGTCTATTGTGTTTTGGACAACTTGAAAATGTTAATGGATCTACGGGAGTCTTCAGGATATCAAGACATGACCATTTACCATGCGGTATCACCCGCTACTGCCTCCACGGCCCATAAATATCAATTAATCAATCAAACCCTGCGAGAGAATCCTTTCCAGACTGACCATTTTTTATGGGTTGATCATGACATTGTCTCTGTTCCTTCATCCACTTCCTCGTCTTTATGTTCACATTTACTTCGGATTGCGCGCGACCCCAGCGACCTTTATCATCTATATTCCTCGATTGATCTCATCGACACATATTGTCAAGTTCATTCACAGATTCTCCATATGGGTCGTGCGGCGGGACTGGCAGTGACCGAGGCAATTCTTAAACAATCAACGTTCCCTGATGAAAATACTATCTATCGTCATCTCATGACCGATGGTGGTGCTATTTGCGAACACATTGTTCGATCTTATGGTCCTCCGGAACATTGTCTTTCGTCTTATCTTCAAACAGCTCCATCGGATTGGGAATATCTCATACATACCATGACTGCCAACGCTACAGTCACTACTACCGGCAAGCCATGTCTCAATGATCATGACCGTTGTTCCATCATTCAATCTTTGATCGAAACCGTTGATCTCGTCCTGAATGAAGAAGATATCCTCCAGTTATTACACACTGGTTATCAGGCGGCCACTTGCATTCATGACGCGAAAGCAACGATTTTTCGTGACAAGTTTCAACAGATCCGGACGGAAAACCCAGTGGCGGAACGCTACTATCAGAGTCATCGTCAAATGTTTGATCCGCTCTAATTCCCATGCGGTTTAAAAATCATTTCATAAAATGAAAAATTCGATTTATTTTATGAAAAATAATTTCTCGATAAAATTGTTTACCAAATATTACATCCATCATTATACGTGTCCATTTTATTGTACCAACCATCATTGTGAGAGAATTTGATACCACATCGGTGTCCCAGGATTTTATCTCCTTCGGAATAATTTCGAATTCCCGAGATATGAACGTGGTAGATTTTGAGATCTAACATCGGATTTTTGAGCACATACCCACAACTCCGCAACTCGTGAGCCAAGACTCCATCACACAAGAATTTTCCCATATAAAATCGTCCCAAATTGTCACGGATTGTCCCTTTCCAGATCCAGCAATCGTGACTACCACCTCCGACGGACACAGAGGGTTCTCCATTTGGATTGAGTTCGTAACGACTTAAACAGATTACTTGGTTGGGTCCGATTGTAATTCGGTCGAATTGATCACCAATTACGATATCTGTATTGATCAGAATGTTAATGGTTTCGGGATCCGTTGTGCGAGAGTTGATGTATTTGAAAAACCCATTGAACGTGAGACGCGATGAGTGTTTGACGGTCACACGAGGATCATTAACGACAAGTTGGTCATCAGATTCATTTAGAATATCAATTTGACTGAAAATTGGATTGCTTAGATTCATTTGGAGACAGAAATCGATCTCCGCCTGACGGACTGGATCACGGTCGTGATAATACATCAGATACAGATGTAAATGCGCCCCGGTAGGGGTCGTCATGGCCTGAATTTTGGATTGCAAAAAATGAGTCAGATTGACAAGATATGCCATTGTTGGGTTTACTTCTTTACCTATGGGAGAATATTGTCTACATCATTTTATATAGACGTGAAGATCATGACCACTTATTTGTTTATCGAGAATGCAACTTTTTGGCCCTATGTGATTACGGATCAGGATGGACACCATTGGGGTAATATTCGTCCCAACGGATATTACAGTTTGAAAGTCAATTACAGTCCCACTTTTGAACGACAATATATTTTCAGTAACCAACATGGGTTTTTTACCATTAAATTGGGTCGAGATGGAAATATTAGTCAATTACGTCCTCACCGAGGGATTCATTTAGAAGTTAAACCGGAGGAGTATAATGCCCGGATTCAAGTCAGAGCTCCTCCCGTCATGACTTCGGGCATGGTCACACCATGCTGTCACATGCATGGCCTCACAAGAAACAAATTGTTGATCACTCCGGCTCGCAATATCTTTTGGAGAATTTCGCCACGTTTGGCTCCAGTTGTGCCGGATCAGGTATTGCGCATTAGCCCATAAAACCTCACAATCACGAGATCGGATCATGATGACATATGAGTGCTTGATTGGCAAAGATTTTCCGTAGATGTGGTTCTTCTACTCCACCCCAGGCCAAGACGTTTCGATATCCTAATTCTTGTATGACTTGTTTTGCGATTTTGGTCCGAAATCCTTTCCGACAATAGATCACAATGTGTGTATATTTGTTCACTGTATGGGTGGATAGGAGCCACCATAGTTGATCTTTTAAAATCAACATTTCTCGCTGATTGAGTGGGGGTGGTGGGGTCACCACCAGCAAGGCACCTTTAAAATGCCCCTGACAGTATTCTTCCCGAGTCCGCATATCGAGTAAAATGGCTCCATGTCGTAAGAGGTCGAGGGCTTGCGTATTTAAGTTGTTAGACATCGCTGTTTTATATAATCAATTGAGATTTTCATGGTTCATTTGGGTTCTGTTTTCGGAACGGATGGCCAATATTTAGTATCCCAACCGGCTTGGGCACGCAATGCAGCTAAGGCATTGAGTTTGCCACGGGTTTTGAGTTGAGCGCGTTGTTGATCAATTTGGGCGTATTGATAGGCTTTTGACTTATCGTCACAGACGATGGTTCGGCAATTGACCGCATTGGATTTGCCCATGACATCGACACATTTAGCCATGCAATCTTGGTAACATTGTTGACAAATTTCAATTACCCGGGCGTGGTTTCGTAAGACTGGTGGAAAATTTTCGACTGGGACCAGAGATTCTCGTGCGGCCACATAGGCCTTACAAATGGCACATTGGGCCTCTTGAGCTTGGACGCGTTGACGAGTTGTCACTCGTGATTCTGGTTTCTGCTTGCTTTGGAGCTGTTGTGGTGTTTGTTTTTCCTGAGGTTTTTGAGGTTTCTGTGGTATTTGTTTCTTTTTTGGGATAGCTTTGGGTTTGACCATAACCATGCCTTCATTCATAAGATCGGTACAGTTGGCATGTTGATTACAAAATGTTTGACCGGGTGAGGCATTTCGCGTGCACTGTGGCCGTCCCGTTTTTTTAGTCCGACATTGACATTGCATGAAGACAAAATATTTTATATGTTTGACCAAGATATAAAATGGAGACACAAAGAGTCATCATATATCATGAATTCTTGTGTCATTGATCAATCCAATTTTTCGATCCGGATGAAGCATCCATTTTTTGTTTCTCCGATTAAGATTCGTTCCAGTTCCACTAACAAGTCATACAATGACTTGTATCACACGTTTGCACTGCCCATCGTGGGTGATTATGCTCATAATTTCACATTGGTTTCCAATTACATTTTAAAAGGTATGATCAATAACCAAGTTCAAGTGGATTGTTTGGGCAATTATTTGGACTCCGTCAATTTGTGCCTCAATCAACGCACTCTCTCCATGAGCCAAATTGATCATTTTCCAATGGTTGAAACTTTGTCTCCTTATTCGCTCAATGACAAATCAGTTATTAAACTGGAATTTTTGAATATTCCATTATTAATTAAATGCTCTCCCGAGACCACTTATTTGATTACATTGAAATTCAAACAGAGTCCGCCGATTGATTATCTCTTAGCTTATGATGTCATGCATGTCGATGATCCACATTATGCTGACAAATTACAAAAAGAAAAGTTTGCGGTCACCTATGTCAGCCAACAGACATCACGCACCGTTAAAACCGCTCAGTACATATTCGAAAGAGGTCACGTGACACCAGCATGAATGCACAATAATTGAGACATGACTAAATATAACAATTTTACATTTAGTCAAGTTGCAAGTAAACGAATTACCCATCTCACCCCATCTTTTTCAGATTTGTCCGCGAAGGCATTCCGCATGTGCCTGATCATAACAGGATTGGAAATCGCTGTCTCCCAAACCAATACAATTATCGGCGGCATACTCGGCACAGTCACGGGCACTAGGTTGTAAATTGGCCCGTCTGAGCCAATAGGGGCGCCAGTCGTAGGGGCGCCAGTCGTAGGGGGTGTAATCAAAACGGTCGTTATAATAGTAATTGGAATAGGCTTTTTTGCTACGACGATCGCGGGTGGTATTAGTGTGGACTGCGTTATGTGGGTGGGTTCGGTGTGGGCTTGAGTGGCGAACGGGCCCCGAGAGGCGTTGTGTTTGTTCGGGTGGTACAAATTGGCCGGTTTCGCTTAAGGCGCCCAGTGGTAAACTGCGTGCGCTGTTGTCCAAAGGTAAATGGGTGAAATGGACATATTCACCCCCGTTTTGTTCCGTTGGCCGATAGTGACAGCAAATTAGAACAACGATGAAAAAGAGGACAATTCCGAGGAAAATCATTCCCATTGATTCCATAGTCTCTATATTACACGTCTGATAAAATAAATTCCATTTGAGTGGTTCCTCCTGTCCAGATCGTTCTTGTGCTCTCTTATGTCATTTGAAGTGCACACAGATCCAGAGGTAATTGGCGATCATCGTTTTCAATGCTGATGGCCTTCAGGAAGATGTGGTCCAAACTGACATGAATTCCACTTTCCAGTCCGGGTAGTGTGATTGATGTATCTAGGTTGAGGGTTAACATGATGGTGTCGTCCTCGTGGTTTTTGTGATCGTGATATTGAATCATAATGTCAAATTTGGGAGGGATTCGTGCCTCCTCGCTGATCAAACGAAGATTGATTCGGCGATCGTCTTCGTTCAAGCCATGGATCAATGCCTCATATAGCGCTGCGACAGTATTGAAGATTGTGTGATCCAGAGACCAGGTGTGACCATCGAAGAGAATTAGAAAATACGAATTTCCCAAGAGGAAATCATTCAGACGGAGACATAACTGTTGATCTTTTTGCTCGAGAAGAATATCGACATCACCGCATGTCGAAGCCCAATGACGGATCATATACTTATATTACGATGGACAACGTCCAATTTTCATCATACCAGTCATTTTTTCCGTTGATATCGATGGTTATCAAATTGAAATCCATTAATTGTGATTGAATCCCATTTATGAATTAAATACTCAATACAATATATAATACCGATTACGATGACAATGATTACGACTCAAACACAGTGTCGCATTTGTGGGAATCGAGATCTCATTGAAATTACTGATCTCGGAACCCACGCTTTAAGTGGTCGCTTTCCGTTCCAAGGAGAACCCACTCCTATGTGCGCTCCACTTGTTATTCTCAAATGTAATGATCTGGTGGGCACCGAACAAGATCAAGACCAAACCCATACGAAGGCGTGTGGGTTGGTTCAATTAAAACACAATGTGTGTCCCGAGGAATTATATTTCCACAATTATGGCTATCGATCAGGTCTTAATCAAACCATGACACAACATCTGGGTCGATTGGTCCAAGAGGTGACCGAGAAACTCAACCGAATTAATTTCCGTGATATTATTTTGGACATCGGAAGTAATGATGCCACCTTACTAAAGGCGTATTCATATTCTCCATTGATCGCGCGATACGTGGGAATTGATCCAATTGGGCAACAATTTGCTCAATTTTACCCATCACATATTACCCTGATCAAGGAATTTTTTACAGCTGACGTTTTTGAACGTGTTTATCCTGGGGAAAAAGCCAAGGTAATTACTTCGATTGCGATGTTTTATGATTTACCATCTCCACTGAAGTTTATGCAAGACATCAAACGGATCCTTCATCCGGATGGTCTCTGGGTTCTGGAACAAAGTTATATCGGGAGTATGCTGGACACGCTCTCGTTTGACACAATTTGCCATGAGCATTTGGAATATTATGCTCTGAAACAGATGGAATGGATGGCCCGTCAAGCTGGATTGAGGATCATTGATGTCACTCTTAACGAGTGTAATGGAGGCAGTTTCCGCGTGACCATGACCCATGAAGAGAATGATTATGAAGTTAATCAGGATCATTTGGACACTTTACATGCCACTGAGTCTCAGAGACATCTGGACACATTGGTTCCATATCAGGTATTTAATCAGGCATGCTTAACCATCAAAACACGTTTGACCACTCTCTTGAAAAACTATCAACAACATGGTAAGAAGATTTATTTATATGGTGCAAGTACCAAGGGTAATACCTTGTTGCAATATATGGGAATCGACCACACACTTATTCGAGCCGCCGCCGAGAGAAATGTGGAAAAATATGGGCGTCGGACTCCACAAACGGACATTCCGATTATTTCGGAGGAGGAAATGCGTCGGAATAAACCGGATGTCTTACTTGTTTTGCCATGGCATTTTAAGGAGGAGTTTGTTCGTCGGGAGTGGAGATATCTGGATGAGGGAGGGATCATGATTTTCCCATTGCCTCGAGTGGAAGTGGTTTCCTCTGAGTCGGTTATTTGGGAACACATGTAAACGTGAACAAATATAACAAAATAATGTCATTCTTATTATAACAACATTACCATTTCCAATCCTACCGCGTTACCAATGCCAATACCTCCGTATAATGCACAAGCTGGACAAGACGAATTCGTGGTTGAGATGCTTCATCATAAGAAGGATGGATGTTTTTTGGAGTTGGGATCCAACGATCCCAAACAGTATAATAATACATATTATTTAGAACACGGCTTGGGATGGGTGGGAATCATGGTGGAATATGAAGCGGGATGGTTGCCAACCTATCAGAAGCAGCGTCCCAGATCGTTTCCGATCATCAGCGATGCCACTAAGATTGATTATTGGCAGGCTTTAGCGGATCACCATTTTCCTAAACAGATTGATTATTTACAAATGGATCTCGATGTCGACACGAGGTCGACTCTGACCACCTTAGAGAAGTTGGATGCCACGGTCTTACCCCAATACACATTTGCCACCATTACATTTGAACATGATATTTATACAGGTAATTATTTCGAGACTCGTCAACGGTCACGAGAGATTTTGGAACATCGTGGTTATGTTAGGATTTTTTCGGATGTGTCTGTCTGGTGGCATGACAAATCTAGTCCAGTTGATAAGCTGTGTCCCTTTGAGGATTGGTATGTGCATCCGTCTTTAGTGGATAAACAACTGTTGGAAAAGATTGCATCGGATCCAGTCAATGTTCCTGGCCAGAAGTATGATGTGTACGTTAATTTGGTCAAGAAATATACCCATACTAACACCAACTAAGATGGGTTCCGTTTGAACCCATTTAAAATCAGCTTCACTTATCATATAAACACCATGTATCGCGATCACGATCCACACATTTTGCAACTGAATCATCTTGCCTAATTGCCAAACCCATCTCATTCATATCAATTAAATAAATTGATATGAATCACATAATATTTCAGTTAAACAATAACTTGATCACATACCTGTTCGACTCGTGTTCGGAGGGCTGTATGTGAATGTTTCGCATACAGTGGTTCCAGGGGAGCTACTCCGTTTGCCATAATGGTTTTCAATGAATTCTCCTCGATTTGAATCGAAGGTTTCAGATTCCACATGTGTCTCAACTGGAAGGAATGAGTGATGGCAATGGGTTTATGGGCCGCGATTGCATAATCTGGACTGGATGCGATTCCACACCCATCTTGATAATGGTAGAAGTAACAATTGAGATCATTGTCATGGAGCCAGCGAACAATGGTCTCGTCGTCCATGAATTGTGTTGAGACTTCAAGTTGGATGCCAGGTTTTTTGAGGATTTGTTTGACTTCCTTGATGCGTTTTTGTGCCTCTTCTCCCGCGGGGTCTCCGTAATAGGAACACGGCATATGGAGACGGATGATGGCCTCATCGAATTCTTCTTGGACTTTCTGTGCTAACCGATCAATTCCTTTGTGTGGGAACCCAAAACCTTGAAAACCAATTTTAGGAGGTCGTGATCCGGTCTCAATCTCCACACTACTGATTTCTGTGTCAGATGTCACATGATTGATGAAGAGACCATCACAAGGTAAAGAACGAGGCATCACCAGAATATGTTGATTGGGAATCAATGTGTCATCGTCGGTCATAATATAATTAAAATGACAAAAGATTTCTGGACGGAAATGGTCGACATACCATTGATTCATATCATAATGAATCATAATGTGAACAATTTGTGGATACAAAAAGATGAGTGATGAATCATAGACCCATTTGGTTGTGGTTCCGTGAAAATTATAAATGATAATTTTTGGCTGATGCTCCAAAATTTTCAATTCGACTTCTCGTTGACTATCAACAAAGCAAGGAATAAATCGGTATCGAGCTCCGGGCGTCTCCTGTTTGAGAATGTCGCTGGTTAATTTGCCTCGAATTCCAACTCCACAATAGGCGTGATCAGTGGCATCTTTACCAATTTTTTGAGTGAGAAATAAAACATTATTTGTAATTGTGTCGACGACCGAAGTAGACATTATATGCCATATGGGTGATGAGTTTTTATATATGAGAGAATGAGAATGTCTTGGACCACAGAGTGTAACGAATCCCTAGTAAGGCCTCCTCTAAATGGGGTGTCATATAGATGTTTAGGGTTCCATTGAGAATGAGATTAACTGGAGTCGAAAAACCAATTGCATCCGGAACGGTGTAGTTACCATACCAAATGTCATTTGAGAGGCTGAGTGTGATTGTTTTGATCTGTGAGACTTCTTCTTTGGAGAGTTCCTTGTGGATTACTCCACCCAAATTATATGAGATATATTGAGATCCCAATGTGATGCGTCGGCAACGGATACTGTTCATGGGTTATTCATTCCGTTGAAACACACAACGGTTCAGTATCAAATTTTATCCGATCAAAGAAACAAAAAATAGTTTCTCGTCTTTTAAAAAGAAAATGATTTCCCTAACAATCACTCGTTGATGTCTTGTTGTGATACACGAGATCGGTTTAATCATCACGATTAGTCCACTGGAAACAGTTAACAATCTGAAAATATCATGCAAATATATAAAACATGACCGCGCCTCAGCGTGTTCTCAATTTACGCCGAGATGAACCAGATACGTTGGATTTAACCATGTTTTTCAAAACATCATCCAATAATGGTTCTTCGTTGTTAGTGTATGTTCCACCGGGCTCACGACCGACATGTGTTCCGATGAAAAAATCATGGATTAGCGTAAGCACAAAATCTTGATAGATCGTATACATAATATTAATGTGTCCTCATAAATACAACTTATCCAAAGACAAACCTGATGATAATGATATCTATGTGTCGATAAATTTAAAAGTTCACGAACATTCTGAGCCTGTGATGGTTGTGGATCATCGCCCCACGTGTCCCCCTGTGTATAATCAGGGAGCCTTGGGGAGCTGTACATCACATGCTTTATCATGCATTTTTTATCATAACATGGTCAGATTCAACTCTAGCGAGATTTTCCATCCATCTTGCATGTTTTTGTATTACAATACTAGACTGTTAAAAAATTCAGTCGGAGAAGACGAGGGAGGATCTTTGCGTGATGCTTTGAAAGCGTTATATGTTTATGGGATATGCCCAGAGAATGTGTGGGAATATAATCCCATATGTTACAAAACACGCCCCCCACAAACCGCATATGATTTCGGTCAAAAACACAATTCGATTTCATATTTTCGAGTACCCCAAGTGCTTTCGCAGTTATGTCAATGTCTCATGGATGGTTATTTATTTGCCTTTGGATTATCAATTTACAGTCATTTTGAAAATGATGCTAATCATCACCAAGGTTTGATTTCACTTCCATCCGCTAGTGATGTATATATGGGTGGACATGCTGCATGTGCCATTGGATTCGACAATTACCGACAAGTTTTTATTGTTCGGAATAGCTGGGGTGATGAATGGGGAGATCATGGCTATTTCTATTTACCCTATGCTTACATGACTAATTCAGATTTGGTCTATGATTTGTGGACGTTTCGAAACAGATTGGAAATCACCCAATTGTTGGTCACAGAACTCAATGCCCCGGTCGGTGATGGTGCTGTGTTTGAAATTACGACAGTTGGAGAAGAAGCAGAGAAAAATCACAAACAAGAAACGACCCCACACCCGGATACATCGCATCACAGATCCCGTTCTAAGTGTTGTATTCTTGCATGAACCGCGATGTTCGTGAGAACATCATGGTTATATTTTATGTGGTTATGATATAGTACGCATGACACAAAAGTCTGAAGGTCAGCTATCTGAAACATTGGATGAAAAGTGTAAGAAAATGAATGGCAGTTTACAATGGGCAGAAGATGGGATTTTGACTGTTTGTGCATTACCTCGTAAAAAATACGAAGATGACACGGTTGTTCTTTTCAGTGCTAAGGAAAAAGTTCCATCTGTCACTGATGATGTTAAATCACAATATGTGGAATATTTTCACAATGTCTATCCCAGTACCAGTAAAGTTTTTTGGAATCGTATGCCAGTTGCCTGGTTACGGCAGTTTTATGAAAATCTGGAAATTTGGTACAACTTCCCCGGTCATCCTGCGGGATCGCAAGAGGTTCGTTCGGCGTTCAAACCATTTTATCGTGTTCCGGACACTGTTAACTTACAACAGTACACACAGAGAACTGGATTTGCTGATCATACATGGATTGAGGTTTTCCATTCTGGACACATGAACACTGATTTTTATATTCCCAATGAAATGTTTGCGGGAACCTTTTATTACCCAACCAAGGGATCAGGGGTTTTTCTTCCTTTGGGGCACAGTTTGGTTGCACTCAATAAAATCGATGCCTTTAAAAAACTGGGAGTTCCTAATGATGTAATTCTGGCTAACGCGGATCCTTCTTTTCTCCGATGGTTGCGACGGGAAGAAAAAGCTCTCACACAATCATCTGGATCGACTATGACTCCAGAGGAAATCAAACAATTGGCCCTGGATAATCAAATTAAGAAAATGGCCATGGGTACTAATAAAACTCGCACAAAAGAAGGCTGGTGTTATTATGGTTTTGGTAGTCAGGGCGATGGTCTTCTAGCCAAAGCGGCATTACAAGCTGGCTACGATACCATTCAGTTATTACATGAAGCGCAACGGGGGTGTGATCCCCAGGGGGTCCTCGATGGTTTTGAATTGATTGATTTACGTAACCCGATTGTCTCCGCCCGTTCGTTGCGGATGGCAGTTCCCAATAATTATTTTGATTCGGTTTTACCGGAGACAAAGTAAAATAAGACACAAACACCACATTTCCAAAATTATTTTAGTTTAATTGTGATTTTGATGCGAACACGATATTTACCGTTAGGATCAGATTCTCCCTGATTTCGAGCAGTTGGTCCTAATGATGGAGTGAATGGCCAGAAATATCGCTTGGGTGTCAGTGGATCGATAAAATCAGGAATGTGTTGATACCATGGAGTTTCGTGGCGGTCGATTTCTTTTTGTAAAAGAATGGTACGGTGTCGTGTGATGAACGAGGGATCCAATGTCCATGGGGGACGGGTGGCATTATGTGTTTCATAACATTGCATGTTGTTTTTCACACCACGTGCAATGCTAATTGTAATGTGTGCCGTTAAATATTCTTTGAGAGATTCTTCGTAACCCAACCACATGAGGACCGCGGGATGATAAATGTAACCGTATACGATTTCCAGTTCCACCGTTTCCGGTAAGATTGATGGATCCTTATTGGAGATAAATTGCCATTGTTGATTGATCCGAACCAAACGCCCGTCTTGATCGGCCGAAATTTTACGGTACTCTCGAATTATTTTCCGAATCCAGTCATACCATAAGTATGGATCAGATGGAAGTGGTTGTTGTAAATAGGTACCAATTGCCTTCAATCGCTGTATGTGACATAGAATTTGGAATGCTTCCCGTCGCTGGTTAGGGAGACGTTTATGATCTAATAGTTTAGCTGATTCGGTGTAGTTAAGATGAACGAGAAAAGTGTTGACCATCTAAGACCGAGCTTATTTACTCAATTGAATTTGATTGTGAGATCAATCAAATTTAATTCTCCCATCATGTTCGTGTTCGTGTTAATTTTCCGGTGGTGGTGATGTTTATCTTTTTTGAAGAGGTCTAATATGTGCATGGGATTGACATAATACAATGCTTGATGAAGGACCCAGCGAGTTATTGCTTGAGAACAATGTAACAACCACGCATCGATCATGCCTTGCCGGCATAGAAGAAACGGTTTGAGCTGTGTTTGATACAATTTGCATGTGGTATGTGTGTGTAACTGTGGAATTTGCAGCGACCACAAAAAGATCACGTTGATTTCCAGATAAAAAGGAACCCAATAGAGGATCGGATGTGTCATTGATTGGATAATGGCAGTGCATGCCCACATGATCCAGAAAGTTAACCATTGTGTCTCGGCGTGTTTATTGGGTGATTCAATGGTTTTAAAAGTAGCATAAATTGGATATGGTAATGTCAACAAATGACATGTTAATGGACATAGGTAGGTATTCATTTTGTTAATAGGTATTAGTATCCACGCTCATCTGTCATCAATTTTATGAGTCAAAAAATGATTCACTTGATTTCATCGAAGTGTGTGTCCAATTACACTACGATGGATTCTGAGTCTTATTGTCTGCGTTTAGTGACGGAGTGGCTCAATGGCAAGAAGATCAGTTATCGTCACTGTTCTGGTGGTGGTGGTGGTTTTTCATTATGTGAAACAGGTTGTCAGATTAAATTAGCGAGTCCATATGTATTAAGTATTCAAACTAATCCAATGGTCGCGGATGTATCATTTGCGGAAACCGCGATAACAGATGGGAAAAGTGTGGTCTACGGTATGTGGGGGTATGGCGATGTGAAACGGTTTGAGACACCAGATGATTTATTCAGAGAAATTGAGTGGTTGCTAACGCAGGAAATCCCCGTTCAAAAATAATGCACCAAGTTCCAAAGCATATTTTCCGAATTGTTTGACAATCATCGTCAATAAGATGGTAACAAGGCTTTGTTACATTGTTCGAAATAATCGTCGAATAGGGAGGCATCTGAAATTGTCAAGAGTGCTGACAAAGCGGAAGAAGCATAGGATGCATCATGATAGAGATCGAGAATGGTATGGTTGTGTTCGTTCCTGGTTAGGAAAAGAGCACCTCGTTCACCGGAGGCTTCCCATGCGGCTTTAGCAAAGAGTTTAACAAACCATCGTCGATAGGATGGTAAAAGGACTTTGTCACATTTCTTTTTAGAAGCAGGGTGGGTTGCGTAAGTGAAATCATGCATGATGGCCGTATCTACGTGCGACCAGTTGGAAAACCAACATCCGGAACTGACACCATCTGTTGCAAAACCGTTCTTCACAACATAAGATGCTCCATTCACGTTGAACGGTGTGGGTTGCAGGGTTAAATAACTAATATCGTCAAAACCATGAATGTAAGCGTTCAATGTATTGATTTGATAATCTGTTAAAGCGTATAAATAATTCGATGGATTGGGAGACCCATATTTTCCAAAACATTTCAAGAGGCAAGAGACGGGGACGCAACAGCAGCATCTGGGTGCCGCTTCAGGTGTAGCGGACGCATCGGATGTCATTTGTCAATAACGTTATTTTATATTATCAATGTACAGATTCGTGTCATATCAAACGGATATTTTTAGAATTATATGGATTAACATGTATATATGCTGTTTACTTTGGAACAATTGATTCGTCAGAAAGCGGAAACATTAACACCTTTTCAAAAGGGATCTGTTAAGTTGGCGTATCTATGCCAAGAAGTTCACAATAATTGTCGTGGGATTTATTTGAAATATGTGTTCTATCGTGGATGTTTGGATCAGGACTATGCCCGAACAGTCACTAATAAAAACATAACATATTCCAGTCAAGCTGATTTGAATAAGTTTGAACGGAAGACATATTCTCTCAAAGAAGGTGAAAAAATGTATCGTGATCAAATCAGCAAAATCATTGGTGCGGCGATTAAACATTTCGATCGAATCCATGTCGATTATTCCAAGAAACTGATGACACAACAGATTGATGTGTTCAATGGTCTGATCTATTATTCCTCGTATGTGCTGGATTTGGTCACCACTTTGAATCAGGTCTATCAATTGGTTTTGGAAACCACAGTGAAAACTCGAATGAGTCTGGCGTTTCCCATCTTACCTTATTCCATCAATGAACAGAAACGATTGCAAACATGGACTCCTGAATTGGTGTTTAGTGGATTTGAATCGGCCAACAATTTGACGGAGAATCTGGTCAGTAAACCCATTGTCAAATTATGGTTGCTTCACAAAGAGTTACTCAAATTCTTGCAGGATCGTTCCCAGCTTCCTCTGACCGTCAATTTATATGCGGCACAAACAGAATTGACGAAGAATCAACAATCGGTTGACCAATTAGCCACTCATTCTAACGAAATTCAACAGATGTTGGAGCAAACATATTGTCTCAATGGTCTCAACACTCTCCATCCTGAATTCAAAAAGAATCGAAAAGATTTGGAGAAAGTTGTGTGTCTGATTAAACAGAATGAAATCGGTGGTTGTAATCAGAAGAAATTATTCGAATATGATCGACAGGTGTTGATTGATAACACTTATCCCTCTATCAATGGTTCTGAGAAACACCGTCAGAACCAGAGTAGCGTAGAATTGTACAGTCAGAAATGTTCCTCCAGTGGTGCGTGGATGCAAAAGGTGAACGTAATCGCGTTACAGGTGAATGAGGATGTGATCAAAACCACGCCTCTCACGATTCCCAGATGGTTTAGTTTTGACAAAGTAGTGATAGTGGTTTGAATGGAATCAAAATAATTGTAATTCACAAAGACCACTCACAAAGTAACATAAAATTCATAAAACGATTTTTGCAATTTTAATTTTTAAATCGCATGAAATTTCATGCGATTTGTAAATCGATTTTTAGTCTC
>Ga0172381_10000163_pt1 | contig 78915 bp, 103 predicted proteins | sample Leawel6488metaG_FD_119754 | JGI IMG/M metagenome (GOLD analysis project Ga0172381, IMG submission 119754) | Leachate microbial communities from a municipal landfill in Southern Ontario, Canada - Leachate well 64-88 metaG | ecosystem: Engineered > Solid waste > Landfill > Unclassified | place...
AAACTTGACCTTGCCGCAAACTTGACCTTGCCGCAAACTTGACCTTGCCGCAAACGTACACTTTGGGCAAGCTCATACGGCAAGGTGGTGGGTGGTCCCACTGGGGGGTCTCGGGTGAATACTGCGAGAGAGAGAGGCTAGTCCAGGTAGGACAATCGGTCTTATAGACCGTACTTATGGACTAGCCTCTCGCGATGTCCTACTATCGAGAATAAATAGAAACATGGAAGACCGATTAGACTCGAGAGAGGGGCAGGTTCCCGATACCGTGGAACCCAGGATCCTGCAGCCCGGCCCGGATGGGTACCCTGGTAGGCTGATGACTCGTAAGGAAGCTGTCAAGTACCTGGGGGTCAGTGCCAAGACGCTCAGAAGGTACGAGCTGGCCGGCGGGATCTGCGCCTATAAGAACCAGATGAACAGGCGAGTCCTATATTCCGAGTCCGAGATCCTGGCCCTACTAGGGAGTAGATTGAAACAGACCAAGCAGGTAGTCTTATACTGTCGGTCGGCCGTACTAGGGAGTAGATCGGACAAGGGTAACAGTGCGAGAGAGAGGCTTGCCCAGCAGGTACAGCGCATGTCCCAGTACTGCCTGGCAGCGGGGATCCGGGTCGACCTATGCCTGACCGATGTCGGGCCTGGTACCGGGTCGAAGGACCTTGAAGGTTATAACTTATTGATAGAGAAGGTGTTACGGCGCGAGGTGAGCCTTATAATCGTGGAAACCCCAGACCGGCTGGCCCGCTGGGGCATGGGCAAGGTATTCGAGAAGTTCCTGGCCTGGCACGGTGTCAAACTACACATGGCCAGCCCGTGCCTTACCCGCGAGGAGTACAAGGAGGAGATCAAGCAGGACCTGACAGAAATCATCTACGAGTCCAAGAGACTACTTGGAGAACAGGTCTGATTACCAATAAGATAAGTGAATTTCACCCGGCCCCGGAGAGGTTAAGCTACCTGTACTAGGAGTACGGGGCTGGCCACAATAGCAGCTCGTCAGTAGGCTGCCAGGATCTACTAGGGAGTACCGACCTGGCCGTCAAGCTCGTCCTCTGGGTCCGGCACGTACTCGGTATCGTCCTTGACCTGCTGGGCCCAGTAGATCGCTTCCTTCAGATGCTTGACCCCTGACTCGATCTCTTCCATGCACAAGCCAGCATTCTTGTAATCGAACTTCTTGCAGTACTCGATCGCTTGATCCAACTCAGTCCGGATCGAATAGAGATAGGTACCTAGCCAGGTCTTGTCCACTTCTAGCAGGCCGGCCTGTTCCAGCTTGAACATGATGTACAGGTCCGGTTTCTTATCGCTGTACTCTAGGACTGGGATACCATTGGTGGTATCCAATTCTTCGAAGATCTTTACGTGCTTTCTGTTCATATTGCTGGTTCGAATATTTCTGGATGTTGGCGACCCCATTCTCTGAGAAAGACTCCTGCTTTACTGTTAGCTTCGTTCTCGCAGTCAGAGCCATCCGCTCCGTCTAACTGGTCTCCTCTTTCTCTCTGAGCATAGTGTACTAGTTCGTGAGCTAAGCTCCTGTACCAGTCAGCTCTCTGTCTCTTTCCGCGCAGTACCCAGATGAAGTTGTCTTCAGGTGCAGGGAAATATGCGGCCATTGCCTTTATCTCCACGGCCTTAGCATGGTCGTCGGATACTAGTATTTTGGCTGGCTTCTTGTAGCCTAGATTCTTGCGGCAAAATGCTATGAATTCCTTTAGGTCAGGATCTTTGACAGGGGTCGTGCTCTCGCTGTTTACGTTCATGAAGTTATTTATCCAATTTTCCAGGGCCAGAAAATCCTCCAAGACCAGGATGGCTAAAAATACCCATGGCCGAGCGGCATGGCGCATCGGTCCAGATACATAAAATAAACCTACATCCCATGGCAAAGAATCCCACTCAGGTGACGAGGTACCGGGCCGTTAGTACTACTAAACGACCTGGCGTGCATGCGAAGTCTAGGTCCTCAAACAACAAACGGTCTAAGAATTACCGCAAGCCGTACGTAGGACAAGGCTGACTGCCCGTACCTGGGTCATGCATTCATGCATAACACGGGTACGGGTTTACTCATATGAAAAAAAGGGACCTCCTTTAGGGAGTCCCTTTCTTCTTGTTAGGCAATAGAGTCTTATTGGAACCTCTTCTTCGTCCATGCCTTGAGCAGGCTAGGCTCCTTCTTGAATTCAATCTTCGCTTGAGTTTCGATGTCTGCCAGGTCCGTGTTGAAGGACTGAGCCAGAGCCTTGGTGGTAAACTTAACCGCCTTCTCCAAATCTCCGCTGAACTGCTTGCTTAGATCCAAGAACGTCTTCCTGACCTGGCGCCTGACCTTCTCGTCGGTATCCTTCTGCTTGTCGCGAGTCTTCTTTGAAGAAGTGGACATCTTATCAAGATATTCCTGGTACGCGGTCATATCGGGTTCAGAGTTGATAGCTTCCTCAGCCATTGCTTGGACCTCGGCCTTCTGCATGCTTTCGAACCTGTCGAATAGGTTGGCCAGTTCCGGCCAAATAACATTGCTCTCTGTTCCTTCCCTTTGACCCTGCAAGAGGAGCTTGAACTTGGATATAGTACGCTCAACTGTTTGGGGTTTCAGATTCAGGTAAGCTGAAAGCTTTGCTCCACCGATATGCTGCCAGTCTTCGGAACCTTCCTTCGACATTTTAAGAGCATTACGTGTCAGGCCGGTGTCTCCTCGTCCGCGAGTGTCTTCGGCCCGGCCCAGTGCTTGCACAGCATTGAGGTAACATGCGGCGTACTGCTCGTCGGATAGGATGTCGTCTCCCCTTGAGATTGCAGCTTTCTGCCCGCCCCTCAGTTCGGGTTTCTTTTCTTCCGACCCTGTTAGAGTCTCGCCCTGCAGGTTCTCATTCACGAAGTCGATAAAGTCGTTCACATATTTCTTTTCCATGTAGTAAGTCTTTTGATTATTTATATCCCTGTACTAGGGAGTAAGAACCTATCGAGAAAAAAGAATGGGGCCGAAGCCCCATTCAGAGTACCATTGAAGGTTACAGGCTAGCGAGTGCTGCATGTTCGAGGTCCCAACTCTTAACGAAGAGGGCACCGCCTTCGACCTTGAACTTTTTAGGGTTCGTCATCGGGAAGGTTGACTTGTGCGAACCGAGCCAGGTCATGTCGTTCACGAGGTCCCAGATGGTATGCCCGGTCTTGATGAACTTCTTCTGCTCGAGAGAGAATTCCCTCGGGTTAAATCCCTTGGCGATGATGCGCCTTTCGGTTTCTTCGAGGTGCGGGAAGAGCTTGGCCTTTGCGGCTTTCGCCAGCCAGATCTTGCGATCAGGATCTTCTTCAGTCAGCTGAGATTCTACGAGGTCGAATATCTTTGACATTTCGGCAAGGCTGGCCTGGGTGGACATGGCTTTGTCAAGCTTATCCTTGAAGGAAACCGGCACAAAGCCGTCACGTGCCCAGATGTGGGCCTGATTCAGGATGTCGCGGAAGGCGTTCGGTCCAGAGCCTGCTGCTCCGCCACCGCCCTTACCGAGGTCCGGTCCGGAACCGGTTGGGGTCTTGCTGATCATTCCATTGGCGCATGCAAGGCGGTACATGAAGTCGTCGATACGCGACGTGTTGTAGCTGTTTACTAGGGAGACCCCGAAGCGGAAGACATCGTCCGGTCCCAGCCTTTCAAACCCTGCGTCCTGTGCATGCACGAGGTTGATGCTCATGTTACTGTTGCCGGTGTTGTCGATAGATTCCACGCTCAGTCCTGGTACTTCGTTCAGCAGAGTTTCCGCGGTCGCGAAGAGGGTGTCATTGGTCAAGCGGCTGTAACGGTCTGCCACTACGATGTTCGTGATGACGCGCTGGTCCTGGTCCCCGATGAGGAGGAAGTCCTTGCCACCGTCACGTGATTCTGCGTATGCCTTAACGGCTTCGAGCAATTTGATCTGGATGCTCTTATCCTCATGCTTCGCCATGCGATTCATGAGGCTGACGTTCAGGTTAACCATCTGTCCAAGGCGGTTGAAGAAGCTTCTGGACACGGGTACACGGTGGCCATGGATGTGGATGCATCCATTCTCGATCGACTTGTCGTCGAGCTGGATGTCGCGGAGCTTGATCCTCTTGATCAGCGGGTCGTGCCCACTCAGCTCCTGTCTGATGTTGTTGAATTCGTCGTTTCCGATCATTGTCGTTTAAGGTTTAATCGGTTGATACTAGTTTTCGTCTGCTACTTCTTCGTCGACTACCACGGTCTCTGCGTCGGGATGGGTGACTGAGAGAAAGAGGTCGTTGAACCTTTGGTCGAGCATTGCACGGTTTTCACCTTCACCAGTCGCCAGGCGATTGGCTTCGATTTCCTGTTGCCATGCTACTTCGTCCCATACGAGTTCCCCGTTTACTAGGGAGTAGTACAGGCGCTGGTAGATGTGGGAACCTCCACGTCTGTTCTTGGAGAATTCAACGTACCGGCGTCCTGCATCGTCGAACCTCATCTCCATCATTGCTGTTGTAGCATGCTTGAGGTAGGTCGAACCGACGTACTGGCCACCCTTGGTTAAATGCTGGATTGCGAAGATCGCTTTGTTCTTTTTGTCGGCGGCTTCGATGATGGCATTGGTAAGCCACGTGGCCGCTCTGTTTGTCTTCCAACCGAGAACGTCCGCCATTTTCACGATGGTGTCCTGGTAAGAGTCGAGGAGGATGATGTCGTAGTCGTCGCTTTCGATCGTGTTCTTTAAGATAAGATCGAACCGGCCCATGATGTAGTCCATGAGGAGGAGGGTCGGGATGTTGCCAATGATAGGCATCTTAGAATAGAAGAAAAACAAGTCGTTGCGCGTCATCTCCGAAGAAACGTAGAGGATTTTAGCGTCGGGATTTTCCCGCTTAATCATAGCGAGCATTTGGAGAATTACAGTTGACTTGCCGACACCCGACTCGCCAACCACGATGTTCGCGGTACCTGAATAAAGACCGCCATCTTCCGTGTGATCAGATAACAGTTTGTCTACCAACCCATTGGTCTTATAAAGTCTGAAGTCAGGGAAGTCCATGTTCCCGATTTCAATGACCGTGGGCTTTTCGATAACTGATTCTGCATCCTCACCAAGGTCTGGCCTTCCACGCTGTACCAGAGATTCTGAACGCGGATCGGAAGGCCTTGTTGAAGTAAATCCTGCGCGAAGTTTCTTGACCACGCCGTTGAACAACCCGTAACTTACACTGTAGTTCTCATTGTTAACCATGAACTGACTGTAGAGCTGCTGAACCGTTTGGTCGATAGGAACCTCGCCTCCATGGTGTTCTGTGAAGAACGACCGGACAATCATTTCCTTCTTTCCGATTTGGTTTTGCATAGATGGTTTAAGTTAATTATTGATTGATGTAGCTAATATAAAACTAATGTCTGACAGGAAAAAATGGTGGTCAAATATTTGTTTTAATTTTATACTGTATAAATGTACTACAGTTCCACTTAAGTTAGTCGCAATTACTAAAATAATTGCGTCACTGATGAGACTGTCAATGCCGTACTTCAGTGTGTGACGGAGTATACCCTCTGCGTCTGTTAAACGAACCCGTTAGAGCTTGGCATCTACAAGATAACGAGGTAAAAGTAATACAAATACTTGAAAGGAAAAAATTAGATGCCGCAATTCGTGTTATTAGACATCAATCCGTTTGCTGCAATTTGTACAGCATATCTCGAGACACCGTCCGTGATGGTGTAGTATCCACCGTCTCCAACAACTGGTGTTGTACATCCAGAATCAGAGTACAAGGTGTATCCATTAAGGTTCACGATCGAATCGACCGTTGAGTATCCGGTTTGGGTCATGGTGTCAATTGCGCAAGCTGCTACTGTACCAGGGTTCGAGGAAGCTGAATAACTGAATGCTGTTATTGCTAAGGTGGTTGTCGTAGTTGTTGGGGCAGCCGTCGTAGTTGTCGTCGTACCGCTCGCAGTAGTTGTGCTAGTAGTAGGAGCGGTTGTACTAGTAGTCGTTGCTTGAGGACCAAGGTTAGTCAGGATAACTGTTCCAGTACCGCCTGTTCCCAATGCAGCAATTAAGTCTTCTACAAACTGGTCTAGTATTGCTCTAGACGGAAACGTCATGTGCAGTACCGGATAGAGATTGATTCCTATTCCAATGTCTGAGTGGATGTCTCCGTCCAAAGGATGTCTCTAGACGGGTCAAAAGTAACGAGTTCCTGCATAGAACCGTTGCTGTAGTTTCTGATCTTGATTATATCGGCTGCCATATAAACCTATTTATACAAGAAAGGGGTCCCGCCAAGAACCCCTAACTAATCAACCAATAAACCATGTTTGTTATGCTTTGCGCAGCGGTACTCGTTCTATCTTTACGATGCTGCCGATTGGAGAGTATCTAGCTTCTTCGTAGCTCGAGAACCTGTCTAGGTCGAAGATCCATGCTCCCCTTGATCCAGCTTTCTTCATGCCTATTCGGGTCTTTCTTTCTGCCATGGATGGTCTAGCTATCTTTGCCTCGAAGCAGGCCAGCTTGTATGCAGACCGAAATGTAGTGGCCACTAGAATCGGTACCATTACTTCGTTCTCGAGCTGGTGTACTAGCCATACATCCTTCTTGTTCCTGAGCAGGCTAGGCATGTTAGAACAAGTTATTTCTTACCCAATGAATCAGCGTTGGGATTCCCCATACGATCAATGCTATTGATCCACCGAACACTAATGCAGTTATAATGCAGTTTCCCATGGCCTTAGTCTTTTAATGATTCAGCTAGCTCCTTAAGCTTAGCACATTTCTCGTATTCTTCTGTATCCTGAAAGTGCTTGATCATGAGCCAGAGAGCGTTCTTCTTTTCTGATGCAGGCTTCCCGTCGTTGACCGCGTCCTTGAACTCGCCAACTAGGGCTTCGTACAGCTTGTCCATGAACTTGCCGTAGTCTTCCTTACGCAGGTGCATGAGCTCTAGCAACAGGTCCTGATAAGTCTTCTTTTCTGATGAGTTAGTGTCCATCGTGTGTAGGTCTTTTTTAGACTTTCTATTACTAATATACTAAAAAGAACCGAACCGGATTAATCTGGATGACTCTTTTTCTTCTGGGTTTATGTTAGAGGCCTAGAATATGACTTCTTTGTAATGCTTATTGACTTTCTTTAATCCGTTTAAGCAGTCCGTGCAGGTCCTGTACTCTCCATCTACATCCAAATTATTTTGCTTGTCTCTTGAACCAGTTGAGCTTGCCCAAGAAGTAGTCTATTTGAAGGCGGAGGCCGAAGTTGCTTCCCTGATAAGATCCCAATTGCTTGGTCTTGTATGTCTGATAGTCAGTTTCTTTCAGGTCTAGATCCTCTTCTTTGATAGCCTCTATCTTGTTCCAGTGCTTCTCCATTGCTGCTACGAATTCGTCAACGTCCTTCATGAGGTCGTCGTACAGTGCAGCTTTATCTCTCTTAGATAGTGGCATATCTCTTCATCTTTAGCAATATTTATACGATGTAATGATCAACATTATTGCAGTAAGAATCGTAGACCAGTATCATATTGCCGGTCCTGGCACAGAATCCTGATTCAGTAATGGACTGTATCCGATAATCCGTGGGTAACTGGATGTGACCTATGCGATTTCCATCGGAGTTATAAGTTACTATTTGCCCACCGAAACGAAGGACCACGAATGCCGAGGAATGACCAAGGAATTCGCCGCCGCCTGTCGATATGGATCCGATCTGATTTCCGCTCCTGTCTCGTATGACTAGGAGGTTTCCGTATTGTGTTACGTTCGCGATCATGGTTCAGTCGATTAGGATTACTTTGAGCTCGCTGGACGGCGAGATTCTTTCGTGCATCTTTGCCTGTGCAACGATCAGGTCCGTGGCTTGTTCCTCGTGAACGTAACCACTTTTGAAAATTCTTGCTTCTTCGTCATTCATAATTTTAATTTTTAATAACCGCTATATGGCGGTTAGCGAGTTGTTATACGCAACCCAAAGAAACCACAATCTCAGTTTCAGTAGTTTCTATAATTTCAGGTTCAGCGTTTCTAACTTCTTCCAGCATTGCAATCAATACCATTTCTTCATAATCATCGCCAAACATACACTTATAGTTTTTATCCCTTCCATAAAGCGTAATGTATTTGCCATCGTATTCCAACCGATACCCACCGCCATAATTAGCCAAAATGGGTATGCGTATAACACGTGGTATAGTTAATAGGGGTTTTTCTACGTTATTCATCATTTTTTATATTTATTAAGTTTATAATATTTTGATAGGTTATCGGTATCTAATCCCCAACTAACCATACCACCAACGTTAGCGGTAAGTTTAAAAATCACCACTATTCAACATTTCATCAAACATTTTAGATGCCATTTCGTCCTGCTCTTTTGATGCTCTATGCTCAATTTTAAATGATACCACTTTATCTGCTTTTTTAGCATTAATAAAATCAATCTTCTAATTTTTGATAACTATCAGAATTTGAATAGAGAGTAATATTTGTATCGTTTCGCCAATCACCATCTACTTTGAATTTCACAATAAATCTGTGAGTAAATCCGTCAAATTGTTCTTTTGAATACTTAGTTTCCATTTGATTATATTTTAAAAGTTTAACAAAAACCTACCGCTAACAATGTGTATAGCAAATAAGCCATTAAAGTTTGTACTAATTTGATAGTTTTGTGCGTGGCTTACTTGCCATACACCCAACCGTTTATAATGCTAACGTAATACAAATGCCTGACAGGAAAAAATTCTAGTTCAGCTTAGTTCGACGCACATCTGAAACTGCTCCTCGCTTAAATCGGACGTTTCGTGTTCCAGGATGTTGATTAAGATTTGGTTGTACAGGATTCCTTCTGATTCCCAGACCATGTAATACATTCCGGTTTCGTCGACTCTCGTCTGGCCCTTGAATTCTGGATTCTTAAGGAGCATGTACTCGGCTCCGGTTATCAGCTTGCATTCATCGAGATTGATTGTCATAATGTTATAAATTATCGTAATATTCCCATAATAATAAGTCAATATCGGTTTCAGTTAGAGCCTTAATGTTAAAATCGCCAAAAATGAAAACCCCGTCATCGTTATCGTTAGTTACTTTTATTCCATTATTAACTGTAGTTACGACTACATGGCCATGTTCCGTTTCAAATTCTTTTTCCATGTTAATTTATTTTACTAAGTTCGACGCATTTACGGAACTGATCCTCACTCAAGTCCGAAGTTTCGTGTTCCAGTATATTGCGCAGTATTTGATTGTACAGGTTCTGTTCGAGATCCTCCTTGGATACCTGGCCCTGGAACGGGTCCATTTCCTCGAATAAAATGCCTGCTCCTGTTTTTGCCCAATACTTGGCAAGCTCTGCTGTTGGTTCCGGTTTTAGTTTAGGGGCTTCCATGTTGTAGTAATTATGGTGTAAATATAATACGTTCCTTCGAAAGGAAAAAATGCAGGGGTTATTTTGTTACCCCTGCGAGTTTCCTCATTTTTGCGCGAGCAACTTTCAATGCTCTGTTGACTTCAGATGGCTTCATGTTAACTCGTTCAGCCACCTCTTTCGTAGACAGGTCTTCACCTTCGAAGCCATAGAAGAGTTCTACTATCTGGCGTTCGGTGGGTTTAAGGGATGTCAAGAGAACGGCAAGGGTACGAGCTTCGTCTTCCTTCTGAAACGGATCGTTGAAATCTTCGTGAAGCACAAGATCGCCAAGGTTGGTGTCATTGTCCTCTCCGACGTGCTGATCGATGCGAACGTTCGTGAGGTTGCGGCTTTCGCCTTTCATTTTCTCCTTGTAAATCTGGTATTCCTGATTCACCGGAAGCCTGACTGTCCTGCCATGTTCGCATAATGCAAGGTTCAGACGTTTCCTGATCCAAAATTTCGCATAGGTTAGGAACTTGGTGTCCTGTGCTGATGTGTAGCGCTGTGCTGCCTCGATCAATCCGGCATTACCTTCCTGAATTAAGTCATCGATCGGTAATCCCATCCCAATGAACTTGTTCGCCATGGTAACGACGTACTTGAGATTGGCGCTCACGAGCTGGTGCATCGCACGGTCTCCGTCCGGTCCGCCCCTCTGAATCCTGTCGGCCAACTGTCTTTCCTCGTCCTTCGTCATGAAGTGTGCCACTGCAGTTATTTCCTTGAAATACTGGGGCAGAGTATCTGATGTTTCGAATCTGTTTGACATAGTAGTTTTGAATTATAGGGCAAATATAACACAACTGGCCGACAGGAAAAAATCCTGGTGAAAATATTTTTTAGGGAATGTATCCCCAAATCTTGCCGAGCTGGTAGCAAGCATACAGCAGGACGAACAGTCCGCCGGGCCTGAACAGCACGAACATTACGAACTTGACGAATGCGCTCGTCGCGGTCAGTTTTCCGAACAGGAGGAACAACGACATCAAGCAGACGAGGATGTAGAACAGGATTGTCATGGCTTCTGATTTTTAAGTGTTTATGAATAAGAAAGTAAAATGTCTTCTCGTACCCTTGTTGTAACCGATGTAGTTAAATCCGTAGGTATCCTCATTGCTTCCATCCTTATCGTCCTTTAACCATGTCATGGTAACCTCGGTTCCAGTATTGGGATTCTTAACGGTTATCGGTTTGTGGTGCCAGCATTTGTTCGAGAGCTCGGTGTTGTTAAGATCCGAGAGGTATGCTGAGAACCTTTGGCCCTGCGCGTTCCAGTTAACTGCTTGATGGGTTACGTCTAATATCATGTTGTTTGGATTATGTAGCAAATATAGAACTATTCCTTGACAGGAAAAAACGGTTACCAAAGAGCTGTGAGCATGCTTCGGATTATCTTTTCCTTCGTTTCCTGATCGAGAGACAGGTCTTCTATTGCGCGTTCGGCTTTTTCCCTGACCTCTTTCTTCTTGTACTCGTAATGTCTTTTCAACACCTCGAATACCAGGTTCGAAAAGTGGATGCTGTTCTTCGCGATCCCATGAACGTCGCTGCAAAGGTAGAGACGGTTAAGGAAGTCTTCGAACGACGAGGAGGTCTCATGAATTCCCGGTAACGGCTGGTACTTCTCCTTCAGTTCCTTGAACCGATCCGTGTACTCTCCGTGTCCGTTGAATGCTGGACCTGCATGGATGAGAATGATCGGACCCTTTCTCGACCGAGAGGAGAGCTTGTATAAATGATAGACTTGGTCTGCGATGAAGTAAGCGTACTGCGGTTTCTGGTTCATAGTTCAGTATTTGATGCTAAAGTACCACAAAGTCTTGACAGGAAAAAATCTGGTGAAAAAAAGCCCCATTGCTGGGGCTTTTCGGAGTTGAATGTGATGGTGTTAGTCTCCGCATCCACAGGATGGACGGCCGGGGCGCACATTCAGGGATCTGGCATCGATCCATGTGTAATTGGTGTTATTCAACTCTTCACGGAAGACCGGGTATGCAGCCGGATGCCTTTCGCAGAAGGATTTTACCCATTCCCAGTTACGGAAGGTCCATTCCCTGTTCGCGCGCGGGTTCGGGATTTTGATCATACCTTCCTCATCGAGGATGGGGTACTTCCAGTACAACGGGTCATCGGGTTTGCCAACCAGTTTAGTGTGCTCGATGATCAGATCGCCAAGCGTGGGCAGGCTTTTCAAGCTCTGAATGTGCTTCCTCAGCTTCGACAATTCCTCAGTGAGATGATCACGAGATTCGGTCATTGCTTCGAGGGCAGCTACTGCTACGTCTAGCGGCAGTTTTGTAACGTCGTCCGTTACGAAGATTCCTTCAATTTTCGTGTCCATGATTTTAATGTTTAATTATTGATTGAATATAGAACAAAATTAATACTCTTTCATGAAAGGAAAAAATTCTGGAGAATTATTTTTTGCATTTACCTATTCTTTCCAAATCAGAGTACTTGTCTATGATTACATCAGTTACTACCGGAATCTCGGATTCCAAGCAAGCAGCCTTGTCCAGTAATTTTTTAGCTTTGACCCTACATTCTTGTGCTTTCATCTCGTGTGAATGCTTGACGGCAGCGATAGCTTCCTCAGCTGTGCGATGATGATAAACGAATATCATTTCTTCGGGGCACGATTGACTGATCGAATCTCTAAAATTATATCGGATCATTCCGTTTTCGTTGGCCAAACAAGATCTTTCCAGAACAGTATTCGTCTGTGGATCGGCTATGTAAAATAAATCTCCAGGTTCCATGTTAATTCTTATTAGTTAAACGTAAGCAAATATAATACTCTTTCTTGAAAGGAAAAAAATCTGACGAATTATTTTTTACAATTTCAGGGTCAATCTCTTCGACAATCTTCAAGAATACTTCTGCGTCAGCTTGTTGGTCAGTGGAGGACGAGCTCGTCAAGGAATTCCTTGAGGTATTCGTACAGTAATTTCTGTTTTGGTATCATGGTTGTTTCGTTTTAACTGTTAATACTAAAAAAGGAGGTTATATGAAAAACTGGAGATTCTTGGCATTGGCCAGTGGAGGCCAGGTCTCGTACTCGACCTCGTCGTATCCGCCCTTATTCCAGAGGAGATCCAAATCGTTGAGATACTCATGTTCGGCTTCTACACTATCGTGCTTGGAATAACAGGTGTTCTTTTCCACGATACGAAGGGCGAACGATCCTTCCACGTAGGGATCCGGGCATATCCTCATCTCTTGAACGCCCGTGAAATGTTTGTCTACATACAGATCGGTCAGTTCATCGACTGCGGCTTGCGGCATGCCTATTTCGAGCATTGCCTTTGCGAAATTATGTTGTCTCTTTGCCATAGTTGTTTTGATTGATTGATGTAAATGTAATACATTTTACTGACAGTAAAAAATTAGGTCTTGATAAGTTTTAAGAACTTCCTTAAGAACTTGTCTTTCACCGACATGGCCGTTTCTTTGTCAGCAGCATTGTCTTTCCGCTGAACGCCGTTGGGCGAGGTCGGCAGCTTCTTGGCATTGTCCTGGTATTCCCGTTGGGTTCGGCAATCTATGTCAGACAAGTCTATGTCGAGAACTCGGGCTATCGTGGCTACATGCCGTCTGCTGAATGCAGGGTTCCAATGGTCAATTCGATTGATCGCCCTGATGAGAAGGTCCTCATCATGGAAGGTATTGACGTAATCGTATGACAGCATGTTATAGACCGTATTGCAGTCAACTATCCTCTGTGTGTCCGTCATGTAGTCGTACATGATCAGGCCGACATGAGTGGCTGAGGTCGGCTCCAGCTTGGTAGCGTTCGCTAGGACTTCAGAGTTCAGCTTGAAGGATTCGGAATCATTATGGCCCATGACGAAGAGGTACGTCATGAAGTTGGAATTGTTCTTCTTGATCCAACGAGCCATGGCAAGAGCTGCTATTCCGCAGCCGCCTAGGTTAATGTTTGGAACCTCGTTGATCGCGCGTTGTACGTCTTCGAAAGTTGTTTTGGTCTGAACTTCAACTGCCATGACTGGAATTTTTAATGGTTGATTGATGCAGCTAATTTATAACATGTTCTAGACAGGAAAAAATCGGGGCTGAAGAATTATGCGGGTTGTTCTGCACTAGGGAGTACTGCAGGCTGGGGTACAGACATGAATCCTTCGTCGTAACCGGCCTGATAGACGAGCTGTTCCGCATGGTTGCTACGAGCGGACAGTTCCGGTGCAGTCAGTCCCATCTTCGACAAGAACCTGAGCATGGTCTCCTCGTCCATCTCCTCGATGTTCGGGTTGGCTTCGAACTTCCCGTCCGCCTTGCCCAGCTCGAAGGCTGTCGCGTACTTGGACCGTGGCAGGAGCTCGAGGATCCGATTGATGAACGGTCTGATAACTGCGGGATTGTTGGGATAGACAGCTGCTATGGCCTCCATTCTAGGGAGTAACTTACCTGTGTCCGTGATCAGCTTCGCCATCTTCCTGGCGTTACCGATGGTGATTGCTCCACCGTTCGGGTCGGGATCCACCTTGCCCTTAATCCCGTTTTTCAGGGTATTGGCACGATAGCGATCCTTCTCGTCAATGTATGGGTTGTCTGCTTCGCGGTAATGATGGCTCCACTTGTGGCGGCCGCCGCCGTATCTGTGTCTTCCGTATGGCATTTCTAATAAGAGTTGTTCGTTAATAAATTCCGTGAATGATGCGACGTGGGCCATGGACCGGGATGTTTTGGTTATTTATCCCGGTCCGGCCGTCACGTCTATTCCCTGAGGAACGCTTGCGTGGTGACCTGCATGGAGCGCCACCCGCCTGCGACGAAGTCCCAGAAAGGTACCACCTTATGCGAGCTCCTCCGGTCACCCGAGGGATGACCACTGGCAGGGATATGGGTTAAATTAGTCGTGCCAATAACTTCACGCAGGCTGCCGTCTTTTTTCACGAAGAAGAACTTGACGATGCCTGTGTGGAGGCGCGTACGTAAATCGGATGCGGAAATGGGTTGGTGTGACATGGCGGAAGTTTTAATTGGTTAATGTAGAGTAAAAGTAATACGATTCCGCGACAGTAAAAAATTCTGGTGAAAATATTTGAAACTTTTTTCTGGTCGAGGTACCTCGCAGGTCGGAGTATACTCGGTCCGGGGCTAGCGTACTGAAATCTGTTGTAAATATAGAACTATTGCTCGACAGTAAAAAACCGCCGAGCAATATTTTTGAGGAAAGTGGTGGCTTAGATGGCGGCCACCGGCTCGAAGAACTGTGCGATGTCGACGTTCTCGTTCGCTGCCCTCATGTTCTTGAGGCAGACCGGGCCGAGACCCGTGTACACCGACTCGGGATGGGTGAGTGGTAAGCCACAGTGGCAGCAACGGTCCTCGTGGAAGAGACCTACGCGTCCTCTCAGGACTTCTGGGTTCTGAATGGCTCCGACCATCCAGCGGAACACGCGGGCGAGCTGTGAGTTGGCCTCGACATCGCGTCCGAGCTTGATGTGGAAGTTGTCCGAGAACATGGTGCCAGCGAAGCGGTAGCGCTGTACGCCGTCACCCAGGAGGCTGATGTGGACGTAGAAAATGGGGAGCTTTATCTTGCGGTCCTTCTTGTCACGGAGCTGCTTGATTTTCACCGTGAAGTGGGTACCGGATTCGAGGTTACGGAACGTGAGAACTGCGCGTCCGGCCAGGGCCAGGATCGGAAGAGCTCTCGGATTCATGTTCGGGCGGGGGGCTAAGTTTTTCATGGCGGCGGATGTTTGATTGATTATGGTGTAAATATAATACCGTTTCCGTTCAGGAAAAAATCCTGGTGAAAATAATTGAAACTTTTCCAAACTAGTTTGCAGGTCGGAGTATACCCTCTGCGGTTGCTAGCCGAACTGATGTTGTAAAAGTATCACGAATTCTTGAGAGGAAAAAATGGGCCGAAGCCCATTGGTCATTCGGTTTTCGCGTAGGCCGGCACCCGCTCGAGGTAGCGGACCATTGCTGCCGAGAGGCGCTTGCCCTTGAGGCCGCATTCCTGGAAGCCATTGATAATTTCGCCAGCGTTACCGTCGTAGCGTTCGATCATTTCCGCGCGTAGCTCGTTGAAGCTCATGGCGGACAGTTTCTTCTTGTCGTTCGGCATGGTTTTGGTTTTGAATGTAAGGCAAATATAGAACTATTCCGCGAAAGGAAAAAATGGGCCGAAGCCCCTTACGGGGTAACTTCGGCCAGGTCCTGTGAGAGGATCCAATCGTACATCAGGTCCATCTGCCTCTCGAAGGGCAGGTCCTTGACGTAGGACTGCTCCATGAAGGTGAGAAGTTGCTCATCGCTCAGCTCCTGGATGTTGACGTAGCCGTAGCGGTCGCGGAAGAAATCACGGATTTTCTTGATCATGGCGGTTAGGTTTTAAGTTTAACGTAAGGCAAATATAATCCTAAACCGCGAAAGGAAAAAATCAGGAAAGAACTTCGGCGATGAGAGCTCTGACGTGCAGTTCAGCCTCAAGCTCAAGCTCGGCAACTACATGAGCGTCCTCAACTGTCCAAGTCTCGTCTGGACCCGGAACCAGCTTCTTGGTCCGGCCGAACAGAGTGTAGACGCCGGTAACCGAGCCGGACCTGTCGGTTCTTAACCAGACAGGCCCTAGCTTGGTCTCGCCCTTTTGGTGCCGATCCGCCAAGACGGCCCAACTTATCTGAGGATTATCCATTGATTCCGAGTTCTCTCTTCGCTTCCTCGTCCCATTCCTCGGGCTGATGAGCTTCAGCGTAATACGCATAGTCACTGGCCTTCGTGTCCTTTTCGTCGAAGGTTATGACAACATCGTAATAGGTTCCGAGATCGTGAGGATTCGATTTGATTTTGAATTCTGCGCCCGGCGGGGGATCGCCAAACACGCGCTTCATTTGGTTAATGAATGCTCTGCACTCTTTGCGAGCCTTGTCCCCGTAATCGGGGGTACCCACCTGAGCGCAGTCTTCGCCGAATGGGGTTGGGCCTAAATAGAGTTCGTCCATGGTTCATGCATTTAATGTAAGGCAAATATACCACTAAACTCTGACAGGAAAAAATTAGGCTCGTTTCTTTTCGTACTTGTATCCGTTGGCCATGCAGATCTGTTCGAGCTGAGCAGTTTCGGTTCTGTTACGGGTCTTAAACACTAACGTGCTCTCGCCGTCAGTAACGGCTACTTCGAACCTAGGCTCGTCTTCGGTCTTAAACCAGTTGGAGATTGCCTTTGCGCCGGCGGCGTCGATGAGGTCTTCGTTTACGAATTCCTCGCGGGATTTAACGTGCTTCTTCATTGATTTATTTATCGCATGCTGAGCACAAAAATCTGGCGGTTACGATAACCAGCCGGTGGTCCAAACGAAGACAACAGAACAGATCAAGATGATAAGTTCTATTACCGCCCAGACAGTCCAACGGATTATGTCCGCATGGTCTTGCCTTGGTTTGTAAGCGATCGGATGTTTTAATACCCAACCAAATAGGAACACGAGAAGGGCTGTAAGTAAAATCTTAAGAGCTATCATATCTAAAAATTTGCGGCAACAGACGGGATCGAACCGTCATTCTCCCGATTGAGTCGGGATTTACCTGTATATTCCAGCCGTGGTTATCTGAACTCTATACTGCCATAAATATAGTACCCAAAAAACGAGGCAAGGGACCCGCAAATCAATGGGGTCCCAGCCACTAACCGAGTCTAGGGCGAAACGGTTTCATGTCCCGGAAATCTGGCCGGAACTCCAATTTTATTTATCCGAATCTAATCGGTAGTTAGCTTACGCGCGACCGGCAGTGTTCTTCTGCCTGCCACGTACCATGTTGTAGGCAAAGTTCAAGATCCGTTTGTTCTCGTACCTGCCATGTAGAACGTTGGACACGTGCTGTTCGCTGTACCCCGTCCAAAAAGCAATCTGATTACCGTCTCCTTGTCTCTTGCGAGATGCAATGATAGCTCTCTTTGCTCCGACTGGTAAACAACGGTACTTACTTCCGATTCTGCTCTGATTATCTGTGCTCATTATAATGTTGGTAATTTTTCGATATTATACTACTTTAGTTTCTGGTCCCTTCTGCTCAATCTTGGTGATGGGAAACATCAGTCTAAATAGGAACATCATACCCCAGGCCTGAATGGCTGAGAGCTCGCCTAGGCCTGCCAGACCAGGCATTATCCAGTTCCAAAGCCATTTGATCGGAAATGCCAGTAACGCGGACGTTAGGAAGCCTATGAAGATCGAGAGAATAACTATCTTGATCTGATTGGTAATCAATTGCTTAGGGGTTAACATTGGATTCATGATATAGTTTCTTTTGTATCTTTTACTTGTATTTACCTGACAGTTTTAACAAGGAAGGCCCGATTTCTCGAGGCCTTCTCAACTGAGTTTGTCTGCCGGGCGTTCGGCACCCAGTAACCATTGCCGCCTCGCGACCCGGCTTGCGCCGGACTTTACGGTTGGGTTTCGCTTCTTTACACGAGCTGCAAAAAGCGAGTCGTGCCAACGTGGGTGCGTCCCACCTTGAATGCTTTCGATACGGGCCGGCCCTGCTCGTCGAGGATAAGTCCCTGTGATTTGAACACGAGGAATCCTTTCTGGAGTCGTTCCTTTATGGCTTTGTTGACTGACGTGCGCAGCTTCTTGTACTCGTCGAAGGCCATCTTAGCCGGACGAGCGGTTACGGGATCAGGAGCTGCGGGTAATACGGTTGCGTTTTTCATGGTGCGAGTTTAGATTGTTTGTACGGTAAAAGCAATACAGTTTCTTGACAGGAAAAAATCAAGCGAATTTCTTTTTCAGCGTGGCCTGCAGCCGCAAGCGGTCGTCGATCAGGCTCGGCACGTTGAGGATGCTCATTGCTCTCGACAGCTTCTGCCAGTCGGGCCGGCTGTTGAACAATCTTTTCATTCCGTCTTTGTATGCTGCCTTATGGGTCTTGATCTCTTGATACTCAGGATTATTCCTACGCAGGGTCTTTGTGGGTTTTTGGTCTTCCATTATGGTTTTTTGATTTGGATGTATTATACTACTCAGAAAGAGCTTATGGTTTTTATGTCCGAGAATTGGACAGCACTTTCTTCAGAGATCTTCTCGTCTATGAAGATGAACCTGGGCTTCAGTCCGGAGATGCGGCATGATTCTACGATAAGTTCATTTCTGTCCATGGTTACTGTGCGATTAAAGAGTAAATGACGAAGCCTACAAGCCACAGGATAAAGAGGCCGAACGTTGCGATCAGGAACCAGGTCGAGACGATCAGGTGCTTGGTCTCTTTGGTGGTCCGAACCGGCCTGACTGGTCCGCTCATCATGCGGATGGCCATAAAGTGGGATACAAAATTGTTCATGTGGATTGGATTAGAAGGCTAAAGTAATACCTATCCGCGACAGGAAAAAATCAGATGAAAGTCTCTATGCGCATGAATTCCTCGTCCGTCGGAAGTGGGCAGTCCTCGATCCATTCGATGTTGGACTTTACTTTCCACAAGCTTAGGTCAAGATCGCTCGGTAACGAGACCTCGTCGAACACGTTCAGCCTCAGCGAAAGCCCATGATAAGCCAAATTCTTGAGTAAGAACTCGTTAAGGGCTATAAAATCTTTCAGGTCCTTCTGTTCGTGGATGGTTAGGGTAACTCCATCGACATGGTTAAGGATCAGCTTGACGTTCCGAGCATGCGCGGTGTAGACATAGAGTTCCGTTTGGACGGAGCCCAGAGCCTTGAGGATCCAAACTGTGTTCAGGATCTTTGAATCCATGAGGGGTTCTCCGCCGGTCAGGATTATCTGATCGTAACAGTCGAAGCTCTTCACGATCGGAAGAGCTTCGATGTTCCATTGCTTGTTGCAACATCCTGCGCAGGAGCGATTGCAATCGGGGGTTATTAACAGTCTAAGTATCTTCATGGTGTAAATGTAATACTCTTTCGCGAAAGGAAAAAATTACCAGTCAAAGTATTTCTTGTAGAAGACTTGAGGAACGTCCTTCGCCATCATCTGAAAGGTCAATGCGCTGACAGGTTGAAAGAAACATTTAACGGCCTGTCCATGATGTACTCTACAGTACTCAGTTATCTTATCGATCTGAATGTCAGTCATGTACACGTTCGGTCCGCGATGGACTCTCTCGTTCATGTGGCCTTCGAAGTTTATTTCGTTACCGTGGATTCTGACCCAGCCTTTGGCTTGTAACCATCCGTCGGGGTTGGTCTTGTTCTCGTCGGACTCTTCGATCAGTCCTTTTGCATAGAGAGCGTCCGCAATCTGGTTATGGAGCATGTTGGCGATCTCGCCGTTGAGAGCGTAGTAGTCTCCGTTAGGAGCGAGCCAGCCAGCATCGTAACCGGCCATGATGTCGACAGGTTCGATCCCCTTCTTTATCACTTCGTCGATCTCGTTCGCGGCAGTTATGTACCGATCGAGGTCTTCCTGTTCCTTGAGAGCTTTGGCGAAGTCAAGGTTCATGAGGTCCTTGATCTCTTCCATAACGCTGGTCATCCACAGGCGTGCGTCTGCAGCATGGTCACTGTAGTCTTCAGCTTCGAAATCCTGCGGCCATGTACGCTTCATGAAGTCCACGATGGCCATTTCCTCGACCGATTGCTGGATGTATGCTTTGGAAGCACGAATCAGAAGTTCGAGCTCCGAAACTCTGCTGTCATAGCGAAGCTCGTCGAGGATGGTCTTCTCGTTTCCGTTCAGGAAGTCGAGCACCTGTTCGTAACTGTAATCGATGCTTATGCTCCGCCCGGATCTTACCTTCGAGCCCATGTTCTTGACCGCAGCTGTCAGGTCCAAGCCAGTCTTGTAGATCTCCTTGGTCTTTCTCTGCACGAATTGCGAGCAGTCAAGGCGGGTAAACCCGATCTTGTCATGGATACCTTCCACGAACTCGGTCGCTACGAATTGCTGGTGTCCGGTCTGTTCGTCGTTCTCAACGAGCAGGACGAGATCGCCGTGCAGGATCTTCATGGCCAAGCCGGTCGGTACCCCGATCAGGGATTCCGTTATGGTCTCAACGGCCTTGCGGGGATTGTGATTGTATTCTAAATGTTCTTGGGCGATCGTCGCGAGCAGAGCTCCAGCGTTTTCGCCCAAGGTAAAGTGTATGGTTCTTGTTTCTGACATGGCGGTGTTTGGATTATGCTAGCTAAAGTACCCAATATTCCTGACAGGAAAAAGTCGGGCTTACCTGAACACGGACACGGGTCCAGTGTCTCCGTTTCCCTGAACAATAATGTACGTGTAGCCCTCGCTGGACTTGTACTCGTACACGTTAAGGTTGGAACCGAATCCGCCAGCGGTTTTCTTCAGGGTCGGGGTACCGGCTGCGGGTCCAGGCTTTGAGCTGGTCAGGAAGATGGTTGCGAATGCCAAGAGGCAGACGGTGAAGCATGCGATCGCTAGTTTTCTCATGATGTTAAGTTTTATGTTGCTAAAGTACCACAAAGTCTTGACAGGAAAAAATGACTGGCCGGAAGCCCCTACTACGGAGTCCGGCCAGTTCATGGTGTATGTCGGGTTTTAGCCGACGAGCAGGCCAACGAAGGCTAACAGCTCGGACATCAGGCCCAGCAGGGCCACGGCTCCGATGGCCGTCAGGAAGGCTCCACCCACCCGTTTCCAGTACCGATCGTACAGTTCCCGCTCTTCAGCCGTCAGGCCTGTGCGGTAACGATCTGCCCGTTCCCGGGCCGTGCTGAAGTGCCGTGCGTGTCTGCTCATGCTTATGGATTACTTAGGTTGCAAATATACCACAAACTCTTGACAGCAGAAAATTGGGCTTAAACTTTCTCGGTTTCAAGTACCGAAAGCTGGGCTGAGACATCGGTCTTTCGTAACTGCAAACGAGCGGCCCATTCGTACTCTTCCCGTTCAACGGCCTGTCCAAGGGCAAGGCCCAATGCTTGGTCAAAGCTCTCGAGAAGAAAGAGGTAGTACTCTTCCGTCCATTCGGTAGACTTCGGACCCGTCTGCTTCTTCAGCTCGTCCGCAAGCCTGTCCAAAGCCCGGTCTATTTTCCTGCGGTTACGACCTGCCCGTTCGAGGGCTGCCATTACTTTACCGTGCATTGCTTCCACTTGTTCCCTCATAGTATACTGATAGTCAATTAGTTGGGCGAGACAGACTCAGTCGGTCTATCTTCTTGTATTATCTATCGCAGTAACGGTTCTCAAAACGATTCTCGTTACCGTGAGACCACATGTACCAGAAGTACCAGATGTTCCACTTGTACCCAGTAACGAAAGCTCTTATCAAGAGATAAGAAAGACCAGTACTGGTTCTTCAGCTTCTGAAGCCTGGGTCCTGGCCTTTAGGCCAGGCCCAGGCCGGGCGGGTACGTTGACACGGCCGCGCGAGCAAGCCGCTCATATTAACTTTCGTTACTGTGTGATTTGGATTACTGTACTTCAGAACTTGCTAACTTAACCAAAACTCTTGACAGTAAAAAATGGGATTATTTTTGCCTGCCATTTTTTCCTTTCGCGGATAAGTATTACTTTTACCTTACATTCAAGCTGCAGATCCAGCCACAAGCCGCGAGGCCGGTGCACGAGCCAGACGGATGAAGCGGACATAGCCGGCACGAATGACAGACCCAGGGACCGGCCCGGCGACGGCCAGGCTAGCCCTGGGTTACTGCATCGGGAGTCCTGGACAGTGCCCAGGGTTCACTCCTGGAGGTGCCCTGGGTTAGCCCTGGATGACTCCCGGAGGTGTGCCAGGGTCACTCCTGGAGGTGCCCCGGGGGCACTATTAGCAGCTATAAATAGTTTACCAGGAGCAATTGCATTGCCTTTTTCCTTTTTTCCCTGGTCCCCCTAGCCAGCTGGCCGATCCCGGACCAATGCGGTCTGGGTATCCCGTGTTTCAAGATCTTTCTATAGGGTTTTGGGGTTCAATTAAGTCTGTTTGTGAGCTAGAATGCGATTCCGAATGAGCCACATTTCCTAGTTTAGAATTCTCCCCCCGGGTTTGGGGTGTCGGTAATTAAGGTGGGTAGTTTGGTATACTTATTTCTTTTTCTTGGCATTCTCTGGAAAGTGTAATTTTCCCGTGGTTTCATTGAGCCATACGTATCCAGGCTTGCCGGCTTTGAATTCCTTTTCAGTAAGGACTTCCTGACCAGGCCCAATCTCTTTCGCTCTTTCTACGTAATTGAGGGTAAGCGGTTTCTTGTACCGATTTATGTTGGTATCTATGTTCAGAGCTTCTTCTATAGTATGGCCCATGTCTTCTAAGACTTTCTGGGTTAGCATGAAGATCTCTTCTGCTTCATCATCTCCCTTTTTTAGTATACCGATCAGGACTCCCAATGATTTTGGTTTTCCTTTACGTATAGCATCCATTGCTGCAAGCTTATGATTGTCGGACCTTACTGTTATATTCAGGTCTCCGGACTTGACTAGGTATTTGCTCATTTCTCTCCTTTCAGTATTTGTTCTATGCGACCTTCTGGGCTTACTCCAGGCCCAATGATCTCTATGTTCTTGAACCCGTTCTCCTCAGTTATTATGGAATCCTTTTCATCGATTGCTCCTGGATGCTTTTCACCATAGTGTCCGGTCAGCTTCTTGGAAGCCGGGTCTAGGTCTCCCCATTTGGTTCGGTTTCCGATCAGCGGTTCTATGCAGAACTTTCGTCCAGTCTTTTGATCTACAATGAAGTACCGTCCAGTATCGCTCATTTTAATTTCTTTGAAAGCTTTCCGCGTTCTATGTCAGCCACTACTACCGGGTTCTTTGGGTCGGTCCATGCATCCAAGTTGACCAGCATGAACCGTCTCTGGAAGAACGGATCGTTCTCGCAAATGATGTCCAGCAGCCTGGTATTGCTTGAATAAGCGGAGACCAGGGAGTCTGGGCTGCCCTTGATACGACAGATCAGTTCGTCATGGCCCTGGACCCCTAGCCTGCGTATGACGAGCTTGGGCTTGCTGTACCATTTAGTCGGGTAGTACGTGACCCGATATAGCCTACGACTTGTGGTGACCTCCTCGGTCATTTTTACGTCTTCCATGCTGAGCTTAAGTTTTGCGTTGAGAAGTTTTTTACTACTCATTGAACCTGCGGTTTTCAGGAGAATTCACTAGTCGGCACACCGGTAGAAACCCCCACGACCGGGCGAATGAGTTCCAGGAAGTCAATGATAAATAACCAGAAAAGAACACGGAATGAGCCAAGCTTGCTTAGCGATCGCTGGCCTTCTGGTGGTTCTCGCTTTCTTTCTCTTCACTAGGTGCATGCACAAATGCAAGAAAGAAAGGAAACGATTGATAACTGACAGGGATGCCAGTCCCACCATGGGTGCGTAATTTGTAAGGGATCCCATACCTAGCCCCTATTTTAAGATGAAACTTCCCATCCCAAGGCAAGCTCTGTGATAAATAACTAAAACCCTGAAGCCCCATGACGCTCCTCATAATTTTTAATTCGATAGTTGGAATTTCGATATTAGCCTGTGCCTACTTGCTGTACAGGCAAATGAGGCTGGAAGGGGACAGGGACTGGATCATGAGAGTCACGAACAAAAAAGGAATCACAGACTGATGCCGAATTACGAACTTGTCCTGTTTCCTACTGGAACTAAGTACCTTGAACTTGATACTGTCCTTACCTCTCCGTCCAATTGTATACTTCTAAATCCAATCGGAGGCGGTGGACCTACCATTACTTTTGAACTTATTCCAACCGGCAGCACGTCAGACCTAGGTACATGCTTTTACTTGACCGGAACTACCGGTAAAACTGTCTACATTGACTGGGGAGATTCTAGCACGGACAGCACCATCTCACTGACGGGAAGCAGCCAGCAAATGACTCATGCCTATGCTTCTGGCGGAACGTACACCGTGACCATAACCGGAGACACCAATTACCTTTCAGCTTTTTTCCTAAACAGCATATCCACCATAGGGTTTTCGCTAGGAATCACGGCACTTCCGTCAAACATCACAACTTGGGACATTTACGATTATTCTGGAAATTCAGCATTCACCGGAGCTATCAGCAGCTTTCCAAGCGGACTGGTAAGGCTCTATCATATTGAAACTTCGATGCAACTTACTGGGTCGATAGAAAATTTCGGATCGTCGCTAGCTAACTTAATTATGTTCAATGGATCGTCCACGTTAACTGGATCTATAGCGAACCTGGCATCGACTACTGCTCTTACTTCTATTGACTTAAGGTATCACACTAGCTTAACTGGTAGCATAGAAACTTTCCTAACGAGAAGCACTAACTTGACGAGCATGTACATCGACGGATGCACCAGCATGTCCGGCAATGTCACGTCCTGGCCAAGCTCATTAAACAGTGCAATATTACTTAACATGTCAGGAGTCACAGCTTCAGTAAACGGGCTTGGAGGAACTCAGCTGCACCTTGCCTTGAAAAACCTCGGGACTTGTACTGGGTCAATAGCGAATCTGCCGTCTGGAACGTATTCGATTGACTTGGCCGACATAGGTACCAGCATCACCGGTTCGGTGAACAGCCTACCTTCGTCGGTTCGCGAAGTCACATTAGCTTGCAATGGAGCAGGTTTCACATGTTCATGCGGCGGAACATTTCCAACTTACTTGTACTCACTTAAATTAAAATACGTTCCGATTTCGGGTGACATTGGAGCCTTGCCAGACTTACTGATCTTATGGATAGAGGAAAATTCTTCTACTCTTTCTTACACTGGCGGAAGCACATGGAAAAGTTTAATGAATGATGTCAAGATCCTTCCAGCTACGAGTTATGGGTTAACTTCAACACAAGTGGATAATATCCTTATTGATTTGAACACCTATGTTACTACTTGGCAAACGCCAAAGACTATAAATTTAGCTGGAAATAATGCAGCACGAACTTCAGCTTCGAACGCAGCAGTCACGTCCCTTCAAGGAAAGGAAGTTACCGTAACTACTAACTAATTTTATCGTAAAGTCACACTATAAATACGATAAAACCATCCGTAAATGTTCGTCCCAAATCACCTCCATCTAATAGTTAGGGCCCATGTTGACAAGCCCCCATCCTCAGAAAAAGAGCTCAATGACTGGCTTGAAGAGCTGGTAGGCCTGGTAGGCATGAAAGTTGTCGCCGGGCCCACTTCCACGTATGTCCATGATGAAGGTAACGAGGGAGTCACAGGAACTATCACTCTAGCAACATCGCATGCCTCGGTTCACGTATGGGATCATGATAAGCCTTCCCTTGTCCAGTTCGACATTTACTCGTGCAAGGAGTACTCCATCGAGTCAGTGTTCGCTCACCTAAACAAGTTCGAAATGGTGTCGTACCAATGGCTGTTCATCGATAGAAATGACGGCATTCACATTAGTTCCGGCGGTCGGTGGGACAGAGCAGATTAATGCTAACCTTGCGAATAAATAATCCAAATAAGCTATTTGCATGGCAGTTCATACGCATCCAAGCATACCTTGTCCAATCTGCGGATTCGGGTCGAAGGCCGAGCCCAAGATACTATCCTTTCATAAATTCATGAATGAGAACGAGGAATCCGAAGAGGAAGATTGGACTCAAATGCTAGAAACGGTTTCACGAAAAGGACAGGGACGATCCTGACGAGATCGACCTGTTGGAATGGTATCTCATCACTCAATAAAAACATAATGACACATGATCAAAGGACCGATTAAGTACTTCAACGATTGGAAATTATTCGAAAGCGAACAGGGTGATCAGCCAGTTCAACCGGTGGATCCTAATTCAGCAGCATCTATCCTTGCCTCAGTAAAGGCTGAGGACGAAAGAACTGGAGTATCTACTGTTCCTGGGTACGATGCAGTAATGAAATGGTGGAGTGATGGTCACGGACAAAGCACGTTCTGGGCATCATTCATTAAGTCTCATGCTGAAAGCAAGTACGATAAAATACATTCACTATCTTCTGCTAAGTACTGGGCAGGACAAGGATCTAACCCACAAGCGGAACAGAAGTTCAATAGTTTCATTAAGGTCGTGGACGCTCTGATCGCAAAGAAAGCTGATCCAACTCTAGCTCCATACCAATTCCTTAACGATCTGGTGGAAGTGAAGAGACAGTTGGAAGAAAAAAGAAAGGCTGGAGTTCTAATTAGCCAGTATTCTGGAGAGTTCGGAAAGTTCATTCCGGCTTACTTTATGTCTCAACCTGGCGGAAACGTGGATCCTATCGTTCAGACCATACAGAATGGAACTGCTCAGGACCAGAAGTACATGCAGTACGTTGCCCTTATTAAGAACTTCCAGGCAAGAATAAATGCTAAACAGTCACCACCTCTCACCCAAGCTTTGTCGGAACTTACTGCTAAATTTCAAAAGGGTCCTGGAGAATTCGCAAAATGGACAACGTCCACTACCATTAGTTCGGAAGAAAAGAAACAGTTGCTCGCTAGCATTTCTCAAAAGGCTACCGCGTACTTGGAAAGAATGCAGAAGTACTCTCCAGAATCAAAGATCACAAATTTGAACTCGGCAATACTTGCGGCTACTGACTTATCGATAGCTCCAAATGGAGACAACATCACAATCATGCCAGCAGCAAAACCGGTAATTACAACGTCAATAGTGACCGGCCAGTATCCAGCAGTTCCAATAGTCGATGGAGCTTTTGATTCTCATTCAGAAGAGATGACTAAAGCTAAAGCCCTTTTTCAGGATAACGTTGCTGTTCTAAAACCAGAGAGCATTTCTGCTATCCAGCAATCAGTTGACGAAGCTGTGAAGCTAATAACTGAGCAGGGCGGAAAAATAAAGAATGTGACTTTATTTGGAGCAGCAAGCACGAGCAAAGTTCCAACGCAGTCGTACGCTGGCGGAAATAAGAAATTAACTACAGATCGTTTCAATGCTCTAATTGAAGCATTTAAGAAAGCATTCGAAGGAAAGGCTGAGGCCATAACGGTTGACTCAAGTCGGAGTAAAATAACTCCGGAACAGGGACCAGACTGGAACGATCAAGCTAGAGCAAAGTACATGCCAAACGGTCAGAAAACCCCTGAATACGAAACGACTTTCGGTCCATATCGATATGCTATCGGGTATTTTGAAATCCAATACGTTATAGAAACTCAAGAAGAAAAAACTTTCGAACCTTCAGTTCTTGCGGTTGGAAAATGGAAAGCTTTGATTGGTTGGAGAGGTGAGGGTATCAAGCTGAGAATTCCGCCAATCCTCACTATTAAATTACGGAACGGCAGCACACCAAGCGTACCAGGTAAATGTTCTCCATGGTAACTATTCGACAGTAGTTAACTGACTACCTACCTTCGTTCCAGCAACCATCGTTGCTACGACCAAGTAGCCAATCCCGTTGTTTACGTATTCGCCGCCAATATCGAAGCCTACGCTAGTAGTTTCAGGAATAGTCATTGCCATGTTATGACCAGGCGAAGATTTCCAACCATCGAATGCGCACTTAATATCTTCGTCAGTTACTCCGCTAACTCCGGAGGCTTTTGCATTACTGTGTAAGTCCCCGTAACAATTTTCGACTACTGAATACTGTCGTATCTTATCTCTGTAAAACGGGTCGATGATTTCTAATCTCGAATGAACACCAATGCCATGGCTGATTTTTTCGAATCTTTTCATCCAAGTAGATTGGACTTTCGCAGCCGAATCAAGAAGCGGATCGTACTGAACTGGTGTTAATCCCAAACTAATACGATAATCATTGATCAGCTTGAGAAACATTAGATCGTGCTTGTCCTGCGAAAAGGCTAACGATATGCTAGCCAAGACTAAGATGATTATAACGAGCGCTTTCTTCATGTGATTATTATACTACTACTTAGCCAAAAAAAGCCGGATATCCGGCTTTTTTCGTTACTGCGAGTTTACTTTTTAACCGGTGGAATTGGTTTTTCGGTTACCTTTCCTTTTTGATCAGTTTCAGCCATCTTCTTTATGTTCTTCTTGAAAAGTTCTGTCTTGGAAACTGGTTTTTCCTGTTTAACTGGGGCTTTTCTTGCTACCTCTTTTATTTTCAGGTTAGGAAATCCGCCAGTCTGTTTCTTTTTGCGACCTTCGAACAGAGGATCTTCTTCGTCGTCCGGTTCAGCTCTGAACGTCTTATCGACGTCTGCTAATGCTTCTGGCTCTTCAGGCACATCTCCGAATTCGTCCTTAGGCTCATTTTCGTACTGATCTACGAAATCATCTTCTTCCGTTTCGGTTTTTGATCTTCGAGCTTCCTTAGGTTTGAACTCGATTGAGTACGAAGCTTCCTTGGTAGTAGGATCGGCATCGTCCAGCGTTAAATTAACGTCATACGGTTTTCCGCTCCATGTTTCAAAACCGAAGTCCCTTAACGTTAGCTTGTCCGGTGCATACTGGAAGTCCTGATCGCTCAGCTTTACTCGAATGGTATTTCCTTCAACTCCGAGAATCTTGTGACCTTCAAAGTTTCCGTTGACTATTCCTGCTGCAATTTTGGAAACTTCTTCCGGCATTGCGGTTCCAACCTCAGCTGCTAAATCAGTACCAATTTCTTCATTTGCAAAATTTTCGTTTACGAATCCTTTGAAGTCGAGAATGAAAGTTTTCATGTGTATCAATGTAATTTTATGGAGAAATTATTTCTTTTTGTCCAAACCGAAGTTCTTTCTAGCTTGTTCGCTTTTTGACAGCTTAGGACCAGTTTTTCCAGCAGGTTTAGCAGGGTCCTTTTCGTCCTTACCGTTTGGTTTTCCGAATGCGAAAGGCTTACCTTTTTCTGTTGGTTTCTTTGCTCCCTTTTCAAAAGGCTTTCCGAACGGAGGTTTCTTTGCCTCTGTAATTTCGGGAAACTCGCTAGGCTTATCGAATTCTTGGGCAGCAGCAGTTAACTCTTCCTGTTTGGCGCCGCATTCTGCGCAAGTGCCATCTTCCATTATTGCTCCGCCACATTCACATGTAGGTTCTAGCATTTCATTTACGAATTGACCGAAGCCTAATACAAACTGTTTCATTATCGATTTATTATTTTACGGCTCTACGTCCGAATCTTCTGATGTTATTCCGAGCATCTCGTCATTGAACTTATCGTATTCGGCCACAGTGTCCTTCATCGTTTGATTAAGGGTGGTCAATTCTGCCTTCAACTCTTCAATTTTTTGCGTGTCCTCTTCGGATACTGAGTTTTGCCGAGTTTCAATAGGGATTCCCATGTACTCTTTCTGTTTCTCCTTGAATGCTTTTATTGCTTCCTTTCTGGCCTTATCAATTTCATCGAATCGATCGGCTTCGGAAGCAGGCGATTGAGAAGCATCTTCAACTGGTGGAACATCAGTAGGTGATGCATCCGATACTCCAGTGGTGTCTGTGACTGGTTGTTCTATTGGAGCAGCAGGAGGCGGAGCGACAGGATTAGTCGGATCGACCTGTTCTGATTCCTTTATCCACTCATCGTACATTTTAACTGAAACTGACATGTCGGTAACTCATTTTGTTTTATTTATCAGAGAGCCGAGAATAAATAACTGTACGATGAGCATTTTACTATTCGAACAGTGGGTCAATGAAAACTACCGACCTTTGCGTGTGCTTGACGACCTTGACATCAACCGTCGTTACAAGGGAACCAGGTATGAGTACGAGCTTTTTCCAAGGTTCAGGAGATTGCAATCAAGAATAAAGCAACTGGACAAAAAACCTGGAATAGAAGAATGGTTCAAAATGATGCAGAACTCGGACAACGAATTCTACTCAATGGTATTGACTGGCGCATTGGGTCAGCCGGACGTACGGGAACTATGGCGAGATCTAACTGGCCAGAGATCCTCAAGAATGAAGAAATACAATTTAGCTGAAAGCAATGAAACCTCGCAATCCACATAGAAAACCGTTACCTCCAGTGAAGAACGACAGACGGTTATTTTTTGGATGGAAAAATACCAAGTGGTTCATCACAGAAGTGGGAAACATGTACTCGAGCAAACCGTCGTACTTCTCAAAGAAGAGAATTGAATCTGGTGTGGCCTTTATCATCGGTCAAGCTGGTATGATCATGTTCTTACTGTTTAAGTACAAAACTCTGGACATGACCGATTTCATAATGTGGGCTTCTTTGGAATTCGCAGTTGGCGGATACATCACTTACCAAATTCAGAGACAGAGGCGATACGATTCGGATAACGGGTATGGAGATTATTACAATAACAATGGTTACTCTGACCAATCTAACGATCACGAACATCACGATCAATACCAACAGGATAATGATGGAACTACGAACGGCCCAATTTAAGGCTGTTTAGTCAGCAGAATCCTGTCCAATTCATCAATCCAAGCGAACATTTCTTCTATGAGCATCGGCCCACTGTGAAGGCATGAGTCATCTTTTGCTTGCAAAGATTCGGTTACTTGCATGGAAAGTGATACCTGAGAAAGAATGCAATGAATTACTTCGAATAACATCCACTTCATCACTCCGTCCAACAATATTTCTTCGTTCGTTATGTCAGTGTATTCCATGAAAAAGTCAATGCCGAAAGGTAGGGAACACCAGGCTCTAACGTCGAACGAGGTCAAATGGTAAACTGATTCTTCTTCTATCTCATCGTCGATTTTCAATCCCATCATTACTGGGTAAACGCTAAGGAAGTCAGTATTATCGTCCTTTATTGGAGTTACTTCGCCTATTTTGAAAAGGTAAACGCAATTCATTGGAACCTTTGGTTTCTTCTCTAGCGGTTTTTGTAAGACAGCATATATGTCCTTTAACTGTATACCTGCTAAACTATTAGAGAATATTTGTTGCAACTGGTCAGCGTACGGTTCAAGCAATCGTAGTATGTCGCAAGTGGATAGTTCGCCTTCGATTTGAACCGAATACGGTAAGTACCAAGATATTGGCAACTGGGCTTCAGCAATCTCCTTATCGATCCATGAAGCTGACTGTTCGTCCCAGAAGGAAAAGAAGATCCCCTCCTTTTTTAGAGTTATCTTTTGCATCAAGTTTATTTATAAGATCGAATAAATAATCAGAAAGATCAGACCTAATGATCAATTCCTTTATTCAATTGGTTCATGAATCAGCAGAAGTTAGTGAAATGGGGCTAAAGAATATCGAAACTCTTACTAACAGTGAACTTGGTCCAATACGAAAATTCACGTTAGTGTTAAAAGAGCTTCTCACCGCAATGCGAGCAATGAAAGGTTCCGACATCGTAATGGAACAACAATCAAACCAAAGAAGATACTATCCAAGGTTACCACAGAATGTAGTTGCTCTGATGAGAGAGCTGCAATCAGTTGATCAAGGAAAGACCGATGCCACCATCGGTAATTGGAAGGACTTAGACCCAGATAATTGGGACACAATCTATTTCAAAACGGACGCACCTGATTTGTATCAGAGAAGCCATTTTCCAAATGGTGGAATTCCAGTTAGTTTGCGTGGAATAGGACTCGGTGGAAAATTATATCGAGCCTTAGTAAAAAAAGTCGGATACATTTCTTCTAATACTAGCGGTACTCGAGAGAAGGATAATGCATGGGGAACTCTATTATCATTCAAGGGAAATCCAGACGGAACTCCTTCTAGCGAAGATGTTCATGGAATAGTCGGGCCTAGCAGTTGGATGGCAATTGATAGGAGTTTGCCTGATAACAAGAAAGCTGAAATTGCCATGAATTTCATAAATGGATCAATTAGGCCTCGCAATACTGACCCAAACGAATTCGACATGGACGATGATTTGCTGGATGTTTTACCTGACGATTTTTTATCCGGCCTGAGTGGAGCTTATTTAAGATCTTTGGTTACTCGCGGTAGGCTTACCCAGGAACGCTTGCACCAAATTGAATCTTCACGTGGAGAAGCAGAACGTCGTGAACGCGAAAGAATGGAAACTGCCGCTGCTGCTGAGAGGGAAAGATTGGCTAGGGAAGAACGACTGACACGAAAGAGACTCATTGCAAGGATTGCACGGTTCGGTGCTGATCCGGACGCCGATTGGGATCTTAGGGATTACATTGTCGTGAAGCAGTACCTGTACCAAGCAGATTACGAACTGTTGCCAATTCGAAGAGTTGAGGCTATCCGTAATGGCGAGTATGTTGCAGTTAGTATCAAAGACGCGATTAGACTTCAAAATAACGAAATAACTCTTGACCAGTGCGGTGATACTCGAACTACTCGCGATAAAACGCGTTGGGTAAAAGTAAATCTTAACGAAATTCCAGATCTTGACAATGTAAACTTGAGTCCACCAGAAAAGAGATACATTGAATCTCAATTGAATCCTGACGTAGCTGCAAGAATACAAGCAGAAAGAGACGAAGAAGAAAGATTAAGAAGGGAAAGAGAGCGCGAAGCAAATGCTCCTAGAGTTACTGCGAATAGACCTGCTGAAACTTTTGGAATGGTTCCATCTGGCGGAGCAGAAATTAAAGATTGGTTAACTGATCGCCCAAATCATTCAACTTACCAGAACACATTGAGACTGTTCAAGGATCCAAGGTTCGTTCGTGAAATGCGATTCATTGTTCTTGGCCCTCCACAGAGAGCCGCAATGCGAAATTCTTGGGGAATTCCGGTGTTCATCCCTTGGATAAGAAACGGAAGAAACGGAATGCGGCCTATCATGACGATCGACGAATTGAATGGGTCAGCTCATCCGCATCTCACGAATGCAGTTACAGGATTCGAACTGGAAGGACCTTTTTCTGGATTGGGACTGACTGCTTATCCTTTAGCTGAAGTAACGATTGCTGATAAATTGGGAGCTAGAGCTGGAGAACACTTCTATGTCGCTGCTCATCAGAACACGTACGGAATAATTGCTAAAAGCGATTATGGAGCAGTCAATACGAATCGTCAGAGATTCATCTACATAAAGGCATACGGTTTTGCCGGTCGTAGCGTATCGGTTAGGCTCGATCTCCTGAGAAAGCTTGGAGCCCCTGTTGAAGTGTAATGGGTGGATGTAATTCGTAGAATTTCGTTAACCTATCTTTGAATTGTAAGTAGTAATCCCTAATGTCACGAGCTTGCATTACGAAAGTTTGAGGCTCGTGAGTCTTTTCGTTAGAGATCAAAATTCGACAAACTGTTGTTTTTATTTTCATCCTATCCCAAACTGCAATGGCATATGCTGCAACTTGAAGCTTGTAATCGGTGATCCATGCTTCATCCTTTGGTTTCTTTGCAGTCTTGAAATCTATGATAGAGTATTCGTTCGTAATTAGTTGGGATAAATTATCGAGAGTTCCTGCATATCCTCCATCTCGAGCAGTCCATAGGAATTTTTCCTGAGCGATCACTACGTTAATATCGTTGAACGATCCGGCCCTAATGTAATTGTAAAAGAGAGCTCCACCAACAATCTTTGCACGATTGTCGAATTTATCGATCTCATCGTCCAATCTTGATAGGGATAGGGTTTCGTTTAATCGGTCAGCAGTGGATAGTGATAAAGGTAGGTTCAAGTAGATTTCACAAAGCCTGTGCATGACAGTTCCGCGTTTAGTAGCATCAGTGCTTACTTCATGAGCTTTCTTCTCGCCGATCCTGCCCTTCCATTCTTCTAGCCATTCCTTATCTGCAGTCTCTCCGAGGACCGAGGTCACACTCGGGAACGTTCCGATATATGTATCTCCATCCTTTACTTGATAGTACCTGAAACCATTAAGGGTGACTCTTTTTATTGTCTCACTCATTCAAATAAATAATTTAGTTAGCAAAGATTCTAGTACAAAAAATAGAGAAATAGTTTACATGAGCAATCCCTTGATCGAAAAAGAACAGAACAAAAGCTTCGTTGACTGGCTTACTGGTAAGAAGGAAGTTGGCGAACCTGCACAAGCCGAACAGGGTAAACCTTCTGGCATGATGGGCGATAACGTAGAGCAATTTTACAAGGACCTCGAAGATTTCGCAAGCTCAGGAAAAGCAATGACGGTTCAGAGCAAGGGGCAAATGACCTATTCTAAATTAGTGGAAGAGATTCAGTTGGCTTTGGAATTATTAGGTTACAAGCTGCAAAGATTCGGAGTCGATGGGTTATTCGGTCCTGAAACTGCTCAAGCCATTCAGAAATTCAATGAAGACACCAAAGCTAATCCAGTAGACGAAGCCATCATTAACTTCAAAGATTTTACGTCTCATATTTACGAAGCGACGGAACCAGAAGTAACTGTCATTGACTCCGATTTAATTCGTAGATTGATCGTCAACTTAAAGAATCGCAATTTTTCGCAGGCAGCAATCCAGAAACACGCTAGGCCACAGGGAGTTACTTTGACTTCTGAAGAAGACGAAGAATTTTACAAGGCAATTCTAAAGGGAATTGGAGCAAATGAAACTCCAGAAAAGATAAAGTTCCTAAAGGCTTGGAGACAGGGCGAAGGTGGAAAGGCCAAGAACAATCCGTTCAACACGACTAAGGACGTGAATGCCGGCGGAGTTTCGAATTACAATTCCGTTGGGGTAAAGAACTACCCAGATAGGCAGACCGGATTGAATGCTACCATTTCGACATTACTTCTTCCTTACTACAAGAATTTGGTAGCCTTATTGCAGAATGATAACGTAACTGCTGATCAATTAGCAGCATGCCCAGACCTTCATACTTGGGGAACTGGCGATAATGCTAGAAATGTTTTGGCTTCACGGAGTATCAATCCTCCGCCAATTTATGCCTGAGACTCGACAATAATATCGTCGAAAACTACCGGAACCCTTTTCTTTACTTCGGCCAAAAGCGGTATCATTACCTCTCTCATTTGTGGGTGTGCAGCAGTGGCAGTCCTCTGCTTAAAAATAGTTCGCCATTCACGGAAATTAGCAGTGACAACGATCTCAGTTTTTAGAGAATTCGGAAGAACTGCCCTAGCTTGCTGAGGTTGCCAACCGGCAGCTATCAATTCTAAGTAAGTTTTTTCGCTTTCGAGCAACGATTTTGCCCATTTGAGATCAAGGAGATTGGAGAATTGAACGTCCTTATTCCATTCGAAATTTTCCAATGTGACTGAACCTTCCTGAGTATTCGGCATCCAACATGGAATGACGAACGTTATTTCGTTGTCGAATTTATCCTTTGAGTAATTGCAGTACCTCGTACTTTCCTGGGAAAATGATGCAAGACGATGACGAACGATTTCGTGAGATACTCCACGATCGATTATGAATTTTACGGTCATTGATGCATGTTCTATCACCGATTCGTGATGCCTTCCCAGAATCATCTTTATGAAAGCTTTTGCAGATTCTTCGGTCATCTTATCCTCGCTCTTGTAACAGGTTCTTCCTGCCAATTCGATAAGCTTAAGTAAGTACTCAGTGTTCAGATCGCTGAGGATCTCGTACGATGGTTTAACTAATTTCATTAGGGTTCTGGCTATTTTTTAGACCTATGAATTTGAAGGTCTTTCCTTTATTTTCGTCGAAGTTCAAGCTTCTGAACGGTTCGCTATTTCCACCAAATTCCCAGATCTCTCCGTCCTTTGGCGCTGGTCTATCGTATTCTGCTCTCAGTATTTCTAGCTTACGATTTAGAAATGCAATATCGTGCTGCAATTTCAGAGATTTCCATTCTGCATCCAATTGATCAATTACTGGGTCGTTGAAATTCTTGGTGACTCCCGTCTTATCGAACATGATCCAGTGATTGGAATTCATTATGTTCCATCTGGTTCCAGTAGTAAGTTGGTAAAGAAACAGAAGACGAGATTCTGTTATTTCACCGTGATCAGAAATTAGACGATTGAAGACCAGGTTTCCCAGATCGATTAAGTCCTTCATTGTTCTCTTCGATTTTTTTCTTCAACCAATCGTACTGAACTGGTTTGTAATCAGTTAAACACGCTGCAGCAGAGTAAGCATTCTTGATTGGGTACACGTTCTTGTGAGTGTGCCCATAAATGTGATAAGTATCTCGGAAAGCTCCGTTATGTTCAGCTATTGGGTAATGAAATAGGACCAACTTACGAAGGTAATCGTAACCGATTGGATAGTTGGTAACTTCCTTGCACTTCACAAAGATTTCCTTGTAAGAAGAGAACTCGATTATGTTCGCTACTCTCTTCAGTTCTCGTTGCCAGGCTTCATCCACATGATAATCGTGATTTCCCCAGATCCATACTATTTTTCCAGGAAGATCCTTGAAACATTCCTTGACGTAACTCAATTTGGTTCGTGGCATTGCTGCATCTCCCAAAAAGAATACTGTGTCAGTTGGCTGAACTAGAGAGAACCAGTTACCAATGATAGTCTTATCGTGTTCTTCGATGTTAGCAAATGAATGACGACCTTCTTCAAACTTCAAAACGTTATCGTGTCCGAAGTGGAGATCGCTAATGAACCAGGTGTCGGCTGGTTCGAATACTTGATTTTCGTTAAAATGTGACATAATACTAACCTTATACTCGGATTTTAGAAATCGGTTTATTGGGATAAATAATATTCCGGTCTAAACCTAGTCAATTAGGCCGAGTAGAATAACAAAATTATAAAAACGAACGACATGTATTACTTAGTGAAAATCAGGTTCGAAGCGGACCAAGAAAATGGAAAGATCAAAAAAATTCGCGAACAGCATTTGATTCATGCTGAATCGGTTGGTGCTGCTGAAAAGAGCGCTCTGTCAAGGTTCGGTGGTGGAATCTCTCCGTGTTACATCGAGAGCGTCCAGGAATCGAAGATCATGAGCGTGATAGAATAGACTCTTCGCAATGATCTAAGTTGGTGAACCTGCTTCCATCGAGAAGCTTCTACCCAAAAGCCGGATATTTGCAAGTAAATCAGTTTACTAATGAATCCGGCTTTTTTTGTGTGTGCCGGCTCGAGTGACATAAAAAAAGGTCAGCCTCACGGTGACCTTTTTTAATATCGTTCAGCAGAACGTACGGAAGGAATAGGGTTTACCTCCAGTTTGATACTATGCTACAAGTTTACGACGACCTTCAACTCCCTCTGTCGAGGGCGACTCAAAACAGGTTAGCTGCCAGTCTGAATCGCTGTCGTGTCACCACAACAAATTGAGTGCCTTATCCCACACAGCTGAGAATTATTCGGCCACAAGACGGGGGTCTTGTATACCCGTACGTCGTTTGCAAGATACCATTGGATTATGCATCCAGTATATCTAAATCAAAACCTCGAGTTCCGATGGTTAGTCGGTTCACGGCGACCGCTTAGTCACTGTCTTCATGCGGGGCATCCCCCTAACTCGAACCGTTACTCACTTTTGCAATATGAGTTGTTCCAGCACGCACTAGGACCAGATTCATGACTCCCTGATCCCTCTGCCAAACGCAATAAAATAAATAACTTAAAAATGTATTTGAAGTATGTTCGGAAGTAATTATACCCAGCTTTTAGAAAACGGTTTTGAAAAAGTTTAATTTTTTGTTGGGTAAGGTGAAGTATCGCCGCGTTCCTTTCTGCGAAGGACTGCCATTTGACGGTCTGATGCTCTACCGTGCTGCTTCTTCATGATCGTGTCAAGAACTTCTCCTAAGTACTTATCTCCGTAAACTATGGCGCGCCAGTACTTCTCAGATTTTATTTCATGAGGAAACTTGTTCTCGTTCAAGAATTCTTCTACGGATTTAACTGGATTTCGCATGCTCTTCTTCTTTTTTGAGGCGCTTAACGTTTACTCTATACCGATAGCGAGAGTAAAACGATAGTCCAAAGAACAGCCCCGCTATACAGTACATAATGAAATTGGCGTACCAAAGACTCCCAGTCTGAACGTAGAACCAATACTGAACGGCATCGAACCCAAATGGATTGAAGAACAGACCGATCATCATCGCCCAGTTCGCTAGATTGCCCAGTCTCTTTATTTTCTTTTCTTTCAAGGTCACTATCCATGGCTAATTACGTTTTCAGAGCTTCCGAAATTTACGGGCTAGGGAGATCCATCTCTTGATCTCAATGTTATTTATCACCACTTGCGTTCGCCTTCGTCTAATGCGCAATGAAATCCCTGAAGTCTTGTCTTAGCTTCCAAGAAACATCCGCATATTTTGCACTGAACGAAGGTCGCATTGTAATGCTCGCAGGTTTTGCAAATGTTCAGCCTACGAGTTTTCTCCGTTTCGGAAACAAAAACTTTATCGAGAATTCGACTTAGGAAAGTTGGTTGAGGTTGGGGTTTTCCGGCTCCTCCGCAGCAGTGATCTGACATCAGTATTTGGCGTACATTTTTTCTTCTACTAGTTGTGAACCAGTATCTTTATTTATAGCTCTTTTGATTGCAGATCTATCATCATTTGTGAAATAAACTGATCTTGCCAATTCGATGAATTCATTGTCGAATTCTTGCTTTGCTTCCTTCGTCCTGATCGCATCTTCGATGTCCCATAACTTTTCGTTCACCACCATTAGCTGTATGTAGAACTCGTATATGTCAGGCTTGTGCCAAAATGGTTTAGCTGATTCCAATAGAAGATCTCTTTCGACTTCGGTATTTTTTAACTGATCAGGATTCGTAAGTTTCTTGAGTTTTAATTCGAGAATGCTGAGCTTATCAAGCAATTCTCCATTGGAAATTTCGACTAACATTGTTTACAACCATTTTTTTATTGACTCCATGACTTTCTCTGGAGTTATTGACGTGTGACATTCGAATTGACGTGGCGTGCCCTTATACACTGGACACCAAAACCAGTCCTTACTGACGAAATCGAAATCAACTCCAACTCTATTCCAACACCCATGGCATACGGCCCTATTGATTATTCTAACGTAAGTATCATCAGCTAAATCGAATTCGTACCAATCTTCCGAAAAATTAGAAATCATCGCAACTCGTTGCCCAAGACCGTGAGCCAACCACGCTAAACCAGAAGAAAGTCCTACGAAGAATTCTGCATGCTCGATGTAATTTATCGTGTCGAGAAGCGAAAGGCCAAGTCTTTTCACCGATTTTTTCGGTATTCCATTGTAGTACGGAGGATTACCATACAGTTCGTCCTTTTCCGTGACCACTGGTGTGATGCCAGCCTTGCGTAACATATCACATAAGGCGTTCCAATTTGGCGCTTCCTGCATCACCTTTGTACCACCTGGATGATTCCAGTACTTCAGTTGAGATGTTGAATGCACACCGATTACTGCGTACTTGCCCTTAATTGGTCTATCCTTCTTGAAACTGTCTACTTTCGGGTGAATATAGACAGGATCAGAATAACCTAGCTGTTCCGCGAAATTTTGCTGAATTGGTTTGGTCCAACTGTGCATAAGGTTTATTATGCGATCTATGCCAGACGGTATTTCATTCACGTACTTGATGTTAGGAAACGACCTAGCAAAAAGGTTCTGGTGATAAGAATTTCCAAGCAAAGTTAGAACCTCATCACCAGATTCGATCGTGTACTTATTAACATAGGGCATTGCAGCGATAGCATCGCCCAATGGGTACCCCATGTTTATCAAAGTTTTGCTCATTACATATAGAGACGTTTTTCGTAGTTGTCAGTTGCTGCACGAATTACTCTGATCACGTCAATTGCATCCTGCACTGCATCGTGCGTTACTTCTCCGCTCAGTCCAGCCCTGCGAATGCATTCGTTCAGGTTCGGAAGTCTTTCGTCTTCTTTCCAGTGAGTGAAGAATTCGGCTGGGTCAATGATGCGCTGAGCGAACTGAATGTAATTCGACCAGCTTGGAAGTTTCTCAAGGAACTTCTTGTCGAACGATGCGAAGTTCTTTCCGGCAACGTTTACCGTTATCTGCTCAGTCCTCGATCCATGGTTCGGATAGATTCCATTTGCTGTGAGCCATATCCATAGGGATTTTGCGACCATTCCCTCTCCCATGATGTGATTGGTCTTACGGATCTTTTCGCGATCTTCTTTCCTTGCAGTTTCAAGAGAAGCCAGGATTGCGATAATCCAGTTGTTCATGTTGAGAGCGAACGGTTGACCCTGATAAAGCTGGTGTTCGACTATGCAGGAAAATCTTGGAAGTTCTTCTAGCGGTTTCAAATCCAGGGTGTCCTCTATCACAGCTCCAACTTGGAGAATCTGACAGGTTTCGGGATCCAATCCAGTACTTTCAATATCAATCGATACATATTTCATTGTTCTGTAGTTTTTTATCAGTTCGACAAGGATGTCTCCATGACACGATTTCGGTTTGCACCAACAGCCAAGAGTCTTTCCTTCCAATTCTTTAAGATCTTGCAACAGTTGAGGTTGGTTTAGGATCCAATTCCGATACGCTTCTATTGCTTCTTCCCGAGTTTCCACCCTGAATTCTGCACGAGTGCTATCTTTCAGATGAGTGAACGGATTCCCCCATTTACTAGGGCGCCCTATGTAAACATCATAGGGCTCCTTTTTGCAGTGTACTACTCGAGTTTCCATTAGAAAGGGAGGTCGTCCTCCGGTTCAGCTGGTGCGATTGCTTCCTCATTCGCTTGGACCGGATGCGCTTTGTCAGGAAATAAATCCGGATCTTCGAACACGTCGGTAACTTCGGGAGCTGCTTTCTTTTCGCGGAAGATTCTCCATGCTTCGAGAGCATTGAAGTACTTTCCGTTCCATTCACGGCCCTTCACTTCGAAGGCAACACGAACAGTGTCACCAACGCCGAATGAATCAATCATATCACACTTGTCCTGAACGAGTTGGAAGATAATTTTTTGCGGGTACTTGCCATCAGTTTCGATGACGAACTCGCGTTTACGGAATCCTTTGTTGAAGGACTGGGCCGGAAATACTTCAAAGAGAATCCCGGTTAATTCAAGTTGATCTGCCATAAATTAATGTTTTTTCCAAATGAAAGTGTACGCTTGTTTACGAGAGCCTCGTAAACAAGCAGAAATGTTAGAAGACCATGATGGATGAATTTCTCTACGTTCCATCATATCTTTCCATGTTTTTATTAAAGTTCCATCTATTAAAAATTGATCTATTCTTTATTATTCTCTTATCATGATCAAAAATCACTATTACAGATGCGTACATCGTAATCTGTGAAGTTCTTGAAGTCAAGGTCATCTGCTTCTAACCTTCTTTGCACGGTATCGCCCGGCATTGCGCGTTTTTCGAGTCGTTCCTTACGAACTTCCCAAGGAATATCCAAGTAAATGACTAGGCTCTGTTTTCTGTCCTCCGGTTTTACGTGAGACAGTCCAGCAGGAGTCATGATGAATATGTCGTCCGTATTGAACTGATCTTTTGTTGTTCCGTAAAGCCAGTTATTGAAGTATACGTACTCGTAAAAGTCTCCGTGGTCAATCATCCTCTGAGCAAGCTCGTTATTGATGAAGTAATAATCCTTTCCGTGAACTTCACCGGGTCTTGGAGGACGAGTGGTCATGCTGATAGACTGTTTGAAACCTCTCTCAATGAATTTTTCGCGCAAAAAATCTTTTCCTGAAGCCGCTCTTGCGACTAAAATAATTCTCTTGTGCATTGACTGTGACGAGATATTTTTTACGAACTCATCGAGTTCCTGTATTCTCTGATCAAGATAGTGATAGTAACGTTTCTGTGCCCAATCCGTATGGAAATGCATGGACATCATGAACGCTCTCTGCTTCGGAATAAATTCTAGAAGTGGAATCCCAAGTTCTACAGACAGGCCTTTAACAACATGGTCAATGAACGTATCCTCCGTCCACTGAAGCAGATCAGCATCTCGGATGATTTGCTGACACTGATTCAGGTCGGAATCGTCAATGACATAAGGGTATTGAGTTGCTGAGATTATGGTTTCGACCGCTTCCACATCAATCGGCACTGCACATAGAGGTTCAGTGTTCTTTGTGAATAACGTATGAACTCTGAAAATCTGTTTAGCTTTGATGACGTTAAGGTGGTCATTGGTTCCAAAATGCCCGAAGTCATGGTACATCGCCGCAAGCAATAATAATCGAGTATCAGATTCACCCAGGTTAACGGATTTTGCTATTTCATAGCAATACTTTACCATACAGTGAAGGTGAAACAGGTTATGATACGGTTTCTCGTTTGACGGGTTATTGGTCTCGACCATTTCCCAGTACTTCTCGATTCCGTACTCTCTTGCTATTGTTGGTATGTTGTACTTTAGTTTCATTATGCTCTTGGCTGTGTTTCGATTTGTTCCATTGCTGCAACACCCATCGTTGTGATCTTGCGAATGATTGTCATAGCTCTTTCTTCATATTCAGGGAATGATTCCCTTGTGCAGATGTGAATGCCTTCGGTCAGGTAATCCTGCATGTAAAGCAGCCATTCTTCCGGCGAATGCTGATGATTGTTAACGTCATTGACCCATCTTTTATCCTAGTATACTCTTTCACCATCGATGAGTTCGTAAACCTTACTCCTTTCCATTGGTATGGATTATTTTAGACGGTTCTCTCTCCGTCGTAAATCGCTTTGACAACCGGGAACCTGAGAGAATTTTTTCCGTTCTGGTCCACCGTTTCTTCAAAGTACTGAACGGTAATTGTTTTACCTATAAGTTCGTTCGGGTTTTGGAAATAGTGACGTCTTTGTTCGAGCGACCATCCTGAACCGACGTCCACCGGACAACCTTTATGCAAGATCTTGGCGTTCTTAAGCATTTCTTCTTCAATTTCTTGACCTTCTACGATTACCCGGCAGAATGCCATTTCGCAATCGATGACCTGGTACTCAGCATCGTGCATCTTTTTTACTTTGAGGAGGTTACGTGAACGTTTTCCTTCGTAACCGACGTTCTTACGAAGCATGATACCTTCGTATCCCATGGCTGCGGCGTCCGCAACGAGAACTTCGAAATGATCCTGGTTCTCAACGAGAATCTGCGGAAGAACTTCGGCATACTTGAGTTCAGCTCCGAACATCATGCCGTTCAGCATTACTTGGCGGGCAACGAATGTCGTGTCTCCGAATCCGCGTTCGAACTCGTCAAGTGGAATGAAATCGAACATGTAGTACTTCGGAGCTTCGATCGTATGATCTTTCTTTCCGATCTGCTTGAGGATTCCCTGGAAGTCTTCATTTCCATTTTCTCCAATTAGACAGATTTCTCCATCAAGAACTACATTGCGAAGGTTGAGTTTCTTGAGGTCCTCAGCAAGTTTTGACAGGGTGAAGAACTCTTTTCCTTGACGTGAAAAGAACCGAATGCCTCCAGCTGCATCGATCACGGTAGCGCAACGACAACCGTCGAGCTTACGAGAAGCCCACCAAAGTCCCTCGTAAAAGTTGACTCTCTTTTCGTTTCCTTTGTACTTCTCAGCCAAAGCGACTTCGAATAGTGGAACGGTTCCGGGCATGATCTCATTGATGATGGTTGCTGTGGCCCTCGTTTTGAGGTTGCGATCGAACACCTGGTAGATGACGTCAGCGAATTCCGGATAAGAGTTGATGAAACCATTGACTGCTGCTACTACGTCATGCCCTGTGATGCGGCGTGCGCTCAGGTCATTTAAGAGGGTGAACAGATCTGTGTACCCTGCAGTTGACATGTGGTTGTTCTTGCGGAGGTTGTCCGAGCTGACATAATACTTCTTGAATGGGGTGTAAACGTAATTGAAAAGGTTTCTCAGGAAAGGAGTGTCGTACTTTTTGAGAATTTCTTTCTTGGCGTTTGTCGATGATGTGGCCTTCATTTCATCGATGAAGTTCGCCACGTGTCTGAGGTCGTTTTGCATGTAGGTATTATACTACAAACCGTTCCTTTGAGCACAAAAAAGCCGCATTTTGTGCGACTGATTTGTAAAGTTTATAGAGATTGGAATTGGCTCCCAATTCCATTCGATTTTAATAATGTATTCAAATGAGCAACTTCGTCTCTATCTAATTCCTGGCCGATCCAGTAAGCTAATGAACAATCATTGGTGTATTTTCTGTTTGCTGCTTCGGATTTGAATTTTGCAAAATCTGTTACGTTTCCTGCGCCGTACGTGTTGTACCCCATTTTCAGGCTTCCAAAGTACTTTGCAAACTTCGTGAATTCATCCTGACTCTTTATTCCAGTGAATACATCAATTATTCCTTCTTCGTCTGTTCCCATGTCCTGCATAGCTTTCAAAAGTTTAAGAGTCAAATCGTCAAACTTTGCTGGATTTGCAGGTTGCACTGCTGGTTTTGGAGCGGCAGGTTTTGCTTGGCCACCGGCTGCTGGAGTGGCTGGAGCTCCTTTGCTTCCAGTTGCAGTGAATTTCGTGGCAGTATTCGTGTAAGAAACAATCCCAGTATCTTCAGCAACTTTCCATTCGACTGGAACCTGTGCGCCCTTTATTGTCAAAGTCAAAGTCCCCGTGTAAACTGGAGGATTAGCATTGACTTTAGCAACAACATCATTTTTCAATTGGTTCCAAGCAGTAGTAGCTTCTTGGTTGGTTCCTGTTCCGGACTTGGCTGCCAGAACTCCCGATAATGGATCAGCATCTTCTGTGATCATCTCAGAAGATTCGTTTATGAGAGCGAATCTTTTTAATTCAATGTCTCTGGCATAAGTGCTCATGTTTATCATATTCGTGTCGTATGTTTTTAGAAGTACAAATTCGGAACTTTAGGGTTATTCGTTTTTACCGAAACTACCTGAGCAACCGGAGCTGCCGCAGCGACTGGACCAAGAGCAGCATTTAACTTATCTGAAATTTCCTGAGTGATTGCCGTTATTGGAGTATCCGGAGTTCCTATTACTTGTGCGATAGCCTTAGCAGTATTGTCTCCGAATTTACCGTCAGCTCCGCCTCTTTGTTTTAGCGTTTCAGCAGCAGGTCCGCCCTTAGTAATGATTCTCTGTTGCAATTCTTGAACAGATTTGTTGAACTGCAAATTCTTTGCGATGTTGGCGTAAGATGGGCCAGTCGCAGGAGGAGGTGTTGCAGGCGGTGGAGTCGCAGGAGGAGGTGTTGCAGGTGGTGGAGTAGCCGGAGGCGGAGTTTCCTGTTTAGGTTCTTCAATTTTAGAAGATGCATCGAGCATGGATTGCAAATCGGCTTTCACTTCTGCACTGCCTATTGTCGATGCATCGTAAATCTTTAGATCTTCAAATAGAGGCATCGTAACTTCTTCCTTTACTGTTGGCACTGGTTGATCAGGAGTTGCGTTTGCTGCAGGGGTTGGAGTTCCATCAGGAATAGTAGCGATCGCAGTAGCCGATTGTAATTGATCCGGCGTGAAATGATTTCCCTGATAGAACGAAACAGCACCCGTGTAAACGTAATCACCAACTGCTCTTGTCTGATCCTTCTTAATGTCGATAACCCCAACCATGTCAGATTTCAATTGACCACCAGTTACTTGGCTGCTAATCATTGATGTGAGTTCATCGATAGCTTTCCTTTTTGCAGCAGTAGGATCGATTTCTTCCGAGTTCACGTACTTAAAATCGAATTTCAGAACCTCGCCCTTATTCGTGTCAGGTGTGCCCATTGCGATCTTAATCTTAGTATTGTCTGTGACCTGTTTACCGCGATTGTCATTGTACACGGTCTTTTCTTTGTGACGATCCTCTTCCACCGTTGAATTATCAGTCGATTCGTTTAATGACCTCTGATATTCGGCGAAACTTTTTATCTTAAACTCGCTCATGTATGTTTAGTATTTTTGAAGTTCAGAATTATTTATTCGCGCGAAGTTCGAATAAATAATAACCCATGAACAAGTACATATTCGAATTCGCACAGTACGACAACCGACCTAAAGTTGAACAGTCATTTGGGATCCTCGGTGATATAGGCAGACGCTCCAAGTTTGGAGAACAAACTAGCTACTTCAAACGTTTGCTTGAACAAGCAGATAAGCTAGGAATAGATGCATTCGTGTTCACGGATTTCAATTCTGCTGGTGTTACTGGTTGGAAACTTCAGCACGGCCAATGGGTCGCAGAGCAGAGAGCTCTTCCAAAAGTTTTTTACAATCGAAGCTTTAGTAGGAGAAAGAATCTCGGAGGTAAGTCAAGCACACAGTACTTGACAGAAATGGGATGCATTCCTTTGAATTCAGCAGGTTTCAGGAAATTAGCCCTAGACAAGCACATGACTTACTCTAGCTTGGTGAGCGAAAAACTTGGAGAACTAGGTCTTCCGTACACTGAAAAATTCAAACCGGAAAGTTTAGTTCCATTTATGACTGAACGAGCTAATGCAATACTTAAGCCAAGATTCGGTTCTGGAGGAAAGGGCATTATTAAGCTTAGCAAGAACGGCAAAGGTTATGAGCTTCAGTACAAGGATAACGTTCTTACTTGTCCAGAAGACCAACTGCTCGAAAGAATTGAATCCATTAGGCAGAAAATGAAAACAGCGGACCGTCTCTACATAATTCAAGAGTACATTGCCCTCCCTAAATTCCAGGATTCAGTTTTTGACGTTCGAGTAATTTACCAGAAAGGGCCAGATGGAAAACCGTATAGGACCGGAATGGCAGCCAGGGTTGCTGCTCCTAACCGAGTGACTGCAAACTTACATCAGGGCGGAGGAAAAGCTCCATTGAGCTCAATATTAGAAAGTCTATTCAATCAGGACATGAACGGCCCAATCGCAAATTCTATTCGTGAGTATTCAAAAAATATCTTCGAGATCCTCGATAAAAAAGTAGGTCCAATCGGAGAGGTCGGAATAGACTTTCTGATCGATCAAGCAGGAAAGGTACACCTAGTGGAAGTAAATTCCGTTCCCGGGCGGAATCTGTTCAAAATATTGCCGAAAATTCGAGAGGCGGCCATCCGCCGCCCGGTCGAGTACGCTAAGTACTTACTGACCAAATAGAAAAAGAGAGCAAGTTGCTCTCTTTTTCTGTTTGAACTGGATGTTCGAACTATCTTCACTATAGAATTTCAATAGCGTCTCCGCTTTTCAGCTTCGTGTGTGCCTGCTTTCTCTCATTCATGTCCATATCAACGTACTTTTTCCAGTACTTTTCGCAGACATCATTCATAAAATAATAAGCATCGCTGTTGGTCATGTAAAGGTTGAAGGATTCAAAATCGGAAATCTTCGCCATGTGACAAATACTTTCCAGTGTCAAGTATCTCTTGTTGAATCCCATGTTCCTTATTCTTCTTTTTCAGCAGGGGCTTCCATTGTCTGAGGAGTGGTGTCTGGATTGTGGTCCAGTTTAGCATTCGCTTTTTCCATTTCGCGAAGCATGTTGATCTGTTCGTCAAGCGACCTCAGTTCCATCATGACATTGTTCATGTTCATGGCGATACGGAAGAGTCTCTGTGCGGCTTCGAGGCCGGAACAGGTATGACGGTTGATGAAGAATGCGCAAGCTTCGATTGCTGCGGCCTGGACAACGATTGCGTCTGTCTGCTTTTCTGCTTCCTGACGGGCAACTGCTGAAGAGAAGCCGAGGAAACAATTCATGAGCATGAAAGCTTCGTTCGGTCCGGTAACTTCGAATTTTCCCTGACAAGCATTCTTAATCCACTTGGCATCGGCTGCTTCCATTTTGACCTGCCAGAAACCGGTTCTGCGAGCGATTATTTTTTCGAGTTCGGTCTTTCCTTCATCGGGATCGACTGCTTCAGTTGGAGGAGCATCTCCTGGGTCGGTTGGTAAAATTTCTTCGGCAGAGTTCTCTGAACCTGGAACGATTTCTGGAATAGTCGCGGTTTCGACAGTATCTTCCTGATCGCCAACTGGAATCTGGTCAGTAATAAGTTGTTCGGACATGTTGATTTGAATTTATAAGTTTGTACTTAGAAATGAATTCAAAGTTTTCGAATTACAGCAAGTAAGGACACTTTTTACCGAATTCGTCACGGTTAATGTACTCTGTCAAGTATGGAATTAGACTATTGGTTTCGATATGGTGTTTGAACCATTCCGGCATGTGTCCTATAAAATTCTCGTACACAGTAAAGTATAGGTGAGCTAGTTCAGGCTTCTTCAGTTTGAAGTTTTCCATTGCCAATAGTACTGGCCCGTTACTAGTAGTACCAACTCTGAACCGTAATAGGTCGGATTTAAGTGAACTGTGTAATGACTCAGCTACTTGCTGTAAGTTACTTAGTTCAGGCAATCTATTCAGATTCAAGTGAACTGCTTTTCCATCAATGATCTTTCTTACTCCGAATACTTTCCCCTCATGACAAGCGACCTGGTATTGGTCCTTTATTTTTGGACGATTGAAGTAAAGAGATCCCTTTTGCAAAGGAGCAGCATTGATGTGCCGGTGAGTTGTGAAAGTCTTGATTTCTGAAACCGGTGAAAGAACCGTAATTGGGGTGCTCAGTCGATTAGTGCTCAATCTGTTCGATACGTATTTTGGAATGAATGACGACCCAGGAAAGCGATTGAACACCTGATAAGTTGAGAATGCATTGTCTTTTATTTCGATAACGACCTCAGCTGACCTATCTCCGAACAGTTCAGGCATGTCATTAGACTCACCAACCATTCCAATTTTTTTCGAAAAGGTCTCGATAGTCGGTTGAAATGTTGCGAAAGTTTCTATCATCGTATTGTCGTTAATTTTCCAATTTTGAGAAATGACTCGTTTGCTTGTGGAGGAGGCTCGCTAGCATTGATTACTTCTGGCGGCATCGTATTATTTTGCCAATGTTCCATTATTCTCTGTTTGAAACCAGGTCGTTCGGCTTCTGTTAATTCTCCTGCTGCTACCATTTTGTCGAGAGTCACGTCTAATCTAGAACTCTTTTCAGCGTTCGGATCAATTTGACCATCGTACGTTACGATGTCAGAAAAGTAAGCCTTAACCACTGGGCTTTCGCTAGCTAGAGGGTGTTGAGCATCGACGTTCGTATCCTGTTTCAGTACACTTAGAACGCCCTTCGTGTAGTTATTCAAGTTAGATTGTTCCCATTCTTCAGGATTATGTAAAGGAGTTTCAACTGTTCCTTTCTTCCAAGCCATGTTATTCGTATCAATGATTGCTCCAACTTGACTCGATTTTACAGTGCTCAAATCCAAGCAAGGATTCTTAGAATCAGTTTTCTGTTTCAGTTCGTTAGCCGCTCTGTCAGCTTCTTGCTGGGCTTCTATGATCTTCTGGTATGTTGCCGGGTCAGAAGTCTTTAATTGATTCAAATCTTCTTGAGAAATTGCAGTTTCATCCTGTTCCAAGATAGGAACGGTGCTAAGTATTTCTGAAATAGCTTGCGTTGCTTTTTTCATTCCGACTTGTCCAACTGTACTAGCCGCATCTCCTAGCGAATCAGCAGAGGACACGTACTTACCGCAATCAGTTCCTTTAAGTAAGCTCTTTAATAAAAAGATTGGAAGCCTACTTTTCACGAAGCCTATGTGATATAAGCTACCGAATTTTAGGGCTTTCCCAGAAAATGATTTGAATGTATCTGCTCCTTTTATGAGAGCTTCTGGAACTTCCTTGAATAAAGTAAGAGTCTTTGCTATTTCGGGAGAATTTTTGGAAATCAACTTAAAGAAGGCAGGATCAGCCACCATTTTTTCCATTACCTTTCCGAGTTCCTCTGGACTTCCTTTCTTTATGGCATTTGCAAGCATTTTATCCGCGCCCTTCCAAGTTTTACCGGAAGCTAATGTTTGCATTAGTTTCTTGTTCTTGGTGATGCTAAGAAGACCTGTCTTCTTGCTTAGGATGTTTGCTACGAGGTCTTTTGCTGCATCATTGATGATCCAGTTATCTCTTACTGCTTTGTTCGTAACGTTTGGAAATAGCTTATCGAACTTTGCAGCAGAATTGGCCATAACTTCGGTTTGAAAGTCAGCGATATTTCCAGCCTTTTTTAGTATTCCTTGTTCAGCAGATGTTCTAGACATAGCTGCTTGACTTTTGTTTAGAGTACGACCTGCTTGTTTTGCTTTGAGTGCAGCTTGATCAACTGCTGCTTGTCCTACGTCTGTTGCTGCTTTCTGTACGGTCTTTTCTGCGCCTACTGCTGCTTTTCCAGAAAGAAGTTCTTTACTAGCAATGTCTGCTTCTTTTCCTAATGTCGTAAGTTTGGCAACCATGTTATCGAAAGCTGAAACTAATTTGGTAGAATACTTTGTTAAATCGACAGCTCCACCAGTTATTTTCTTAACCGCATTGATCACGGCAGGGACGATGGACTTCATCAGCTTTGCACCGGTTTGCCCGATCCATTTAGCTACAGTAGCAAGCATATTTCCTAGCATCTTTATGACGCTTGGATTCTTTATTTGCGTTTTTGCAACGTTTGCTGCAGCAGTTCCTCCACCTGCTCTAACTAATAGACTTCCAATTTTCGCAAGAGCCTTACCGAAAGTTTTTCCAGCGATTTTTAACGGAGCAGCAAATAGAGCTCCAGTAGGAATTACTGCGACTAAATTTATGAGACCCATTAGGTACTCATTGTTGTAAAAGTAAATACCTGCATTAAGAAGGTTAGCAACGATGTCAGTCGGAATTCCTACCAATGAAGCTGGAATCAATCCTACTATGTCCAAGAAAAATTGAAATACTCCCAATGGATTGAATCTATCTTCGCTATTGGTCATCTTTTTTAAGAACGACCATATTGAGGTTATGAGGTTTTCGTTAATTACTTTCAAGGAAGCTAACGTGGCTTCGTATGTCTTACTCTCGGTCAGAGCTACGGTTGAATAACCTGCTTGAAGAAGTCGATTTTCGTTGACTGTTATGACTTGAATTGAAGGAAAGGCACTAAGCAGATAGACTTGATGGTCATCAACCCTGTCCTGTTCGCTTTCGGACAGTTCTTTTCCTGGAAATGAAAATGTTGGAATGCGATCTAGAGCTTCCCATGGCATTTTTAGGAAAGCTTCTCTGATCGGAGCTAGAATTTGGGTATCGTCCTGATTGAAAAACTCCTTTACTGATAATACGTGATTCATTTACAGATGAGTCATTTGTATTATTTATTAGGAGGACCCCAATTAAAGTGAGCTCGCTATCTGTGATAGGATTTTGAAATAATCGGCTGGGGAACATTCTGCTAAGAACTTGCAGATTTCGAAGAACTCATCAGCTGTTTCGAATGCCATTGCTGGATGATGTGATTTCTTGTAAGAAACAGGGATCACACCTGCGATGATTGATTCATACACTCTTGCTGGAGTGAAGTTCTTTTCAATGTACAGGTCCTTGCTCACGTTGACTGATACCAGGGATGATTGTAGCATTGCCCAAATAGCTTCACGATTGGATCTCGGAACCAATTCAACTCTTGGCATCTTTTCGATCCAATCCTTGAGGTACGGAGTTTCCTTAGCGGCTACCGTCATTTTGAAAGTTGACTGATCGAACATGAAAACGTCGTTCGTACGTTCGATGATCTCATTGATGATTGGATTCTTGTAGTGGCCCTGCTTGTAATTTTCGAAGGAAAGGTTTCCGTAGTAAATGATATTTAGACCCTTTTTTGTTGCTCCTTTTTGGTTGACTTCCATGCACGAGGCAAGGAATTTCTGACCTATTCCAGGAACGTCAATCGATGGAACGATGACAGGTATTTTAAGCTTGAAGATTCTTTCGAGAAATTGTGGGCTCAATGACATGTCTGTATCGACAATGATGATGTCCGCTGGAGCATAGCCATTCGACAGAGCGTACTGAATTATGGTTTCAAATCGGTACGCATCGGTGATTTTCTTTTCGAGTGTTGAGAGATTTCTGAACCTGGCCTTTAAGAAGAGCTTTTGATATACTTTATTGCTGATGTTCTTGAGAACTTCTGAATAAGTCATTCGGTATTTGTCAATGAGGCGATCAGTATGTGTGGTAAAAATCTGACCGTAAATGCCATCTGGGAATTTTGGTCGGCTGTCAGGTACTGATTCGATGTCCAAATAATTGTAGAAATCGAAATTTTCGAATTGATACTTTTCAGCGAGTGCATCCAGTAAACCTACTTGGTAGAATGAATGACCTGGAATATTATTGTTGAAGTAACCGAGCTCACCAAAGTAAGTGTATAAGCATTTAGTCTTGTCAAGTTCAAGCATTTGTATTATGATTTTTCTGATGAAACTTCTTTTCTGGAAACATTCGTCCTGCTAAAAACATGTTTACTAAGCCCTTTTGTAAAAACTTATGCTGAGTTTCATCAGTCACCTGTGCTCTAGTAAGAATGTCATCTGCAATTGAATAGAGTATAGTGAACTCGGCAGCTTCTCCAGTTACCTGTGGTGCCAATTCAAAAATTAAGTGTCGAACTCGTTCAACTATTCCAAGTAAATCATTTTCCATTCTATCAGATATTTTTGAAAGCAGCGAAGTGAGTAATGAAATGCTTGTGATTCGCAGCTCTTGTGTTAACGTACACCCTTTCGAAATTATCGGTCATGATCTGCATGATTTCGGCAAATTTCGATTCGCGATTCTCAAGAAGCCAGCTGTAATGGAAATGGTACTCGACAATGATGAGCTTGATGTTGCTCCAATCGCGTACGGCTTTGATAGTTTCGTATTCCATTCCTTCGATGTCCATCTTCACGCAATTGACCTTCTTTAGAACATCATTTATGTTCTCGGCTGGAACGACCATAATTTCACGGCCTTTGACCGGATGCACACTATGTTTTCCGGAATCGTGGGAAAGGAAGAATTCAACATTTGGAGAATCGTCCACAACGATTGCTTTTTCGACCAATTCGCAACGACCTTCAACTCCATTCATTTCTAAATTCTGCTGTGCGAACTCGATGTTGTTATGGAAAGGTTCGTATGCGTACACCTTACGAATACGTGGAAATTGGGTCAGCATTCTGACTGCGAATATTCCGATGTGAGCACCCGCGTCCAACCAAGTATCTTCCTGATTGAGATCTTCTAGGGTCAATGATGGAAACCCCTGAGCATAATGAGGTATGAAGAGAGGTTTGAAGTACTCTCCACTAGTTGGCTTGATTGAAATATTCTGTGAAATGTTGAACTTGATCTCTTCATCCGATCTTACGAGAAAGCGATAGTCATGATATTTAGTACGTTTTTCGTACACTTGGAGAGTTCCTGCTAGTCTAGCCTCCTCTATTGAGCATAATACGTCCGCCATTACAAATAGGTCTTTAGGACTATTATACTACATTTACTTGTCTGGATCTAAGTCGAACGGTGTTCCCTTGATATTTACCTCGCTTTTGTTCTCTGGGTTGACTCCAGATTCTTGGTACTTGTCATCTTTTGGCTTTTCTACCTCCTTGATGTCTGTTGCTTTGACTGGAATTGCTCGGTTATCACTAGTCATAATCTGATACTCATGGTCCATTGGGTCAACGCCAATGATCGTTCCAGATTTTCCGTCTTTAAGGATTACTTTCTGACCAGCTTTGTATTTCGAAGTCTTTGGATGAACTAAGGTTATGTCCTCAGCTTCATTTAGACTTTTTTTTTGCTTTGGTCAAGTGTGATGTAATGATTCTTGAGATCAACGATGTTCTTTTCGATCGCGCTCTTAAGGTCTCCTAATTGAACTTGGTATTCAGCAGTAAGAGTCTCGTCAGTCAATGCTTCTTCGAGTTGTTTAACTGAACCTTCCAGTTTTTCGAGGTCCTTATTGATTAGAGCTTTTTCTTCGTCGATATGCTTGATCGTCATGTCACGTTCTTCTAGCTGAATTGCATAGAGTTCGCTAACATCATAGTTGAAGTTCTCCATTACGTAACTGTGGAAAGCCAGTCCGTGCATTTTCTTTATGACTCTGGTGTTTCCAAGTTTTTCGAAAACTAACTGCTGATCACCTACTGTGAAAACGATTGCATCTTTATCGAGGCGTTCGTTGATGATACGCTTAGCGAATTCGAGGTTTCCGATAAGTTCGAGGCCGTTGAACACCTTCACTAAGTTAGCTCTGATGTCAACTTGTTCCATCATGAACACTTGAGCAAGGTCGATCTTCGTGAGGTCTTCGATCGTTTTGTTGTTTATCTTGAGCTGTAGGTTGTTTGCTTCGTTGATTGCGAAAGCAATTTCGAGGTTCCTACCACGGCAGAAAATTTCGTTGTTTCTTTCCTGGAAATTCAATCTTGCGAAAGCTTCGCACAGTGCATAGAATTCCGGATACTTCTGAGCTTCTTCTACTGGAACGGAAACGGGATCCTGATCTTCAGTTAACTTAACGAATGCATTGTCAATCAGAACGATTGCAGAAGATTCATCTAACTTGAAGAAAGGAGCGATTACCGGCTTAACTTTTACTTCAGAATTTCCAAGGCCAATGTTGAACTTACCCTGAGTCTTAGCTTCTACCATGCTCAAGGTATTGACTAATCTTTTTACCACAGGCATTTCAACGTGACCACGCATCTTCATTTTGATGGTATCAGATTCAAACTGCTGCGCAAGAAGAGTTTCTTCAAGAATAGCAATAGGTTCCTTGTACATCATTCCGCTGGTCTGACGCATTTCGAAAATAGCGTTCATGATTTCCAGCTTTGCTCTGTTTTCGTTCACGTATTTGGTCAAGTCAGTTAGAACCTGAGCAACTTCTGGCGAATACGAGTACGGGTTGAGTGCTTCATACACCTGGCCAATTGCCCTGAATTCAGGAACGTTATTGAGCAAGTTATCGATTCCGTTCAGAATGTGAGTGAAAGTAGGATCTTTTGCGACGTTAGCTTCTTTGAGCATGGTCATCTTCATCTTAATCCCAGCTTCTTTTGCCATGTTCTGAAGACGTTTGGTTGGTTTTTCAGCTAATTTTCTGAAATTCGCAACAACTTCCTTTAGGTCCTCGTTAACCATAGCAGTAGCGAGATCGTCCAGATTGGTTAGAGCAGTTTCCAATATTTGGTCGGACGGAACTCCAAGGAGAGTGGAATTGTTAATCGATTCGAGTATTACTCGTACGACTGCACTATCCTTAAGTTTAGGATTAGTTTTGAGCTCGGTTGTTAAATCTTGTATTAGGCCGTTCATTCAATTAGCTATCTTTTTTTATTTATTAGCACTGAGTACGCTAACTTTATTTATCCTTTAATCCTGCGCAGTTTGTTGAGAGGCAGGAGGTTTGGTAGCGACTGTCGAATTTATGGTTTTTGCAGTCTGATTCTGAGTATTTTCTTTAACAGCTATGCCATCGATCTTTTTCGTCACGAGTCCTTCGTTTTCTTTCGTTAAATTAGTCACCTTTTCCTTCAATCCGGAAATTGTCTTGTCCTTCTTTGCTGAGATCTCTGCATCCTGCTTGGAAGTAAGAACGCTGTTGTAATTCGCAGATGAAATCCATGTCCCAGTGTAGAACAGAGTTTCAGTTCCGTCAGTTTTTGATACTAGAGTCAGCATGAATAAGTTATCATTAGTCATCTGGAGAATCTGCAGAGCAGTTTCCTTTGGAATTCTGAATGCAACTTCTCCTCGGCTAGGACTCGTTAAGGTAGGGTCTATCAAGGAATCGAACGTGAATTTCGAAGTTTGGCCGAAATTCAGCTTGAAAACGGAACCGTTGTTCAAGTCGATTCGTTTCTGGTTCGTAGAATCTACCGGGTTCGCTTCGTAGGCCGTGAACTTTACGAAATTATCTACTGGGTCGATTGGCAGAATCAATCTACCTTGCCCATAAACGACAGAATCGGTTTCGTTTCCAATCTTGTTCAAAGCATTACCGTGGCTCAACATTATGTCCATCTGCTTGATAGGCACGTATTCCTGAATCACCACCTTCTTGATTACTTTTTCGATTATTGGAACCGGCGGAACTGGAGTAACCGTGACCTGCGTTGATTTTGGAGCGAACAGGTTGGAAATTTCGAAGTTCTTCTGGACGATCTTGTTGTATACTTTCATTGACTGCGGACCTTCCGGGAGGTTGATCTTCGTCAATTTCTTTCCGTACTTATTTGGATTTATGACGCTTAACGAAGCGGTCTTTATGACCTGATCTCCATTGAGAGTATTCATTAGTCTCAATGTGTAATCTATTGACATTGAAACTGCAAATCCTGCTTCTTTTAGGATTGGTCGATAGGTAAGAACTTCATCGAATTTATCGTCCTGGTAAATTATAGCATTGCCAGTTGGGTAAAGAGTTGAACCGATTTGCTCGTAAACTTGTAATTGATGTGAGAATATCCAGTTTTGGTCAGATCCGCTTTCGTTCAATGATGCGATTAGTGAATCAGGAAATGCTCCATTCCATGTAGCAAAGAATTCGATGTAATCTCCATCTGCTGCTTCCGCTATTTGACAACCAAGAGCATCGAACTTATTTACTTGAGCAACTGACCCCTCATAGTAGTTGACGAACTTGTAACGATCGTAGGTAACATTGTTCGGAGCATTGTACTCTTCGTAATTAGCTTCAGCCAAGAAGACAGTTACTGGTGCGTTCTTGATGAATCCAACGCCATTAGTGATAGCGTATTCGAGTGAGGCTGACCCAAATTGATCGAAATCTGCATCCATCCGTGGAATTGCTGGGATTTTTACGTCAATGTATCGATCGTAAATGGTATTCGCAATGAATAACGGATGATTGTTGTAAGTCAATAGGTCGAGGGAAGTTGCGGCATCTAACAGTATCGTAGCTAACTGAATCTGCTTGAGATCGTTCATCTTGTGCTTTGCACCAACGACAACGTTCTCGACTTCCGTAAAATTGAAACCTGAAGCAAAATGGAAACGCAGAGTGTCCATCACCAAGTTTGCGCTTAACGATGGACTTAATTCTGTTTCCGTGATGTTAGGGTCGTAATCCGTGTAAATTGGAACGAGGGTTGTGTCAACGTAAATGACCTTTGACCCACCAAGAGACACGACGCTCAGGTTCCTTGAGTTATGAGTGGTAGCTGAAAACCCATCAGTATTGTAAATTTGAGCAGTATTGACATTTTTGTTGTCCACCAAGTAGAATTCGGTCGACAATACCGTTGGAGACGGATCGCCAAGCGGATTGGCCCGGTACTCAAGGATACAATAGCTAGAAAGGTTTACGAAGCTAGAATTCATTTCATTTGTTGTGTATTTTAATTGTTAGCCACCTAGGTGACAGGTACGCCGCCACGCCGAGGTACGGCAAAAGCTGCGGTTGTTTTTCTAGAGTAGCCCCATATCCCACCACGAATGCCAAACCTAAGTACATTGATGGTTTCTTATTGAGCTCTTCCTCTATTTTTGTTATTCCTCCCAAGCTTACTTTTGCTGGGAATGCAGTTCGAGAAGTTACGCTGGCCATTCCAGTTTTCTTATCTCTACTTACTCCAAGTTCAAGTCCCAATCCTACAGTTGTAGTCAGATCAACCTTACCTGCTGTTATCTTATTGTCTTTTATCGAAGTCACAACACATCCGTTCACCGAGTAATAGTTCAATGAGTCGTATTTTTTCCCAACGTCGATGACTACTGTTGAATCGTTTAGTATGTAACTTCCCTGTCCAGCAATCCTATCCTTAAGGTACTGAATCATTTGATCCTTAAGAACGATTTGAGCAGTTAAGTATGCTATGAGATCCTGATTCTTTGCATCCTTACCGAGCAAGCTCTTGTATTTAGCATTGATGTCAGAGTACTGATTCTTCAGCATGTCGTTTGTTGCAGTCAGAACTGAAATTTCGGACATACTATTACCTGCTTTATCCTTCCAATAACGCATGGTGTCATTTGCCACCTTCAAATTATTCGAAAGAATTGATTCTGTTTGTTTTAGCTTCTGGTTTTCTCTTGCCAGATCATCATTCTTGCTGCACTGCTGCAAGGAAAAGAGTACGAGTATCACGATTATTCCCAACGCGATGAACTTGGAGTACTTATTGAACCATTGTAATGCTTTCATTTCGATGTGTGTTTAGTGGTTTTATACTTGCTTTTGCCCTTCAGGTTCAGAATTCATTGCCTGCATCAATGCATAGAAGTCCGGGCTTTCTCCAGTTTCGCTCTTTATTTTATCTATTAGGGTTCTCTCTTCTTCCCTTACCTTCATGAGTTCCAATTCGATTTGCTGTTTTCTAAGCAATAACAATTTGGTCTGTTCTTCGAGGAGTTTCATGTCCTTGGCGATCTTCGCGTACTTGTCAACGATGATCTTTGCTTCATTTGTGTATTTCATTAGTACGATTTTATCTTGATTCCTTGACTTACTAAAGCATCGTAAATTTCGTGAAGATAGAATTCTGTCAATTCGTTTGAATTTTGTTTAGGCTGTTCAGCTTTTTCCTTTTCCGTTTTCTTTTCTTCTCGTTGTTCAGCTTGGGACAATTTGCGATTGTCTTCGTTGTTTACTGTGCTGGTATGATTATTGACTGTATTCGAATTGTTTGCATTAGTTATTTGGGTTTGACCAATCGTTGATAACGTGCTTTGTACTTTTGCTAAAGTTTCATTGACTGTGGTCATAGCCTTAGTTTCTGGACTGTTTTGCATGATGCCCTTAGCTATTTCCGGAGTCAATTGCTTTTCGGCTGTTTTTACTTTAACGCCAATAGATTCTTGGTCAGATCCTTTGTTGGCAATTACATTGTGATCGCCGGTTGGAGTAGTTTTAACCGTTGCTCCAATTTGAGATCTTTCGGCCTTTCCTTCATCGATTATTTTTGCCAACAGATCCTTTTTGTCTTTGCTAGGATCATGTGGCTCAGAATCAGCCATTGCCTTCTTATCTACGGTCGGCGATTTTGATAGAATGTTAGTGACTGGAGCAGAACTTACTTTATTGATCACTTGTGTTTTGTCTTCTGCTTTTTGTTCTTTCGCCTTTTCTTTTTCTTCAACTGCAGTTCCTGTCTGACCTGGCGTAGTTGGAGTAGCCTTATCCCCAAAATATCCGACCTCTTCTAACATTTGCAATTTGAGCAAGGTTGCTTTAAGTTCGGTGTAATCGTACTTCTGTTCAGGTTTTTCCTTTTCATCAGCTACGATTTTGGTTGCTGAACTAGGAGTAGTTGTAGCATTTTTATTTACAGTAGTTGCTTCTGGTTTCAAAGCTTTACTTTGATCAGTCGGTACTTCCTTTTCTTTTTTAATGACCTTTCCATTTTCGTCAACCTGTTGATAGCTGATTGGTTTGAAATTCGACCCTACTGATTCGATTGCACTTATACTTTTTTCCTTTGGTACTAAGGACTCGTGTATTACTGCTAATGATGATGCTGCTGGCGAACTGTTTCCAACGTTAGCTTTGTCATCCTTTGCTGAGCCGTCTGGGTTCAGACCGTGTTCAGCATAGTACTTAGCTAGGGCCAATTCAACAGTCAGGACTTCTCCAGGAAGAGTCGTTTGCTTGTTAGTTTTATTCTCTTCCTTTGACTGATCTACTGGGACCTTTGGATTATTTTGGACCACAGTTGCTTCCTTAACCGCTTCCTTCTTTTCTTGTTTGCCTGGATCGACTATCGTTGTACTGGGTGTAGTATTTTCAGGTTTGCTAGTTATTACTGGTTCAACTTTATCTGCTTGACTAGTGACCGTGCTTCCCGGAGTCAATTCGGTGTTCTTCTCTTTCGTTAAATCTGTAGTACTGGTCGACTTTTCGATCAGAGTTTCTTTGCCGCCTTTTGATTCTGGAACATTCACGTTAACCGTGACAGTTGGAGGTTCAGTTTTTTCCTTTAGACTTTCCTTTACTTGATTAACATCAGTTTCCTTAGATCCATCGCCAGACGTAACGTACGGTTCCTTATTTGTTAGAGCTGGATCGTTTTTGGTGGCTGCACTTTCTGCTAATTTAGCTGGAGTAGGTTCGACCTTTTTATTTCGATCTCCTGCCTTTTCTAAATCTTCAATAGAGCCGCTTATTGAATCTTCTCCGTTCTTTAATATTTCAGTGATTGCTCGTTCCTTAGCTGCTTCTGGCGAAGTTTCGGCCATTGGCGTTTCGGAATAAAGTTCATTTTCCCAATGTCCCTTATTCAAGTTATGGCCAATTTCGTAAAGGTAGAAATTCTTGGTGGATCCATCATCCAATGATATAACTTCGTACTCGTAGGTGTAAGTAGTTGGATTAGAATCACCTAGCATAGCATTCTCAGCTTCTGCCTGCTTTTGAAAACTTGACTTCTTTGGAGGTTCGCCAGTGGCATCGATCACATCACGTATCGATTTTTCAGCATCATTCATTTCCTTCTTTTGATCATCTGCTGTTTTGGCATAGCTTGCGAATTTCCTAGTTGCATTAAGAATAATTTTGCCAGCAGCATCGAACGTTTCTACGTAAATCGTGTTGCCATCTATCCTACTTTTAACTGTGTATGTTGCCAAGGGCTGAGAATCTTTTTGTTATTTATTAGAAAGAGAAAAGGCCTTAGTCTTTCGACTCGGCCCTATCTAATTCCATCTTTTCATTTACCTGCGTTCCAGATTCCTGGATCAGCAAGTTCAAGTAGTAAATGTATTCGTAATACGGTAATGCATACAGACTGTCGAAAGATTGATTAAGCTTCACTGCTAGAATCCGGTTAATCTCAAATAAGTTCGTCAAGTCCGCCTGAAATAAAGAAAAGATCTTTGATCGTGAAGCCGAACTTTGAAAAAAGAGGAGTTGACACTGGTTTTCCACACTTTGGACACGATGTTCCAACCATGGATAACCTAGCGTCCTCCAGCATCTTTACGAATTTCGTAACGAATGTGAACTTATTGATGTGCCATGAGTAATTCTCAGTGGCCAAATCCTGGTATTTTTGCTGCGTGAAGTTCTGCCAGTCCTGAATGAGGTACGGGGCAATCGGAATGAAAGCTTTATCGATCTTCCTGCCGTCTGCTCTAGCTTGAGTTATCCTAGCTCTGAGCTTTTCTACTGCTCCAATAGTTGGCATGTAAATGTAGAAAGTTTCGTTTAGCTTCTGGGATTCGATCTCGAAGCATTTGTACTGTGGAGAGTAGTACTTCATCACGTCATCCGGAAAATCGATGAAACTGAGCATCGGGCTCTTCACCTGAAGTTCGTCGGTCCATTTTTCCTGATCAACGCATGGACCTGGACAAGTGAATCTCACGAAGATTGCATTCTGGTCGTCAGGGAAAGTAATTTCCTGAATAAGGAAAATGAGAGCAAGACGATCGAGTTCGGAAACATCTCGCCAAGTAAGCCAAGCACGTCCTCCCTTAATTTTTATCCTGCAACATTTTTCGATAATGAAGTTCAGGGTATCGTCGACGTCCAATCTGTCGTCCTCGTCCATGGTGGACCATTGCCTGATTTCACTAACTCCTGCTGAGCGTATGGTGATTTCTGTTCCGTCTGGGTAGAATAGTCCCCTAGACGGAAGGTTTTCTAACGGAACGTTTTTCCAATGGGAGTCGTTAGATCCTCCAATTGTGGATTCTGTCATTGGCGTTATTGCTCTGCCTAGATTGGGCGGAACTTGATTTACGACAGGTTGCGGAGTTTCTTGGTTCTTTCCGAACTTCCTGTCCTGTTCTTCCAAAAAATCACGGCCAGCAGATTCCAGGTTATCACCCTTTTCTTGCATGGGACTAAATTATTTTACTAATTTATTTATTAGATTTTATATCAGGAACTCCAGGAAGGTTTTTGCTCGGTGATTCCTGGACTCGGTGAGTCGGTTCAGGGTCTGAGGATAGACCTCGATAAGCTTTCTGGTTTTAGGATCCCTAATGAAAGCTCTAATGGTTTGAGTTGGGCGGTCGATTTTAAGGGAATCGAAGATCCCGAAAACTACTGTTGGCTGACTTTTTTCGTTAGTAAATACTGAGTTCACCTTTACGCCACTAATCCGTGACCCCTTCTTAAACATTTGGCTAAGCTTATTGATCTCATCAGCGAATGAATCTACGTTCACAGGAGCCACCCTAGAGAGATCTGCGAGTGGCAGGATCTTAATAGCGATGCCATTACTGTAAGGAGACCGTGAAGCAGCAAAATTGAAATTTGATCTTCCGTAAAATGGAAGACCTTGCATGGCCTGCTGCCTCTGTCCAAATGTCATGATTGGTATCATTAGACCATAGTAGGTAAGTTTGTCGTTCCTAGAAGAACGATAGTTCCATCAACTGCTGCCGTTAACTTAGCAACTTGACAGTAGAAAGTGCCGCCTGCTGGGATCTTGATCGTTACTCCGGTTCCACTAGTTCCCTGAACAACGGTCCATACTGTAACGTCCTGTGCTGAGGCTGCGCAATTATGAACCCCAAACCAAGTTGGTGACATGGTTCCAATTGAACCAGGAATACCATCATTAAGGATAGCTCCACTAGGATTCGTGTCAGTAAACACCGGCGTATAGATTGTGGCATTATTTGCGTGTTTCTGTACGTATTTTGCAATTACATTCATTGGTTACAATATTTTTAGCAAGCGCAATCGCTAACGCTGGCATTGCTCTTAGTATAAACGATCAATCCATTTACTGTAGCACAACCTTTAGTATTGTTCGTTATCTCTATTCTATTTATCAGTTTGACGGCTGACATACTTGTCGGATTCGAAAAGTGAGCGAAAAATGATTCTAACGGCATAGTATTGACCTGTTCGACATAATTTCCAGAACCATCATCTTTCATGCAAGTTATAGTCAATGTGCAATTGTTATCTTCTATCAGAGTTTCATCGCCTTCTGAATCAGTTGAAGAATAAGTTACATATAGTAGGATTCCCCTGGCATAATTCTTGGTGTTCGTCAAAAGGTAGTAAGCCGGTAAACTGGAAGCTCCGCCTGCTCCGATCGGTTCGATGTATTCCGTTCCATTTCCCAATGGATAATTAACTGGAGTGTTTGCTGGCTGATAGGTTGGTACAATCGTGTCCAATGAGTTATCGAACAATTGAAGGGTATCACCGGAGCATATTTCAAAATTTATCTGATTCTGTGTATCGACCGGGTAAATGAAATTCTGTAGGGCGCACCATGATGCGTCAGTCTGTGCCTGATTGAAGACCATGAAGCACTTATCGACCAGCCTAAGTGTCTTTTTTCCACTTGTTTGAGAAGCGCAAAGATTTGCAAAAGCAGCGCTGGTTCTCTTTTTTAATGGGTCGTCATTGTATTGAATGTATGCCATGTCAGTCAACTATTTTTACGGATCGTGAGGCCGTTTTAACACTGGGAAGTGTTCTCCCCTAGCAACTATTTCGTCAACGGTTTTAGTATGGCGAGTAGTTTCATCTATGTTATTTAATTGCGGAGTGACGGCAAGTTGTTCCGTAGTCGCAGGTATTACTTCCGGTTCGGTGGTAGTTGTGACAGATTCTTCAATCGGTTGACTTGGTTCTGGTATTTTCTCTGCGATTGTAGTTGTTGCGGTTTCAAGTTGAGGTAATTCTTCCGGCTCCGAAGGTGGAAGACTAACTGGCTTCTCTTCAGTTATTTCAGCCGGTTCATTTTTGGTTTCGTCCGGTTTGATGTAATCGACTAGGGCTTTGATGAAGCCTAATGCTACCATTGGTAGGATTGCTCCACTGATTAGACCGAGGATTCGTTTCTGATAAATTATATCCTCGTCCACCAGACCAAACAGTTCTATCCATTGCTGGTAATCCTTTGCGTGAGAGTATGCGAAGTAAGTATTTCCCATTGCCTGCATTGCCGTTAGAACAATGAACAGGGCCCAAACTATAGTCTTATTCATCTTGCGCAATGCAACGATAGAAGCCAATGAAGCCGCAGCTCCAACTTCGTAAGCCACAGCAAGGCCAATTGCCAACCACATCGGGTTAGTTAACGCGAAAAAATCAACGACGTGAACCGTTGATATGAGGGAAGTAATTACGTAGAGCAACGTGAATGCACTTATTACGAAATAGTGCACCGTTTTCTTTTTCATCTATTATTTGCTTCCAATTTTTTTAAGCTCCTCGTCAATAGCAGTTTGACGATTAACATCTAGCATTTTTCGATCGGTTGCCTGAATCATACGTTTTTCTGCTTTTAGACCTTCGATCGTGAGAGCTTTAGTCAATTCATCACGAGTTGCGATAGACTCTAACCTGGCATTCGTTATCTTATCCTGCTTCTCCAGTTTGTCCAACTTACGAGAAGTGGAACAGTTCTGGACGAATAGAATGGCGAAGACGAAGCCAAAAGCTACTAGGATCTTGATGATGTGTTGTTCAATGAATTTCATCGATGTTCGTCTTTTAGTTATTTATTTCGAAGTCATTGTGTTGCTAATCCAATCGGCTATGCTCTGATAGTTAAATCCCAATTGAATCAGGAAATAAAGAGCGAACCCAGCAACGGCTCCCCAAGTCATAACGTATAGGACGTCCCATATTGTAGCGATCGGGCGATACTTTATCTGAATCAAGTACGCATAGTAATCAGCGTTCTTTATTCTTTCGGTCTGAGCTTCAATGATTTCTCCCAATCCTGCCTTTTCGAACAAAGGTTTCTTTTTGGATAGAGATTCGTACACTCGACTCTTTTCTAAGTCGAGAACTTCATCACCCATCATTAGCGTTTCAGGTTCCAGATTGAGAACGTAATACGCTCGGTATCGTTTGTCCAGGCGCATTCCGTTCGTCTTTAAGGAACCATCGACGAGCAGGATCTTCAACTGTTTCTGGTAGAATTTCCTGTTCGCAAAATTACGAAGCACCTTGGTCAAGGTTTCGTAAAAAGTTCGTGGTTTTAATGCCTCAAGTAATGTCATACTCAAAAATATTCGTTAATTTGTTCCCTCATGTGCGGGTTGTTTTCTAACACACGGTCTCTTAACATTTTACGAGCCTTACGGATCTTGGTTTTAACCGTGTTGAGATTCATGTCGTACTTGACTGCAATATCATTTCCCTTCATCTGGTTTATTTCTTTATCTATAAGGATGTCCTTTTCGATGCATTCTGGTAAAGCGAACATTTCAGCATGGGTCATTGCGAATAAAGAGTTGAGGTACTCCTCACGTTCCAAGTTAGAACTTGAATTGTCTTCGATTACCGGAGGATGAGTTAAACTGTCAAGCTTTACTGTGATTTGCCTGGTAATCTTGTGCTTGTGAAGTAGGGCTTCATTCCTGGCGATTGTGTAAATCCAAGTAGTGAAGCGGTAATCGTCATTGTAGGATTCGAGGCCTTTGAAAATTTTGAATAGTGTGTTGTGAAGGGCCTCTTCTGTTTCGATGCTTGCCTCTGGTTGATCCTTAAAAAACTTCCAAATGAAAAATTTGAGCTTCGGGTACATTATTGATGCTAACCGATTTCTGTCTTTCTCCGTGTAATTTTTTCCGTTGATTTTTTCAGCGAGTGCTTGCATTTCGTCGTTAAGTTGCTTGTTGATTTCATCGTACGCGTTCATATTAAGTTGGTTATTTTTACTTTAAGAATTGATGGTTCGGATTTTTGTCTTTCCATTCTTCGTATCTCTTTATTATCTGGATCAGAATGTCTTTTCTCATAACGTCTTCTTCTCCAAACTTATGCACTGCTAAGCCGGCAAGTCCTTTCATCAGCTTAATAAAGTCAGGAAGCGCTACCTGTTCTCTGGCGATGTCAGATTGACTGACGTCTCCACAGACCACGGCCTTCGATTCCTTACCCAATCTTGTGATGAATAGCATAAGCTGTTTGAAGTTAGCATTTTGCGCTTCATCAAGGACCATCAAGCAGTCGTCGAACGTTGACCCACGCATGTAGGCCAATGGACGGTACTCAATTACTCCCATCTGCTCGAGCCAGCTCACAAGATGAGGGTTTTTCAGCAATTTTACTAAATTGGACCGATAACTTTCCATGAAAGGATCAATTTTCTCCTTTATGTCACCTGGGAGGAATCCCAGCTTCTCGCCCGATTCTTGGATGGGCTTGGAGAGAATTATCTTATTGATCTTTCCTGCAGTGTAAAGTTTGAGGGCAGCCAGGCAAGCAGTAAATGTTTTACTGGTTCCAGCTGGCCCGTAACAAAATGTAATGTCATTCTCTGCGATTAAGTTTAAGTACTTAGTTTGCGAATGATTTAATGTGATGTGTTGTAGGTCGTTCTCTGTGATTTCAAGACCAATGATTCTTTTTGGTTTACGTGGTTCTCTGGGTTGTTTAGCCATTCGATTTCTTTTTTTTCTTACTCTCATTCAGTTTGTCCTGAACGCTCTTGCATTTCTGACACATTTCGTAATCCTCAATGCTTTCAAAAAATGTGCGAGCCTTTTCAAGGACAGTTTCCCATTCGTCTTTTTTTGCTATTACATCGATTTCCTCCTCCATTATTTTTATCTTCTTCAAGTAGATCTGCTTCTTGCTTCCGACGATCGATTCTTCTATCGCTTCGATCAACTGTGAAAATATTTGCTTCTTATTGATTAGGTAATTCTTGGCATCATCGATTGGTTTCATTCATTTGTCGATATTTTTCAACAGACTCAACGTACTGTTTCAATTCTTCAGAATTACTTCCATAGAATCTTTCCGATATTTCACGGTAGTTCTTTATGTAATCTTCTCCCATTGCTGGATTAACACCAGCGCTTCTTGCTATTCCAAGGCCAGAACCATTAAGCTCATTAAGGATGCCGTAATCGTAATTAGTTCCCTTGTTGAAGTACAAGTCCTTCAAGTACTTTTCATGCACTTCTGCCATGTACTCGGCTGGCATCCTATCGAGTTCAGCATTAGCTATTTCCCAGAAATTAGGAGATTCAAAGAACACTGCAGTATTCACGCAAGTCATAGCAAGGTCATCATTGCCGCTTTGACCACGATACGTACCGTTTCTGGTCCTACCGAAAGACCCAAGCTCGTGAATAGTCTTAAACTCGTTCGGTAAGATCTTATTGACTGCGGTTAGGTACTTAAACCTTTCGCAGAACTTGATCTTATTGTTCACGTTCAGTTTCAATCCAGGCTTCCAAGCTTGAGCAGCTTCGGTATGCTTAGAAAATATTAACATACCACTCCAGTAGTTTTCGTTCTGCATTATTTTGTCCATGATGTACTCACCCTTGTGGTTCAATTCGACGAGAAGTCGAACTTTTTCCGGATTGAACACCTTGTAAATCAAATGTGACAGAGCATTGCAATACTGGTTGATGTCCTTAGTGTTCGTTCTGAATGCTGCTACTTGAACTAGGGCAAAAATATCAGTCTCGTTCTTGATGAATTCTTTTACGAGTTCTAACATTTTAACTGGCAAAGCAACGAACTTGAAAACGTTGATGATGGAATAGTTTTGATTCAAACCGTCTGCTGTGTCCACAGAGAACACGTACATGTGAGGGTCTAACTTGATCTCTTCCATCGTTAATTTTGCAAAGTTTGGATGAGCTGAGAACCCTTCCAATAATGAAAGAACATCGGGCTCTTCTGCCCATGATGGAGTAACGTACGGCAACCTCAACTTGAATATCTTCTTGAGAGTCTTTGATGACAACAAGAGAACGTCGGACGAGAAGAACTGCAACCCGTATTCCTGGTTGAAGTCTTCCTCAGAACCTAAGTCGGAGATAGTACGTCTCTTCCATTCTTCATCCCTTCCTGGGACCTGCCACCAATCGACACGTAATGCCGTGTACTGGTTCTTTCCGTTCAATGCATCCATGTAAATGTCATAGAACTTATTCATACCGTTAGGAGTCGAGGTGATGATGATCTTAGATTTCGACGTGGAAGCTGAAATAGTAGGATAAATAGCACGATAGAAGAAGTTCAAGTAAGATGGGTTGATATGGGCGAACTCGTCGATGTACAGAAGGTGAACCGTAAAACCGATACCAGTATTTTTCGTGGTGGTACGACCGATCAGTCTGCATCCATTATCGAACCTCATCGACATGACATTGTTCGAAACGCAACCAGGCTTTAAGAAGAAAGGCAAATGTTCGAGCACGGACTTGATCTTGTCCATGACTTCCTTGGTGGTGGTAGCGATGTTAGCTACGGTGAGGACATTCTTTTCAGTTTGGAATATCAGGAACCATGCAATGAAGATTGCAGCAGTGACGGACTTACCGATCTGACGAGAAGCGTTCAGAATGTTCATTCGATTCTTCTTGAATGCAGATAGGATTTCCTCTTGATAATCTCTTAATGTGATCTGTTGGACACCATCATCCGTCATTACCTGCGCGTAAGTATTCGCGAAGTACAGAACGTCATTCTTGCATTTTCGTATTTCCTCAACCTCTTCCGGGGTGTACTCGAATATGAGGTTGGGTTTCTTCCATACTGGGTCATTGTCCTTGAAAGGAGAACTTTTTATCGTCTTGATGTCAATGACCCCGTCTTCGACGTCTTGCAATAACCTAGCGACTCGTTCCGAGGTCCATATTGCTAAGTTCTCCTGGTCGAGGTTTGATAGTTTTATTCTGGAAGATCCGCCAGTTTCGGTTAGAAAATCTTTCATACGAGTGAGTTAACATCGTCCGATATATCATCGACCTTATCCTCGATGATGTCTTGAGAAATACCGAACTTCTGAATGAGTTCAGCCTTTTTCCCCGGATTAGTTCGAGAATCATCGACTTCTGGGTTGTCGACTTCCTCCGCTGTTATCTCTTTCATGATATTTTTAGTCCCAGCAGTTATGTAGAATTGCTTCTCATTTCCTAAGAGAGGGGTGACTGAAGTATTGCCGGTTCCTTTCTGGTTAACGTCTTGATTGATTTTCTTGTAAGTGTCTTCAAGAAAAAGCATGTAATTCGCTTGGGTCTTCACGACAGTTGTCAACTTATCCTGCAACTGACCGAAAACTTCGAAAAGGCGAGGATGCGTGTTTCCTTGATTTATTTCCTCGGCTATCTTTTCAATCGCCATGCGCAGGGTCTTTAATTGGAAGAATATGTTCGAGATGCTGGTGTTGTCCAATATCTGTTTCTGTTTTAAGTACTCGACGTTATCGATGACTCCTAGATCGACGTAAAACTTTAGCATTGAACCAGTTATGTCTTTTGCTTGTTTTTCGAACTTCCTATTCATTTCGTCGAAATCTATCGGAGGAGCGGCCGCGATTTCACCCATCTGTTCGTCGACGATGTCTTCCTCAGCGCTAGGTCCACCAGAATATCCCCTTAACAGATCCTCAAGTTCTCCGCGAATCTGCTGCTTCTTTTCCTTATTGAAAACTTGTTGACCTGCCATTAGTTTATTCTATTTTCGTTCTTGTCCAACGCAGGGTTGGCGAAGATTTTTACTTGCTTTATCGCTTCGATATGTTCGTAAATGAATTGTTCCATGTAAGCAAGGAACTGATCCATCATCGAATTCGCACCGAACATCTGATTGGACAAGGTTTTCTTCAGAACATTATCCTTGTATCTGAACCCTAAATGTAGTCGCTTGTCCTTTCGATTGTACACTGTCCAGTAAATGGAGTTTCTTATCATAATAGGGTCAATTTTTTACGTGAAGCTTTCTGTGCTTTTATTTCGATATTAACTGCACCAAGCGAACTTTCTGAAATTCCTTCTCGGTAAACGTTTCCGTAACGATCCTTCCAACCACCACGAATGACTGGGAATTCGTCGATCTTCATTATGATGTCGTTGAACTCGTCGAGACCGATGTAAAGGTTAGGATCTCTTGCTGGATCAGCAATGAATATATTTTCGTTAAGTTCGGAAACTATTGATATGCTAACGGAGTCAACCCCATTAACCGATTCAATGACAGAAATAAGGTCACTCTTTGGAACTCTATCGTTTCTTGAAAGCTTGATGAAGTAATTTCCAATGGCGTCAGTTATGTCAGTTTTTATGATTTCGTTTTCGACATCGTCGAATGCGATTATGCTGACGTTCAGAACGTATTTTATCAGGATCGGATCGAGCAAAGTTATGTCCGTTGATACTAATTTCGTTCCGGACCGTTCCACATACTTCAAAAGTTCGTTCTTTTGGAACTGAGTCAACGAGAAGTTCGATAATGGCAGCTTAAAGTAATCTGAGCTTTGTAGGAATAACTGAGTAACGTCTGGAATTAAGAATACGTTGATCATTCGTGTATCGGTTTCGCTCAAGAACACTCTCACAGTTGAAAACATTTGCATCTTGTGGAAAAGAACCTCGTAATTGTCAACATTCACTAGGGCGAAATTCTTAGAAGCCTTTGGCCCTATTAACCTGGTGAGTTCGATTTCTTCTGGGTCAACTCCAAAGCTAGGCGGACTGATCGTAACGATGTCGAAGTACTCGTTCAAGTTTATTTCGTCTCCCAACGGGGAGAATGCAGTTTCCGCAAATGTGAATTGAACTTGCTTAGCATCGTCAATTCTGATGTTTCCGCCAGCTCCTTCGGACACTAAGTACTCGACTATGATCTCGCTTCCAGCATCTGGAATTTTTCCCATTGAACCATTTCCAAAATAGAGGTCCAAACCATTAGTGATTCCGGTCTTCGTTATGAAGCCTTTAGCGTTCCTAGGAATGTCCAACATCGATTCGTACTTAGTCCACTGTTCGCCATTCACGTAAACGTTCACTCTGAACTGGTCAATGTAAAAGTTATTAGGATAACCTAAACTGAAACTATCGATCGGTTTTCCCTTTGCTGTTACTGTCTGGCTTTCGATGTCTCCCTGGCGAAGGCTGAACACTGCTAATGTTTCTGGCCCAGTTAAATTCAAGCGTACTTCATCTTGTGGTAATTCCATCACGTAGGTTAACCCGTTGTTAGTACACGTGAGCCTGAACATGTTGTTTAAGATTACCTTATTTGTAGGAGCGAGTACTCCAGGTTTCCTCATGATCCGTATCTGAGCGGTTGCTCCGATTGCTCGGCTAGGGTTATGTCCAGCCAATGAAACTAGACTATAGATAGACGATGGCCTTGAAGCCTCGTAAACGTTCAATTCGGTGATTGCATCTTCGAGGTAGTAGAATATGAGCTGACTTAGGTTCTCAAAAACTATCAGAAGCTGGCCGAACGGAGAAGCTGCGGTGAATATTGCTCTGCCTTGCTTATAGGTATCTTGTAGGAAAGTAATCGTCTCACCAAGAATATCACCGATCCTTATTTTAAGGCTGGTGAAGAGCCTGAGCGATGTATTTTGACTTGTGGTGCTGGCCATTTCTGGAGTATTTCTTTTTTATTATTTATCTGCTGCGTAAATGGCCGAGAGAAATTTGCATCTACTTGAAGCCTAAGGATAGATAATGTAGTATAATATATACAAGGGCGTGAGAACTAATTTCGAAAGCCAAACCATGGGGGTGAACGGCATTGACGTGAGCGATCGGGTTAAACTTGCATGCCGAGAATGATACCATCTCGCTAACTGTATCAAAACTGTAAGTGGCAACACTACAATCTGGGATCTCATCAATGGCACCGCTGTTGCTGAGAGCGTTGACGAGCTAGCACTAGTTGCGTAAACCGTTGGCCACACTTGCCAACGACCATAGAAGAAAGGTGTACGTGCGGGAAAAATCGGCAATAGTACCGCTTTCGAAATCGTGGAGCCGAAATCATCCACAACAGGTTCGCTGACTGGCCCCTAAGTCAGTTCAAAAAAGAAGGGAAAAAGTTTTGTTGGCTTCGTAAAACCAACTAAGCATGTGAACGAACGTTTAGTCAGGCACTAAACGGACATGGGTTCGAGTCCCATCACCTCCACTCCGGCACAAAATGTACCTCAGCGATAGATAAATAACTCTAAAACTGAGGTACATTTTTTATGCCTAGAAGAGAACGCAAATTTCATTACATTTATAAGATCGATTGTAAAGTAACGGGCCGATACTATATTGGAATGCATGCAACTGATAATATGGAAGATGGATATTTCGGTAGCGGCAAACGTATTAAGTATTCTGTTAAAAAACACGGAAAAGAAAATCACATAAAGGAAATACTTGAATTTTGCGAGAATCGCGAAGCTCTACAAAATAGAGAACGTGAAATCGTAAATGAAACCGTTTTGCTTGATCCGCTATGCATGAATCTTCAAATAGGCGGTGAAGGAGGATTTTGTTCTAAAGAGCATCAATTAAAATGTTCAGCCGCAGGCGGGAGAACCACTAATCCCGAGAAATCGAGGAAAGCTAGCGAGAAGATGAAGGAATCGAATCGTAAGATGATGGAATTAGGAACTCACCACACTCCGAATTGGACAGGCAAGCACCATAGACCGGAAATTCGAGAGCTGATAGGTGAAAATAGTTCAATAAAACAGAAAGGATCTGGCAACTCTCAGTTCGGAACCAAATGGATGACTCACCCTGAACACGGAACGATCAAAGTAAAAGCAGAAGAGAGACCTCAATTCTTAATATTGGGTTACCGTGATGGTAGAAAAATAATGGATAAATAAAGGTATGAAAACCTTAAACACTGACGACATTTTTCTCAGGAACTTATCGATCTCCTTCCTAGAGCTCCTGAACTCAACGATGAACATTAGCATCTCTCGCAACGATACTAAAGAAATTCATCCAGTTCCATTCATGTACAATTACGGAACCGACGAGGGTTTCCTAAAGGACTTCTACATTGGACTTCCGGATAACTGCAACATTCCTGTATCAGAGGGAACGTATGACATGATTCCTAGGGGTATAATCACATTATCCTCTTTCCAAGTAAAGAATTCCGACATCACTAATCGGTTCGTTAGGGGTCAGTACACAGAAGTAGAAAAAGGATCTCAAGAAGAGAACGTTCTGACTGGGTATTCAGCTCAATTGTACTCTCTTCCGTTAGCAGTCAGGTTTGACATAAAGGTCATTACTGGAAGTATCAATCAGGCTTTCAAAACTGCAGAAAATATCCTTGACTTGGTGTATTCAAATCGAGTCATGTACTTCCAATACAAGGGAATACGGGTTCCGGCACAATTCCATTTTCCTGAGCAAGAAACTATTGATAAGAAATACGTGTTCACCTATGCAGACAACAATAAATTGCACGTGAATGCTGCAGTAGAGGTGGAAACGTACTTTCTGAGCTTCGAACAATCGTCGAAACGCCATAGCAGAAATGTCATGGAAAGAATTCTCGTCAGAGAATTCGATGCGGATGATCATCTTCTTAATAAAGTTTGGGTTGACGAGAACACTGCTCCAGTTCCACCAGAAGAGTAATTAGCTGAACTCCGGTTCCAGATCGAAATTGTAATACTGGAAAGTAACTGCGAATGATTTGAACTCACTCTTCACAGCAGCATAAGACAACTGAAAATCAGTAAGTCCCTTTATCATTGGCCTATTGAATATTAGAGAAGTAAAGGCATAGCCTTCATTGTTCAGAATGGTTAGCCTGATTGGCCCAAAGAATGGATGGTTGACGCTTGCTACTGGAGGAACACTCAATGCCTGTCCCAAAGAATTCTGAGTATTATGTGGATTGACGTTGGCGAAATCCAAATAGTTCAACATATTGTCCAAGAAAATAAAGTAGTTCATCCAACCATCCGTCAGCTTAAACGATATTTTCAGTTCTCTTGTGAACTGGTCTGCAATTGGCACAGCACTTTGACTTTCCTGTCTCTTTCCCAATACCCTAACCTGCTGAGGAAGTTGACTTTGAAATCCTGGAAAGTTCACAGTCTGTATGGTAGATGCCATGAAATCAGACAATGATCTGTATGGAGTCATCAAATTCCGATAGTACTTCTCATACTTCTTATCGATTTCTGGATTGAAAAAATCTTGTGGTAGGTTTATGAGGAACCCATTCTGTCTGGCGTTTAGTATCATAGATTATTATTTATCCATTGTCCAACGCGAGCTTGAGTTGGTCGATCACCATCTTAGGAGTTATTGACCTAGTACATTCGAATGCTCGTTCGGTTCCCTTGTGATCAGGACACCACATCCAATCGTCAGTCGACAGTCTGTGACGATTGAAACATCCCGTGCATTTTCCTTCAGGAGTTATCACCCTGTACGTTTTATCTTGCGTTTCGGTGTACGGATACGAGAAACCCGAAATGATTACAGTAGGAACGTTAAGAGCCCATGATAACCAACTAAGGCCGCTTCCAATTCCTACGAAAGCTTGAGATGCTGAAAGTTCCTTCATCACCCCTTCAATTGGACCATCTGGGTGCTTGCGTATTCCAGCTGGATGGTAGTTTCCCATGAATCCATCCTCTTCTTTTGATAACAGAACCACTTCGTATCCGTTGCTCTTGCACCAGTCAACTACATCCTGCCAACCCTTTGCTTTGTTCCAATACTTAGCTTGACAAGTTGCATGAATTGCAATAGCTATCTGCTTCTTTTTCTTTATTTTCGGGATCTTGATCTTCGGCTTTATTTCTTGGTATTCCAATCCGAGAATGTCGAATTGCGATTTCTGCATTGGCATCGGCCTGGGATTGGTAGGGTTCTTTCCGTAATCGATCGTGTCATCCTTTGCCTCCTTGTAGAACCAGCCTAACATGTACATCGCTGTAAGATCTTGAACTGGAATTCCTGGAGTGACGAATTCTATTTCTGGATAGTTATCCTTGAACCAATCATTGTGGAACGTTGAGCATATCATCTTGCAATTGTGCTTCTTTCTGAATTCTTCAATCGGAGGAAACCAGCCAAGAGTATCGCCCAACGATTGGGATTCCAAAGAAACGTAAACTCTCTGGCCGTTCAAGTTTATGTCTCGATCCAAAAAGACCTCGCCAGTACTAGCATCGGTGAGCTTAACTTTCCAATCGACATAGTACTTTTTCGCTGCTGTAACCCACATGTTGTTCTTGATTACTTCCTCATGCTCTATCTTTCCTGTAGCATTGTCTATGAATTGAACTCTGAACGTACCAGGATCGCCCCCCGTGATCTCCAGGTGAGGACCACCGACGAAATGATAAGATATTTTAAGAATGTTCGGATCATTCCGGATCACATTAGTAATGAGATCCTTCCTACTTTCTAAATGATCTGCTGCTAGCTTTGCTACTCTGTCCCAATTGTAAAGTTCGTGAATTTCTTTAGCTTCGACCAGAGCACGTTCCTTATGTTCTGCGTACTTCTCGTAAGCATTGCGCATCACTTTTCCGAGATCTTCGAAATCTGGTTCGTAGTAATTTCCTACCGTTTCATTGAAATGATTGTATGAGCTGGCATTTGCTGGCTTTTCTCCAAGGATTTTCACAGGTAAACCACGGCCCTCAGCAAATTCAAGTTGAGCACAGCAATCCGAATAGATCGAAGGCGTTCCACATGCCATTGCTTCTATGAGAGGAAGGTTCCAACCTTCGGATCTCGAACACGATACAAAAACGTTCATCGATTTCATTAGAGCCACGTAATCTTCTCTTGGTGGAAGGTGCAGGATCTTTATCCTATCGTCGAGAAGGCCGTAATGTTTCAACCGATCCTCAGTACTTTTCATCTTATCTCCAGAGAATGGATTGTCAATGGACACGATCAGGTCAACAGGTTCTTTCTTGTCGAACGTTTTTAGGAAAGTTTCGATGATTTCCTCGGTGGACTTACGATAGTCCCATCTTCCGAATAGGCCGAACGTGAACCTCTTAGCATTGCTCGTCAGAACATGATAAGATTTGTCTGGATAGAACGTTGTCGTATCTACTCCCTCAGGAATCACGAATATCTTATCCTCTGGGTATCCCTGCTTTACTGAGCATTCTTTCTGCCATTTTGAAGGGACCCATAGTTCGTTAAATTCGAGAAGCTTCTTGAAAAATTCTTCTGGTTGAAGAGTCGATTCCCATACATTGAACGCAATCTTGTATCCTGAGTAAGGGCGATAGAAATAATGATGGTTCGTTTCGTTCAGAACCAAATTTATTCCGCACTTTCCTGGGTTTGGGTAGTTCTGGTATATCGGAAAATCTACGAGCTCTCGCTTATCGTCCCATAATGACTGTTCCGTCATTAGAGTCTTAAGCTGATCGTCTATGTACGGCTCATAATTATGAGGTTCTTCTGAATATCCTGTCCAAGTCTTGCCTATCGTGAAGTTACGTATTTCCAGAGGAACGTATTGTGAAAGAGCCCGGAAGAAAGATTGAGCGTGATTGTTATATCCTGTAGTGCCTATCAGTGAAGTAGACACGCGCATCTTGATGTCAAACATTAAGCGAATGCGATTTTAGGATTTTATACTTGACAAGGTCACATGGTTCTAACTCTCTTGCCTACAGCTAACGGTTACTAGTTTAAGAGTATCGTTGCGTATAACCTGAAACTGCAGTCCATTAAAATTATCGTCGGCTGTTATCTGAAATCCAGTTTGAGTAATAGTACCGCTGGTATTTGCCGGAATTGTGCTTATTAAGTCTGACGGAACGCCATTTGCCCATACGTAAATTGAACCATCATTTGAACAGTTAGTAGCATCGTATTCTACTATTATGTTATACGTATGACTTAATGCGTCAGTTACAGCAAAGTCATTGGATAATATGTAGCCATCGTCTCCCGTCGGGTTGATCCACTGGGTTGATCCTTTTATAGCGTAATTAGAAATTCCGCCGTCATCAATCCAATAATCAGCAAGCCCGTCAAGATTACTATCAGTCCATAACGATTCGCCGCTTCCTCCAGCATTTCTAACCATGTCAGATGCGGGAACGTAACTTGTAACTTCTGGGTCGAAGAACAACATCATTGGGATGTTGTCCGGCCAATCTACTTGTAAGTAAACTGCTCCATCTGCTCCATCTGCTCCAGTGCCACCGATACTAGTACCAGCGAACACTCGCGATGCACCGCCTCCGCCGCCGCCATAGGTAGTTCCATTATTACCTGCACTGTTACCTATTACTCCAGTTCCACCAGCTCCTCCGCCAACTGTCCCGCCAACTCCAGCCTTTCCTCCTGCCGCGTTTCCGCCTACTTGTGAATCTCCTGCTCCGCCGCCGCCTCCACCAGAAGTCGTCGTTCCGCTAGATGCTCCAGTTCCTCCAGCATAACCGGTTCCAGTAATAACGCTTCCTCCATTTCCGCCGGTAGTAGTTTGCCCAGCTAGACCCAATCCTCCACCCGCTTCGACCACTACGGTATAACTCTTTTCTCCGACTCTCTGAAAAGCAACGGAACTATTTCCTCCGTCAACGTTAGTATCATTTCCTCCTGCTCCGACAATTATTCTAAGTGTAGCATTCCCAAGATTGCTGTACCTTGCGGTTGGCGTAGCGAATGCTCCTCCTCCTGCTCCACCGCCTCTACCAGAAGTCATAGTTGCTCCATGACCGCCTGCTGCCCAACAGTCCGCTTGTGATATTGTGGCACCATACGGAAGTATGAGCGTTGAAGTTCCAGGAGATGTGAATCGTCCAGATGTTGATCCCATTGTGCTGAATTAGAATATTTTACGTTCCTGATACGGTTACTGTTATCATAGTCGGAGTACCTGACGTGCTTGCAACGTTCATCACTAACCAGTTTTCACTAGCGATAGATGTGCCGTTTACTGTTCTAGTAGTACCTGCGGTACCCGACGTTGTTGACTGTACTGCCGTTCCAGCATAAGTTCCAGGAGTAGTTCCGTAGAGAACTGTGAATATTACGTTAGTGTCAGCTGATGTGAACGTATCACATCTAACTGGTGTGAAAGCTACTTTCAACTTAGGTCCTAAAATTACACCAGGCGCAGGATTTGCAACTACCCAGGTGAAAGTTCTTTCAGGAGCTGCTCCAGATGTTCCAGATGTACCTGCTGCTCCAGACGTTCCACTCGAACCTGATGTACCAGAAGATCCAGAAGATCCGGAACTTACTGAGGTCGTACTTAATGCTCCAGTTGCACTAGCTGTTACTAATCTAACGCCATCGCCAGATAGAGTCGAAAGTGTAGCATTTCCAGCATAAAGTATATCGTTTGTTGTATCGTAATACAGAGTAGTATCAGTCGTGAAATTAGGGTTACCATCAACGCCAGAGGTTCCAGAAGAACCGCTTGTTCCTGATGTACCAGACGGCCATGAGGTTCCAGAAGAACCGCTAGATCCAGAAGTTCCTGATGACCCCGACGTTCCAGAATTTCCACTTGAGCCTGAGGTACCGGAAGAACCTGATGTTCCAGAATTTCCTGAGGATCCACTTGTTCCAGAAGAACCGCTTGTGCCTGAAGAACCAGAAGTTCCCGAGTTTCCAGAAGAACCCGATGTTCCAGATTTACCAGACGATCCACTAGATCCTGAAGTTCCAGAGCTTCCACTTGTTCCAGAAGAACCTGACGTTCCAGATTTACCAGACGATCCACTTGAGCCTGAGGTACCAGAGCTTCCACTTGTTCCTGAACTTCCAGAAGTTCCTGAGTTACCAGATGATCCTGACGTTCCGCTTGACCCGGATTTACCAGAGGATCCGCTTGAACCTGAGGTTCCGCTTGAGCCGGAGGATCCACTTGAGCCTGAAGATCCACTTGTTCCGCTTGAGCCTGAAGTTCCAGAAGAGCCTGAAGTTCCTGAATTACCAGAAGAACCTGAGGTTCCGCTTGAGCCAGAGGATCCAGATGAGCCAGATGTGCCTGAGTTACCTGAAGAACCTGAAGTACCGCTAGAACCGGATGTTCCGGAAGATCCAGAGGTACCGCTAGAACCTGATGTTCCAGAGTTTCCAGATGAACCGCTAGAACCTGATGTTCCAGAGTTTCCAGATGAACCGCTTGTGCCTGAGGAACCTGACGTTCCTGAAGAACCCGATTTTCCGGAAGATCCGCTTGAACCCGAAGATCCCGAAGATCCTGAGGTACCGGAAGAACCTGAAGTTCCTGAGCTTCCACTTGTTCCTGAAGAACCGGAAGTTCCGCTAGAACCGCTTGTTCCAGAACTACCAGAAGAACCTGATGTTCCTGAACTACCACTTGTTCCAGAAGAACCAGATGTGCCGGAAGAACCGGAAGTTCCTGAATTTCCAGACGAACCTGATGTTCCTGAGCTACCGCTTGTTCCTGAAGAACCAGATGTACCACTTGACCCAGATTTGCCAGAAGATCCACTTGATCCAGAAGATCCAGAAGATCCTGAGGTA